>Ga0187855_10001928_pt1 | contig 15892 bp, 11 predicted proteins | sample June2016WEW_8_10_2_FD_132969 | JGI IMG/M metagenome (GOLD analysis project Ga0187855, IMG submission 132969) | Peatland microbial communities from SPRUCE experiment site at the Marcell Experimental Forest, Minnesota, USA - June2016WEW_8_10 | ecosystem: Environmental > Terrestrial > Soil >...
ACAGTCGCGCGAGCACCGCGGGCTCGCGGGAAATCCGCTCGAAGGTCCAAGCGAGCTGCGAGGCGGTGGTCTCGTGCCCCGCCACCAGCGCGGTCATCAGCTCGTCGCGCACCTGCTCGGCACTCATCGGCGAGCCGTCCTCGTGCTCGGCGTCGAGCAGCAGCGCGAGCACGTCCTCGCCCCCGCGTGCGGCACGACGCGCGTCGATGAGCGCGAAGATCATCTCCCCCACGCGCGCCGCTCGGCGCTCCAGTCGCGCGGGAGCGCCGAAGCGCGCCAACACGGGCGAAAGCGGCGGCAACAGTGACAACGGGCTCTCCGTGATGGCGAGAACCTCGGTGAGCAGCTTCCGCAGCTCATCCAGCCGCGCGCCCTCCTCCAGCCCGAACACGGCGCGCAGGATGATCTCCAGCGTGAGCTGGTGCAGGCGCCCGTGCAACGAGATCGGCTCTCCCTGCGCCCACGTGTCCACCTCGCGCTCCGCGAGCTGCGCCACCAATCCCTCCAGGCGCTGTATGCGCTCTCCGTGAAAGGCCGGCAGCAGCAACCTGCGCTGTTTCAGATGAGCCTCCCCGTCCTGCAGCGTCACCGAGTTGGGGCCCACGATCGGTCCGAGAATGCCGAGGAGGCGCGTCCCCTCGCCGGGGTGCAGCACGTCGGGGGGCGCGAGGAAGATCTCCTTGATCTCCTCGGGGTCGGAGATCGCGACCAGCGGCGGCATGCCCACCAGGCGGAATGTGAAGCGCTGCCCGTAGCGCGCGCCTGCGGACTCCCAAAAGGCGATGGGTCGAGTCCAGAAGCCGAGAGACTGCAGGACGACCGGCATCCGCGGGCCGGGCGGCAGAGCGCTCTTCACGGACCGCTTCGCGTCAAACGTGTGCCGTGTCCGCACCACTGGGTAGCTTCTATTCAGAGAACGGTCGTCTTCACGGCTGGCGGTGCCGTGCGGCGCGCCAGCGTGGGATCGACTAGTAGTATGGCAGGTGCCCCTACGTCGTGACCTCGCCGGCGGTTACCCGGACCCACTCTCTCCTCCCCCACCGCGTCGGCTTTCGAGCTGTCGAGGCAGCCGCGGCGCCGTCGGGCGCACCCCACGCTAGGCTTTGCGGAGAACAGACAACACCAGGGGGGCTGGCGGGAAGGCCGGCTGAGATGGCGCCCACGTAGACCCGGCGCCGACCCTTCGAACCTGTGGGGTAATGCCCGCGGAGGGAGTGGCGTGAGTGTCGATCGGACTCAGAGCAGAGTCGCAGCCGCTTGAGAGGGCCGGGCTGCCGGATGCTGTTGCGGTCAGCGGGGTCAGCCGCGTCTACCCAGCGCGCGACGGGGGCCGCGATGCCAGCGCGTCGGTGCCTGCCCTCGCCGATGTCTCACTGCGCGCCTCCGGCGGGGAACTGGTCGCCGTGGTGGGGCCCAGCGGCTGCGGCAAGACCACGCTGCTGGAGCTGATCTGCGGCTTGCAGCAGCCAGATGCGGGGAGCGTGCGCAGCGCGCCTGCTGTGTTGATGCCCCAGCATGACCTGCTGCTGCCGTGGCTCAGCGCCGTCGACAACGCGGCGCTGGCGCTGCGGATCGCGCGGCGGCCGCGCGCCGAGGCACGGGAGCGCGCGCGGGAGCTGTTTGCCGAGCTTGGCCTGGCGGGCTTCGAGGGGGCACGGCCGTATGAGCTCTCGGGCGGGATGCGCCAGCGTGTGGCGTTCGTGCGCACGCTGCTCTCCGGCAAGCCGGTTCTGTGTCTTGACGAGCCGTTCGGTGCGCTCGATGCGATCACGCGCGCGGAGATGCAGGGGTGGCTGGGGCGGGCGCTTGAGCGTGAGCCACGCACTGTCGTGCTGGTGACGCACGACGTCGAGGAGGCGGTGCTGCTCGCCGACCGCGTCGTGGTCCTCTCGCCCCGCCCCGGCCGCACGGTCGCGGAGCTCGAGATCGGGCTTTCGCGCCCGCGGGCGCGCACCGAGGCCGCGGTGACGGCGCTGCGCGAGCAGGCGTTCGACGTATTGGGGTCACGGTGAGCCGCCGCGTCGTACTCCTGCTCCCCCCCCTCCTCCTGGGCCTGGCACTGCTCGGCGTTTGGGAGCTGTATGTGGACCTCGGCGGCGTCGACCCCGCGGTGCTGCCGGCGCCGCACGAAATCGCGGTGGCGCTGTGGGACAACGCGGGGCTTTTGTGGCAGAACTTCAAGATCACCGCCGAGGAGGTCGTGCTCGGGCTGCTGCTCGCGCTTTTCGCCGGCTTCGCGCTCGCAGTGGCGATCCATTTTTCGAAGTGGCTGCGCCGTGCCGTCTACCCGCACGCGGTCGGCTCGCAGGCGGTGCCGATCGCGGTGATCGCCGTGCCGCTGGTCTTCTGGTGGGGCTTCGGCATCTTCCCTAAGCTGATCGTGATCGCGCTGATCTGCTTCTTCCCGGTGGTCGTCACCACGGTGGACGGGCTGGCGTCGGTGGACCCCGACCAGCTGAAGCTGCTGCGCACGCTCGACGCCTCGCGCTGGCAGGCGTTCCGCTTCGCAGAGCTGCCGGCCGCGCTGCCGGCAGCGCTCAGCGGCGCGCGGATCGCGCTTGCGGTGGGGGTGATCGGGGCCTTCATCGCGGAGACCTCGACTGCGACCACCGGCCCCTACTCGGGCCTTGGGCGGGAGATCATGAGCGACCTCAACAGTTTGCAAACGCCGCGCGAGTACGCCGCCACGGCGGTCCTGTTCGTGTTCGCGATCGCCTGCTTTCACACGTTGACGTTCGCCGAGCGCCGGCTTGCCCCTTGGGCCACCCGATCCACACCCCACCACTTCACAAAATGAAGGGTTGGGGTCGGGAAAGTAAACAAAAAAAGCAGCCCCTACCACTTCACAAAATGAAGGGTTGGGGTCCGGACAGTAAACACAAAAAAACAGCCCAACCACTTCACAAAATGAAGGGTTGGGGTCCAAAAAGTAAACACACAACACCCTCCAACCACTTTACAAAATGAAGGGTTGGGGGCCGAAAAGTTCAACACACCACACCCCACCGACAGGAGAACCACGTTGAGAATGATCGTCCCCCGCCTGTTTGCCGCCCTGCTCGCCCTCGGCGCGCTCACGCTCACTGCCTGCGGCACTGCGCAGAATGTGACGACGGCGCCGGTGGGCGCGAAGCGCTTCACGGTGATGCTCGACTGGTTCCCCAACGCCGACCACGCGCCGCTGTACGCGGCGATCGCGCACGGCGACTTCCGCGCGGTGGGGCTGAACGTGGTGCCGGTAACGCCCTCCGAATCGGCCGAACCGCTGAAGCTGCTCGCGGCAGGCCGCGTGGACATGGCGATCTCCTACGAGCCGGAGCTACTGCTGGCGCGCGATCAGGGGCTGAAAGTGGTGTCGATCGGCGCGCTCGTGCAGCGCCCGCTGACCTCGATCATCGCGCCCGCGAGCGCCCACATCAAGAGCGTCGCCGACCTCGCCGGCAAGAAGGTCGGCACGGCAGGCATCCCCTACCAGGCGGCCGAGCTGACCGCAGCTTTGCAGCACGCGGGCGTCAGCCCCTCGAAGGTGCAGGAAGTGAACGTCGGCTTCAACCTGGTGCCCGCGATGCTCTCGCACGAGGTTGGGGCGACGCTCGGCGGCTTCTGGAACTACGAGGCGATCCAGCTGCAGCTCGAGCACAAGCACCCCACCGTGATCCCGATCAACGAAGCCGGGGTGCCCAACTACGACGAACTGGTGGTGGTCGTGCGCAACGAAGAGGCCCACCACGACGGCGTCGACCTGCGCGCCTTCATGCAGGCCCTCACCCGCGGCGAGCGAGCCGTGCGCGAAAACCCGCGGGCGGCGGCGAAGCTCATCATGGCCGCCAACCCCTCGCTCGAAGAAAAGCTCCAAATCGAGTCGATCGAACGGACGCTCCCGGCCGCGCAGCCGGCCGCCGGCAAGCCCTACGGCTACCAGAGCTCCGCCCAGTGGGCCGCGTTCGGCGCCTGGATGTACAACAAGGGCCTGCTCAAAACCAACCCCGACACAACGGGCTTTCCGCCGTTCACCAACGAGTTCCTGCCCGGGGAAGGGATCTGACGATAATTAAAGATCACGAGGAAGCTCGGCGCGCGCGATCAAGCCCGCCTCGAACGCGACGAAGCGTGGGGCAAGAGTGATCGTAGCCTCGGCCTTGCGGCGCCAACGGGCTTGACCAACTGACGTCCGGCGTTCCTTCGGGAGATCGGAGATATCAACGACCCTCACGGTAGTGGTCTCGGAAGCTTATTTACAAGGTCTTCCACAATTGGGTACGCTAAAGAGCAGTTCTTCCCCTACATGGCCACGATGACCTCCGCTAACTCGCACAACCCGCCCGAGATCTTCCGCCCCGAGGACAGCAGGTGGGCGAGCCGGGCGGTCAAACGAGGCGAGATTCGCAGGCTGGCACGGGGGCTGTATACGACCAATCTCGATGAGCCGGCCGAGCGGCTCGTGCGGCGTCGCTGGTACGACGTCGCCGCGCTCTGCAGCTGTGCCGTGTAATGGTGCCGATGTCCTACCGCGACGAGTACATGAGCGCCCTGCGCGCGCTCAGCCACAACGACAACCCGACGCCGCTGTGGCGCGTGATCGACCGCGCCCAGCGCTGGGCAGCGCTCATGACATGGACCGGCCACGACCGCGTCCTGGAGCTGATGCGCGCGACCAACGCGCTCACCCCACCCGAGAGCGCCCGCGAGTTGAACCTGCATCTTCTCGATCCCGACTGATACAGACGTATCGTGCCGGCGTGCTGTCACCCCGACAGCGCCCACAGCAGCAGCGCCGCGGGGACCAGATTGGCGGTCGGGGAGAACCGCAGCTCCTCGCGCGTCGCCACCAGCGCCGGGCGGCCGGGGAGGGCTCGCATCGGCGCGGTGGCCTTCTGACGGTTGACGGTCGCCCAGTCGGCGACCTCGACCGCCTCGATCGCCTCGCGGGGGCCGCAGACGAAGTCGATCTCGCCACCCCGGCGGGTGCCCCACACGTGCAGGCGCTCGGGCGCGCGGAAGCCCTCGGCGCTGTGCTCGGCCGGCTCGTAGCGGCGGTAGAGCGCCAGCGCGAGCGCGTTCTCGACCTCCGCGTGCCGGTCGCGCGGCAGGCCGCTGCGGGTCGTCGCGATCGTGTACAGCAGCGGATCGCCGAAGTAGAGCTTCTTGTCCTTGGCGAGGTCTCCGGAGCCCGCGTCGCCCTTCCAGAAGTAGAGGATCAGGGCGAAGTAGTTGACCGCGAGCAGCTCCACGTAGCTCTGCACCGTGCGGGGATCGTTCGCCTCTCCGCCCGGCCGGCGCGCGCCGGAGCCGAGCGGCACGCCCAGCTCGCGGGCGATCCGCGACCAGCTCACCTTCGCGCCGAGCGAGCGCACGATCCGCTCCAGCAGCGCGTGTGCCGCCGGCATGCTCGCACCGCGGCGCTGGACCTCGCGCGCGAGCGAGTCCCACAGCAACCGCTGCACCTCCTCGCTTGGCTCCGGCAGCCCGGACGCCGCCTCCACGACCGCAGCGGGCAGGCCGCCGAACAGCAGGTAGCGCTCCAGCGCGACCCGCAACATCGGCAGGTGCACCCGCGCGTCGAGCAGCGCGGCCCGGCCATCGTCACTCAGCAGCTCGCCGACCGTCAGGCCGGGCCCGGGTGGCAGCCCATCCGGGGAGCAGGCGCGCGCGAAGGCGGCGAAGCTCTGCGGCAGCACCAGCATGTCGCGACCCGCCCCGCGACGGCCCGGCAGCCGCTCGGCGGCGCCCTCCGCGAGGTCGATCGCGGAGGAGCCGGTGCAGATCACGACGTCGCGGTCGAGCAGCCCGTCGTCCCACAGCGACTTGATCGAGGTGCGCCAGCTGCGTGCAGCGGTGACCTCATCCAGCAGCACCAGCCGTGTTCCCTTCTTCCCATCCCCGGCGAGCTCGAGCGCCCGCTCCACCGTCGCGACCAGTTCGGCGGCCGGCTGGTCCTCCAACAGGTCGAGCGACAGGTACACCACCCCACGCGGCGCCACGCCCTCCCGCAGCGCGCGGCTCACCAGCAGCTTCAGGTCCGTGGACTTCCCGACCTGCCGCGGCCCGCGCAGGATGTGCACCGCGGCGCGCATCAGATCGACCTCATCGACCTGTGGCGCCGGCAACCGCACCGGCCGCACGCGCAGACGGCGCAGATGCGGATCGTCAGCCTCCCACCCCGACCGACCCCACCATGGGTTGTACCGGTAGATCCGCTCATCCGCCAACATTGTGGAGCCTATATTAGCATTCCGTTCCATAAAAGACCCCCTCTTTCATGGAATTAGATGCAGATAAGTGTATCTCTAATCGGGATCCGTCGGATCGGATACCTTTGAGCGCCGATGAGCGAGGCCGCGGCCGACAGCACACCCCCCCTACGCAGTCGCCCTGCGTGGTCGGCGCTCGCCGCGCACTACGAGACGATCAAGGGGACGCATTTGCGCGAGCTGTTCGCCGCGCACCCGGCACGCGGTGAGCAGATGACGGCCGAGGGGGCGGGGCTGTACCTCGACTACTCCAAGAACCGCATAACCAGCGAGACGCTGAAGCTGCTGGTCGACCTCGCCGAGCAGTCGGGCGTGGCGGAGCGGATCGAGGCGATGTTCAAGGGCGAGAAGATCAACGTCTCGGAGAACCGCTCTGTCCTGCACGTGGCGCTGCGGATGCCGAAGAGCGCGTCGCTGATCGTCGATGGCGTCGACGTGGTGAAGCAGGTGCACGAGGTGCTGGAGCGGATGACGGCCTTCGCCACGCGCGTGCGCTCGGGCGAGTGGACGGGCCACACGGGGAAGGCGATCCGCAACGTGGTGAACATCGGGATCGGCGGCTCGGACCTTGGCCCGGTGATGGCCTACGAGGCGCTGCGCCACTACTCCCAGCGCGAGCTGACGTTCCGCTTCGTCTCCAACGTGGACGCGACCGACTTCGTCGAGGCGACGCGCGACCTGAACCCCGAGGAGACCCTGTTCATCGTCAGCTCGAAGACCTTCACGACGGTCGAGACGATGACGAACGCGCGCTCGGCCCGGGAGTGGCTGCTGGGAGGATTGGGAGGAGGAGGGGGCAGTGGCGGCGCCGAGGCCGCGATCGCAAAGCACTTCGTCGCGGTCTCCACCAACGCGGAGCTGGTGGCGCAGTTCGGGATCGACACCGAGAACATGTTCGGCTTCTGGGACTGGGTCGGGGGGCGCTACTCGATGGACTCGGCGATCGGGCTCTCCACTTTGCTCGCAATTGGCCCCGGGCGCTTCGGAGAGCTGCTGGCAGGCTTCCACGCGATCGACGAGCACTTCCAAAACACCCCCTTCGCCGAGAACCTGCCCGTGCTGATGGGCCTGCTGTCCCTCTGGTACGGCAACTTCTTCGGCGCCGAGACGCACGGGGTGATGCCCTACGACCAGTACCTGAAGCGCTTCCCCGCCTACCTGCAGCAGCTGACGATGGAGTCAAACGGCAAGCGCGTGACGCTGACGGGCGCCGAGGTGGACTACCAGACGGGAGCGGTGTACTGGGGCGAGCCGGGCACCAACGGCCAGCACAGCTTCTACCAGCTCCTCCACCAGGGCACGAAGCTGATCCCCGTAGACCTGATCGGCTTCGCCCAAAGCAACAACCCGCTCGGCGAGCACCACGACCTGCTGATGTCAAACGTCTTCGCCCAGGCCGAGGCGCTCGCCTTCGGCAAGACCGCAGACCAGGTCCGCGAAGAGGGAACCCCCGAGCCAATCGTCCCTCACCGCACGATGCCCGGCAACCAGCCAACCAACACGATCCTCGCCACCCGCCTCGACCCCCACACGCTAGGCGCGCTCGTGGCCCTGTACGAGCACAGCGTCTTCACCCAGGGCGCGATCTGGGGCATCGACTCCTTCGACCAGTGGGGCGTGGAGCTGGGGAAGGCGCTGGCGAAGAAGATCGTCCCCGAGCTGCAGAGCAAGGCCGAGCCGCAGCTGGACCACGACAGCTCGACCAACGCGTTGATTCGGCGGTACCGCGCGATGCGGCAGGGTTGATCGGCCTGGGGCCAGGCCGGCGCATCGGCTGTGATGCGTCGCGGCCGGTCGATACGCGAGCCGGAGGACTCAGCCGCCGGCCTGCGCCTGAAGCGTGCGCGTGACGTCCCGCCCCCGCGGGGTGAGCGCCCACGCGTTGGGCTCTCCTTTGGCGTGGTCGCCCCCCGCGTTGCCGATCAACCCGAGCGTCTGCAAACGCGCCAGCAGCTTGGAGATCTGGCCCTGGTCGGAGATCCCCGCGGCGGTCGCGACCTGTCGGTTGCTGGGATGCGACCCGGGCCCACCCAACGAGTCGATCGCCATCAGCACCCGCACCGTGCGGTAGGTGAGCCGCATGTCGAGCTCCCGCAGCGGATCGACCCGTGGCGCGGTGGGCCGCCGCGCCCGGGGAGCGGGGCGGCGCTGCTCGCGCTCAGAGGCCGCCGCGCCGAGGTAGGGCAGCACGATCATCCCCATCAGGGGGTTGAGGAGGTAGAGGAGCGGCTTGGTGGGCCGCGGGGAGTCGGTCGCGCCGGTAGAGCCCTTCGCGTTCCGCGCGGCCTGCTCGACCAGCCGCGCGTGGATCACCGCGAGGACCGCACCGACCAGGCCCTCGGCGACGAGGCGCTCGGGACGTTTCTTCGCGGCGCTGCCTTCCAGCCGACCCTCGTGCACAACGTCCACGAGCCTCACCACCACACGCCCGCGGCGCTCCAGCGCGCGGTCGCCACCGCCGAGTGCCCCCACCACGCAGAGATATCCCAGCTCCGGCTCGGTGTCGAGAAACGACAGCGCAACCTCGAGTCCCGCCCGGACCTGCTCGCGCCACTTCCCGGGGGCCTCGTACGCAGGCACGACGGTCTCTGCGGCGCGGGCGATCGCGATATCGAACGCGGCCAGGAAGCAGTCCTCGCGATCGGTGAACAACTCATAGAACGTGCGCCGCGAAACCCCCGAACGGGCCACAACATGCGCGACGGTGACCGCTCCGGGGCCGCGCTCGCGCACCAGCTCGCACATCGCGGCGACGATCCGCGCGCGCTGGATCTCCCCGACCCGAACGCGGCCGGCGCTCCCGAATGCCGTGTCCCCGACCGCTGTGCTCCCGGGAGCCGAACCGTTGACCCCCGGGGGGACCTCCCCTCGGCTGCGCGCCGGCATCGCGATCATCGCCCTTCCTACTTCTTGTGACCACTCTTCGACTTGCCGTGCGCCTTGTGCTTCTTCTTATGCAAGACCTTCTTGACTTTGGGACACCCGGTGACGGAGATCTCCGTTTCGCTGTTGATCTTGATCCCGTTCTGGCCGACCATTTCCGTCGGCATCAGCAGCTTCCCCGCAGCCTGCGCCTTGCACAGGTTCCCGTTCGCGGTCAACGCCGGGTATTCCCGCTCGGGCAGCTCCAGTTCGAAGCTCGAGAACGGCACGTCCGGCACCGTCGCGAACGTCGCGGTCGTGATACCCGCTTTGCTGATGAACGTTTCGCCGTGCACCTGGACGGTCACGCCGTCCTCGCCGGTAAGGACCACGATCAGTTCCGGGTACTTCGCGCCACCATGGGAGACGAAGTACGCCGGGCCGGACAGGCCGCCTTCCAGCACCGGGGTGCTGACCTTCGCTTCGCCGACCTTGGACGCCTTCGGGCAGTTCGCGGGGTTTTCCACGAACACCTTTTCGGTGCAGGCCTTCTGCAGCGTTTTCAACGGCGACGGCAGCTGTTTCGGGAGACTGACTTTGACCTTCACGACATTCGCCGCCGTGCCCCGCGGGGCGTTCGGGAGCGTCAGGGTCACGTGCAGGCTCGCACCTTCGGTCCGAGAGGTCTTCGCAGCACTTGACACCTTGAATTCCGGTTTGAAGGAGAGCGACCCACAGTTCGTGACCTGGAACGGCGAGGCCACGCTCGCGGTTGCGCCTTCTGAGCTTTCAAGCTCCCCGCTGAGCTTCATCGGTTCACAGCTGGTCGGGTTGAACACGAACCCAGGACGGTTGACCGTCACGTTGATGTGCTGCAACTGCAACGGGATCCCATCAAGGATCGTTGGGAACGGGTTGCTCACGACCGTCAGCTGTGCGGTGGTCGGGTTCACCTCGACCGTCGAGCGCACCACCTCCGTCCCCAGGTTGAACGGACCCGCCACAGCGGGAACGACCACATCCACACCGAATGGGGCACCTTCGTAGGGGCCGGTGATATAGGCCTTGCCGTCTTCGACGCTGTAGGAGTCGTTGCCGAGGCCGGCGCTAGCGATCACCTGCCCGATCTGGCTTTCCGCCGGACAATCCCCTGACGCCGCCTGCGGTTCCTCACACAGCTTCACACCCTGCAACCCCGCCGAGATCCCCGGTGGGAACACCACGTCCAGTTTCCCGAGGGTCTGGTCGGCGTCCGGGCGTGTCATCGTCATCGTCAGCGTGCTGTACGCGCCCGCCTGGATGTTCGTTGTCCCGGCCGCGAACCCGGGCTTGAACGGCCGCGGATCCGAGCACGGTGCGCCGTTTGGGCCGCTCGTGATCTGGAAGTGCGAGGACGGCTTCACCGCCGGCGTGCCCGACCACGGTTCAAACGACGATTCCGTGGTGTACGTTCCGCACAACGCTGGCGTGCTCAACGGCGCCCTGTCGGTCCCGAAGAAGTCGAGCTTGAAATCGCTGTACGGCAGCTGCGGGGTGTTTTCGAACGTCGTCACGATCTGCCCCGTCACGGGATCCAAAGAGACCTGCCCCGCGACCTTGATCCGCACCCCCGCTTCCGGGGCTTCCGCGAAGACATACAGCGCGATCAACGACCCAAACGGGTTTTCATCCTGTGTCGCCAAGTAAACCGCGCCCGTCAACGGTTCACCCAACAACGGCGTGTTCGCTTCAACGGTGCCGACCTTCGACGCTTCCGGGCACGTCGGCGCTTCGTCGTTGTGTAACCCGATCTGGGCCGGCGAGCACGCCAGCAGCCCGCCCGCCGCGCTGGGATCGATCTGCACCCCGACCGGTAACGCGACCGTCGTATTCTTCACGTCGGCCTCCCCCAACCCCACCGGATTCAGTATCGATTCCTGCGGCACGTGCACATCGACGCTCAACCCCGTCGGCGTGCTCCCCCCTGTCCCGTCCGGCGTGACAGTGATCGTCGGATTGAAGTCGAGCTTTTCGCAGCCCACGAGCTCGGGCAACGTCGCCGTCTTCGACGAGTAGACGCTTGGTTCACTCCACGAGTCGATGCTGAGCGTCGCCGTGCGTGGCACCCCACACGACGTCGGGTTCGTCAGCAACGGCGCCACGGGCGCCTGCGAAGCACATTCGCCACGCGATTCACCCTGGGCTTCTTGGTCGACTTCTTCGCCTTTGAGGCCGCGATATTCTTCATCGTGGTGGGGATTGTATTCCCTCAAACAATGTCCGCGTACCGCGTTATGGGCCGGGTCCCCGGGCACACCCCAAATCGTCACCTTGACCGCCGCGACCGGGATGGCCTGGTTAGTGTCGGGCGAATGGATGGTCAGACCATAATCCCCGCCGGTCCGAACCGACGCTTCCAAGAACACCGGCACCTGTCCAGCCGCACGGAGCCCGAAGTCTGCCGCTACGCCTGCCGGGGGTTCCAGATTATAGATCGCGGCCGGAACCTCTTCAACTTCTTCTTCGTCCAGCTCGTTATATTTTTTGAAATAGAGAAACGCTACGCCGATCGCCGTTTCGTTTGAGCACTCATCTACTTTACCCGCTTGACTTGGGTTGTTTGTAATGAATTCCTGATAGCTGCATCTCGGTGTGGCCTCCGGATCCCCGACGAAACCAGACGGCAGTTCCACAGTGATGTTCTTGGGCTGACCTTCCGGAATAGTTATAAGTCCCCATTCTGGGATTTCCACATGCTTGAAGGCATTCAAGATAAAGGTGGCCGTAAACGAGTAGGGGTGCGACCCAGCCTGCACATCGGGCGTGCCGTCCTGATTGCGCGCCGAGATCACGAACCTCCTCACGCCGAATTCCGCCATCGCAGGCGCAGCAGCAAACGTGAGCATGGCAACCAGCGCACCAAGAATCAAGAGCGCGATTACGATCTTTGCTATGCCGCGAGTGTGCGGTGACCGACGGTCAGTGAGCGTGCCTACGGCTGTTGGTTGTTGCACAGGACTTCTCATCACTTGCTCCCCCGGCCGTTGCTGGATTTCTTTGCTTTCATGGTTGCTCCATATTTGCTTCTCGCCTGCCGTTCGCACCTGGCTCGCTTTGGCTTCTTCTCTTTGCTACAGATCTTCAGCGTCTTCGCGAGCTTGTCGGCCCTGACCTGGGCGGCGGTCTTCTGCTTTGGTGTCACCATCGCGATGGGACTTGATCCCGCCCCGCCGGTGTTTCCCCGGCCGGAGAAGGTCTCACTCGACGGTTCACCGAAGACCGCAGGCTGCGGCGCCGGCGGCAGTTTGCACGAATCGCCGTTGTTACACGACGGCGGAGAGGACGACACCGGGTACCCGCCGTCCACCCGCGCGTCATACACATCGACACGGTCATCCCGATCCTGCGGCAAGAGCTGGGCCGCAGTCCCGAAGAACACGTTGCTCCCGCTAGCGCTGGTACCCATGAGGAACGATTCGCGGCCGCCCGCCACGTCGGAGATCGGGTAGATATGACCATCCTCGTACTCGTAGACATTCCGAAGACCGTCGCTCGCGTGAGGCACAAGCGCATCCGAACTTTCGAAGAACAGAACCCCGGCTTCAGAAAAGTTATCCGACTTCAACCCTTCAGAGTTGAAGCTCGAGGGGCCGACCGGCCTCGCACCGCCCGGGTTACACGACGCACACGCAAGCTGACCTGTTACAGCGTCGTACACAAAGATCTCCGGACATACCGGTTCGGCCTGCCCGGTCTTCGCATTGAGTCCACAGCTCCCGCCGCCGCTCTTGGCGTTGTCATAGCCGGTCAAGCTTCGACGCGAAAGGAACGCCAGCCGCGTCCCGTCCGGCGTCACCTCAGAAAGATCCTGCGCGTCGACACCCCCTCCTTCAGCCAGGGTCGCGATGAAGACAGGCGCACCACCTTCGTGGGAGACATAGAGATTGGGCGCCCCCAATCTGGCCGCCCCAGCGAGGTCGCCCTCGGCGACGAAGTACACATAGGAGCCATCTTCTGAGACCTCCTCAACGCTCTGTACTTTGCCGCCTTTGGTGATAGCGGTAGTCTGGGCAGTATCCACGTCATATTGGTACAGGTCTTCGCCTCTGGTGAAGAACACCTTCGAGCCATCCGCGTTCGCGCTCTGGTACTGCGGCGCGCCACCCGCGATTTCTACAGTGCATGCGTCTGCCGGTACGGTACAGCGACCCGCTTCCACTGGGCTCTGTTCCCGTTCGGGGTTCTCACGCACATACAGCGTCCCGCTGCTCGTGAAGAATACGCGCGAACCGTCGGAGGACACAGCATGCGACTGATAATCGACTACGGACGATCCCGATCCTAAAGCGCCGCCGATAACTTCACCGCTGTTGGTGACGCCCACGAGTGTCGGTCCGCTTTTGCCTTCTATCCACTCGGGGATCCCGGCTCCGTAAAAGACTATGTGGCTTAGATCTGGAGAGAAACCTTCCACCACGAATGAGCCTCCGCTAGCTACATATGGTTCGGCTCCGTTGACTATGTCTCTTGACACCCATTGAGACGGGCCACTGGCAAAGGTCTCCAAGTAGGCCTCACGAAATCCTTCCGGGGCTTCGCTGGTCAACGGCACATCGGTGCTCACGATCCCCTTCGAGAGTTCTCGTGTAAAAACTTGGAAATATGCCTCAGACGGCTCCGTTTCGGTTGTGAGGAGTGGCGGCATGATCGATTGCGTCGACCAGCCACCCGGGCCACGCCGAGAGATGTAGTCGTTATGGATCACAGAGCCACCTGGACTGGCAAACGAACCATGGGATTGATACTCGATCGCTTCACCCGACACCGCAACTTGGCTGATGCCCAATTCGGATTGGGGATCGGTCGCGTCGTTCCCGTTCTTTTCGACCGGGGAAACCATCTCATACGCCCGGCAGTCCGGCAACTCCAGCCCGTAGGGCTGTTCGGCGCGTAACTGTTCGTTCGGACAGCTCTGCGTCGGCGCGGAGCCCGGAGCAATCGGGGTCGTGAGAGTTTTGCCGGGGCCATCAAACGTTTCGATTTCATCGACCGCGACCACCCGGTAGTAATACGTGGTGCCAGGTTGCAGCTCCGTCAGCCGCGCACTGACCGGCACCGGGCTCGTACCCGATTCGATTTCTTTGCTCGGCATCGGTAGGCTCGTGCCGTGCGCAGCACTCGAGGTGTACGGGGTCGTGTCGTATTCGAAGTGGTAGCTCGCGCTCGATCCGCCGGGATTGATGTCCGCCTGCAGCGTCGCCGCAGTCGCTTCGACGCCCATGACCTGCTCTTCGGTGATCCCCGCGCCGTCGCTCGTGAACGTCACAGGCGCCCCGAGAGCCGTTTCGCCGGCGGAGTTGCGAGCGAGCAGGCAGAACGTATACGTTGTCCCGGGCGACAAGCCGCTCAACGGCTGCGACTCGGCTTCTTTGGAAAGCGCCACGCCGGCCGGCACGGGCGCGGTCTCGCCGCCTTCGCACGTCGTCGCGGATTCCCGGTAGAGGAATTCATACGTGCCTACTTCAAGCGCGTTTTCGGGGTTCAATTCCCCCACTTCGCCATTCAGCGTCGCGGTCGTCGTCGTCACCGGGTTGGCTTCCCCCGTCACCGGAGCTTCCGGACCCGCCGCCAACGCCGAAGCACCCGAAAACACCAACCCCCCCACCAACACAGACAACGTCGCCACAAAAAGCCTACGAGCAGCACTCATCGAACCACCGCCTCCTCGAGTACGGAGGGGACGGAGACCCCTCGCCAGGTCGAACCACCACTACACACACGCGCGCACGCACGCGTGAACACCAAACGGACCGCACGCGCACCGCGAGCCACACGCAAAAAACTGCGCGAGGACCCAAAAGACGCAGCCTCAGCCCCCACCCCCGTAGGGGTGCCGGGCCGACCGGCCGGAGCCGGTCGCAGGGGGCGCTTTAGGTGGCCCCCTCTAGGCGAAGAGAGAGAGAGAGAGAGAGAGATGCGACAGCGCCATGCTGGCGCATCTAGCATCACTCAAAACGCGAGGTGCAATGACTCTCGGCACGTTCATCCCTCTCAAAAGCACGCGTAACCAACTCCCTCATCGAGACGACCCGGTCCCTCTCCCAGAGAAACCCCTGCCAACAATGCTTGGAAGGCCGGGCCACAGAGGCCCCGACACCAAACCAGACCCTTATGTTCAAAACGGCTTGACGCCCCTTACGGGCTACAAGGTGAGACTACTATATCCACAGCGCGAGGCACTTGTCAAGTCCAAGCTCTCGCGCGGGCTCCAGGCCGGTCCCCGCCGCACGCCCGGTGGCGGGGTAGGAGGCCCCGCCTCCAACCCGCCCGGGAGGCAGACGCGCTGCGCGGATGCGCACCAAGAACCGCCGATCTTGCGAGCCGCGCCCCGAGCGAGCGAAACGTCCCAAGCGCGGCCTATGTTGTGAGTATGAGTCGAGCCAGACAGACAGCACGTGCCCCCCGGCCAGGGCGGCGAGCGCCTGTCCCACCCGCGATCGCGCGGTCGGAGCAGCAAGATGTGGCCACTACAATTGGATCGATGACGACCAGGGAGCGCCTGCACAAGCTCGTCGACGAGCTCAGCGAGGCCGATGCCGAGGCCACCATCGAGTTCATCTCCTCGTGGCGCATGGGCGAGTACATGCCTGGCGACATCGTCGACGGGTGGGGCAACCTGTCGGCGATGACCCGTGCCGCCGGATCGGAAATGTTGCGTCGCCTCGACGAAGAGGAGATCGCGGAGCATGGCGAAACGATCGCGGAAGCCTGGGGATACGAGGGCTCCAAATGAGACGCGG
>Ga0187855_10001931_pt1 | contig 15879 bp, 17 predicted proteins | sample June2016WEW_8_10_2_FD_132969 | JGI IMG/M metagenome (GOLD analysis project Ga0187855, IMG submission 132969) | Peatland microbial communities from SPRUCE experiment site at the Marcell Experimental Forest, Minnesota, USA - June2016WEW_8_10 | ecosystem: Environmental > Terrestrial > Soil >...
CGCGTTGCCGAGAATCGCGCCCGCGCCATGAAATCGCTCAAGCTCGCGCCCTCCGCGCTCGCGACCGCCAAGCAGGTGCACGGCGCCGAGGCGGTGGTGGTGGAAAATCCCTGGCATGAGGATCAAGCACCGCACGCCGACGCGCTGGTGACGCGCGTGCCCGGCGTCGCGCTTGGAATATTGACCGCCGATTGCGCGCCGATCCTGCTCGCCGACGGCGAGGCCCGGGTTATCGGCGCGGCCCATGCCGGCTGGCGCGGCGCGCTCAAGGGCGTGATCGAGGCGGTGGTGGCGGCGATGGAGGATCTCGGCGCCTCGGCGCCGCGCATCCACGCCGCCATTGGCCCGTGCATCGCGCGAATCTCCTACGAGGTCGGGCCGGAATTCCCCGCGCCCTTCCTGGCGCAGGACCCGGCCAATGCCGCGTTTTTCGCGCCTTCGCCGAGGGCGGGGCATTTCCTGTTCGACCTGCCGGGCTACACCGAAAAGCGGCTCAAGGCCTTGGGCCTGAAACGCATCGAGCTTTCGGGCGCCGACACCGCGGCCGAGGCAGCGCGGTTCTTCTCCTACCGCCGCGCCTGCCTCAAGGGCGAGAAAGGCCACGGCCTCGGGCTTTCGGCGATCGCGCTCGCGCCCTGAGGTGCGCGCCATAGCTTTGCGGCATCGCGCCCGATATGATGCGCGCCGCATCATGCGCCGCCCTCAATTCACCTGGCGATTCGCCGGTATCCTGCTCGTCCTCGCCCTCGCCGCCTGCCAGGGCGCGGCGCAAACCCCGTCCGCGACCGGCGACGCGAAGCGGGGCCCGCCCGCGCTCACCCCGCAAGACAGCGTCGGCATCTTCGTCATGCCGGTGACGGGCGCGCCGCAGCCGGCGGCGACCGACATCGCCCAGGCCATGGCCGAGGCGCTGCAAAAGGCCGACGTGCCGGCCAGCGCGGTTGCATCCAACCGGCGCAGCTTCCGCCTCTCATCCACGGTCACCATGCTGGCCGCCGGCGACAATAGCGAGGCCATCATCATCACCTGGACCCTCGCCGATGCCGACGGCCGCAAGCTCGGCGGCGCCGAAAGCAACACCACGGCAAGCGAGGAATCCTGGCGCCGGGGCGGCGACGAGATCGCCCAGGCCTTGGCGGGACCGGCGGCGCCCGAAATCGCCGAGCTGGTTGAAAGCGACGCGCCGCTGCCGCAGGGCAACGCCAGCCCGGTGGTGGCGCTCGGTACCGTGAGCGGCGCGCCGGGCGACGGCGACACCGCGCTCGCCCGCGCCATGGGCGCGGCGTTGGGGCGCATCCATGTCGCGCTCGCCGGTCCGGACGGCGGCAAGCCGGATTTCACGCTCTCGGCCGAGGTCGTGGTGGCGCCGCCCGACGGCAAGAACCAGAAGGTCAAGGTGAGCTGGGCGCTCATACGCCCCGACGGCAGCGAGGTTGGGCGCGTCAACCAGGAGAACGCGGTGCCGGCCGGCAGCCTCGATACCTTCTGGGGCGACATCGCCTATGCCGTCACCGCCGCCGCCGCCCCCGGCGTCCGCCAGCTCATCGAACAGGCCGGGACGCCGCCGGGCGGCGCCTAAGCCCTTCGCCGGGCGGGGCTTTTCCCGCCAAACCTGCTCCAGAAGGGCGTTTACAGCCCGGGCACCCTTTGTTACATTCGCGCCCGCTTTGGCTCACCGGCGCGAAGCGAGGCGGCCCATCCGGGCGCAAGGCCACGGACGGCGACACAGTCATGAAAATTCTCGCTTGCAACAGCAATCGCCCGCTGGCCGAGGCTATTTCGGCCTTTCTCAAGACGCCGCTGACCGACGCCAGCGTGCGCCGCTTCTCCGACATGGAAGTGTTCGTCGAGATCAACGAGAACGTGCGCGGCGAGGACGTGTTCGTGGTCCAACCGACCTCCTACCCGGCCAACGACAATCTGATGGAATTGCTGGTGACGCTCGACGCCTTGAAGCGCGGCTCGGCGCGCCGCTCCACCGCCGTCATCCCCTATTACGGCTATGCCCGCCAGGACCGCAAATCCGGCCCGCGCACGCCGATCTCGGCCAAGCTGGTCGCCAACATGATCACCGCCGCCGGCGCCGACCGCGTGCTCACGCTCGATCTCCACGCCGGCCAGATCCAGGGCTTCTTCGACATCCCGACCGACAATCTGTTCGCCGCCCCGGTGTTCATCCAGGACATCAAGGAGCGTTATGACGGCAAGGAGCTGGTCATCGTCTCCCCGGACGTGGGCGGCGTGCTGCGCGCGCGCGCGGTGGCGCGGCGGCTCGACGCCGATCTCGCCATCATCGACAAGCGGCGCGAGCGCGCCGGCGTGTCCGAGGTCATGAACGTCATCGGCGACGTGCAGGGCCGCCGCTGCATCCTGGTCGACGACATCGTCGACAGCGCCGGCACGCTGTGCAACGCCGCCGAGGCGCTGGTCGAACGCGGTGCCAAGACGGTGGCCGCCTATGTCACCCACGGCGTATTGTCCGGCGGCGCGGTGGCGCGCGTGACCGCCTCGCCGATGGAAGCGCTGGTGACCACCGACAGCATCGCCGCCACCGAGGCGGTGCGGGTGGCGCGCAACATCCGCCGCCTCACCATTGCCCCGCTGATGGCCGAAGCGATCAAACGCATCAGCGAGGAACGTTCGGTTTCGAGTCTGTTCGCCTGAAGGAGCTGGAATCATGGCCGCCACGATCACTTTGAGCGTCAAGCCGCGCGACGGCGTGGGACGGGGAAACGCCCGCGCGACGCGCCGCGCCGGGATGGTGCCCGGCGTGCTCTATGGCGAGGGCCTGAAGCCCACGCCGATCGCGGTCGATCCGCGTGAATTGTCGCGCGAATACGTCAAGCCGGGCTTCTTCGCCCGCCTGATCGAGGTCGAGTACGAGGGATCGAAGCATCGCGCGCTGCCGCGCGAGGTCCAGCTCGATCCGGTGACCGACCGGCCGGTGCATGTCGATTTCATGCGCGTGGGCGCCGGCACCAAGCTCAAGGTCGCCGTGCCGGTGCGGTTCATCAACGCGGAGAATTCGCCCGGCATCAAGCGCGGCGGCATCCTCAACGTGGTGCGCCACGCGATCGAGCTGCTCTGCCCGGTGGACGCCATTCCCGAGCACATCACCATCGCGCTCGACGATCTCGAGATCGGCGACAGCATCCATATCAAAACGGTCAAGCTGCCCGAGGGCACGCGTCCGGTCATCGGCCGCGACTTCACCGTCGCCTCGATCGCCTCGCCGACCGCGGTGCGCGAAGAGGCGGCAGCGGCAGCGGCGGCGGCAGCGGCGGCGGCGGCAGCAGCCGCGGCGGCGGCCGAGGCCGGCATCACCGAAGGCGAAGCCGGTGCGGCTCCAGGCGCGGCTCCGGGCGCGGCGCCGGGCGCGGCGCCAGGCGCGGCTCCGGGTGCGGCCCCGGGTGGCGCGCCGGGTGCGGCACCCAAGGGTGCGGCTCCAGGCGCGGCTCCGGGCGCGGGAGCCAAGAGTGCGGCACCGGCCGCGGCGGCTCCCAAGGCGCCGGCCGGCGGCGCGGCCCCCAAGAAGTAGCCGGACCGTCCGATGCGGCTTCTGGTCGGGCTCGGCAATCCCGGGGCCCGCTACGAGCGTACCCGCCACAATCTGGGATTTTTGGCGGTCAACGCGATCCAACGCCACCACGGCTTCCGGCCCTGGCGCGCCAAGTTCCAGGCCGAATTGGCCGAGAGCGCCACGGCCGGCGAGCGGATTTACCTCTTGAAGCCGCAGACCTTCATGAACCTTTCGGGCGAGGCGGTCGGCGCGGCGTCGCGGCTTTACAAGATCGCGCCCGACCAGATCGCCGTGTTCCACGACGACATCGATCTCGATCCCGGCAAGCTCCGGGTCAAGCTCGGCGGCGGCAGCGCCGGGCATAACGGCTTGCGCTCGATCGACGACGCCATCGGCAACAATTACTGGCGCGTGCGCGTCGGCATCGGCCACCCCGGCGCCCGCGAATTGGTCGAGCCCTATGTGCTGCAGAATTTCGAAGCCGACGAGCTGGAATGGCTCAAGCCGCTGATCGAGGCCATGACCGAGGCCTACCCGCTGCTGGTGGCCGACGACACCAACGGCTTCGCCACCAAGGTGGCGGCGATCCTCCGTCCCAATCCGAAAAATGCCCCTCCTAATTCCTCCCCCGCGAACGGGGGAGGGCATGGGCCGGCCGAAAGCTAGAGATGGGATTCAATTGCGGCATTGTCGGGCTCCCCAATGTGGGCAAGTCGACGCTGTTCAACGCGCTGACCGCGACCCAGGCGGCCGAGGCGGCGAATTATCCCTTCTGCACCATCGAGCCCAATATCGGCCGGGTGGCGGTGCCGGACGATCGGCTCGACATCCTGGCGCGGCTCGCCAGCTCCGCCAAGATCGTGCCGACCCAATTGGAATTCGTCGACATCGCCGGGCTGGTGCGCGGCGCCAGCAAGGGCGAAGGGCTGGGCAACCAGTTCCTCGCGCATATCCGCGCGGTCGACGCCATCGCCCAGGTGCTGCGCTGCTTCGAGGACGGCAACGTCACCCATGTCGAGGGCTCGATCGACCCGATCCGCGACGCCGAAACCGTCGAAACCGAATTGATGCTGGCCGATCTCGAAAGCCTGGAGAAACGCCGCGTCGCGGCGGAGAAGAAGGCCAAGGGCGCGGACAAGGAGGCCAAGGCGCAACTCGCGGTGATCGAGCCCATCCTGGAAGCGCTCAAGGCGGGCAAGCCGGCGCGCACGGTTGTATTACCGCGCGAATCCGCGCCTATCGTCAAGGACCTGCAATTGCTCACGGCCAAGCCGGTGCTGTTCGTCTGCAACGTCGAGGAGGCGGCGGCCGCCAAGGGCAACGCGTTTTCGGCGCGGGCGGCGGACTACGCTTCGAGGCAAGGCGCGCAATGCGTGGTGATTTCGGCCGCGATCGAGTCCGAGGTGGCGCAGCTCGCATCCGAGGCCGAGCGGCGCGAATTCCTCGCCACGCTGGGCCTCAAGGAGACCGGGCTGGCGCGAATCATCCGCGCGGGCTACCGGCTTCTGGACCTGGTGACGTTCTTCACCGTCGGCCCCAAGGAGGCCCATGCCTGGACGGTGCGCCAGGGCGCCAAGGCGCCGCAGGCGGCGGGCGTCATCCACAGCGATTTCGAGAAGGGCTTCATCCGCGCCGAGGTGATTTCCTACGCCGATTACGTGGCTTCGGGCGGCGAAACCCAGGCGAAAGAAGCGGGCAAGATGCGGCTCGAAGGCGCCGACTACACGTTGCAGGACGGCGATATCCTGCATGTGCGGTTCAATCTCTAGCCCTGGCCCTGGAATTCGAAGGCCCCCTTCCCTAATATCGCCGCCGTCCAGAAACCAGTTAGAAACGAGGAGGATTTCCATGGGAGAGATGATTTCGCTGACCGCCAAGGACGGCTTCAAGCTCGGCGCCTATCTGGCCAAGCCCAATACTAAACCCAAGGGCGCCATCGTCGTCATCCAGGAGATCTTCGGCGTCAACCATCACATCAAGGCGGTGAGCGACCGCTTCGCCGCCATGGGCTATGCCGCGGTGGCGCCGGCGCTGTTCGACCGCGTCAAACCAGGCATCGAGTTGGGCTACGACCCCAAGAGCATCGAGGAAGGCCGCGCTTTGCGCCCCAAGATTCCGCTGGAGGCGACGCTCGCCGACACCCAGGCGGCGATCGATTACGCCAAGCAGTTCGGCAAGGTGGCGGTGGTGGGTTATTGCTGGGGCGGCTCGATCGCCTTCCTTTCCACCACAAGGCTAACGGGCGTCGCCGCGGCGGTGGGCTATTACGGCGGCATGATCGCCGCGCACGCCAGCGAGAAGCCGCGCGTGCCGCTGATTCTGCACTTTGGGGATAAGGACCAATCCATTCCGATGACCGACGTGGAGAAGATCAAGCAGGCGCAGCCGGGCCTGCCGATCTATGTCTACAGCGCCGGCCACGGCTTTTCCTGCGACGAACGCCCGTCCTTCGACGCCGCCGCGAGCAAGCTCGCGCTCGAACGCACCACCGCGTTCCTGAAGCAGCATATCGGGTAGGCTCGTCATTGCGAGGCCGCGCAGCGGCCGAAGCAATCCAGACGGTGCCGCAGCCCTGGATTGCTTCGCCGCTTCGCATCTGCTCGCGGCTCGCAATGACCGGGGTTACTCCGCCGCGCGCCGTTCGGGGAACAGCGACAAGAGTCCTTCGCGCGAGGCGGCGCAGATTCCGCGCTCGGTGATGAGCCCGGTCACCAGCCTTGCCGGCGTCACGTCGAAAGCGGGATTGGCGGCCGGGCTGCCCTCGGGGATCACCCGCACCCGCGCCAATCCGCCGCCCGGAAGTTTCCCGGAAATCTCGGCGAGTTCGCCGGGGTCGCGCTGCTCGATGGGTATTTTCCGCCCGTCGGAAATCGACCAGTCGATCGAGGGCGAAGGCAGCGCCACGTAAAACGGCACCTTGTTGTCGAAGGCGGCCAGCGCCTTGAGATAGGTGCCGATCTTGTTGGCGACGTCGCCCGCCGAGGTGGTGCGGTCGGTGCCGACCAGGCAGAGATCGACCCGGCCCTGCTGCATCAAGTGACCGCCGGCATTGTCGGCGATGACCGTATGTTTCACGCCGTGGCTGCCGAGTTCCCAGGCGGTGAGGCTGGCGCCCTGGTTGCGCGGCCGGGTCTCGTCGACCCAGACATGGACCGGGATGCCCTGGTCGAAAGCCAGATAGACGGGCGCCAGCGCCGTGCCCCAATCGACCGCGGCGAGCCAGCCGGCGTTGCAATGGGTCAATATCTCGACGGGGCCCTTGCGGCCTTTCTTCTCCCAGGCCTTTTGGATAAGCGGCAGCCCCGCGTTAGCGATGGCGCGGTTGATGGCCACGTCCTCCTCGCAGATTTGATGGGCGCGGGCATAGGAAGCCGCCGCGCGGCCCGCCGGCGGGATATTTTTGAGCCGCGTCCGCATATCCTCGACCGCCCAGCGCAAATTGACCGCGGTCGGCCGGGTCGCGAGCAGCGTCTTGGCGGCCCGGTCGAGCGCGGCGTCGGACGGATCGGCGCGCATCCCCAGCGCCATGCCATAGGCCGCCGTTGCACCAATGAGCGGCGCGCCGCGCACCAGCATGGCGCGGATCGCGTGCGCGGCTTCATCGAGATTGGCGAGAAGGCGCGTCTTCAATTCGAAGGGCAGCAAAGTCTGGTCGATGATGCCGACGGTGGCGCCGTCCGGCTCGAGCCAGATGGTGCGCATCGCCTGGCCGCCGACTTTCACGGGATTATTTCCTGGCGAGGACGCGGCCCGCCACCGCGTCGAGTTTTTTCAGCAGGGCCGGATCGCGCTTGGCGGGATCGGTGATGAGGGCATGGTCGAGCGCGTGGTCGCAGCCCTGCGGGCAGGGACCCGCATCCCCGGCGATCAGTGGTACCACCCGCTTCACGACATCCTTGGCCTTGTCGGCGTTGGCGATCAGCACCTTGACGATCATCTCGACCGTCACGTGATCGTGGTCGGGATGCCAGCAGTCGTAATCGGTGACCATGGCGATCGTGGCGTAGCAGATCTCGGCTTCACGGGCGAGCTTGGCCTCGGGCATGTTGGTCATGCCGATGACGTCGCAACCCCATTGGCGGTAGAGATTGCTCTCGGCCAAGGTGGAGAATTGCGGGCCTTCCATCACCAGATAGGTGCCGTGGCGGCGGATGGCGGTGCCGGCCGCCTCGCCGGCCTGGGCGAGGTGCTGGCCGAGGCGGCCGCACACCGGATGCGCCATCGACACATGGGCGACGCAGCCGGCGCCGAAGAAGCTCTTAGCGCGGGCGAAGCTGCGGTCGATGAACTGGTCGACCAGCACGAAGGTGCCGGGCGGCAGTTCCACCCGGAACGAACCCACGGCGGAGAGCGAAATGATGTCGGTGACGCCCGCGCGCTTCAACGCGTCGATGTTGGCGCGGAAATTGATTTCGCTCGGCGGAATGACGTGGCCGCGGCCGTGGCGCGGCAGGAACACCACCTGGGTCCCGCCGAGCTTGCCGAAGCACAGCTCGTCCGAGGCGCGGCCGAAAGGCGATGGGACGGCGCGCCAGGCAATGTCCGTCAGCCCCTCGATCTGGTAGAGGCCGCTACCGCCGATGATGCCGATGACGCGCGAAACCACGCCGTTTTTCCCCCGTTGCGGGCGTCAGTCAACCAGCGCAGCCCCGAACCGGCAACAGGAATCGGTGGCGAGGATATAGGCGCGCACCCGGATCGGCGCTAATCTAGCCACCGGGGTTTTGAACCAGGGGGACGAACGCAATGCGTAACACGATATGGCGGGCGCTGGCCTTGGCGGCGCTGATCTGGGCCTTGCCAGCAGCGAACGCCGCGGCGGATTGGCAAGACTACGTCTATGCGGAGGACGGCTTCTCGATCGCGTCGCCGACCAAGCCGGAATTCACGTCCAGCGCGGTCGATTCGCCGGCCGGGAAGACCTATCTCCACCAATACGAAAGCGATACCGATGCCGACCACACCTACATGGTGGCGGTCTCGAAATACCCCACCGCGCTCGACATCCAGAATTCGATCCAGGGGGTCAAGCAGGCCCAGCTCAGTTCCTTGAAGGGACAGATCACCAGCGAGCATCCGGTTTCGCTGGGCGGCGTCACCGGCACCGATTACGACATGGCCTCCGCCGACACATTCGCCCATGTCCGCATCTACGTCACATCCCAGACGCTCTATCAGATCATGGTGCTGTGGAGCAAAGGCAAGCCGCCGGCCGATTACGACCGCTACGTCAATTCCTTCCATTTCGTGACGAACTAGACGCGGCGGAATAGGCGTTTAGCCGTCATTGCGAGCCGAAGGCGAAGCAATCCAGAAACGGTGAAGCGGGCTCACTGGATTGCTTCGGCCGCTGCGCGGCCTCGCAATGACGAGCGAGCGGGATTCTCTTAGGAGTCTTTTTCGTCTTTGTCGTGCAGGCTTGACCAGACGCGGCGCTTGGCGCCGTAGAGCACGCCGGTCATCACCAGCAGGAAGATCATCACCTTGGCGCCGGTGCGCTTGCGCTCTTCCATGGTGGGCTCCGACGCCCAGGCGAGGAAGGTCGCCACGTCCCTCGCTTCCTGGTCGATGGTCGCCGGCGTGCCGTCGGCGAAGGTGACGCGGTTGTCGGTCAAGGGCGGCGGCATGGCGATCTGGTGGCCGGGGAAATACATGTTGTAGTTCATGCCCGCGGCCATCTTCATGTCCTGGGGCGGATCGCGGAATCCGGTGAGGATGGCGTGGACGTAATCGGCGCCGCCCGCGCGCGCCTTGATGATGACCGAGAGATCGGGCGGCAGCGCGCCGCCATTGGCCGCGCGCGCCGCCTCGGCGTTGGCGAAGGGCGCGACGAAATGATCCGCCGGCCGGCCCCCGCGCTGGAACATCGCGCCCTGGTCGTTGGGACCGTCGGTCACCTGCTTGGTCGCCGCGATCGCCGCGACCTCGTCCGCGCTGTAGCCCAGCGCGGACGGCCCTTCGAGATCGCGGTAGGACAGCAGGTTCATGGAATGGCAGGCCGAGCAGACTTCGTTATAGACCTGGAATCCGCGCTGCAACGCGGCGCGGTCGAAGGTGCCGAACGGCCCGTTGAAGGACCATTCCATCTTGGGCAGCGGCGGTTCGGAGGAATCCTGCGCCCAAGCCGCGCCCGCACCCAGCGCGAGCAACGCCGCGCCGGCCAGCGCCGGCATTATCCGCCGCCGCGTCATGGCTTGTGCCTCGCAAGGGCCAGGCGCCTTCCGCCTCTCTTCAAGACCGGGCTCGAGATGCTGGGCGGCAGCGGCAACGGCTGCTCGAACCAGCCGATGACCGGCAGCAGGACGAGGAAATGGAGGTAGTAGTAGAAGGTGGCGATCCGGCCGATGATGACGAACCAGCCTTCCGGCCGGTGCGCCCCGACCCAGCCCAGCGCGAAACAGTCGATCACCAACAGCCAGAACACCCATTTAAAGACCGGGCGAAAATAGGCCGAGCGCACCTTCGATGTGTCGAGCCAGGGCACGACGAACAGCACCAGCAGCGAGCCGAACATGGCGCAGACGCCGAAGAGCTTGTTCGGGATCGAGCGCAGGATGGCGTAGAACGGCAGGAAGTACCATTCCGGCACGATCTCGGGCGGGGTCTGCAACGGATTGGCGGGGATGTAGTTCGCCGGATCGGCCAGCAGATTGGGCCAATAGAACACGAACAGGGCGAAGACGATCAGGAACACGCCCAGGCCGAACATGTCCTTGATGGTGTAATAGGGATGGAAGGGGATCGAATCCTGCGGCCCCTTGCGGTCGATGCCCAGGGGATTGTTCGAGCCGTGCTGGTGCAACGCTACCAGATGCAAGCCCACCACGCCGACGAGCAGGAAGGGCAGCAGGTAGTGGAGCGAGAAGAACCGGTTCAAGGTCGGGTTGCTGACCGCGAAGCCGCCCCACAGCCAGGTGACGATATCGTTGCCCACGCCGGGAAACGCCGAGAACAGGTTGGTGATGACGGTCGCGCCCCAGAAGCTCATCTGCCCCCAGGGCAGCACGTAACCCATGAACGCCGTCGCCATCATCAGCAGCAGGATGACGATGCCCAGCATCCACAACAGCTCGCGCGGCGCCTTGTAGGAGCCGTAATAGAGTCCGCGGAAGATGTGGATGTAGACCAGGATGAAGAAGAACGACGCGCCGTTCATGTGGATGTAGCGCATCAGCCAGCCGTAATTCACGTCGCGCATGATGCGCTCGACCGAGGCGAAGGCGTAATCGACATGCGGCGTGTACTGCATGGCGAGGAAGATGCCGGTGACGATCATGATCACCAACACGATCCCGGCGAGCGAGCCGAAATTCCACCAGTAGTTCAGGTTCTTGGGCGTCGGGTATTGATAAAGCTCGTGGTCGAGGAAGGTGAACACCGGCAGACGGTGGTCGATCCAGCGCACGATTTTGTTCTGCGGCAAGGCCATGATTGCGCCGTTCTAAATCTGCACGATCGAACCAAAATCCCAGGCCGAGTCCGGCGGATTCTCGCCGATCCGGATGGTGGTGTCGTTGACGAAGCGATGAGGCGGCACCGGCAGGTTGTAAGGCGCGGGCACGCCGCTGAAGACGCGGCCGGAGAGATCGTAGCGCGAACCGTGGCACGGACAAAAATATCCCCCCGGCCAGTTGGCACCGAGGCCGCCGCCGGGTTGCGGCGTGAATTCCGGGATGCAGCCCAAATGGGTGCAGATGCCGACCAGCACCAGGAATTCCGGCTTGAGCGAGCGGTGCCAGTTCTTGGCGTAAGGCGGCTGCTGCATCTCGTCCGAATTCGGATCGCGCAGCAGACTCGTGTCCTGCGAGGTTTGCAGCTTCGCCAGTTCGTCCGGGTTGCGGTTGACGATGAAGACCGGGCGCGAGCGCCACAGCACGAGAATCTGCTGGCCGGGCTGGAGGCTGGAGATGTCGATGTCGACGGGCGCGCCGGCGGCCAACACGTCCCGCGCCGGATTCATGCTCTTGATGAGCGGCCAGGCGGCGCAGGCCGCGCCCACGCCCATCAGCGCATTGGCCGCGATCACCAGGAAGTCGCGCCGCGTGCCGCCTTCGGCATGCGCGTCCCCGGTTTGCGATTGCGCCGATTCCGCCATCAAGCCCCCTTTTCCCCGCCCCGTTTTCGAGGGCTTTCGCGAAGCTATACGGTTGAACGAACACTTCTATGCGACATCCTGCCGCATCGCGGGCCCAAATCCACGGCCGGAGCGGGGCATTCGCCCCATGCTGGACAAGGAGCGAAACTATCCACAAGCTTCTCCACCATGCGCCTCGCCCTTTACCAGCCCGATATCCCGCAAAACGCCGGATCGATTCTGCGCCTCGCCGCGTGTCTGGGCGTGGCCGTGGACATCATCGAGCCGTGCGGATTCGTGCTCGACGACCGGCGGTTGAAACGCGCGGCGATGGATTACCTGGGCCAAGCCGAAATCCGCCGCTTCGTCTCCTGGGACGCCTATGTCCGGACGCCGCGCGCGGGCCGGCTGGTGCTGCTTTCGACCAAGGCGCGTCTCCCCTATCATCGCTTCGCCTTCGCGGCGGAGGATTCGCTGCTGCTGGGCCGCGAATCGGCGGGCGTGCCGCCGGAGGTGGCGCAAGCGGCCGACGAGCGCGTGCTGATCCCGATGCAGCCTAACCTGCGCTCGCTCAATGTCGCGCTGGCGGCGGCGCTGGCGCTGGGCGAGGCGTTGCGCCAGACCGGTCTTTTGCCGAAGGATGAGGCATGAGCGATACACAAGACGCCGAGGTGCAGAAGGCCTTGGCCGCGGCCTGGTTCGCCGAGCTGCGCGACCGCATCTGCGCCGTGTTCGAAAGCATCGAGGACGAATACGCCGCGGCGCGGCCCGAGGAGGGCAAGGCGGGACGCTTCGAGCGCAAGGCGTGGCAGCGCGAGGGCGGCGGCGGCGGCGAAATCTCGCTCATGCATGGCGGCGTGTTCGAGAAGGTCGGCGTCAACGTTTCGACGGTGTGGGGCGAATTCTCGCCCGAGTTCCGCGGCCAGATTCCCGGCGCGGCGCAAGACCCGCGTTTCTGGGCGAGCGGCATCTCGCTGGTGGCGCATCCGCGCTCGCCCTTGGTGCCGGCCGCGCACATGAACACGCGGCATCTGCGCACCACCCAATGGTGGTTCGGCGGCGGCTCCGATCTGACGCCGATCTTTCCCGAGGACGCCGACACGCGCGATTTTCACGCCGCGCTCGAAGCCGCCTGCGCCGCACACGATCCGGGCTATTACCCGCGCTTCAAGCAATGGTGCGACGAGTATTTCTATCTCAAGCACCGCAAGGAGCCGCGCGGCGTCGGCGGCATCTTCTACGACGATTTCAACAGCGGCGAGTGGGACGACGATTTCACCTTCACCCGCGACGTGGGCGAGGCGTTCTCGCGGATATATCCGCGCCTTGTGCGCCGCAACATGCTGCGCCCCTGGACCCAGGAACAGCGCCGCGCGCAATTGGTGAAGCGCGGCCGTTATGTCGAGTTCAATCTGCTTTACGACCGCGGCACGTTGTTCGGATTGAAGACCGGCGGCAATGTCGAGGCGATTTTGATGTCGCTGCCGCCGGCGGTGCTGTGGCCCTAACTCATCCGAGCCGCGACAGGATTTCGGCGGCGCCCGCGCCGAGCAGAACCACCGCCCAGGGCGGCACGCGCGCGAATTGCATCAGCGCCAAAGCCGCCAGCGCGAAGACGAAATCGCGGACGCCGAACACCGCGCTGGTGAAGACCGGACGGTAGAGCGCCGCCAGCAGCAGCCCGACCACCGCGGCGTTGACGCCGGCCAGGATCGATTGCATCGCGGCGTTGGCCCGCAGCTCGCTCCAGAACGGCAATGCGCCGACGGTGAGCAGAAAGCTCGGCAGGAAAATGGCGAAGAGAGCGAGCAAGGCCGCCGCCAGGCCGCCCGGTGGCGGGCCCATCACCATGCCGAGATAGGCCGAGAAGGTGAAAAGCGGCCCGGGCAACGCCTGGGCCGCGCCGTAACCGGCGAGAAAAGCGTCTTGCGACACCCAGCCCTTCGGCACCACCACCGCGTCCAAGAGCGGCAGCAGCACGTGGCCGCCGCCGAACACCAGCGAACCGGAACGGTAGAAACCGTCCAACAGCTTGAGCGTGTTCGAATCGAACGCCACCGCGAGCGCCGGCAGAAGCGCGAGCAGCAGGAAGAACAGCGCCAGCGCCGCGACCGAGACGGCGCGCGGGATGCGCGGATGGAAGGGTTGCGCCTCGCGCCGCACCTGGCCGGTCAGGAACAGCCGTCCGATCGTTGCGCCGAAGGCGATGGCGGCGAGCTGGCTCCAGCTCGCCGGCAGGGCCAACGCGATGCCGGCGGCGGCAAGCGCCAGCGCGCCCCGCGGCACGTCGTTGGCGAGACGCCGCGCCATCTGCCAGACCGCCAGCGCCACCACCGCCAACGCCACCAGCATCAGGCCGTGCAGCCAGGCCGCGCCCGCAAGGCTGCCGAACCGGGCGATGCCGTAGCCGAAGCCGATCATCAGCAACGCCGAAGGCAGGGTGAATCCGATCCAGGCGGCGAGCCCGCCAATCATCCCCGCGCGCAGCAGGCCCACGGCCATGCCGAACTTGCTCGACGCCGCGCCGGGCAGGAATTGCGACAGGGCGAGCAGGTCGGCGAAGCCCGCCTCGTCGAGCCATTTGCGCCGCTCGACGAATTCGGCGCGGTAATAGCCTAGATGCGCCACCGGGCCGCCGAAGCAGGTCAGGCCGAGCTTCAGGAATATCGCCAGAATCTCGAAAGGCGAAGAGCGCTCCGCCTGGCCGCGCCTAGCCATGCTTGCGCCGCCGGCGTTTGGCCTCGGCCAGGCAATCCTTCCGCTTGGGTTTGAAATCACCGGCTTCCCACCAGGCGGCGAGATCGTGGAGCAATTTTCCGAGCTCCGGCCCGGGTTTCATGCCGAGCTTGGTCAGATCGCGGCCCTTGAGCGGGAACTCGACGGGCTTCCATTTCTTGGCCAAGGCCAAAAGCGGCTTGAGGCGCGCGCCATCGCCCGTCCCCGCCGCCGCCAGCAAGGCGCGGTCGACGTAAAGCTCCGGGCCCAAATGATAAAGCGCGCTTCGTTGCGCGTGCACGTCGCCGGCGAGATCCAGGGGCGGCGGCGCCGTCAGCTCGATCAGCCGCGCGCGTTGCGCGGCGGAGAATTTCAGGCGCGATGCCACCAGATCGGCGTCGCGGTCGATCAGCGCGGCCAGGCGGCGCAGCGGATCGGGATCACTTTCGAACGCGGCCAGACGGCGCAGCCGCTCCAGCCCCGATGCTTCGGGCAGCAACGCCGACAGCACCCCGTCCTCCTGCATGAATTGCAACGCCGGCAACGGGTCCGGCGCGGCCAACAGGCGCAGCGTCTCGGCCGCGATGCGCTCGCCCGAGAGGTTGGGCAGGAGATAGGCGAGGGTGCGGCAGGCAAGCCGCGCCGGACCGTCGGGCGCGGTTTTGCCGTAATGCGCGAAGAAGCGGTAGAAGCGCAGCAGCCGCAACACGTCCTCGCGGATGCGCGTGGCCGGATCGCCGACGAAGCGCACCCGTCCTTCCTTCAGATCGGGCAGGCCCGCGACGTAATCGAAGACATTGCCCTCGGCGTCGAGGAACAGCGCGTTCATGGTGAAGTCGCGGCGCACCGCATCTTCCGCCCAATCGGCGGCGAATTCGACATCGGCATGGCGGCCATAGGTCTTGACGTCGCGGCGCAGGGTGGTGATCTCGTAATGGCGCTTGCCCGCCACCGCCGTCACCGTGCCGTGATCGAGGCCGGTCGGAATCGCCCTGAGCTTGGCGGATTTGAGCCGTTTCATCACCTCGACGGGCAGCAACGGCGTGGCGATGTCGATGTCCTTGACCGGACGTTTCAACAGCGCATCGCGCACCACGCCGCCGACGAAACGCGCCTCGCCGCCCTTGGCCGTCAGCGCCTTCATCACGGCGCGGCACGACGCCTCCTTCATCCAGGCTTGCGGCTTCAAACGCGCGGCGGTTTCGGTCATCAGCGTTGTCCTTGCGGCACCACTTGCCCCGGCACGACGGCGCCGCCTTCGACATGAGGCGGCACGTACTGGCCGGAGCGGTTGCCGCCGGCGTCGATGCCGACGGTGAACAGCACGATGGCGGCGGCGGCCAATCCGGCGAGCACCAGCCAGGTCCAAGGCCGGCGCGCGCTTCCGGTCTCTTCCTTGCGGCCGAAGGCGTAGTACCACAGGAAATAGAGCGCGGTCGGCGCCAGCAGCGGCAGCAGGACGGTGAGCACGACCCGTGTCATGCGCCGGTTTTCACCGGCGCCAGCACCTCGGCCAGATTGACCAGTATGCTGGCGGTGGCGCCCCAGATGTAGCGGTTCTCGTAAGGCA
>Ga0187855_10001934_pt1 | contig 15874 bp, 16 predicted proteins | sample June2016WEW_8_10_2_FD_132969 | JGI IMG/M metagenome (GOLD analysis project Ga0187855, IMG submission 132969) | Peatland microbial communities from SPRUCE experiment site at the Marcell Experimental Forest, Minnesota, USA - June2016WEW_8_10 | ecosystem: Environmental > Terrestrial > Soil >...
GACGGGACGTATACGATCGAAAGGCTTCCGGTGGGCCACAGCTACACTGTATATGCCGAGCCGCTGGATGGCGTCGTGGCTCCGGCGCAAATCCTGCCGGCGATTTCGTCTCTTTGCCGCAATTCCACAACCGATGCGGGCTGGCCACCGTTGCAAGGCTGCGTGGTGCCCGCAGTGGACACCAGCTTTACGACGCGAACACGGCCGAGCTCGTAAGAGGATTTGCTACGCCAAATGTAGTGAATGCCCGGCGTTAGCGGCGAGCCGCAATAGTTAAGGGACCCGGGAGAGTAAGGAAGCAAGGAGGCCTTAATGAAGCTTCCGCGCACGCCGGGAAGGCGCGGACGGCCTAGGGCAACGCCACTCGCCCCCGGTCGACCAGGGCGATCCACTGCCGCGATTTTGTTGACGAACCGATCGTAGCCACTCACCACGGACGTCGAAGCAATCGGTTCAGTAGCTTCGATGAATCCTAGCTGGCGTCCTGGCAATGTGATCTACGTCACATGCGGATGTGATTGCCGTCATAGCCACTGTTTGCGTATCGCCCTAACCTTTCGCGAGCGAGGTATGACGCCGATTGCAACGAACCAGCATCCTGCCCTCCGCAGTTGCCGAATCCTAGTCGCAGATGACCACGCGGTCGTGCGCGAGAGTGTCTGCGTGCTCCTTTCTCAAAATTCAAGATGGCAAGTGTGCGGTGAAGCGGCAAACGGCGTAGAAGCCATCGAAAAAGTCCGGCAACTCAGGCCCGATCTGATCGTTCTCGACCTCAGCATGCCGGTGATGAACGGCATTGAGGCCGCCCGGGAGATCCGCCGGATCGCGCCGGCAATCAAGATCCTGATCTTCACCGGGCAATCGGCTTCCGAAGTCGACCTCGCCGCGCGACGGGCGGGAGCGGATGCCGTTGTGAGCAAGGCGGACATCCCGTCGTTGATGAACGCAGTGGAGTGCTTCGCAAGTCGCCCTCTTATGAAGGAAGTTTCCGACCCGTTCTCTGACGTGCTGGATTTCCGCGAGAAGTGATCGTCGAGAGCACACTTCAGTGATTTCGTTCGCACAGCAACTCCAGCAGCGCAACGATTCCAAAGTGGTTTCAACGAGACCACGTCAGCTGAAAAGAGCGGCAATTCAGCACCACCCAAACCAGGAAGCTGACACCAGCGAGAACCTCCGCGACCCGGTCTTGCAGTAACAGCGTAAAGACGATCATAGTGAGGAAAAGGCCCCACTTTGCGGACTCCTGGCGAAGCGACTCCTTCCACGTTCGCCCGAGTACTGGCTGCCGCGGCGCCAGTGACTGCGTTTCGTTGGCGCTGGCAGGGCGCGCAACCTCCGTGCAGTGCGAAGCTTCTTCGCGGCGTATCAACCGCACAGCCACCATCGCCTCAGCAGCTACCAGGAAAAGAAATCCCGGTAGCGGGGCGAGGAATCCGAGTCCGATTGAGTACAAGAGAGTGCCAAGCTGCCGGGGGTGGCGCAGATAACGATGCGGCCCATCACGGCGGGTTGCCGACCCCAACTCAGATTTGGAATGGTCAGGGTAAGCTCCCGCCCAGGTACGAATCACGGTCGCAGCGCCGATGAAAACGGTCGCGATGGCGAAGAGCAAACGTTCCAGAAGTCTTGGGTGGGATTGTGCGCGCACCAACGCCCACACGATATCGTCGCGATCGATCAGGTAGGTCAGAAACGCAACACCGACGAGCAGCAGGTGAATCGGAGCCTGGTGCCGATATTCAAAGTCGGTTGCCTTCATTGGTTACGCCTTTGGGTGACGTGGCAGAGTCGGCGGGATGCCGAGGTAGCGCGTACCCCATGCGCACAGTGCGCTCATAGGCTCGATGAGTTCTTTGCCTGCTCGGGTAAGCGAGTAGGTCACCTGCGGGGGTGACGCGTGCTTCACTTTGCGATGAATGATGCCGTCGGTTTCCAGCTGGCGGAGCTGGGCCGTGAGCACTTTTTCGCTGACGCCCGCCAGCAGATCTCGTAATTGAGCGAAGCGCTTCGGGCCAAAGCCCAGATGCCAGATGGCGAGCACCTTCCATTTGCCGCTGACGCAATTGATCGTTCCCGATACCGGGCAGCCGTAATGGCTCTTCAAGGGACCTCCGGCTAACACGCAGGCTTACAAAATTGTGCGTACTTCCCACGACTGCACCACGGTTATACGATTCCGATGAAGTGCAGAATAACAGCACGAAATAAGAAAATCACGCGAGGCCCCAAGAGTTGTCTGGTTCGTGGCGCGCGTTCCTCGGAGACAGACATCATGATCCTAGTTACTGGTGCGAGTGGCGGTGTGGGCGGCAAAGTATTGGCGGAAGTAGCTCGACGTGGCGACAAACATTGCGCGATGTGTCGTTCCCAGGCAGAGGCGGCCAAGGCTCCCGCGGGAACCGAAACGGTGATCGCGGATTTTGCCGACAAGGCGAGTCTTGCTGAAGCATTGCGCGGCGTGGAGAGCGTGTACCTGGTTTGTTCGCCCATTCCGGACCTGGTGCAACTGGAGACCAACGCGATTGAGGCGAGCGAAGCGGCCGGCGTGCGGCGGATCGTGCTCAACTCAGCGTTGGGTGCGGGAGATTACGGCAAGTCGTTTCCTAGCTGGCACCGCAAAGTGGAAGACAGGCTCCGCTCGACGAAGATGGCGTATTGCATTCTGCGGCCGAACAGTTTCATGCAAAACATCTTGATGTACTACGCGCCCAGCATTCGCGAGCAGGGCGTATTTTACGCATCGATGGGGAATGCGCGTATGAGCTACCTGGACGTGCGCGACATCGCCGTCGTAGCGGCGAAGGCTTTGCGAGGCGGTGAGCATGACGGACAAGTCTACGAACTGAACGGACCCGAAGCGGTGACATATCCGGAGATCGCAGAGAAAATAGCGAGGAACGCAGGAGTTGCAGCGCAGTACGTGGATATTCCCATCGAGGCGCTGCGCAAGGCGATGTCGGATCGAGGAATGCCGGAGTGGCAAGTCACCGCGCTGCTGGATCTGCAGGAATATTATCGCGGTGGGCAGGGCGGAACTGTCGACGGGCTGCTCGAAAAATTGCTGGGACGTCCCGCGGTGCGGATGGATGCATTCCTGAAAGAGTACGCCGGCGAATTTCGCGAGCAGTCGGCGAAAGCCTGAGGAGAGCGCGCGGCTGGATGCCGTCAATACGAAAACCGGATTGACGCACGCGGAAGCCCGCGAATTTACCCGCGAGCGCAGCGCCTTCGCGTTGGAGTCCGGACGCTGAGTGTGACCGCGCTGCATAGATGCTGCTATTCTCTTGCGGGAGCCGATCGAGATGAACTCGGCGGCATGAGCGAATGGCGGATGAAGAAGCGCGAGAAATCCAAACGGGGAATCGCGAGGCGGCGAGGGGCGCAGGCTGCGAAAGGCGCCCATAGAAATTTTTCGGCGCTTGCGACGGAGTTGGCGGAGCTCGGGCGTGGGTTCTACGCGCGCGGCTGGGTACTGGGCACGAGCGGGAACTTCAGCGCGGTTCTCTCGCATCAACCCTTGCGGCTTGCCATCACTGCCACAGGCCTGGATAAAGGCAACCTGGCTCCTGCACATTTTCTGGAGATGGATGATGCCGCCAACGTCGTGCGGGGCGACGGGCGGCCGTCGGCGGAAGCGCTGCTGCACGTTGCGATCGCGCGTGAGTTGAAGGCAGGCGCGGTGCTGCACACGCACTCGGTGTGGAGCACGGTACTGTCTGGCGCCTGCGCGTCGAAGGGTGGAGTGGCGCTCGAAGGGTACGAAATGCTGAAGGGGCTGGAGGGCGTGCGCACGCACCAGCATCGCGAGTGGCTGCCGATCCTGGAGAATTCGCAGGACATGGTGGAATTGGCGCAACGCGTCGAGGAAGTGCTGCGCGAGAATCCCGGCATCCACGGGTTTCTTCTGCGAGAGCATGGCCTGTACACCTGGGGTTCGAGCTTGCAAGAAGCGAAGCGACATGTTGAAATTTTGGAGTTCCTGATGGAAGTGTTGGTTCGATCCGGCGCCGGGTCTCGAACGATTTAGCGCACGGGCTGCCCATCGAACCAGGAGAGCAACGTCATGGCTGTCCTTCGTATTCCCGACGAACAGCGCTCACTATACGAGCACAACGAAATCCGCGACTATCTGGCCGGGATCGGGATTGAATACGAGCGCTGGCCAATCGCTGATGGCGTCGTGTCCGACGTTTCAGCGGAACAAATCTTGGACGCGTACGCTCCGCAAATTGAGGAGTTGAAGCGGCGCGGCGGCTATGTGACCGCTGACGTGATCGACGTGAATTCCGACACGCCAGGACTCGACGCGATGCTTTCAAAGTTCAATATCGAGCACCGGCACGATGAGGATGAGGTGCGCTATATCGTTGCCGGGCGCGGGCTATTCCACATTCATCCGCCGGACAGCCCGGTTGTAGCGCTGGAGGTCGAGGCCGGAGACTTGATTCGCGTACCGCGCGGCACGCTGCACTGGTTCGATCTGTGCGGCGACCGGCGCATTCGCGCGATCCGATTGTTCCAGGATATCTCCGGCTGGACTCCGCACTATACGAGCAGCGGCGTGGACCGAAAGTACGAGCCGGTCTGCTGGGGACCGCGATACATTCCACCGCAAGCAGCCGTGAAGTAGCGCTGGCGTGTCTCGCGTCGAGTGGAACCAGGCCCGCGTTCTCCTGCTGGACATCGAAGGCACGACCACTCCGATCGATTTCGTCTACAAAACGTTATTTCCGTATGCCAGCCGCAATGTTGGGTCTTTCCTGCGCGAACATTTCGCAGACGCCGAGATTAGAAATCTCGTCGAAGAGCTGAAGGCGCAGAACGAGCAAGACAATGCCGAGGGACTTCAGCCTCCGATTTGGCCGAGCGATTCCGGCGAGGCCGGCATCGGTTCCACCGCTGCATACGTGCAGTGGCTGATCGCAAGAGACAGCAAGTGCACACCGCTGAAATCGCTGCAAGGAAAAATCTGGCAGCGCGGATTTGCGAGCGGAGAATTACACGGCGAGGTGTATCCGGATGTGCCACCGGCGTTTGCGCGCTGGCGCGGACAGCAGCGAGAAATTTGTATCTACTCTTCCGGAAGCGTGCTGGCGCAACAGCTTCTGTTTCGCACCGTCGCTTCGGGGGACCTGACTCCGCACATTGCCGGATTCTTCGATACGCAAACGGGGACCAAGGCAGCTCCTGAAAGCTACGCGAGGATTGCCGAATCCCGCGGCCGGGCCCCGCGCGAGTTCTTGTTTGTCTCCGATGCGCCAAGAGAAGTGATGGTGGCGCGAACGGCAGGGATGTATTCGGTGCTCTGCGATCGCAGCGCACCGGCGTCCGGGCCGCAGGCTGCTAGTGAGACGATCCACACGTTCGACGAGATTTTTCCGAGCTAGTTCTGGTACTCGAGAGACGAGTAGCCGGAATTCCCGTTTTGGGAATGTGCAGCTTGTATGCCTACGCGGTGTTCGGTTGAAGGAAGGACGGACGCGTCCGTCCTTTCTTCAAGAGAGCGCCCGAGCGTCGTCGCGGTGCAGGAAAATAGAAACGGCAGTATCGGTAACCCCTTTGGGGGCGCGTATCGTTCTGAAAGTAAAGGCCATCGGTTGAAGTGTGGCGCATCGATATGATTCTTAAAGGGTTACGCCCGGCGAGATGATGAGTCTATCGTGGGGTTCGTAACACGCTGAAAATTTTAGTACTTAGCAGGTCGTTGAGAATTGGAAAGCCAGCACGCAAGATAGCCTGACATAACTATACCATTTTCGTTAACAGTTGTCAAGGGAAATTTAGCGCCGAGCGAAGTTTGGCGAGCTGTCGAAGGTACCTAGAGGGCACCTAGGCGGGGCGCCATTCGTCGTAGAGCTTGGTGATGGTGGGGCCGATGGTGAAGCCCCAGGCGAAGATCGGGAAATTCTTGAATTTGTCGGGGACTATGTAGCGCTCGGTGGCTTCCTGGACGGGGACGCCGGCCTTAAACATTTTTTCGGCTTGGGCGGCGATATCGTCGAACACTTCGCGGATGGAGGCGATACCTTCCTGACCGCAGATCTGACCGTGGCCGGGAACGAAAACGGTATCTTTGTCGTACGCGGCGAATTTTTTGAGGGTGGCGCGCCAGCCGGAAACGGTGGCGTTGGCGTCGACGCAGACGGGATACCAGCCACTGAAGAGCAAGTCGCCGGTATACACCACATTTTGTTGCGGCACGCGCACAAGGATATCGGTGCCGGAGTGGCCGGGATGTGATTCCAGCACCGCGGATAGCCCGCCGAGATCGATGGTCATGGGGAGTTTCGCGGGATCGAGCGGATGATTTGGGAGCGCCAGCACGTTGGAATTGGCGATCTGATAGACACCGGTCACGGCGTTCAGATCGGACTGGGCGTGCTGGCGTTCTGTGTCGGACTTCGCGACGGCGAGTCGTTTCTCATAAGGCCCGAGGATGACCGCCTTGTCCGCTCCCTGCAGTGGTGTGTAGCTGTCGACGATGTGCTTCGCGACGGCGGCGTGCGCCCAGAGCGGCACACCCTGCGCGCCGTAGAATGAGTTTCCCATCGAGTGATCGAAGTGGTAGTGAGTGTCGAGCGCGGCTTTCACGGGCACCTGGCTCACGGATCGCAACGCATCCATCTGAAACGCCGCGCCCGCGGGCCCGGCGAAGCCTTCGATCAGCAGCGCGGCGTCTTTGCCGACCAGGAAGCCGCCATTGCACAGCGTGGTGTATCCCTTCGAAGGATCGGAAATGGTGGCATATAGCCCGTCGCCTACCTTGCGCACGGATGCGAAGCCTTTGTCCACGATGGGAGTTTGCGAAACGCGCGAGTCCAACGCGGCCGCTTCCGACAACTCCGGCAGACGAATCAGCTTGGCGATGCCGTAGAACGCTCCGAAGCACGAGCCGCGCGCAATGAACGAGCGCCGCGAAAAACCAGAGACTGAGTCGATCATGATTTTGTTCCTCCGATGATGTGAGCGCGTTGAGGGTTGGTCGCCGTTTCGCCGGTGATTTTGGCGCGGCGCTATTCTAGCAGAGGGCTAAAGAGTCTTTGTGACAGTTGTGAGACATGGCCCTCGGCGGCTAAAGCCTGTTGGATTGCGTTCGTTTCGGCGCGGCGAAAGCCGTGTCCTGACGGTAGGCTTGTCTTGCGTAGAAGCGAGTTAGATACGCATATCGGCTTCTATATCTCATCAGTGATAATTTGCTACGAATAGTAAATGGCACCTTTTGACTCGGACAGGTCACTGTCCCAAAACTGGACCTCGGGTCAGGTGACTGACGCTAAACGGGTATTTACCATCTCGCTCCAGTAAGCCAGCCACGCGACGCTCGGATTTCCAGCAAGCAGCGTCGCCGATTAGTAAGCAAGAAACCCAGCGTGGGAATGTCCCGAGTAGGTCGGAAGCCCGAAGTGTGTCTACCGCCAGCCCAGAGCCTTGCTCTGGGGACCACCGCGCTCCTTTTTGTGGAGAGGAGTAAGACCGATGTCACTGCGATTCATGCGATTCAGAAGTCGCTTTGCGAGGCAATGGCACGTTGTCGGTAAGTACAAGGCAGTTTTATCAGTTGGCGCTCTGTTGGCGTTGTCGTCGGCAGGCGTGATGATCGCTCAATCTGTTGCCACCGATCCCGGGGTGCGCGCCGGCTCGATCGACTCGGGCCAGCCGCTCAATTCGATCGCAACCACACCAGGCGCATCGGACTTTTTCACCGATGGCCAAAACCGCTTCGAGGAAGTGGAAACCGTTCAGGGTGGGCCCAACATTGGCCTCGGCCCGCGCTATAACAGCAACCAGTGCGCAAGCTGCCACTCGCAACCCGCGATTGGCGGAAGCAGCCCGAGCGCGTCCATTTTTCCGAACGTCGGGCAAAACCCCGAAACCTTGGTCGCAAACCTCAATGGCCAGACCGGTCAGAACACGATTCCCTCGTTCCTCACTCCGGACGGGCCAGCCCGCGAAGCACGGTTCAAGTTCTTTTTGAATCCGAACGGCTCGCTGAGCAACACGCCGGATGGCGGAGTGCACGATCTGTACGTCATCAGCGGACGGGCTGACGCGGGTAGTTGCTCGATCAAGCAGCCGGATTTCAATCACAATTTAGCGCTCAATAACGTCATCTTCCGCATTCCTACGCCGGTGTTCGGCGCCGGGTTGATCGAAAACATTGCTGAGGAAACGATCCAAGCCAACATGACTTCCAACAGCTGGGCGAAGAATTCGCTCGGCATTTCGGGGCACGTGAACCGTGACGGAAACGACGGCATGATTACCCGCTTCGGCTGGAAGGCTCAGAATAAGTCGCTGGAGATGTTTGCTGCCGAAGCCTACAACGTGGAAATGGGCGTAACCAACGAAATTTTCCAAAACGAGCGCGCGAGCCCGGACGAAGCGCTGCAAGGCGGGTTGCCGGCAAACTGCAGAATCAACCCGACCCCGGAGGACACCACCAACTTTACGGTGTCGCCGGACTCCGCAGTGCCCAGCGACGTCGTGAATTTTGCGATGTTCATGCGCTTCTTGAAACCGCCGACACCATCGACCACGCTTCCTGGAGGCACAGCTTCCATCAGCAATGGCGGCCAGGTCTTTGGGGCGATCGGATGTGCGCTCTGCCACACACCGTCGCTGCCAACTTCACAATCTTCGTTCACCGCAGACTTGAACAGCGTGAACGCAAACCTGTTCTCCGATCTGCTGGTGCACCACATGGGAACCAATCTAGCCGATGGCGTCTCGCAAGGATCCGCGGGGCCGGACGAGTTCCGTTCGGCGCCATTATGGGGGCTCGGGCAGCGCATTTTCTTGCTGCACGACGGCCGCACGACAGACCTGGTGGACGCCATCCGAGAACACGCCAGTCAGGGCTCAGAGGCGAACGGCGTGATTCACAACTTCCACCAGCTTTCTCCGCAACAAAAGCAAGATCTGTTGAACTTCTTGCGTTCGCTGTAACAGCGAGCTTGTTTCCAACGGGCGGCGTCACACCCGCGGTCGGCGGGTGGGGCGCCCGTTCGTTTTTTTTTGCGCGGGTAGGTCCCGGTTCTAGTGCGCGAGACCAGGAGGACCGGCTTCCCCCCTGTCTGACTCGTCACCGAGGTCAAAGAATCTCCCACTTCGGGTAGCTGCCATACGAAACTCGTAGAGTCACCAATACTGAGCACAGGTGAATCTGATGACGTGATGCCGTAAGGAGGCATCCGATGTACAAGCTCGCAGCGCTGCTCATCCTCGGGCTGGCGCTAAATTCAGGCTGGCAAGATGACGACGACGCGCCCCCGAACCCGGAAATGCAGCGCCAGGAGATAGTCAACCTGGAGACCGAGGCTGCGCGGGCGATCCAAACCAACACCGGTACCTTTTTCCGGCGCGTTTACAGCGATGATTTCAGCGGAACGCTGTCCCACGGGCAGCCCGTAAACAAGACCACGTTCATCAATGCGGTGCAAACATCCGAAGTCAAGTATGACGCGTTCAATGCCTCGGACATCAGCGTGCGTCTCTACAGAGATGCCGCGGTTGCTTCCTCCTTGTGGTCCGCGCGCGGTACGTACAAAGAGCAGAGATTTACCAGCCAGATGCGGGTGATCCACATTTACATCAATACACCCAGAGGCTGGCGGGTGGTCGCCGGCCAAATAACGCTGCTGCCTCCAGGCGCGCAGCAGCCGCTCTGATTCGTCCAGAGTCGGCGCCACTAGCCTGTAGCGGTCAGAAATGCTACGCTCCCGCCTCACGTTTTGCGAACACGCATGCGCGCCGTTGACCTGATCCGAAAGAAACGCGACTGTGGTGAACACTCCCGCGAGGAGATCGAATTTCTGGTCTCCGGCTACACACGGGGTGAGATCCCTGACTATCAGATGGCGACGTGGCTTATGGCCACCTGGTTACGCGGATTGTCTCTTCCGGAGACCGCCTTCCTCACCGAAGCCATGTTGCATTCCGGCGAAGTGCTGGATCTTTCCGACCTCCCGGGCAAAAAAGTAGACAAGCATTCCACGGGCGGCGTCGGCGACAAGACTTCGTTGATTCTTGCGCCCATCGTCGCGGCCGGAGGCCTGACCGTTCCGATGATCAGCGGCCGTGGACTGGGGCACACCGGCGGCACGCTGGACAAGCTCGAATCCATCCCGGGTTTTAATGTGAATCTTTCACTCGGCCAGTTTCGCAGTGTGTTGCGCGAATGCGGCATGGGGCTGATCGGGCAGACTGCCGAGATCGCTCCCGCCGACAAGAAAATCTATGCGCTGCGCGATGCTACCAGCACGGTCGAAAGCATCGGCCTGATCTGCGCGTCGATCATGAGCAAGAAACTTGCCGAAGGCATCGACGCGCTCGTTCTGGACGTCAAGACCGGCTCCGGCGCGTTTATGAAGCGCGAAGAAGACGCGATTCGCCTGGCGGAAATCATGGTGGATACCGGGAAGCGTATGGGTAAAAAGGTTGTCGCGCTGATCACCGACATGGACCAGCCGCTGGGCCGGGCAGCCGGGCATTCGTCGGAGATCATCGAGTGCATCGAGGTGCTGAATGGTCGCGGCCCCGCCGATCTTCGCGATCTCAGTATCGAACTGTCGGCGTGGATGTTTTATTTAGGGGAACGCACCAAATCCTTGGACGAGGGCCGCCAACTGGCGGAATCCATGATCGCCAGCGGCCAGGCTCGCGAAAAATTCAAGCAGGGAATCAAGCTGCAAGGCGGCGACGAGCGCGTCATCGACGAACCCCAGCGTTTACCCAAGGCGCGCTGTCGCGTTGACATTCCTAGCGAAAGCGATGGCTATATTGCCGGGACAAACTGCGAACATTTCGGCACGGCACTGGCCATGCTCGGCGGCGGGCGCTCGAAGAAAGAAGATGCCATCGATCCCGGCGTCGCGCTCGAATTCCACAAGCGCATCGGCGACCCAGTAGAAAAAGGGGAATCGTTGGCCACCATTCACTACAATGCCGATGCCAAGCTCGGCGAGGCAAAAGCGATGGTGGCGGCAAGCTATTTCGTTGCGGCTGAGTCGCCGCACGAGAAAAGGCCGCTCATCCGCCGTATTCTCGGCGCATAAGTGCCGATGATGGATCGTCTTTAGATGGCACAGGCTACCGCCTGTGGAATGGAAAGAGGCAAAACGCATGGGACGTTTAACCGGCGTACTCGGCATTGCCGCAATTCTCGGTGGGGCCTATCTTTTCTCCACCGACCGTCGCGCGATTAAGCTGAAGACCGTTGCGTGGGGCCTGGGCCTGCAGTTCGCTCTCGGCCTTTTCGTTCTTCGGGTGCGCTCGGGTCAGGCCCTGTTCGGGGCCCTCGGCGCCGCTGCGAAGCACCTGCTGGATTTTTCCTACGTCGGCTCGACTTTTGTCTTCGGCGAACTCGGCAAGTCCGACTCTTCGTTGGGACTGATTTTCGCTTTCCAGGTGCTACCCACGATTATTTTCATCGCCGCGTTTTTCGCGGTGCTCTATCACATCGGTGTCATGCAGATCGTCATTCGTGCCGCAGCGTGGGTGATGACCGTCATCATGGGCGCCAGCGGGGCCGAATCGCTGAACGTCGCCGCCAGCATTTTCATGGGCCAGACCGAAGCGCCACTTACTATCCGGCCGTTTCTTCCGAAGCTCACGAAATCGGAGCTGATGACGGTCATGACCAGCGGCATGGCGCACATTTCCGGAGGCATGATGGCGGCTTACATTCGCGTGGGCGGGGCGGATGCCAAGAGTCTGCTCACCGCGGTGATCATGACGGCTCCGGGCACGCTGCTGATGGCCAAGATGCTGGTCCCCGAGACCGAGCAGCCGCTCACCGCCGGGCACGTGCAAATGCCGGCCACGGAAAAAGAGTCCAACGTTCTGGGGGCCATCGCTCGCGGCACGGTCGACGGCCTGCACCTCGCTCTCAACGTCGGCGCGATGCTGATCGTTTTTCTCGCGCTGCTCGCACTGATCAACGCCATGATGGGCTGGGTGCATCTGTACATCGGATGGTTTCCCTACAACTTGCAGGAAGTTCTCGGGTGGATGTTCTCGCCGGTGGCCTGGCTGATTGGCATTCCGTGGCACGATGCGCGCGCCATCGGCAATTTGCTCGGCACGCGCATGGTCCTGAACGAGTTTGTGGCGTTCGCGCAACTCGGCACCATAAAGGGCTCGCTGGACCCGCGCAGCTTTACCATCGCGACCTTCGCGCTGTGCGGCTTCGCCAACTTCAGCTCGATCGGCATCCAAATTGGCGGCATCGGCGCCCTTGCTCCCGAGCAACGCAGTCAGCTGGCTAAATTCGGCATTCGCGCGATGTTAGCTGGGACGATGGCCAACCTGATTTCCGCCTCCATCGTCGGGATTTTTACGTGAGTCGTTAACATCGCGCCGAGATGGGCGCAGGAGTCCTGCGGCCTGCAAGAAATCGCGAGTGTGCCAGCGACGCCTTTGTGCTTGCTGCTTCTTGCGGTAAATTACTCCCACATGCCCACGAGAATCACGGCCTCTGAATTTTCCCGCGCCACGAGCGCTGCCAAATCCATCCTGGGCAAAACCAGACTCCGCCCTCGTATCGCGCTGGTGCTAGGCTCGGGCCTCGGCGCCTTCGCCGACGAATTGGAAACGCCAACAAGAATACCCTACAAGAAAATTCCGAACTTCCCGCAATCCACCGCCATCGGCCACGTGGGGCAGCTCGTGATTGGAAACGTTGGGGACGTCGCGGTCGCCGCGATGCAGGGGCGAGTCCATCTTTACGAAGGCTATTCCGCAAAGGAAGTGTCGTTTCCCATCCGCGTGTTTGCACGCCTGGGCATCAAAGCCGTAATCCTGACGAACGCCGCCGGCGGTATTAATCTCAACTATTCCGAGGGCGCGTTGGTCGCGCTCCGCGACCACATCAACTGCCAAGGCGCCAATCCGCTGATTGGGCCCAACGACGACCGCTTCGGCCCGCGATTTCCCGACATGACTCGCGCTTACGATCCCGAATTTCGCCGCTTCGTCGCCGAAGAGGGAAAAAAACGAAAACTCAATCTCCACGAAGGCGTCTATCTCGCGCTGGCCGGGCCCAACTACGAGACGCCCGCGGAAATCCACGCGTTCCGCACGCTGGGCGCCGATCTCGTGGGCATGTCCACGGTCCCGGAGGTTATCACCGCACGGCACAGCAACATTCGCGTCCTCGGTATCTCCTGCGTAACCAACATGGCTGCGGGCGTCACAGGGGCTGCACTGACCGCCGAGGAAGTCTTCGAAACCGGCGCCCGCGTGAAAAACGATTTCATCGCACTGCTGCGAGCCGTGATCCCTCGCATGGCGCAAGTGTTGTAGTCGCGAGTCCGAGGGTTTTATGTTGGTGCCGGGCTTCAGCCCGGCGAATCCGTCTCAGTCGCCTTGTCGTAAACTGAATACCGTTCCGGAGGTTCATTCTCTTGTCCGACTTCGACCACCTGATCGCCATCGCCAAACAAACGCGCGAAAACGCCCACGCGCCCTACTCTAATTTCCGCGTCGGCGCCGCGCTGCGTGCCACGTCCGGGCGTATCTTCGGCGGCTGCAACGTGGAAAACGCGACCTACGGCCTCACGATTTGCGCCGAACGAACCGCCATCTTCAAAGCCATCAGCGAAGGCGAGCGCGGCTTCGATGCCATTTCCGTAGTCACCGACACCGACACGCTGACCCCACCTTGCGGCGCTTGCCGCCAGCTGATCTGGGAATTTTGCGGTGACATTCCCGTGATCCTCTCTAACTTGAAAGGCAAAACCGAAGTCCTGCAAATGCGCGACCTGTTTCCGAAGCCATTCGACGCCTCGAACTTGTAGGAGCGCCGCACTGCTGAGCGCCGGCCGCCACCGCGTCAGCCGCTGATCTCCCTCGCAGCTCATTGCATTAATTTCTTCAGCAACGCATTCCCTTCGTTCTCGGTCAACACCCGCTTCCGTACCAGCGCGACGATCAATTCGTTCAGCACGTACTTTGGTTCGTTTGCCGAATGCGCTTGGAGCTGCCCAATGTTGTCCTCTTCCAGCGCCGTGGCCTCGGGCGACGATTCACCGCGCAACTCCTTGAGCCATTGCTCCAGCACGTGCATACGTTCCGGCTCGATCTTCGTGAATGCCAGCCCCATTCCCATTCCTGACGCCGCATATAACACGCGTCCTTGCGCCACAAAGGAGGTATTTCCCTTCACAATGCGGAGCTTTACGTCGGCGCCGACAGGAAACGGATTGATCGTGTCGATGTAACATCCACCGCGCCCCAAATCGCTGACCCGGCCGTTCAGGCGCGTATCGGCCTGCAGGTGAACTGCTTCCGCCGATGCGCTGAACGGGTACCTCGGGTGCTCGCGACGTTCCTGCGCCGCGGCTCCCGCGGCCGAATTGTTGGCCACCTGAGAATTTTCAGACATGGTGAGATACACCTTCACCCAAGCATTCGAAGGGAAGGGTTTGACGGGAAGGGGGGAAGGCTGCTTACTGCGTTAAAACCCTAAGTCCAGACTAACTTTCCTGCCCGAAAGCGACAAGTCCTTGCTCAGCCGGAATGCTGTAAGTGCAACATTTATGCTGCGCGTCGTATTCTTCTGTGCCCCTCCGCGACAGCTCTAGTGTCTGCCGCGAGCGCCTTGCAAGGATGGGGCGCCTTCCAGCACCGACAGGGGCTGCTGCTCGAACTGCAAGCTCGCCACGACTTTCTCCAAGTGTCCAAGAATTTTCTTTTCATCCGGCGGGTGCGTTCCGTCCGGGCCAACGGCGGCGGCGACGCCAACCCGCAGGAAAAACTCGTAGCACGCTCCGTTCGCGAAGCCCGCGTAATCCCGCTCGAAAAATTCCGTGCTGGCGTCTCCTTCGTCGTTGTCAATCCACGCAAACTCCACGCCTTGAATGGTTTCGGCGCCGCTACGCCCGCTCGAATCGCCCAGTCGCGAAAGCAAACTCTGCCGGCAACTGCCCGCCGTAAGGTAGCGATTCACCGCAAACTGCACCGAGCCTCCCGCAAACGTGGTGTTCGGGTAGGCGTCGTCCGGAACGACCAGGGTCGCTACCAACACCGCGCCTGGTTCTTCGCGTACCAATTCCCCCTGACTCCGCACTCCAGAACTGTCGCCAGCCGCGCCTTCCTCGGAAGGCCCGGCCTCCTCCAGAGCGAAGTTCCGGGGATACCGGAACGCCACGCCATATTCCGGATTCGAATACGTCGATAACGCGGATTCCCGCGGCGCTGGTTTGGCCGCACGCTGCTGCGGCTGGCTAGGCGCCGCTTGCGCCGGATTCGGTTCTGAGCCCTTCTTTGTCGGCAAAGCCGCCTTGCTTGAGCACCCGGCCAGACCCCCGCCGGCAACAACCAGCATTAGCAACGCCGTGACCCATCGAATCATCGCCGCCTCCCGTGATGGTTCTCCCAGGTACAGGGCATCACAGTGGCCACGATGTAAGTTATTGATAATGAGTGTTTTACTAAGAAGGTAGGCGGTCGGCGGTGTGGCCAGTCCCCCACACTGTTGCGCCGGCGACCCGCAGCCACAGAAGCCAGAAGCGACTCCGTCAGTCGGAAGCCACGCTGGCAACCCATTCTCGCAACTGACGTTCGGAGTCAAAACCCACTACGTACTTAGCGATGATCCCCTGCGGATCAATCACCACCAGCGCCGGAATCGGGCCGACTCCGAAATCCTTCGCGGTTTTCTCCGCCCCCACCAGTGTTCGGAACGTCCGTTGATTTTCCTCGCGCCATTTGCGCACCACCATTGCGTCTTCACCAGATACGCCAAAGATCACCATCTTTGCCGGCGCCGCCTCCGCTTGTAGTCTCTCCAGTGGCGGAATCTCCTCGAGGCACGACCCGCACCACGTCGCCCAGAAATCCAGCACGACTACTTTTCCACGCAATGCAGCAA
>Ga0187855_10001939_pt1 | contig 15852 bp, 16 predicted proteins | sample June2016WEW_8_10_2_FD_132969 | JGI IMG/M metagenome (GOLD analysis project Ga0187855, IMG submission 132969) | Peatland microbial communities from SPRUCE experiment site at the Marcell Experimental Forest, Minnesota, USA - June2016WEW_8_10 | ecosystem: Environmental > Terrestrial > Soil >...
GCAAGGCGTGGCAACTGTCGTGATACGTGACCACGTCGTCGAGTCGCGCGCCCACGTCGTCCACATGCGCCACTTCCAGAAGGAACTGCGAGAACTCCCAGACCCGCGGTGTCAGCGTCTCAACCGCCCGCAGGCTCTCCGGATCCTTGTGGAACAGCTCCCGGAAATGATGCGCGATCATCGAAGTGCACGAACCCGAAGGAACCACCACGTATTCGGCGTCGCGGAAGACCTTGAGGAAGTGCCGCGCCACCTGCCGCGCTTCGCGTCGATAGCCGGTATTGAAGGCCGGCTGCCCGCAGCAGGTCTGGTCTTCCGGAAAATCGACGGCGTAACCGGCGCGCTCGAGCACGTCGGCCATCGCTAAACCGACTTTGGGAAAAAGCTGATCCACGATGCAGGTGACGAATATCGAGACCCGCTTAACCATGAATTAAGGATTGTAGCAGGCCGGGTGGCCGCGCGCGCCGATCCGCTCCGTAATTGCCTGGGCAACTCGTACGCGCGCTGCGAACCCTCCAGCAGGTTGCCGCCGCTCGCTAGTTGAATGCGCACGCCCCGGTTGCCAATGACGCTGAATGCCCTACCCTCCGGCCCCCAGCGTACTCCCCAGCCGTGATACTCCATGGGACTGTAACCCCCTCGGCCTGGCGAATCTCGTTCCATGGGATCGTTTCTTCGGATCGACAAGGCGGTTTCGCGAACTTCGGTGACGAGCTTCGCCAGAAAAAACCAGACAGCCAGCAGCCCCACGGACCCGACCGCCACGTAGAGCACGTTCTTGTGCGCCAGGCGATCGCCAAACGCGGTATGTACCGCATTTGCGATGGCGAGCAGCGGGATTGCAACCGGAAGCAGGAAAATAAGCCAGAACCACAATCTCTGCACTTCGCGAAAGTGGACCATGTTCTATTAAGATAAGCTCATGGCAGATCCAGTTCGCAACCCGGCGGAATCCACGTTCGTGCCTGAATACATGGTGACCACCGCCTTCACCCTCGACGGCTATAAGATCGTGCGAAATCTCGGCGTGGTGCGCGGCATCGTGGTGCGCTCGCGCTCGGTTTTCGGAACCATCGGCGCAGGCTTGCAGACGCTAGTGGGCGGCAACATCACGCTGCTCTCGAGTCTCTGCGAAAAGACCCGCGCGCACGCTTTTGACCTGATGCTCAACCATGCCGCGCAGATGGGCGCCAACGCGGTGATCGGCGCGCGCTACGACGCTACTGAAATCATGAGCGGCGTGACGGAGGTGCTGGCCTACGGCACGGCCGTCTATGTAGAGCCCGCCTAAGGACCGCCCGGGTTCCGGATCGCTGTAAAATGGGAGGAGATGCGACTCGGTGCGCTCCTGCTTCTTGGCTGCTTGGCGGCCGCCTGTTTCGCCGAGGACCCCAAGCCGGCGAGCATCCGGGGCACGCTCCTGCAGCGTCCCGGTAAGCCTCCTGCGATTGAAACCCCTGATCGCCACGTCGTTAGTTTGGACGCGGATGCTCCTACGCAGGGCGTGTTAAACGACAAAAGGCTCGGCGGATTCGACCTCGAAGTCAAAGGCCACTTCACTTCGCCCGATCAGTTTCTGGTGGACCCCATCCACACCAAGGCAATGTTCGTCCACCGCGACGGTCACGTGAAAGTGATCACCTATTGGTGCGATACCTGCTCGATCCGCACCTATACGCCGGGGCCCTGCTGGTGCTGCCAGAAGGAAACGATTCTCGATTTGCGCGATCCGGACGAAGATCATTAGTAGTGTGGATGCTGAGGTGGGACAGACGCTTTCGTCTGTCCACCCGGCAGTATGCCAGATTTCACCGCACCACGGTGATTTTTGTAAAGCCCTCCGCCATTGCCGGCGGCGTCAGTCTTGCCGCCATGCGCTCGATGGCTTCATCGGGCACCACTCGGGCGCGCCGCAGGTTCCGTTCGCGGCAGATCTCTAGCGGCACATCGAAGAACAGCGCCTCCACATCACATCCATACCACTGTCCGATTCTGATATACGGAAGCCGTTCCTCGGGCGTCAGGTGCGTCGCATCCATGTAGGAGACGGGCCGGCCTATCGCCAGCCGGTGCCGCAACAAGTAGCGCATGGTGAGGAATATGCGCGCATGGATCTTCTGATCGGCCGGATCGTCGGCCAGCACTTGGCGGATCCAGTCGGATGATAGGGCGGCGATCCCCTGCCGCGCCAGCCAGGTGGACTTGCCGGAGCCGGGCAAACCTATCAGCACTACGATTCGTTGTCGTCCTTCCGCCAATTAGGACCAATATCGCACGGGGCGTTTTCGAATGCTGTATCGTGAAGCATTGGAGCTGCCATGATTCGCAAAGTCCGCTGGGGCGTGCTCGGCGTCGCCGATATTGCCGTGAAGAAGGTGATCCCCGCCATGCAGCGCGGCGCATGGTGCCACATAGCCGCCATCGCCTCCCGCGATATGCGAAGAGCGGCGGAGGCGGCGGCCGCGCTCGACATTCCGAAAGCCTACGGCTCCTACGATGAACTGCTGGCCGATCCGCAGATCGAGGCGGTCTATAACCCGCTGCCCAATCATCTACACGTGCCCTGGTCCATGCGGTGCGCCGAAGCCGGCAAGCACGTGCTCTGCGAGAAGCCCATCGCTCTCGACGCGGGCGAAGCCCGCCACCTGCTGCAAGTCCAGGTGCGCACGGGGGTGAAGATTGGCGAGGCTTTCATGGTGCGCACCCATCCGCAATGGCTGCGGACACGCGAGCTGATTCGTGCCGGCCGCATCGGCGAATTGCGCTCCATTATGGGCTTCTTCAGCTACTTCAATCGCGAGCCCGCCAATATCCGCAACGTGCGCGCATGGGGAGGCGGCGGGCTCATGGATATCGGCTGCTATCCCATCAACACTTCCCGGTTCGTCTTCGGAGAGGAACCGAGGCGAGTAATGGCCCTGTTGGAACGTGACCCCGAGATGCAAGTGGACCGGCTGACTTCCGGTATGCTGGATTTTCCGTCCGGCCAGTCTGTCTTTACTTGCGCAACTCAACTGGTCTATCACCAGCGCATGCAGTTCTTCGGGACGCAAGGCCGCATCGAGATCGAGATCCCCTTCAACGCGCCGCCGGACCGCCCCTGCCGCATCTTCATAGACGACGGCTCGGATCTGTTCGGCGCGGGTATCCGGACCGAAATGTTACCGGTCTGCGATCAGTACACGATTCAGGGCGATCTCTTCTCGCAGGCAGTGCGCGGGGAAGGCGAGGTGCCCGTGCCTTTGGAAGACGCAGTCCGCAACATGGCAGTAATCGATGCGCTGATCAGGTCGGCCGAATCGGGAAGGTGGGAAACGCCGTAAGGGGCTGCGGCAGTACTCACTTGTAAAGCTGATTCAAGAACCTTGACGCGCCACTCCAGGTGACGATATGCTGGAACGAAAACTCGGAGGAGTTCCTATGTGTCGCTCGTTCGTGCTTCAAGCAATCTCCTTGGGCGTCTTTAGCCTTTGTCTTGTAAACGGTCAGATTGCCGTAGTCACCTATCACAATGATCCCTCCCGCACCGGTCAGAACCTGAATGAGACTGTCCTCAAACCCTCGAACGTGAACGTTAAGTCCTTCGGCCAACTTTTCACCTATGCTGTAGACGGCCAGGTTTACGCGCAGCCGCTTTATGTGCCGGCGGTGGCGATCGGCGGAAAGGGCACTCATAATGTGATCTTCGTGGCGACGCAGAACGATAGCGTGTATGCCTTCGACGCCGACAGCAACACGGGAGCGAACGCCTCTCCGCTGTGGCAGGCCGCGTTTGCCAACCCGGCCATGGGGATTACTCCCGTAACGTCTTCCCAGGTGAGTTGCAGCGACATCTCGCCCCAAATCGGCATAACCGGAACCCCGGTCATCGACCAGAGCACCGGCACGCTGTACGTCGTGGCTAAGACGGCGGAAGTCACCGACGGCGTCACCCAGTATTACCAGCGAATACACGCGCTCGATATTACTTCCGGCGGCGAGAAATTTGGCGGGCCATTCGTCATCGAGGCTGCCGCTCCTGGAAGCTGTCCTCCAAACAAGGGCGGCCGGGTCGTTTTCGACCCATTGCATCAGAGCCAGCGCGCGGGTCTCGTATTAGCCGACGGGACTCTCTTCATCAGCTTTGCCTCCCATTGCGACAACAGCCCCTATACCGGCTGGGTCATGGCGTTCAGTGCGACAACAGGCGAAAGGCTGGCCGTCTTCAACACTGCTCCGGATAAAGGTACAAACTCTAATGTATGCCGCGCGGGCATCTGGCAAAGCGGGGGCGCGCCGGCAGTGGACACCTCAGGCGATCTCTTCCTGGCCACCGGCAATGGGGCTTTCAACGCCAGCCTCGCTGGCGGCTTGGATTATGGCGACAGCCAACTCAAGCTCACTCTGTCCAAAACGGGTTTTGCCGTTGCCGATTATTTCACGCCCCATAACCAGGCGGACCTCGACGAGAACGATACCGACCTTGGCTCCGGCGGCGTATTGCTTCTGCCGGATCAACCCGGAACGAATCCCCACCTGCTGGTCAATGTGGGCAAGGAGGGGAATATTTATCTGGTCAATCGCGACGATATGGGTAAGTACAATCCCGGCGGTGACAATCAGATCGTACAGTGGCTGCCAAATGCGATTGGCGGCGTTTGGGGCACTCCCGCCTACTTCGATGAGTCCGTGTACTTCGGAGGGCAAAACGACTCCCTGAAGGCCTTCACACTAACCGATGGCCTGTTCGGCACCGAGCCATCCTCCCAAAGTCCAAGTCCGTTCGGCTATCCGGGTCCGACCCCCAGCGTTTCCGCGGACGGCACGCACAACGGGATCGTCTGGGCCGTAGATAGCGGCGCCTGGAGTAGCGGTGGTCCCGGCGTCTTGCACGTATACGAGGCCGGCAACCTCGCCAACGAGTTGTATAACACAACGCAGTTTCCTAAGCGCGATCAGCTTGGCCCCGCGATCAAGTTTTCTGTGCCTACTATCGCCAACGGCAAGGTCTACGTCGGCACAGGAACCTCGCTGGCCGTCTACGGTCTCTTATAACAGCGGATTCGATCGCACATTTTACCTGGGCTTAACAAAGCCTGCGAAACCCTGGCTCGCACGGAGACGCCTCACATACTTGCCTGAATCCGTGCAAGTATCCGCGGGGCTGCAGCCGCTCCCCATCCGCAGCGACGGCGAATCACTGCGATCGCGCGTGAAAAGGTACTTTGGCGCGCTGGACACCCTGGACGCCGACACCGTGGCGTCCTTCTACGCCAGTGGTGCCACGGCCAGGCTCCCCGGCACAATGCCGATTTTGGGAAGACAGGCCATCCGCAAGGCGCTCGTGCGGTTCTCGCTGGGAGTCGATGAACTTCATCATGAACCGGTACTTCTCTGGTCCGCGGGCAGCCTGTCGGTGTTCGAGGCCGACGTAACGCTAACCCTGGTCGATCGTTCGACGCTCACTTTTCCGGTGACCCATATCATTCGCTGGGCAGAAGGCCTCATCGAGGACGCCAGCGTGAATATCTATCTGGAATCCCGGCTGGAGTTGGCGATGTCCGCATTCGATCGCCTGTGGAGAGTGGGATGCGATGTGCAAAGACTGGCGTGAAGGCGCCACTGCGCGTCAGCGAGTACGCATAGGTTTCTTGCACGGCGCAATACTCGACTTGCCGCATGGTGGCCGCCTGGTCCGGAGTCCACTCTTCGGCCCCTGCTGGTTGAAGTTATTTGGCTTTTCCGTCATTGGCTGCATCAGATCCTATGCTCGTGCTTCGCATAGGAACCTTCTTCTGTTCATTTGCCGCGGCCTCACAGTCTTTACGCTTGAAGACGATGACTGCCGCGGGGTCGGAAGTTTGCGAAGTACCACGGCATACGCCCATGCGCTCATCCAGGGAGAGCTTCTGGATGCCGCGGACGCTTTTTGGAACGGCTGTTTCAAAAACCCTCATCAATTCGCGTTCCGAAATTGGTCCCGAAGTGGTAAGTACGCATGCGCGGCGATCGGAGCCGTAGACGGCTTTGAGTCGTACGCCCGTCTGGACCAGGAAGGCTGCCTCGACAGGCTCGCCATACAATGCCTTCAGGCTGGATTGCGCCAATGCGCTGAAGTGCAGTGTTACGATCGCGCACCAGATTAGACATTTCGGTAGTGGGTCAGTTTTCAAACTGACCCACTACCGACATTTCTACTTTGCCGCGACGGGGGGGCAGCAGCCCGCCGGTAGCAGATCAGGCTGGCTTCCCGCATTTTGCCAGGATAGCCGCCAACATGTCCGGAATCTCGAACACGGCGCGGTTAGTCTGCGCGGCGGCATTGGCGCGCATGCGGGCGTAAGCCTCCGGCTCCAACAGCTCCTCGACGGCCCGCCCGATCTGCCGGAAATTGCGGAGCACCAGCCCCACCCCCTGCTCCCCTACCCACTCAGTGTTGTAGCGCTCCTGCGGCAGGTTCCAGGCGTTGCGCTCCACAATAACCGGCAGCTTCATGGCGATGGCCTCGCTGATGCTTCCGGGCCCCGGCTTGCCGATGAAGAAATCCGAAAGCTGCATGTAATACGGCACCTCACGCGTGAAACCCTCGACGAACATCGGAATGCGCGACGGCATCGCGCGCAGCTTGCCGGCCAGCTTCTCATTGCGGCCGCAGATCAGGATCAATTGCAGCCGCCGCGCCGCCGATTGCAGGCTGTGCGCGATTTCGAGCATCACGTTGGAGCCTTCGCCACCGAAAAGCACCAGGCCGGTTGGTAGCTGCAAATCCAGACCCAGGCGTTGCCGCTCTGCGCTTCGATCCACGGCCGCCGGCTCGTAGAAGCGGGGGTTCAGAATCATGCCGGACGCCCGGAAAATGAAGCTGTCTGGATATCCCAGTTCGCGGGCTTGCGCGACTGCCCGATCGGAGCCGCAGATCAGATATTGCCGCTGGCGCTCGATCCAGAAATGCGGAGGATAGTCGGCGATGTCCGTCAGGATAGTTACTAGCGGAGTACCCGGCAGCGCGGCTTCCAGGCTCAGCCCCAACGCGCGGTTGAAGTTGGGGATGAGCGAAACAACCAGATCGGGCTGGCCCTTGCGCCAGAAGTCTTGCAGCGTTCTGACTAGCGCGGGTTGAAACAGACGGATCACTCCGTGCAGTCCCATCAGCAGTTCGCCGGAGCCGAGTGTCCAACCTTTCTTCAGTAGAAGGTTGTAAATGTCCTGCAAACGGATCCCAGTTATCTTTCGAAAGATATCCAGAGTATCTAGCTGTTCCTGCAGGTTAACCATGCGGATTTCCCACTCGCGGTCCTGCCGGCCAATAACCTGCATAAGTGCGGTGGCAGCGCTGCGATGGCCGCCGCCAGCATCAAAGAATACGAAATCCAGCTTCTTCACTCTCTTATTTCATCAAGGTTTATCCAGGATGTCATGGTCCTGTAGGATTATGGGACTATAAATTAGGGTAGGATGGTGCTGGAATTCATTACAGCGCGCGATTACAGCCTGATGCGCCGGGTGCATCGCTGGCCGGCGCCACGCTGGATCCGTGTGTGGATGCTCTGCGCCACGCGCGGCGGCGATGGCTGGCTGTGGTACGCCATGGGCCTTGTCATCCTGCTGTTCGGAGGTCCGACGAGATTCGCGGCCGTGGGCACGGCGGCTCTCGCGGCGGGCATGGGGATCACCCTATTCCTTTTCGTGAAGGAGCGGAGCGGCCGCAAGCGTCCCTGCGCCATCGAGCCGCACTGCTGGGCCAAACTGTTACCCCCCGACCGCTTCTCATTCCCCTCCGGCCATACGATTACCGCCTTTGCCGTGGCGCTGTCGCTTTCGGCCTTCTACCCCAGCCTGTCGATCGGCCTGCTGTTTTGCGCCGGAAGCATCGCGCTCTCGCGCATCCTGCTGGGAATGCATTTCCTGAGCGACGTACTGGCCGGCGCGCTGATCGGCTCCGGTCTGGCATACGGCGCGGTCTGGCTGATCCGCTAAATCCGCGGCTGCATCTTCCGTCGTATACTAATCATCGAAGAGGTTATGCACCGGGTTCGGCAGCTTTTGATGTTCGTGTTCGCATTGGCAGGCGTGGCGTCGGCCGCGCCACCTCCGCCGCCCGCGCCCACTGTGGAGCTGCGTTTCGACCGTTTGACGAGCGCTCTCACGCTGATGAGCGACGGGGATCGGAAGGTGGTGGATCAGGCTGCCCAATTGATCCGCGAAGGCGAGCACGTGGGCGCGCTAGCGCGCCTTTCGGCCCTCACCAAGACAAATCCCGACAACTCGTCGCTGCGCATTCTGATTGCCTATGTGCAGCTTCAACTCGGCAATCTGACCGGCGCGTTCGACGAGGCCAAGAAGGCCCACGATGCGCCCAACGGAAACAGTTACCGATGTTACTTTTTGGCCAAAATCGCCTTCCTCACCGGCGATAAAGTCACCTGCCAGCGTGAGCTCAATCACGTCAAGAACGCGGGTGACATGAAGGAAGACGCCCGGCAGCTCGAGAGCGATTTGAAAAAGTCCAAATCCAAGAGCTGAGATACAAGACAAACAAGAAGGTTATCGAAATCGATCCGGACTCTGCCATCGGCTATTCCCAGCTTGCCTTCAACTATGAATACCTTGACCGCCTGGAGGAAGCCACGAATACCCTTCAGCAAGCCGCCGCGCGCAAGCTGGAAATCGGCGACTTTCTGGTCGAGCGCTATGACATCGCCTTTTTGAAAGGCGACCAGGCGGCAATGGAACGGGAAGAGGCGCTGGCCCAGGGAAAATCCGGCGTGGAAGACTGGATTTCAGATCACGAGGCTTTTGTCTCGGCATATTCCGGCCGCTTGCAACAGGCCAGGAGATTGGTGCGGCGCGCGGCGGATCTGGCTCAGCAAGCGGCCCAGAGGGATAGGGCCGCGTTGGATGAAACCGGCCTGGCGCTATGGGAAGGCTTTTTCGGGAATGCGCCTGAGGCCAGGCGCAACGTGATGGCCGCACGTGAGCTTTCCAAGAGCCGGGAGGTGGAATATGGCGCGGCGTTTGCTCTGGCCCTGTCCGGAGATTCTGCCCAGGCTCAAGGGCTGGCGAACGATCTGGAAACACGTTACCCGGAGGATACCCCAGTCAGATTCAGTTACCTGCCGGCTCTTCGCGCACTTCTCGCACTGAACCATCGCGAGCCGTCGAAGGCCATCGAATTGCTACAAATCGCCATCCCCTATGACCTGGGGGCACCGCGCTGCAGCTTTCATGGATTCTTCGGAACGCTCTATCCTGTCTATGTTCGCGGGGAGGCCTATCTCGCCTTGCGCCAAGGAGCCGCAGCCGCCGCGGAATTCCAGAAGATTCTGGGTCATCGCGGGATTGTGGTCAGCGATCCCATAGGCGCACTGGCGCACTTGCAACTGGGCAGAGCGTTGGCTTTGTCGGAAGATAAGGCCAAGGCCAAGGCTGCCTATCAGGATTTCCTGACTCTTTGGAAAGACGCCGACCCAGACATCCCAATCCTGAAGCAAGCCAATGCGGAATTCGCCAAGCTGCAGTGAAGCGCGGACGCGATTCACGCAACTACGCCGGGAGCGTGATGTAAGACGCCCCCGGCGGACTGGCGAACGATTTTGGAACCTGCCCTGTTTCAACTGTGTGATTTCACTGTCGTGGGGTCGCCAGAAAACCGTGAATGTTGCCGTTGATCAAGCCGTAGCCCACGATCTCGCCGGCATCGTTGATCGAGAGAGCCGCCTGCAGATACCACGGCGAGCCGCTCGGGATGAGTGTGTTGAGGTCCGTCAAGACTTGGTCTTGCCAGAAGAAGGCGCGGCAGGCTCCCTGCGGGCCGGGACACGAAAAGCCAGCCACTTGGCGTTTGTCGTTAATGGTGTGACAACAGGGGGGCACGGTCACGAAGTCCCCGGGAAGCATGCCGAGATCCTGCATGCCTGTTTGTTTAGTCCATAGGTAGGCGTGAACGGTGCCGTCTGACAATGCCGATGTGCCGGCCACGTCACCCCGGTTATTGATACTGCCAGCAACGTTGTTACCCACGCTTCCCGGCAGGCTGCCAAGGTCCGTAGGCGAGCCGTCCCTTTCCCAGAGTACGGCGTGCGGACCAGCCGGACCCACGGGCGGCAGAGTGGTGTTCGAGCACAAGCCCGACACGCCGACGGCCTGGCCAAAGTCGTTGATCCCGAAGGCGAATCCGACGGTGTCGCCCTGCAGCGGCTGGAGTTCGTGGATCGTGCCGTTCGCGTCCCACATCGCGGCTTCGAAACGGAGAGCCTGAAAGGGCACGGCGCAGGTTGAATCGGGAGTGCCGGTCTCCGCGAACCCGACCACCTGGCCCTGTTCATTGACCCAATAGGCCTGGCTATTGTGGCCCCCTGTCAAGGGGGGAAGCGCCGTCAGTGCCCCATTTTTCCAGACGGCCGCGAGGCATTGACGGTGAGTACCGAAGCCGCAAAAGTCTTCACCATTCGGATCTGTCTTGGAAGTCTCGGAAATAAGCGCCGACTCGCCACTGGCATTCGGCCCGCCGGCCTCGCTGTTGCAGGTGGGGCAGGCGTGTCCGCCGAGGGTGCCGAGGTCGATCATGTGGCCGCCATACCAAAGGAAGCCGGTTTGATACAGACCGCCGGTCTGGCTCTGCGTCGCAGAACCCCCGGCTACCGCCCCCGCATTGTTCAGACCGTAGGCGTAGCTATATGTCCCGCCCAACGTGCCAAGATCGGTGATGGTATAGCGCGGTTGGGCCTGTAGTGTAAACGCTGCAAGCAAGCTGCTCGCGGCGATCGAAGCCAAGATGGATTTCATAACGTTTGATCCTCCTTCCTAGATAGGCGCAGAATGCGTGTGGAGCGGATCATGCCAAGCGGCGGTATAATTCGGCACATAAGGGATGCGAGGGTGAAACAAGCGGTTGAACCGGCTGTGGGTGAAATCAGTATGCTGCTCCGCGCCTGGAGCGACGGAGACCAGAGTGCGCTGGAAAGGCTGACCCCCATCGTTTATGACGAACTCCACCGCCTGGCGCGCCGTTACATGAAGCGTGAGCGTCCCGGCCACAGCCTGCAAACGTCGGCCCTGGTCAATGAAGCCTACATGCGCCTGGTCGATTACAAGCGCATGCAGTGGCAGAACCGCGCCCATTTTTTCGCCGTTTCAGCGCAAGTAATGCGGCGAATTCTGGTGGAGCATGCGCGCCGCCACAACGTGAAACGCGGGGGTGGCGTACAGCACATTTCGCTCGATCAGGCGGCCGTCGTAGGCGGCGGAGAAGACGTGGATTTGGTGGCCCTTGACGACGCGATGCTCACCCTTGCGCGAATCGACCCACGCAAAGTGCAGATTGTCGAAATGCGCTTCTTCGGAGGACTTAGCGTGGAAGAAACGGCTGAGGTGCTCAAAGTGTCGACGGTCACGGTGAAGCGCGACTGGAGGGCGGCCAGGGCCTGGCTCTACCGTGAACTGACTGGCGGGACGGACGATGGACTCCGAACGATGGAAACAAGTTAACGAAGTCCTGCAATCGGCGCTGGACCGTGCGCCCGAAGCGCGCGACGCGTTTCTGGAGTCCGCATGCGCAGGCGACGAGACGCTGGAGCGGGAAGTCCGTTCCCTGCTGGCATCGGATGAGCGGGCAGGCGGGTTCCTGGAGCATGCGGCAATGGAAGTGGCCGCGAGGGCCATGGCTCGCGCGCAGAGCCACGATCCGAGTGACGCCGCGCAGGAGAGCGCGGATTGCCCGATCGGGCGGACCATCTCTCATTACTGCATCGTCGAGGAGCTGGGCCGTGGTGGCATGGGCGTGGTCTACAAGGCCGAGGACACCCGGCTGCAGCGATATGTCGCGCTCAAGTTCTTGTCCGACCAGTTCGCTCGCGCCCCCCAGGCATTGCATCGTTTCCGGCGCGAGGCTCGCGTGGCTTCCGCCTTGAATCACCCGAACATCTGCACGATCTATGACGTCGGCGAACAGGATGGCCGGTCCTTCATCGTCATGGAGTATCTGGAAGGCGAGACACTGAAGCAGCGCATCGCCGGCCTGCCATTGGGGCTGGAGACGCTGCTGACGCTCGGAATCCAGATCGCCGATGCATTGGATGCCGCCCACAAAGCCGGGATCGTTCATCGCGACATCAAGCCCGCCAACATTTTCATTACACAACGCGGCCATGCCAAGATCCTCGATTTCGGTTTGGCCCAACTCGGCTCGGAAGAGCCCCTCACAAACCCGGGGACGGCGGTCGGGACGACCTTGTATATGCCGCCGGAGCAGGCGCGCGGGATGCCTGCGGACTCACGAGCCGACCTGTACTCCTTCGGGCTGGTGCTCTACGAGATGGCCACCGGCACGCCTCCTTCGGCAGGGATGCGGCTCAGTAACTTGCCGCCAAAGCTGGAGCGCATCGTATCCAACTGCCTGGAACACGACCGCGACCTACGCTACCAGCGCGCTGCAGACATTTGCGCCGGTCTCCAGGGCCTGAAGCCAGCCGCAAATTCCAGGACGCACATTGCAAAACATTGGAAAGCCGGCGCCCTGGTTGCGGCGGCTGTGCTGGCGACTTTCGCCGCGGCTTATTTCTATCTCCACGGCGCGCCAAGACTCACGGACAAGGACACCATTATCCTCGCCGAGTTCAAGAACAAGACCGGCGACCCCGTCTTTGACGAGACGCTCCGCCAAGGATTGGCCGTACAACTCGATCAGTCTCCCTTCCTCAGCCTCATTTCCGAGCAACGCATTCAGCAGGCGCTCCGGCTCATGGGCCAGCCGGCGGATGCGCAGCTTACTCCGGAGGTCGCCCGAGAGATCTGCGAGCGCACCGGAAGCACAGCCGTCCTGGAAGGTTCCATTGCGAGCCTCGGGAGCCAATACGTACTGGGGCTGCGCGCAAAGAACTGCCGCACCGGAGATCTGCTCGACAGCGAACAGGTACAGGCAGCACGCAAAGAAGACGTCTTGAACGCCCTCAATCGAATCGCCAGTAGATTCAGAACCAGGGCCGGCGAATCGCGCAGCACGATCGCAAGGCACGATACTCCGCTGGCCGAGGCTACGACGCCATCGCTGGAAGCGCTGAGAGCATATAGTGCGGCCTTGAAGGCGCACTCTTCAAGCGGCGCCATGACTGCTTTGCCGCTTTTCCGGCGCGCTGCGGAGATCGACCCCAACTTCGCCATGGCGCATGCGTATCTGGGACGAGCATATGCCGATCTCGATGAGTCCGATCTCGCGGCGGAAAGCACCGGGAGAGCATGGCAGTTGCGTGATCGCGCGAGTGATCGGGAGAAGTTCTTTATCGCTGCCGGCTACGAGACGCTCGTAACAGGAAACCTGGAACGGGCGCGACAGACCTGCGAAGCGTGGGCGCAAACCTATCCTCGGGATGCAACTCCCCACGCTCTCTTGTCAGGGTATGGGAACAAGGTCACGGGTCAATTCGAAAAAGCGGCCGCCGAGGCCCGCAGGGCGATTGAGCTCGACCCGGATTTTGCCATGGAGTACTACAATCTTGCTGTCAACCATGTTTACCTCAACCGCCTGGCGGAAGCCGAGGACATACTCCGGAGCGCGGCCCGACGTGGGCTGAACAACGATGAGCTGGTCATGCTGGCGTACGACATCGCCTTCCTCAGAAATGACCGCACGGGAATGGAACGTGAAGCCGCGCGGGGCCGTGGCAGATCCGGCGCGGAAAACTGGATCTCCAGCAGAGAGGCGTTTGCCCTGGCGTACTCCGGTCACTTGCAACAGGCCAGAAGCGTGTCACGCCGCGCTGTGCAGCAGGCGCAGCAAGCGGCGCAGCGAGAGAGGGCCGGCCTTTGGGAAGCCGGAGCCGCAGTGCGCGAGGCGTTTTTCGGCAATGTCGTTGAAGCCAGAAAGAGGGCGACCGCCGCACTCGAGCTTTCTAAAGATCGCGAGGTGGAGTATGGCGTTGCCTTTGCAAGGGCCGTTTCCGGGGATTCCTCCCAGGCTCAAGTTCTCGCCGACGACCTGGAGAGGCGTTTCCCTGAGGACACCTCCATCCGCTTCAGCTACCTGCCGGCGAGTTGCGCGCGCCTCGCACTGAATCATGGCGACGCGGCGAGGGCTCTCGAAGTGCTAGAAGCCGCCGTTCCCTATGAATTAGGCGCGATGCGCAGTAGTATACACGGACTCTTCGGGGCCCTCTATCCGGTCTATGTGCGCGGCGAGGCCTATCTCGCCTTACGCCAAGGCGCCCGAGCCGCCGCGGAATTCCAGAAAATTCTCGATCACCGCGGGATCGTGGTCAGCGATCCCATCGGTGCGCTGGCGCACTTGCAGTTGGGCAGAGCCTTCGCTTTGTCCGGAGATAAGGACAAGGCAAAGGCTGCCTACCAGGATTTCCTCACGCTCTGGAAAGACGCCGACCCAGACATCCCAATCTTCAAGCAGGCCAAGGCGGAATACGCCAAGCTGCAGTGATCTTCAAGATCTTCCGCACAAATTTTCATCAATTCTGCGACCCTACACTTTCCGGAAATCCAATCCTGCTACAATCGCCGTATGTTCAGAGGATTGGAGCACACCGCCATTGCCTCGCCTGATCCGCCGAAGCTCGCGCAGTGGTACGTCGATCATCTCGATTTCGCCATCAACTACGAGTACGCTGGCAATTATTTCGTCAAAGCGGCGAATGGCACCATGCTGGAAATCATCCCCGGCAAAGGCGTGCTCGCGCCTCCGCAGTTCGACGATCCCGGCATCCGGCACCTGGCCATCCAGGTAGACGATTTCGACGCGGCGCACCAGCGTCTACAGGCGGCCGGTGTGCGTTTCCTCAGCGAGCCCATGAACAAACAAGGAAACCGGCTTCTGTTCTTTGCGGATCGGGATGGCAACATCCTGCATCTGATCCAGAGGGAAAAGCCGCTCCCCTAAACCAGTGCTGCGCCGGACCTTCAAGGCCTTCCATTACCGCCAGTTTCGCCTGCTCTGGTTCGGAGCTTGCACTTCTTCGATCGGCACCTGGATGCAGATCGTGGCGCAGAGCTGGCTGGTGTTGTCGATCTCCGGGTCGGCGTTCCTGCTGGGTCTCGACGGCTTCCTGGGTCAAATCCCCATCCTCCTGTTTTCGCTGATCGGCGGCGTGATCGCCGACCGCATCGACCGCCGCCGCGTGCTGCTGGGATCGCAATACGTTCAGATGACCTGCGCCTTCGTGCTGACGCTGCTTATCGCCCTGAAATTCGTGCGGGTCTGGCACATCCTGAGCCTTTCCTTCATCGTGGGGTGCGCGCAGGCTTTTGGCGGTCCCGCCTACCAGGCGTTGGTGCCGATGCTGGTCGAAAAAGAAGACCTGCCGAATGCCATCGCGCTCAATTCCATCCAGTTCAACCTGGCGCGCGTGATCGGACCCATGCTCGGTGGCTTGGCGCTGACCGGACTGGGCGCAGCCTGGTGCTTCGCGCTCAACGGCGTCTCGTTCATCGCGGTGATTATTTCCCTTCTCTTGCTGTCCATCAAGTTCGTGCCGCAGAAGACCGGCGAATCCATCCTCACCGGCGTGAAGCAGGGTATCGGGTTCGTTCGCAATCAGGGTGCCATGGTCGGGCTGATCGCTCTGGCGTTTTGCATGACGGCGTTGGCCATCCCCATGATCACCTTCCTTCCGGTGTTCGCCAAAGACGTATTTCACCGGGGGCCGGCCACCTTCACCATCCTGCTCTCGTGTTCGGGGGCGGGCTCGGTGACGGGCGCGCTCATTGTGGCGGCTATGGGCAATATTCAAAACAAAGGCCGCGTGGCGCTGCTGATGTTGCTGCTGCTGGGAGGCGGCATGGCCGGATTCGCGCTCTCCAAATCGGTGGTCATGAGCTGTGTGCTGCTGTTCGTTTCGGGCGCCGCGCTGATGGGCGTGTTTTCGATGA
>Ga0187855_10001941_pt1 | contig 15840 bp, 9 predicted proteins | sample June2016WEW_8_10_2_FD_132969 | JGI IMG/M metagenome (GOLD analysis project Ga0187855, IMG submission 132969) | Peatland microbial communities from SPRUCE experiment site at the Marcell Experimental Forest, Minnesota, USA - June2016WEW_8_10 | ecosystem: Environmental > Terrestrial > Soil >...
TGGCGACCCCGGCAGGATTCGAACCTGCGACCTTCAGCTTAGAAGGCTGTTGCTCTATCCCCTGAGCTACGGGGCCCCATGCCGCCAACCCTATGGCGCCAAGCATATATAGCATCGGCGGCGAAAACGCCTGGTAAATGGCTCTCCCGGTCACGACCTCGACACGATCGTTGCTTCAAATCTGCTGCATTATGGGTGAAATTGCGCACCCTTCGGGAGGAGTCCCTTTATGATATCGCTCATTCGCGCCGGCCTTGCCGCCGCGCTGTTCGTCCTTGCGCCGCTCACCGCGACTGCCGCCGACAAGCCGTTCCAGAACACCGACTTGGCCGATAGCGCGATCAAGCTCGAGGCACAGATCAAGACGGATGCGGGAGCCCCGACCAAGCCGGTGGCGCAAATCCGCCGCGATGCCGACGCCGCCTTTGCCAAAAACGATTTCCGCTCCGGCATGGCGCTCTTGGGCCAGATCGTTGCCGCGGCGCCGACCGACAGCGCCACCTGGCTGCGCCTGGCGCGCACGATCATGCAGGTCCGTCCCGCCAACGACGACGAGCGCAAGCTCCTGCTCGAACGCGCCTCGACCGCCGCCTACATCGCCTACCAGCGGACCTCGATCCGCGCCGAGGAAGCGGACAGCCTGGCCTTTCTCGGCAATACGCTCGGTCAACGCCAGATGTGGCGGCCGGCGCTCGACGCGCTGCGGCTCTCGCTCGAGCTGCGCGAGGTCGCCGATGTGCGCGGACAATACGAAAAGCTGCGCGAGGAGCACGGCTTCCGCGTCCTCGATTACAGCGTTGACGCCGACACCGCCTCGCCGCGCGCCTGCTTCCAGTTCTCCGAAGCCTTGCCGCTGCGCGCCGACTTCTCGCCGTTCGTCGTATTGGCCGGCACCGACAAGCCGGCACTGACCGCCGCCGACAAGCAACTCTGCGTCGAGGGCTTGCAGCACGGCGAGACCTACACCGTCACCTTGCGCGCCGGCCTGCCCTCGGTGGTGCATGAGACATTGTCGAAGTCGGCGGAGTTCGCGATCTATGTGCGCGACCGCAAGCCGTTCGTGCATTTCTCGACCAATGCCTATGTGCTGCCGCGCGTCGGCCAGCGCGGCATTCCGGTCATCAGCACCAATACCCGGGCGATCGCCATCGAGATCTTCCGCCTCGGCGACCGCAGTCTGGTCGGCGCCATCGGCGGCGACGACACCGGAATCGGCGATTTCCAGCGCAGTCTCGGCCGCTACGAGATCGGGCAGCTGCGCGAGGCGCGCGGCGTTTCGGTCTGGAAAGGCGAACTCGCGGTCGAGCAGGCTGCGCTCAATGCCGACGTCACCACCGCCTTCCCAGTCGATCAGGCAGTCGGCGAGCTCAAGCGCGGCGTCTACGTCATGGTGGCGCAGCCGCAGGAATTAAAGAACGTCGACAACGACGTCAGTTCACTGGCGACCCAATGGTTCATCGTCTCCGACCTCGGGCTCTCGGCATTCTCCGGCAATGACGGCATCCATGTCTTTGTCAATTCGCTGGCGACGACCGAGAGCAAGAGCGGCGTCGATGTGCGACTGATTTCGCGCGGCAACGAAGTTCTGGCCACGCGCCGTACCGACGCGAGCGGTCACGCGCAGTTCGAGGCGGGTCTCGCGAGCGGGGAGGGCGGCTCCGCTCCCGCCATGCTGACCGCGACTGATGGACAAAACGACTATGCCTTCCTCAGCCTCAAAGCGCCGGCCTTCGATCTCACCGACCGCGGCGTTGGCGGCCGGCCGGCACCGAACGGTCTCGATGCTTTCATCTATGCCGAGCGCGGCGTCTACCGCTCCGGCGAGACCGCTTATCTCACCGCGCTGTTGCGTGATGCGCAGGGCGCAGCGGCGCTGGGCGTGCCGCTGACGCTTGTTGTCGAGCGGCCCGACGGCGTCGAGTTTCGCCGCGTCGCGGTGGCGGACCAGGGCCTGGGCGGCCACGGCCTGTCCTTGGCGCTGCCGGCCTCGGCACCGACGGGGACCTGGCATGTGCGCGCCTTCACCGATCCGAAACGGCCGGCGGTCGGCGCGACGACTTTCCTGGTCGAGGATTACATCCCCGACCGCATCGAGTTCGATCTTACCTCGCCGAGCGGTCACATCTCGCAAAAAGTGCCGGCCAAGGTCGAGGTTGCCGGACGTTTTCTCTATGGCGCGCCGGCGGCAAACCTCGATCTCGAAGGCGACCTGACGATCGCGGTGGCGAAGGAGCGGACCGGCTTTGCCGGCTATCAGTTCGGCCTGGCCGATGAAGAGGTCGAGCCAGTGCTGCAGCCGCTCGACGACTTGCCGGCGACCGACGCCGCCGGCAAGGCGAGTTTTTCCGTCAATCTCGACAAGCTGCCGTCAAGCACGCATCCGCTCGAAGCGCAGATCGCCGTGCGCATGGCCGAGCCCGGCGGCCGCGCCGTTGAGCACAAGGTGACGGTACCGGTGACGGCGAGCGGCAATATGGTCGGCGTCAAGCCGCAGTTCTCGGGCCGTTCGCTGGCCGACGGCGCCAGCGCCACGTTCGATGTCGTCGTCGTCGCGCCCGACGGCACCGCCGTCGCCCAGCGCGGCCTGCACTACGAGCTTTTGCGCATCGACACCCATTATCAATTCTATAAACGCGACGGCAGCTGGAACTACGAACCGGTCAAGACCACCAAGCGCGTCGCCGACGGAACAGTCGATACGGCGATCGACAAAGCCGGCCACATTGCCCTGCCGGTGACGTTCGGCCGCTACCGGCTTGAAGTCGCGACCGGCGATGCCAACGGGCCGGTGACGTCGGTCGCCTTCGACGCCGGCTTTTATGTCGAGTCGAACGCCGATACGCCCGACATGCTCGAAGTCGCGCTCGACAAGGGCGAGTACGGGCCGGGCGACACCATGACGGTTGCGGTGACCGCGCGCAGCGCGGGCCGGCTCACCCTCAATGTCATCGGCGATCGGCTGCTGGCGAGCCAGACCACCGAGGTAAAGCCTGGCGTCGCGCAGGTGCAAGTGCCGGTCGGCCGCGACTGGGGCACAGGCGCCTATCTGGTCGCGACATTGCGGCGGCCGCTCGACGCACCGGCGCAGCGCATGCCGGGCCGCGCCATCGGCGTGCAATGGTTTGCCATCGATCGCGCGGCGAAAACGCTCGGCGTCGAGATCAAGGCGCCGCCGCTATTGCGGCCGAACTCGACGTTGCGGATTCCGGTGAAGCTTGCCGGGCTCGCGGCCGGCGCGGACGCCAAGATCGTGGTCGCCGCGGTGGATGTCGGCATTCTCAATCTGACCAACTACAAGCCGCCGTCACCCGACGATTACTATCTCGGCCAGCGGGCGCTTGCGGCGGAAATCCGCGACCTCTACGGCGACTTGATCGACGGCATGCAGGGCACGCGCGGCCAGATTCGCAGCGGCGGCGACCAAGGCGCGCAATTGCAGGGCAGCCCGCCCACGGGACCGCCGCTGGCGCTGTATTCCGGTATCGTGACGGTCGGCGCCGACGGCAATGCCGAAGTGACGTTCGACGTGCCCGACTTCACCGGCACCATCCGCGTCATGGCGGTGGCGTGGAGCAAGGACAAGGTCGGCCACGGCACGGCCGACGTCATTGTGCGCGATCCGGTCGTACTCACGGCGACGCTGCCGCGCTTCCTCCTTCCGGGCGACCGCTCCAGCGTTCATCTCGATCTCGACAATGTCGAGGGGCAAGCCGGCGACTACACGATCGCCGTGACGAGTGCGGACGCGGTGAGCGTCGGCACTGCGGCTATGCAGAAGCTCACTTTGCGCGCGAAGGAGCGCGGTGCCGTTTCCGTTCCGGTCGCCGCCACCGCCGCGGGCAGCGGCACCATTCGGATCAACGTGACCGGGCCGTCGGGCTTTGCGCTGGAAAGGAGTTTCACGCTCGCCGTACGGCCTCCGGCGCAAATTCTGGCGCGGCGCACGGTCAAACAGATCGCCAAGGGTGAGAGCGTGACGCTGTCGAGCGATCTCTTCGCCGAGCTCGTTCCCGGCACGGGCTCGGTATCGATCTCCGTCGGCGCTTCGGCGGCGTTCGATGCGGCGAGCCTGCTCGCTGCACTGGATCGCTACCCGTTCCGCTGCTCCGAGCAGATCACGAGCCGGGCGCTGCCGCTCCTTTATGTCGCCGATCTCGCCAAGGATGCGCATCTGGCGCTCGATACCAAGACCGATCAGCGGATTCGCGACGCCATAGAGGCGCTGCTCACGCGCCAGGATTCCAACGGCTCGTTCGGTCTTTGGGGCGTCGGCGGCGACGATGTCTGGCTCGATTCCTATGTCACCGATTTCCTGACCCGGGCCCGCGAGCGCAAGGTCGCGGTGCCCGAGGCGGCATTCAAGCTGGCGCTCGATCGGCTGCGGAACGTGGTCGCCAACACCACCGATCCGGGCAAGAACGGCGGCACCGATCTCGCCTACGCGCTCTATGTGCTGGCGCGCAATGGCGCGGCTCCGATCGGCGACCTGCGCTATCTCGCCGATGCCAAGCTCGACGTGCTGTCGACGCCAATCGCCAAGGCGCAAATCGCCGCTGCGCTCGCCATGGTCGGCGACCGCACGCGCGCCGAACGCGTTTACGCGGCCGCGCTCGCGGCCATCGCGCCCGCCTCGCAGTCCGATCCGCTCGGCCGCGAGGATTACGGTTCGACGTTGCGCGACGCCGCGGCGCTGGTCGCGCTCGCCAGCGAAGGCGGCGCGCCGCGCGCCACCGTGCAGGCCGCTGTGCAGCGTGTCGAAGACGCGCGCGCGTCGCTGCGTCCAACGTCGACGCAGGAGGATGCCTGGCTACTCCTGGCGGCCAGCGCCATGGCCAAGGACGCCGGCAAGGTGTCGCTCGATGTCGGCGGCACGCCGACACCGCACGCGCTCTACCGCACGATCCGCGCCGGCGACCTGAAGGAGCCGCTGCGCATCGGCAATAGCGGCGAGGATCAGGTCGAGGCGGTGATCACAGTCGCCGGCGCGCCGCTCACGCCGGAACCGGCAGCGGAGAAAGGCTTCAAGATCGAGCGTCTCAATTACACGCTCGCCGGCGATGCAGTCGATCCGAAGACGGTCAAACAGAACGCCCGGCTTGTGGTGGTGCTGAAGATCACGGAAGTGCAACCGCAATTCGGCCGCGTGATCGTTGCCGATTATCTGCCGGCGGGCTTCGAGATCGACAATCCGCATCTCGTGTCCTCGGGCGACACCGGCACGCTGTCGTGGATCACCGACGCTGAGGAGCCGGCCGATGCCGAGTTCCGCGACGACCGCTTCACCGCGGCATTCCAGCGCAAGAAGGACGACCCGCCCGTGTTCACCGTGGCCTATGTCGTGCGCGCGGTCGCGCCCGGCAAATACGTGCGGCCGCAGGCGAGCGTCGAAGACATGTACCGACCCGACCGCTTCGGCCGCACCGCGACCGAGAATGTCGAAGTCACGGTCGGGAAATGACGAAAAAAAGAATGCGCTTCGCTAGTCTCATCACTTTGATTGCCTGCATTGCGGTGTTCGTGGGCGCCGCGTGGTGGATCGCTGCGCTCGGTCCGGCGCCGATCGGCAAGGACATCGAATTCTCGACCCGCGTGGTTGACCGCGACGGCCGCTTGCTGCGCGCCTATGCCACCGGCGAAGGCCGCTGGCGTTTGCCGGCGCGGGTCGCCGCCGTCGATTCGCGCTTGTTCGATGTGCTGTTCGCCTATGAGGACAAGCGATTCCGCGCCCATCACGGCGTCGATCCGCTGGCGCTTTTCCGCGCGGCATTGCAGCTGGCAGGAAGCGGCCGCATTCTCTCCGGCGGCTCGACACTGACCATGCAGGTGGCGCGGCTGTTGGAGCCGCGCAGCGGCCGAAGTTTTGTTGCCAAGCTGCGCCAGATCGTGCGTGCGCTGCAAATCGAGCGGGCGCTGAGCAAGGAAGAGGTGCTCGCGCTCTATCTCGACCTGGCGCCTTATGGCGGTAATATCGAAGGCATCCGCGCCGCCTCGCTTGCTTATTTCGGCAAGGAGCCGCGCCGGCTCTCGCTCGGCGAAGCGGCGCTGCTGGTGGCGTTGCCGCAATCCCCGGAATTGCGCAGGCTGGACCGATCCTCCGAGGCGGCGCGTCAAGCGCGAAACCGGGTGCTCGACTGCTTTGCTGCCCAGAACAATGTGCCAGCCGACGAGATCGCTCTGGCCAAAGCCGAACCGGTGCCGACGACACGCCGCCCGATGCCGATGCTCGCGCCGCACGCGGCCGATCGGGCGATCGCCGAGTCTGCCCCGGGCAGCGAAGTTCGGCTCAGCATCGACGCCGACCGGCAGAAGAATCTGGAAGAGCTCGCGCGCGAGCGTTTGCGCACGCTGGCGCTGACGCTCGGACCCGACATCTCGCTCGCCATGCTGGTGGTCGACAATGCGACCGGCGAGGTTTTGGCGCGCGTCGGCTCGCCCGACTATTTCGATGAACGCCGCGCCGGCCAAGTCGACATGACGCAAGCGCTGCGTTCGCCCGGCTCGACGTTGAAGCCGTTCATCTACGGACTGGGATTCGAGGACGGCTTCATTCACCCAGAGACATTGATCGAGGACCGGCCGGTACGCTACGGGACCTACGCGCCGCAAAATTTCGATTTCACCTTCCAAGGCACGGTATCGGTCCGTAAGGCACTGCAGCTTTCGCTCAACGTGCCGGCGCTCGCAGTACTCGATCAGGTGGGAGCGAGGCGGCTCGCGGCACGCCTCGCGCAGGCCGGCGCCACGCTGGTGCTGCCGGAAGGCGAGGCACCGGGGCTGGCCGTCGGTCTCGGCGGCGTCGGCATCAAGCTTTCCGATCTGGTGATGCTGTATGCCGGGATGGCGCGGCTTGGCACCGTGTTGCCGCTCACCGAGCGCATGGAAGGCAAGGGGGACGGAAATCGTCTCATGGAGCCCGTGGCGGCGTGGTACGTCAGCAACGTGCTGCTCGGCACACCGCCGCCGGAGAATGGCGTCCCCGGCCGCATCGCGTTCAAGACCGGGACCAGCTACGGCTACCGTGATGCCTGGTCGATCGGCTTCGACGGCAAGCGCACAATCGGCGTGTGGGTTGGCCGGCCGGACGGCGCGCCGGTGCCGGGTCTGGTCGGGCGCATCGCGGCGGCGCCGATCCTGTTCGATGCCTTCGCCCGGTTGCCGACGCCGCCGGCTGCACTGCAGCGTGCCCCCGACGGGGTGCTGGTGACAACGAGTGCCAGGCTGCCACCGCCGCTCAGGCACTTTCAGCCGGGCGATCGCGCCGCTGCGGCCGCGCCGGCGAGGCTGCACATCCTGTTTCCGCCGGATGGCGCGCGGCTCGAGCTGCGCACCACCGACAACAAGCCGGACCGGGTGCCGCTCAAAGTCACCGCCGCAGTCGCGCCGCTCACCGTCCTCGTCAATGGTGTTCCGGCCCGGGACCAGCCGCGCGGCTCGTTGTTCTTTCAGCCCGCGGGCCCGGGATTCGCCCGCGTGACGGTTATTGACGCGTTGGGAACCGCGGACAGCGTCGTCGTGCGCGTCGAGGACGCCGCGTCTGCAGGGGCAGCGGTGCAAGCCGCAGCCGCGGCCTGTCCGGTCGCGCCTTGCGGCCATCCCTAACCCATCCTTCCCTGACGCGAACGTTTTCACTATGGTCGGCGCGCATTCTGTACGCCCGGGAGCGGCATGAGCACGAGCAGCGCGACGACACCGTCTCTTCAGTCGGCGAGCATGCCGTGACGGAAGCCCCATCGCGTCATATGCGCTCCGCGCCGGCGGCTGACGCGTTCCCGCAACGCATCGCTATCAATCTCTTGCGATGGTGCCACGTACTGGTGCGCGCGCCGCGGGCGAAGCCACCGCCCCTACACGCGGGCGCCACCGCCGTCGTTGCGCTCACGCTGGCGGCCTCCATCGCTTCGATGTTTCTCATCGACGCTCGCGCGAGCGAATGGGCACGGCATTTCCCGCTTTGGTTCACCGAGATTTTCGATCAAATCACCGATTTCGGTCTATCCGGCTGGTTTCTCTATCCGCTCGGATTCATCTTGCTGAGTCTCGCGGCCATGAGTTCCACGACGCTGCCGCGTATGACGCAGGGCGTGCTAGCGCTGCTGGCGGCGCGGTGCGGATTTTTGTTCTTGGCGATTGCCGTGCCGGGCCTGTTCGTCACCATCCTCAAGCGAATGATTGGCCGGGCGCGCCCTTTTGTCGGCGGTCACGACGATCCGTTCCTCTATATGCCGTTCATCTGGCGACCCGTCTACGCTGCCATGCCTTCCGGACACGCGACAACGGCGGCTGCGGCGGCGATCGCCATCGGCGCCATCTGGCCGCGCGCGCGCGGGGTGATGTGGCTGTACGCGCTGATGATCATGTTCAGCCGGGTCGTCGTGCTTGCTCATCATCCCAGCGATGTGATCGCTGGCGCGCTTGTTGGCACGGTCGGCGCCCTCATGGTGCGCCGCTGGTTTGCCGCGCGGCGTCTGGTGTTTTCCGCCAGCGATTTGCGGCCGCTTCCGGGACCGTCGTGGCGGCGGATTAAGACCGTCGGCCGCTAGGTCTGTGCACCCTCTAAGCGCCTCAAGCGCCCGCGGCGAGCGCGGCAAAGCCGTGTTCGAGATCGGCGATAAGGTCCTCGACGGCTTCGAGCCCGATATGAAAGCGCACCGTCGGGCCGCCCGGCTGCCAGCGCGTCGCGCTGCGCACGGCGGTGCAGTCGAACGGAACGGCGAGACTCTCGTAGCCGCCCCACGAGGCACCGATGCCAAACAGTTCGAGCGCATCGAGAAACGCGTACACCGCCTTCTGCGGCACCGGCTTGAGCACCACGCTGAACAGTCCCGACGCCCCGGTGAAATCGCGTTTCCACAGCGCGTGACCGGGATGGCTTTCCATCGCCGGATGCAGCAGGTGCAGCACTTCCGCGCGCTGCTCCAGCCAGCGCGCGACGGCAAGTCCCGATCGCCAATGGCGATCGAGCCGCACCGCGAGCGTGCGCAGCCCGCGCAGGCCGAGATAGACGTCGTCGGGACCCACGCACCAGCCGCTCGAGCCGACGGTGGTCTTGAGTCGCGCCGCGGTCGCGCCGTTGGCCGAAACCGTGCCGAGCATCAGATCGGAATGGCCGCCGATATATTTGGTGCCGGCCTGGATCGAAAGGTCGACGCCATGATCGAGCGCGCGGAAATAGAGCGGGCTCGCCCAGGTATTGTCCATGAGCACGAGTGCGCCCTTGGCGTGTGCCGCTGCGGCGATGGCCGCAACATCCTGCATTTCGAAGCTCAGCGAGCCGGGCGATTCGAGGAACACGGCGCGGGTATTCGCTTGCATCAGTCCGGAGATCGCGGCGCCGACGAGCGGGTCGTAATAGGTGACGGTGACGCCGAGCCTACTGAGGATGTGGTTGCAAAAATTGCGCGTCGGGCCGTAGGCGCTGTCGGTGACCAGAAGATGATCGCCGGCTTGCATGACCGATAGCAAGGCCGCCGAAATCGCCGCCAGCCCGGAAGGCAGCAGCGCCACCCCGGCGCATTGCGGGCCTTCGAGCTCCTGCAAAGCCAGTTCGAGCGCTTCCGTTGTCGGCGTGCCGCGACGCCCGTACTGGTAGCGCGCGCGATGGGCGACGAAATCCTCGGCGCTGGGATAAAGCACCGTCGAGGCATGATAAACCGGCGGGTTGACGAAGCCGTGATAGGAGGCGGGATCGCGCCCGGCCGTGACCACGCGCGTGTCCGGGTGTCGCGGCGGGGGGCGGCCGTTCTTGCTGCCGTCGTTCATGGCCATGGCCTCTCGCGTGCCTCGCCGGGCGCTCGAAGCGCCGCTCGCGCCATTACTTCGCCATCGCACGTCCTCGTCAACCCTTGACCTTGCAGTGCGATCGTTCTCAGATGCCGCCGGCGGGGGAATAACCGTGAGCGCGCCAGAACGGCCTGGCTTGGACGCGGCCGCCCATCCTGAAAGGTCTGATCATGAAACGGCTCGCTACGGCAATGACTCTGGCAACGGTGGCTCTCTTCGGGCCACATGCGGCCTGGGCCCAGACGCTCGGTAGCATCAAGGATCGCGGTGAGCTGATCTGCGGCGCCAACGGGACGCTGGCGGGCTTCGGCCTGCCCGATCCGCAGGGCAATTGGACCGGTTTCGACGTTGATTTTTGCCGCGCCATTGCGGCGGCGATCTTCAACGATCCGACCAAGGTCAAGTTCGTGCCGTTGACCGCGAAGGATCGCTTCACCGCCCTGCAATCCGGCGAGGTCGACGTATTGTCACGCAATACGTCCTGGACGCAGTCGCGCGACACCTCGCTCGGGCTCGACTTCACCGCCGTCAACTTCTACGACGGTCAGGGCTTCATGGTGCGTAAGTCGCTGAAGGTGAGCTCGGCGCTGGAGCTCAACGACGCCGCGTTGTGCGTACAGCAGGGTACCACCAGCGAGCTTAACCTGACCGATTATTTCCGCAGCAATCACATGGGCCTCAAAACCGTGACGTTTGCCACCGGGGACGAGGCGCTCAAAGCGTATGAATCGGGCCGCTGCGATGCCTACACCACCGATTCTTCCGCGCTCTACGGCGAGCGACTGCGGCTGCCCGAGCCGAGCCAGCACATCGTGTTGCCGGAGATCATTTCCAAGGAGCCGCTCAGTCCGGCCGTCCGCCACGGCGACAATCAGTGGAGCGACATCGTGCGCTGGACCCATTTCGCCATGGTCGACGCCGAGGAGCTCGGGGTGACCAAGGCCAATGTCGACGAAAAACTAAAATCCAGCGATCCGGAAACGCGGCGGCTGCTCGGCAGCGAGGGCCAATACGGTGAAGCGCTCGGCCTCACCAACGATTGGGCGTACCGCATCATCAAGCACATCGGCAATTACGGCGAAAGTTTCGAGCGCAACGTCGGCCAAGGCTCGCCGTTGAAGATCGTGCGCGGCCTCAACGCGCTGTGGACGAAGGGCGGTTTGCAATACGGGCCGCCGATTCGCTGAACCGCCTGTTGTATGCCCGTCAGTTCCACTGCGGGCCGGCCGATGACAGAGAAAATCCAAGGCTTGTTGCCGCAAGACCTGCCGCACCGGCCGCGCCGCATCGGCGGCATCGCCCTCCAGATCGCGCTGATCGTCGTCATCGCCGGCCTGGCCTACGGCGCCATCCTCGACTTGGCGCAGAATCTCGCCCGTGCCCACGTCGCTTCCGGTTTCGGCTTCTGGAACAATACCGCCGGTTTCGATATCAGCCAGACGCTGATCAGCTATTCGCCGAGTACGTCGAGCTTCGGCCGCGCATTCTGGGTCGGTCTGCTCAACACGCTGCTCGTCGCCGCGATCGGCATCGTGCTCGCGACCGTGCTTGGCTTCGTCGTCGGCATCGCGCGGCTGTCGCGCAATTGGCTGGTGGCGCGGCTCGCCGGCGGTTACGTGGAACTGATCCGCAACGTGCCGCTGTTGCTGCAGCTTTTGTTTTGGTACAACGCCGTGCTCAAATCGCTGCCGCAATTGCGCGGCAGCGTCGCGCTTCCCGGCGGCGGCATCCTCAACAATCGCGGCTTGTTCCTGCCGCGGCCTGAATTCGGCCCGCATTTTGCCGCCGCTCTGATCGCGTTGGTTGTTGCCATTGCCGTAGCGATCGTACTGCGCGACTGGGCGCGCCGGCGGCGCGAGCGCACCGGCAGGCAAATTCGCATTGTCTGGCCCGTGCTCATCCTTGTCTGCGGATTGCCGCTCGCGGTCTTGGCGCTGGTTGGCTTTCCGCTCGGCTTCAGCGTTCCCCATATGGGCCGCTTCAACGTCAGCGGCGGCGTCGAAATCCTGCCGGAATTCGCCGCGCTGGTTCTGGCGCTGACGGTCTACACCGCCGCCTTTATCGCCGAGGTGGTGCGCGCCGGCGTCCTCGCCGTGCCCGCCGGCCAGACCGAAGCCGCCCAGGCGCTCGGCCTGCGTTCTGCCGCGACGCTGCGTCTTGTCGTCGTGCCGCAGGCGATGCGGGTCATCATGCCGCCGCTGACCAGCCAATACCTCAATCTGATCAAGAACTCCTCACTCGCGGTCACCATCGGTTATCCCGATCTCGTCCAGGTCTTCGCCGGCAGCGTGCTCAATATCACCGGCCAGGCGGTGGAGGTGATCGCGATCACCATGGCGGTCTATCTCGCCATCAGCCTGTTCACGTCGCTGCTCATGAACCTTTACGCGCGCGCGACCGCGATTGTGGAGCGCTGACCGGGATGAGCGCGATCGGCGACCAGTCGTTGCTCTACGTCCGCCGCTCGCCGGCCGACCGGCTGCCGCCGCCGGCGGCGCGCGCCGGCGCGTTGGGCTGGTTGCGGACCAATTTTTTTTCGAGCCCGGCCAACATTGTGCTGACGCTCGTCTGCGTCTTGTTCATCGTCTGGGCGGTGCCGCCGCTGCTGCGGTTTTTCCTGATCGACGCGGTGTGGTCGGGAACCGACCCCGACGCCTGCCTGGCTTCGCCGGCGCAACCGCAGCCCGGCGCCTGCTGGGCGTTCGTGCGCGTCTGGTACTCCTACTTCGTCTACGGCTTCTACCCGATCGGCCAGCGCTGGCGGGTGGATCTGTTCTTCCTGGCTTTGGCGTTCGGCGTCGTCTGGTTGTTGCGGCTGTTGGCACCGCGTCGCGACATCGGCGCGTTGTATTTCTTCGTCGTGTTGCCGGTCCTGTCGTTCGTGCTGCTTCACGGCGCGCCCTGGATCGGGCTTCGCGTCGTGCCGACGGCGTTGTGGGGCGGCATCCTCGTCACCGTCGTCGTCGCCACGATCGGCATGGTGGCCTCGCTGCCGCTCGGCATCCTGCTGGCATTGGCGCGACGCTCGGAGATGCCGGTCGTCAGATTGTTCGCGGTCATTTTCATCGAATTCGTCCGCGGCGTGCCGTTGATCACCGTCCTGTTCATGGCGAGCGTGATGCTGCCGCTGTTCGTCCCCGAACATTTGGCACCGGATAAGCTCGTTCGCGCGCTGATCGGCGTGGCGCTGTTTGCATCGGCCTACATGGCGGAGGTGGTGCGCGGCGGCCTCATCGCGGTGCCGCGCGGGCAATACGAGGCGGCGCGCGCGCTCGGTCTGAGCTATTGGCGCATGACGGGGCTCGTCATCCTTCCGCAAGCGTTGCGGGTGACCTTGCCGAACATCGTCAATACCTTCATCGGCCTGTTCAAAGACACCACGCTGGTTTTTATCGTCGGAATTTTCGATTTCCTGCGTACCATCGAGGCTGCGCGCGCCGATCCGAAATGGGCCGCGCCGACCACTACCGTTACCAGTTACGTCTTCGCCGCGCTATTCTACTTCGTCTGCTGCTATGGCATGTCGCGGTACGCGCGAAACGTCGAAGCGCGCCTGACGCGCTCCGACCGGCGGTAAAGAGGCGGCGATGGTTGAACGTCCGGACGATCCCAGCACGGCTGCTCCGCGGGAGGAGGTCGCCGTCGAAGTCGCTGGCTTGCACAAGTGGTATGGCGGCTTCCACGTGCTGCGCGACATCAACCTGAAAGTATTGCGCGGCGAGCGCATCGTCATCTGTGGCCCGTCGGGCGGGGGCAAGTCGACGCTGCTGCGCTGCATCAATCGGCTGGAGGACTGGCAGCGCGGCCGCGTCGTTGTCGATGGCATTGAGCTGACGGACGACCCCAAGCGCGTCCTTGCGGTGCGCCGCGATGTCGGCATGGTCTTTCAGCAGTTCAATCTGTTTCCCCACCTCACCGTGCTGGAAAACTGCATATTGGCGCCGATCTGGGTACGGCGCATGCAGAAGCGGGACGCCGAGGCGCTCGCCATGAGCTATCTCGAGCGCGTGAAAATACCGGATCAGGCCAGCAAATATCCGGCACGGCTGTCCGGCGGACAGCAGCAGCGCGTTGCCATCGCCCGTGCGCTGTGCATGAGCCCGAACATCATGCTGTTCGACGAGCCGACCTCGGCGCTCGACCCGGAAATGGTCAAGGAGGTGCTCGACACCATGGTGGAGCTCGCCGGCGACGGCATCACCATGCTGGTGGTCTCCCACGAGATGGGCTTCGCGCGGCAGGTCGCCGACCGCGTGATTTTCATGGACGAAGGGCAAATTGTCGAAGTCAACGCGCCGAAGGAGTTCTTCAGTCACCCCCGACACGAACGCACCCGGCTCTTTCTCAAGCAAATTCTTCATCTCGCCGGGGGCAGCGGGCCGCAACCGCTCGCCGGCGAGCCATCGTCATAGAAGACCGGAAATGTCGGGCAAGGCGGCAAAATTGCGTCACCCAGATATACAAATGTTCATCTGCACAAGATGAAAAGCCGAAGATCACCGAGCTTTTGTCCGGGCATGCCAGACCTGACAAAACTTTAACTTGAGTCCTGGCTGCAACGGCCGTTTACTTCGCGCACATTGCATCGCTCTTGGAGGAAAAAATGTTCAAGCCCATGGTCGTCGCGGCGGCAGCACTTGCCATCGGCGGCTCTTCGATCGTCTATGCGCAACAGCATCTCGGCGGGCCGGGTGGCTATCATGACGGCGGTCCCCGCTTCGAGCATCATCATCGGCTCAGTGCCGAAGACAGGGCGGCATTCACCGACGCGCGCATCGCCGCGCTCAAGGCCGGGCTCGAGCTGACGCCCGATCAGGCGAAAAACTGGCCGGCGTTCGAGCAAGCCTTGCGCGACATGGCGCAGCTGCGGATGGAGCGGCGAAAGGCCCGGGAAGCGGCCGAGCAGCAGCAGAGCCAGACGCCTCCCGCGCCGTTCGAGCGGCTGGCCAAGCGGGCCGATAACCTTTCCAAGACCGGGGCCGCCCTGAAGCGTATCGCCGACACCGGCGCGCCGCTTTTTCAAAGCCTCGACGACGCTCAGAAGCACCGCTTCAAGATGCTGGCGCACTTGCTGCGGCCGCATCATCACCACATGCACGCCGGCTTAGAGGGCGGCGGTCATCGGTGGGGACATCAGGGCGGTCATTGGTGGGGGCACCAAGGTGGCCGCTTCGGACAGGACGAAGGCGGTCCCGGCGGTCGGATGCACCACATGATGAGCACTGACGATGCGGAGTCGCAGCTATAGAACATGATCCGGAAAAGTTTATGCCGGTTTTCCGAAAAGATCATGCTCCGCTAGGATATAGAGCGCCAATCGATTCAATCTGATGCGATTGCGCCCCAGTTGCATCGATTTTACCGGTGTCTGCTGATGCGCCTCCCCCGCAGCGGGCACCAAAGCGAAGGCCGCAGGATCCGCTCCTGCGGCCTTCGCATTCTTGGCCGCTGAGCCTTCACTCCTCGTAGATCATCTTGCGAGTCATGCCGCCGTGCCAGGCTCACGGTGTCAGCCGCGTTCGACGGGAAGGTCGGGGCGCGAACCCCACTCCGCCCATGAGCCGTCGTAGAGACCCTTGGGCTCGCGGCCGATCGATTCCAGCGCCAGCGTGAGGATCGCGGCGCTGACGCCTGAGCCGCAGGAGGTGATGATCGGCTTGTCGAGATCGACGCCGGCCTCGGTGAACGCCGCTTCGATGCGGGCGCGCGGAACCAAGCGGCCGTTCTCGACCAATCGGCTATAGGGCACATTGAACGAGCCGGGCATGTGGCCGGAATGCAGTCCGGGACGTGGTTCCGGCGCTTGGCCGCTGAACCGCTCGGGCGGACGGGCGTCGACCAGCTGTGCGCTCTCGTCGGTCAGCGCCATGCGCACGTCGGCGAGCATCGCCACGGCGCCGACATTCATCTCGGCAGTGAACGTTTTCGGCGTCCGCGCGTTATCGCCTTTCTCCAGCGGACGGTCCTCGGATTTCCATCGCGGCAATCCGCCATCGAGGATGTATACGTTCTTCGCGCCGAAGACCCGGAACGTCCACCACACGCGCGGCGCCGAAAAAA
>Ga0187855_10001944_pt1 | contig 15835 bp, 12 predicted proteins | sample June2016WEW_8_10_2_FD_132969 | JGI IMG/M metagenome (GOLD analysis project Ga0187855, IMG submission 132969) | Peatland microbial communities from SPRUCE experiment site at the Marcell Experimental Forest, Minnesota, USA - June2016WEW_8_10 | ecosystem: Environmental > Terrestrial > Soil >...
GCGCTCGGGTCCTTCCCGATCTCTGCGGCGATGCGGGCCGCCCGCTCGAGGGCGTGGGCGACCGCGGCGGTCGAGTAGGCGTGGATCCCAAAGCGCTCCTCCCAGAGGTCGTAGCTGGGGGCAGGAAGCAGCGTGCCGGGATCGCGGAACGTCTCGAGGAAGGTCGCCGCCCCCTTCACGAGCGGCCAGAGGTCGAGGAGAACGTCCGGGTCCGCGCCGCGCTTGAAATGGTGCCAGACGGCCGCGATGACGGTCGCGGTCTGGTCGATCTGCAGGAAGGGCGGGGGGTGCCAGGTGCTCCCGATCGCACCGTCCGGGAAGTGCCGGTGAAAGAACGAGCCGTCCGGGTTCTGGCAGGCCCGCGCGAACTCGAGGAAGCGGGCCGCGTTCTCGTAGAGGCCGGCCTCGTCCATCGCCTTGGAGACATACCCCCCGTCGCGCCACCAGCAGTAGTTGTACGTGTCCCCGGCCGCGACGAGCGAGCGAGTGTCGGGGGAGGCGATCACCGATCCGTTGGTCCCGGTGCAGTGGCGGAGCAGAAGCACGCTCGACCGGTAGACGTCTTGCGCCGCCGGTCCGAGTCCCGGGGGCGCGTGGGGCAGCCGCCGCTGGACCCAGGTCTCCCAGAACCGCTCGGATTCACGGACGAAGCGCGTGTACCCGCCGTTCCGCACGTACTCGCGGACCTGGTGCACCGCCGGGAGCGAACGCCCCACGGCCATGAACAGCCGAACCTCGGTGTCCGCGTCCGGACGCGCCTCGACGTCCCACTGCATCACGCTGTCCGCTGCGCCGTGGGCGACCGACCGCCCCTCGAGCCGTCCGTCCTCGGCGTCGACGTACGTGCCCCGGAGGCCTTTCAGCGTGTGCTCGCCACAGACCGCGCGGGCGTAGGGCGGGTCCGAGAAGAATTCGAAGAAATACCCGCGCTTGTAGTGGACCAGTGAAGGGACGTTCGGGTCGACGTACGCCGTGTCCTGGTACATCGATTCGGCGATCTGGAACGCGTGGTAGTCGAACAGCCGGATCGAGCGCGCGGGGTCCGCCCGCACTCGGTACACCCGGGCGATCAGGTCGTGGTTCGGGTGCACGTGGTCCCGGATCCCGAGCGTGATCCCGTGGCCGGTCCAGACCGAGTCCGGGAGGTGGCCGGTCCCGTGGGGGGACTGGGCGACCTCGTAGCCGTTGCCCCGGCGGAGCCAATCGAAGCGGGATTCGGCCACGTCGTAGATGCCCAGCCGCTGCTCCCGCAGGTGCTGGAACTGCCCGGGGTAGGGGTAGAACAGTTCGTTCCAGTCCCCGTGCTCGTTGACGGTCAGCAGCACCCGGCCGTTGCCGGCGAGGCCGGTGATCACGGCGTCGCCTCAGGTCCCCCGACGCCGTCTCGGGGCACCGTGGTCCGCATTCGACGACGGGGGAGTCCGGGCTCGTATAACCCTTGGGTTCGAATGGTCCGCGTGTCCCAACGCGGGCCGGCCCCCGCTACTTCAGGATCGGCACGCCGAGCCGCTCGTGGGCCCGGCGGCGGAGGTCGGTCAAGGCGTTCATGTAGTTCGCGTAGGCGTCGTACGGGCTGTCGTAGCTCGAGAAGTACTCGTGGACGCCCTGGTCCGCCCCGTGGCCGCTGACGTACATGTAGTAGAAGTGGTCGGAGGTGAGAAGCTTCCTCCAGTCGGTCAGGATCTCGGGGTCGTTCGCCTGGCGGACCGCGAGTCCGACCTTCTTCGCCGCCTCGAAGGCGGAGCGCTGCAGGTCGTTCCCGAGCCACGCGCCGAGGTCGCGGTTCTGGTCGGCCCAGCTCATCGTGTAGGGTACGGACAGTGGTTCGTGCGGAGGACCCTGGATCGCTTCGTCCACGGTGGCCCAGTCGACGCCGGGATGGGACCGGACCGCCCCCGGAAGGGCGCTCAGGAACTCCAGAATCCCCGTGCGGGCTTGGTGGTGCTCGCCGAACGTTTCGAAGTCCATGAACAGCCCGACAAGCTCGCCGGGCGTCGCGGCCAGCCAGTCGGCGTACTTCTCGGCGGTGAGCGGATATTCATTCCAACCGGTGGAGGAAAAGCGGAACCCGACGTCGTCGCTCAGGGGATAGTGGCGGAGGAGCAGCATGACGGTGGGCGCCGGCGCGGCACAGTACCGCATCGTCGGGGCCCCGCCCCGGAGGATCCCTTCCCATCCCTCCGCGAGCATCCCGTGGAAGCGCTCCCGCTCGGCGAACCGGGCGAGGTCGTCGGAGTAGGCGAGCTCCGTCATGCGCAGCACCTTCGGGACGGCCCCGAACTCCTTCCGAAGCATCTCCCGGTGCATCTCGACCTCCTCGTGGAGCTCGGGGGCGGGGAGGAGGAACGCGAGCGAATGGTAGTACGTCTCGGCGAGGAGCGCGACCCGGCCGGTGCGGTAGAGTCCGCGCAACCGGTCGAGGACGTCCGGGGCGGCGAGGCGCGCCTGCTCCAGGAAGGTGCCCGTGATCGACAGGCTCAGCCGGAACTCGGGGTGCTCGTCGAGCGCGCGGGCGAGCCGTTCGAGCGTGGGACGGTAGCAGCGTTCGGCGATCCCCCGGAAGATGGACAGGTTGCGCTCGAGGTCGAAGTACGACCGACCCGAGCCGAGGTCCAGGTACCGGAAGCGCGCCAGCCGCCACGGCTGATGCATGTGGAGGTAGAGGACGATCTTCAACGGGAGTCCCCCGCCCGCAGGGACTCGACGTAGACGCTGACCGTCTCCCGGGCCCGCTCGGGCCACCCCTCGCGCAGCGCCTCCCAGCGGCCCTGCTCGCCCATCGCGCGGCGCAGGGTGGGGTATTCGAGGAGTTCCGCGATGCGGCTCGCGAACTCGTCGACGTCCCAGAAGTCCACCCGGAACGCCCCCGACGTGATCTCGGCGACCCCGCTCGTCTTGGAGATGATCGCCGGCACGCCCGCCGCCATCGCCTCGAGGGCGGCGATCCCGAACGGCTCCACGACGGACGGGAGGACGAACACCGAACTGCCGGCCAGCAGGATCTCCCGCTCCTCGTCCGAGACCTTGCCGAGGAACATCACCTGGTCGCCGATGCCCAGCGCGGCCGTCAGGTGGAGGAGGTGCGAGTACTCCGACCCCTCCCCGGCGATGACGAACAGGACGTCCGGGAATTGAGGAACGACGCGACCGGCGGCCCGCAGGAACGTATCGACGCCCTTCATGGCGGCGAGCCGGCCCACGTACAGGACCACGCGCCGGTGCGGGTCGATCTGGGCGAGCCGTTCGCTGGGCCGCACGGCGTTGTAGATGACCCGTACCTTGCGGGGGTCCGCGTGGTACCGCTCGATCAACTGCTGTCGGAGGTGGCGGCTGACGGCGATCACCCGGGTCGCGGAGGAGATCCCGCGCTCTTCCCGCTCGAGGATATGCTGCCAGGGGTGGCCCAGCGACCGGTCGTACTCGGTGGAATGGACGGTCATGACCAGCGGTCGGCCGAGACGGTGGGCGAGGGCGGCCGCCCCGTCGGTCCCGAACCAATCGTGGACGTGGACCACATCGACCCCCTCCACTCCCGAGAGCTCCGCGACCCAGGAGTTGTAGCCGTCGGTTGCGTTCCAGAACGGGCTGTCCGGCGTCGCACCGGTCCAGTACGCGGGAGGGAACGGGGAGGGAGTCTCTCCGCTCGGTCCGCCGGGGAACCGGAAGGTCACGCCCTCCACCGGGGTGAACGGGCCCGGGAACGGCGTCAGGAAGGTGATCCGGTGGCCGAGGCGGGTGAGCTCTTTGCAGAGCTCGTAACTGTGGACCCCCAGCCCCCCCGTGTGGCTCGGCGGCCACTCCCAGCCGACCATGACGATGTGGAGGGGTCGCGTCGGTACGAGCAACCGCCGGCTGGGGACCTCCCGGCCCGCACGAGCGACCGGCACCGGGCTCTCGGTGAGCTCGTCCAGGCGCGTGCGGTCGAGCGGCGGGGCTCCCTCGCGGCGAGTGCGGGGCACTCCGCGTCCCTTCGAGCTCCCCCGGCCCCGCTTGCGGCGTCGCCGGGCCGGGGTCGAACCCGCCTTGGCCGACGAGCGGGCGGACTCGGTATCGCGAGATCTGGGGGACACGGCGCCGACCTCAGGAGGCGTGGACACTTGAATACGCCGGAGGCCCGAACCCGGACCGGACGCACCGCGCCCTAGAACCCCGCGAGGAGCTCGACGATCGCGGCCCGGGGGGACGGAGCCCGCGTCACCGCGCTCGCGACCAGGACCCCGACCGCACCCAGCTCGATCGCCCGCCGGACATCCCGGCGGTCGTGGATCCCCGCTCCGCAGAGGACCGAGACCGAGGGGGCGACCGACCGGACGGCGGAGACGGTGTCGGAGATGACGGCCGGACGTGCGGTCGATACGGCACGATCCCCACCGATGAGTTCGGGTGGCTCGACCGCCAGGTACGGTGCCTCCGGGGTCGCCAGGCGCCGCGCCGCGGCGACCGTCGGTGCGCAGAGGACCGCTACGAGGTCGGCCGCGACCAGCCGCCCGACCGTCTCCCGAACCTGGAGGGCCGTAAGGGGGTGTTCCGAGTGATTCACGAGGCTGCCGCGGGCTCCGGAGGCCCGCACCGACTCGGCCGGCACGAACCCGGTGTGCGCCCCGGCCGAGACCCGGTCGGTGTGCTGCGCCAGTACGGGGATGCCCACGGCGGCCGACACCCTCCCCAGATCCGGCGTCGCCGGCGCGATCGCCACCGGAACCCCTGCGTCCCGGCCCGCGGCCTCCAGGTCGAGGGCGATGCGCTCGGAGGCGGCCCCGAGGCACTCGGGGTAGACCTTCAGGTTGAGCAGGAACAGCGGCCGCCCGAGCGCCGGTGGGCTAGTGGACGGCCGTCGCACGGGTTCGCTTCGGGCGGGAACAGATCGCGTACTCGTCGCCGTCGAAGAAGACCTCCCGGTCCGGGTGCTTGCGCTGGAGCTCGGAGATCCGGGAGAGGACGTCCTCGAGAGTGGTCGACTCGTCATTGGGATCGATCCGAACGTGAACGGTCTTTTCCGGCCGGTCGTGCGCACGCGCCGCTGCGACCATGGGGTTCCGAGAGAGCCGGAAGCCGGGGGGGGGCTATAAGGGTTCGAGAAGGGGCGGGAAGCAGGATAACCACCGATTGGACACTCGGCAGGACCCCCACCGCGAACCGCGATGCCGGGCGGGCATTCCTCCGGTTCCTCCGAGTTCTGGCCCCCGAAATGACCCCTGTACCGGGGGCCCCGATCGCGCCAAGAGGGGGCCTCGCCCCCACCGGTCGCCCCCGCTCCCCCACTCGGAGCGGGGGCCGTTGGGATCAGGTGTCCTGGGAACCGAACCCCTTGATGTCGTCCGGAGCGGGCGTCTTCTTGACGACCGGCGCAGCGCCCTGGACCTGGACCCGGATCTGCTCGACCACTTCGGGGTTGGCGAGCGTCGTGATGTCCCCGTAATCGAGTTGGTTGGAGATCGACGCCAGCACCCGGCGCATGATCTTGCCCGACCGCGTCTTCGGCATGTCGGGCACGATGCGGACGACACGCGGACGAGCGATCTTCCCGATCACGGTCTCGATCGCGAGGCTGACCTTCTCGGCCACGCCCTCCGGCTTCACTCCCGGCTTCAGGGCGACGTAGACCTCCGGGACCCGGCCCTTGTCCGGGTCGACGGTCGGGACTACCGCCGCCTCGGCGACCTCGGGGACGGTGAGGCACGCCGATTCGATCTCCTTCGTACCGAGCCGGTGCCCGGCCACGTTGATGACGTCGTCCACGCGCCCGAGGATCCGCAAGTACCCGTCGGCGGCCCAGACGGCGCCGTCTCCGGCGAAGTAGGGCCAGTCGTGCCAATCGGTGCTCCGTTCGTTCCGATTGTACTTTGCGTAGTAGGTGAGGACGAATCGCTTCGGGTCGCCCCAGATCGTCTGGAAGATGCCGGGCCAGGGGTTGCGGATGCAGATGTTCCCCGCCTTACCGGCCCCCGGGGGGATCTCCTTGCCGTTCTCATCGTATATGATCGGGTAGATCCCGATCATCGGCGGGCCGGCGCTCCCGGGCTTCATCGGGTCGATCGCGGGCTTGGTCGACGCGAGGAATCCACCGTTCTCGGTCTGCCACCAGGTGTCGGTGATCGCCGCCTGGCCCTGGCCGACCGTCTCGTAGTACCACTTCCACGCTTCGGGCTCGATCGGCTCGCCCACCGTGGTCATGTTCTTGAACCGGTAGTGGTACTTCTTCGGCTCGTCGGGTCCCAACTTCCGAAGGGCGCGAATGGCGGTGGGGGACGTGTGGAAGATGTTGACCCCCAAGCGCTCGGCGATCCGCCAGGGCCGGCCCGCGTCCGGGTAGGTCGGAACTCCTTCGTAGATGACGGACGTCGCGGCGAGCGCGAGGGGCCCGTAGACGATGTAGGAATGTCCGGTGATCCAGCCGATGTCGGCCATGCACCAGTAGACGTCGGTCGGGTGGATGTCCTGGATGTACTTGGACGTCCCGGCCACGTAGGCGAGGTATCCGCCCGTGCTGTGCTGGCACCCCTTCGGCTTACCGGTCGAACCGCTCGTGTACATCAGGAACAGCGGCGCCTCGGCCGGCATCGACACCGGGGGGACCCGCTTTCCGACGAACTCCTTCAAGAGGTCGTTGATGATGAAATCTCGGCCCGCGACGAGCGGGGTCGGGCTCGCCGACTTGTCACGGAAGCGCCGCCAGATCAGCACCTTCTCGATCTGGGTGCCCTCCTCGGCCGCCTTGCGAACCGCGATGTCCGCGTTGGCCTTGTGGTCGAGGAGCTTGCCGCTCCGATAGTACCCGTCCATGGTGATCAGGACGCGGCTCCCCGAGTCGACGATCCGGGTCCCGCACGCCTCGCCGCTGAACCCCCCGAAGACGACCGAGTGGATCACCCCGAGCCGGGCGCACGCGAGCATCGTGATCGGGAGCTCGGCGACCATCGGCATGTGGATGGTGACCCGGTCGCCGGTCTTGAGCCCGCACTGGTCGCGGAGCAGCGCCGCCATCTCGTTCACGCGAACGAACAGTTCCTGGTAGGTGATCGCGACCGGAGGCTCCTCCTCGACTTCCGAGACGAAGATGATCGCCGCCTTGTTCCGGTACTTTTCGAGGTGCCGGTCCACGCAGTTGTAGCTCGCGTTCAGCTTCCCGCCGACGAACCACTTCCAGAACGGCGCGTTGGAGGTATCGAGCGTGGTGGTCCAGTACTTCTCCCACGTCAGCAGGTCCGCGTACTCGCGGAAGCATTCCGGAAAGTTCTTCTCCGCGAACCGTTCGTTGACGCTCGGGTCGGTCAGGTTAGCCTGGCCGATGAAGCTCGGCCGCGGGTAGAAGACCGCCTCCTCCTTCCAGTGGACGGCGATCTCGGCCTCAGAGAGTCGGGATTCCTCTTCCTTCCCCGTCTTGGCGCCGGTAGCTGCGGACATATCGGGAACCTCTCCGCCAACGTCAGGGAATCCACGGGATATAACGGGTTACAACCTAGCATGCGCCGACGTCGCATGCCTCCCCGGGCCCTGAGGCCACCGACGGGTCGAGCAGAGGAGTGCGCGGCTGGAATGTAGGTCGGGGAGGCTTGGAAGACGACGAGTTCGGACCCGTCTACGAGCCGGCCACGCCCGCCAACTTGGAGGGTGCATAGGTGGGAATCCGGGCGAGGTGTACGCCCACCACGATCGCCCAGAGGAGGACGGGGGCGACGATCAACCGCTCCATCCCACCGACACCGAGACCCGCATAATCTTTCGAAGCGAACAGGACGAGCGCCACCAGGCCCACCAGGCCGCACAGGATCGAGAAGGCGCGGAACCCGTCCCAGCGAGTGTCCCGGAACATGGCGAAACCGAGCACGACCAGGGCAAGTCCTCCACCCGCGAAGGCCAGGAGAGCGGAGAGGGAGTGGACGGTAATGTTGACATCTTCCGGCGAGAGTCCCACACCGATCGCGCCGATCCCGGCGATCGCGAGGAGTCCCAGGCCGATCGTTCGGCTGCGGCGTGCCGGGAAGGCGGTCTGGATGAGGAACACCGCCAGCACGAGGAGGAGGCCCATGATGACGGTCGAAACGTTGAACACGTCGTGCCACGGAGAGCACGCGTAGTGGCCCGGGAAGGAGCCGGATCCGCCGAAGAAGCCGCAGTTCACCGCACCCAGGTCCGAGATGTAGTTGTTGCTGAGGCTGTACGAGGAGCCGTACCCGATCTGGGTGACGATGTTCCCGACAATGAACTGGACGGCGGCGATAACGAGGACGATCGCCCCATGGCGCACCGAACGGTGGACGAGGGGCCCCCGGCGTCCGGTCGGGGACGAGGATTCGGACACAGCGAGGCTCGACGACCGGCGTTCAGTCCCGCCGGGCGTTCTTCTCGTACGAGGCGTCGCTCGCCCGCTTCAATCGGGCCCCGTCGCGGTCGCAGATCGGGCGGGCGCTCGGCGGGACGTCGATGACGTACCCCCCTCCGCACTTCGGGCACTCGTAGTAGGGCATCCGGTCGACCTCGACCAACCGAGGGGACCTGAGTAATAAAGGGGTGTCCTTCCAGCGGCAGGGGCCTTTCCATCGGCGGGGCGGCGCGGAGAGGCGCATCGCGTCGGGAGAGCGACCCACGGGCTGGCGCGCCGTCGCCCACCCGGAACGAACGACCCCCACGCTCTAACCCTGCGGCGGCCCCCGGCCCTCGGGAACGATTTGAACAGCTCGACCCGTACCGGGTCGACCGGGAATGGCTCCGGTACGAAGGGACCGCCCAGCGCGACCTCTTTCGTGTGCTCCGCATCCGCTTCCTCCGGCGTCACCCGGCCCCGGGTCTATGGGCCGCCGACATCGGCTCCGGACCCGGCCGGTTCCTGCCCCACATCGGCCCCGAGGGCTGCCGGCGAGTCGCCCTCGACCTTTCGCAGGAGATGCTGCTCCGCATTGATAGCGCCGCGATTCCGTCGGTCCACCGAGTCCGCGGCGATGGGGGGATCCCCCCGTTGGCCCGGGGCGGGTTCGCGAACGTCGCCGTCCTGGGGAACGCACTGGGGTTCGCGGGCCGGGATTCGGAACGACTGCTCAACTCGGCGGAGGAGCTCGTGGCCCCCGAGGGTCGCCTCCTCCTCGAGGTGGTAGCCGGTCCCGGGGAGCGGTCTCGCTACTTGCACCGGCTGCCTCCGAAGTCGGCCGCCCGTCTTTTGAGGTCACCCGTCGAGGTCGTCTACCGACGGACGCTCCGCGAAGGGTTCGCCCGGGAGCCGCCCCGCAAACCCGAAGAGGGAGAGTTCCGCCGATTCGACCCGGCCGACCTGGCGGAGCGGCTCGGGGCCCGCGGCTGGGTGACCGAGGAGATCCTCGCGGTCGCCCCGTGCCTTGGCGCCTCCCCCGATGCCCTCGAGGCCGTGCGCTCCGACGAGAAGGGTTGGGGGCATGTGGTCGAGCTCGAGGAGCGGATGGGAGTCGTACCGGACCGCTGGGGCTCGGCGGCGGCCGTCCTTCTTGCGTTCTCTCGCCCTCCACCGACCCGCCCGTACGATTAAGTAGCCCGCGGCCCCCATTCTAAGACTGACGTAGGATGGCATCATCGCCACCGGCCAAGCAGTCCGCGCCCGCCCCCGCCACCCGTTCGGTCACGGTGCCCGCACCCGAAGATCTCGAACTGGCGAAGGAGGATGCGCTACTTCAGCTTCGGATCGGCCGCTCCGCCCATCTCTACGCCGTGCTGATCTCGGCCGCCCTGGCGCTCGACGGAATCATCCTGCTCCTGTTCGATTCCGCTCTTCCCGTCCTGCCCGCGGGCGTGACGGGGCTGGCCGCCCTCAACGACTCGTCGTTCCTCCTGATCCCGCTCGCCGCGGGGCTGGCCATCTCGATCATCGGCGTCACGACGAAGTGGGAGGCGTTCCAGTTGTGGCCCTGGGAAGCCCACTTCTCGACGACCGTGGGCGCCCTCGGCATCAACGTTCTCCTGGTTCTGACGTACGCCGCGCGCATCGCCGGTGCGGGTCCGTTCGCCCACCTCGCGATCGTTCCCTGGTTCTACCCGGCCGCCCTGGTGGGGATCAGCGTCGCGATGATCGGGCTCGTCATGACCTGGACGAGCTGGTCCCTCCGCCAATGGGCGAGCGCGCTCTGCGCGGGGCTACCGGTCGCCACGTCCGTGCTCCTATGGGTGGGGACGGCGAGTTCCGCCAACGCCGTGGCCGGGCTTTCGATCAGTCTGTTCCTCTCGGCGATCCTCTTCCAGACGAGCGGCTCGTTCCTCCATCTGATCTCGTCCGGCACCCGCCCGCACGAACGGGAGCTCATCACCTCGGGACAGAGCCGGATGTTCCGGATGGCGGACGAGGTTCGCCAGAAGGACGAGGCCCTCCACTTCCGCGAAGCCGCTCTCCTGAAGCGCGAGGCGGACGCGGAGAACATGGATGCCTCCATCCGCCGCCAACGCGAATCGCTGGCGGAGGCGCGGCAGCAACTGGAGGACCTCGAGACCGATTACCGGGCGCGCTCGGACGCTCTCGCCGCGACGGAACGGGATTCGGCGGGCCACCTCGCCGAGATGGACGCCCAGAAGCGGCTGCTGGAAGACCAGCGGAAGGCGCTCGAGCTCCGGGAACAGGAGGTCGCCCGCCAGCTCCCCCAGATCTCGGCACGGGAGCAACGGCTGGTCGACCGAGAGTCGGAGCAGACCCGGCGGGATGTCGAACTGGCCCAGCGGAAGCTGGACCTGGACCGGAGAGCGGCGGCCCTGCCCGAAACGGAATCGCGCCTCGAGGCCCGACGGCGGGAACTCGACCAAAAGGCGGCCGAGCTGCTCCGCCGCGAGGGGGAGATCACCACGCTCGAAGGGGCCATGGCCTCGGGGTCGCCCGCCCCCTCGCCGGCGGTCGCCGACCTCTCCGGGCGCGAAGTCAAACTCCAACAGTTCAAGGCCGTCCTGGACGAGCAGAACCTGAGCCTGGGCCGAAAGGCCCGGGAGACGTCGGAGCGGGCTCGGGCGGCGGAAGAGACCTTGCGCCAGGCCGCCGACCGCGAAGCCGGTCTTGCCGCGCGCGAGGCTGCGCTCCAGCAGCGGGAGGCGGATCTCGCACTGCAATCGAAGGGTGCGACCGATATCCGGTCCCAGTACGAGACGGCGTCGCGCGATTACGGCCTCCGGCTCTCCGAACTGGCCCGCCAGCAGGCCGAGCTGGCGGCGAAGGGCACCGACCTCGAGCGGTCGCGCAAGAGCGTGACCGACCGGGAAGCGGCCGTTACCGACAAGGAACGGCGGCTCGCGTCCGGGCGGGAGGAGCTCGAGATGCGAGAGCAGACCTTGACGGCCCGGGAACGGCGGGTCGAGGCCGTCGAAGCCGAGGTCGGACTGCGCCGAGCGGAGCTGGCCGGAGGCAGCGTCCTCGCCGTCACGGGCGTCGGCGACTCCCGGTCCAGCGGGACCGTATCCCCCGTCGGGAGGACCACGGGTGGCGTCGACCGCCCGACCAGCGGCTCCGATTCCTTGAGGCCGCCGACCTCGGCCCCCAAGGCCGGATTGATGCCCACCGGGATCCCCCGGTTGGACGATCTGCTGCTCGGGGGCCTTCCCAGCCGGGCCCACGTCGTGCTGCTGGGCGATGCGTTCGTCGGAAAGGAGATCGTCCTCTACTCGTTCATCGCGGAAGGCTTGAAGCGGGGTGAGCCCGCCGTCCTCGTGACGGCGGCCCGCTCCCCGGAAGAGGTCGCCTCCACCCTCGGAGTCGTACTCCCGCAATTCCGGGAATACGAACAGCTGGGTCTGGTGACCTGGATCGATGCGTCCGGTTCCAAGGTCCCCGCCACCCCTCAGCGGCTGGTCGTCACCGGCTCGGACGATCGGGCCGGGATCCTTTCCAGCCTCGTGAAGGCGACCAAGGCCTACGCGGACGCCGGTCGAGCCCCCGTGCGCGTCGGCTTCCTCGGCCTTTCGGCCGTCCTCGCCCACGGGGACGAGCGCGCCGGCTTCTCCTTCCTGCAGAACGTCGTCGGGATCCTCAAGCCGAGGGACGCGCTCGCGATGTACTCGCTGGAGGGCGGTGCCGTCTCGGACGCCCAGGTCGAGGCGCTGCTCGGTCGGATGGACGGAGCGATCGCCTTCCGCCAGGACCGCGACAAGACGTTCCTCTCGGTCCGGGGGCTCGGCGAGGTGCAGACCCACGACTGGGTCGAGTGCCGCGCCACCAACCGGGCGCTGATCATCGGCTCGTTCTCCCTCGAACGTATCCGCTGAGGCACAGAACGCCGGCGTCCGCCCGGAGGCAGCCGCTCGCCCGTGGAGTCCTCGCCGAGATGCCGGGCGGGTCCACCCACAAGAGGGTTCCTTGCCCTCTACCGGAGACGGGGTGCGGAGGCCTCGGGCGCGGGAGCCTCCGCGGCGGCGACCGCCGTCGACCCGGGCGGATCCACGTAGTCCGTCGGGTCCGCCAGGTAGAGGGGCTCCTCGCCACGGAAGAACCGGGCGAGGTTCTCGAGGACCCGGCCGAGACTGTACGACATCGCCTCGGGGACCGCCCCCGAGTTGTGCGGCGAGCCGGTGAGGTTCGGAAGATCGGTCCAGGGGTGGGTCCGTCCGAGCTGGCCGTCCGCGAACCCCTCGTCCCACCAGACGTCAATGCCGGCACGAAACTCGGGGTGGTCCCGGAGGTGCTCGTAGAGCGCCTTTTCGACGACCGTCGCGGCCCTCCCGACGTTCACGAACACTGCGGCCGGTCGCATACGGGCGAACTGCGCCGCACCGAGCGAACCGCGGGTCTCCCGCGTCAGAGGGCGGACCTCGAAGACCACGTCGGCCTCCCCGAGCGCCTCGTCCAGCCGGTCGGCGGGATACATCGCGTCGACCCCGGGCGCCATCCGGCCCGTCCGGTTCAGGCCGATGATGCGCATACCGAAGCCGGCGAGCCGGGCGGCGATCTCCCTTCCGATCGACCCGTAGCCGAGGATGAGCGCGGTCCTTCCGCGGAAGGTGGAGGCCGGCGGTGGAGGGCGGAGCCGGCCCTGGGCGACCATCGCGTGGGCGGCGACGGTCGATCGCGCCGACGCCAGGGCCAGGGCTACGGCGCCTTCCGCCACGAACGGGCCGAACCCCCCGACGTTTCCCGCGACGCGGATCGGCGGTGGGAACCGTTCGAACGGAAACCCGTCCAGCCCCGTGTAGACCCGTTGGACGAACCGCAGTTTCGGGAGCGTCGCCGGGTCGACCTTCCCGAGCTCTCCCTCGACCGATCCGACCAGCATCGCTTCCACGAGCGCCCGCTGGGATGGGTCGGTGGATTCGAGGTATCCGAACGTCACTCCGGGCAGTGCCGCGGAGATCGCCTCGTCGAGCCCGTCGGACGGTTTCAGTGCGACCAGCAGCCGGGGCGGCACCGGGCTCATCGGTCGGCCCCGGACCGTGGGGGGCACACTGCGTGCCGGCGGGAGTCGCCGGGCCGGCCCGCGGGGGTTTCGCGCCCGAGCCGGCTCACGGGTGAACGTCTCCTGCGGGCGACGGAGAGCGGATGACGATCGCGGCCTCCACGGCGTGGGCCGCCTTCTCGGCGAATGTCCGCGCTTCCTCGATGGTCCGGCCGCGGGCCACCGCGACGCCCAACCGCCGGTCGGGGTAGGCCTCGGGCTTGCCGAACAGGAACAACCGCACGCCGGAACTCCCCAAGGCGGCGGTGAGCCCGCCGTACGACGGTGCCCACCCGGAGGCCGACGAAAGGATCACATGGGCCGCCGCGAGGGTGGTAGGTTCCGGCCCCCGGTACGGCAGTCCCAGGATCGCCCGTGCATGCAGGGCGAATTCGCTGTTCCACTGGCTTCCGAGGGTGACGAGCCCCGTGTCGTGCGGACGGGGCGAGACCTCGCTGAAGTAGGTCGTCCCACCGCGGACGAAGCACTCCACGCCGAAGATCCCCACTCCCCCGAGCTCGTCGGTCACGGCCGTGGCCGTTGCCTCGAGAGAGCGGCGTACGTCGACCGGGAACGGCTCGGGCTGCCAGCTCTCATGGTAGAGCGTCCCCGGCCTCACATGCGCGATCGGCTCCATCACCGACGTCTCGACCCGGCCTTCCGGGGTGTAGTGCCGAAGGGCGAGCATCGTCACCTCTCGGTCGAACGGGATGAATTCCTCGATCATCACCCGCCGGTGACGGACCCGGCCGTGCTCACTCGCCTCGCGGTACGCCGCTTCGACCGCGCCCGGGTCGCGGACCACCGACATGCCGTGGCCCGAGCTCGACATCATCGACTTGAAGACGCAGGGAAGTCCGAGGTCGAGGACCGCGCTTCGCGCCTCCTCGACGTTCTCGACGAACGCGAACCGGCTGGTTCGGACGTGGGCCTTCTCCGCCGCCAGACGGCGGATCCGCTCCCGGTCCATGGTCGTACGGGCGGACTCGGCGCGCGGGATGACGGTCCAGCCCTCCTCCTCCAGACGGACGAGCTCCCCGGTCGCGATCTGCTCGATCTCCGGAACGATCACGTCCGGTGCCTCCCGGTGCACGAGCGCCCGCAGCGCCGCCGCGTCCGTCATCGCGACGACATGGTGTCGGTGGGCCACTTGCATCGCGGGGGCGTTGGCGTAGCGATCGACCGCGACGACCTCCGCACCGAGGCGCATCGCCTCGATCGCGATCTCTCGCCCGAGCTCCCCGCTCCCGAGGAGCATCACCTTCGGTGCGTCCCCGACGAGCGGGGTCCCGATCCGGTCTCGAAAGGCCACTCCGGCGACGCGCTGTTCGGCCGGCATGTGGGGGGTATCGCCTCCTCGGGAAGAACCCTGCGCCCGCGGTTCCGGGGCGTCGGCGCGGCGAGGGGGATCGGCCGGTGTCTACTCCGCGCCCATCGTTCGCGGCTGCGGGATGACCTTCGGTTGGTCCGCCTCGGTGGGGGTCCCGGTCTTGCCCTCGACGATGTCGCAGTCGCGCCAGCTCACCCCGACCGTCACGCGGGGGAAGGCGACCTTGAGCGTGTAGTTCGCGAGCTTGCCAATGACCAGGCCCTGGGAGCCCGCGGAGAGGTTCGGGTTCATGACCGTCAGGTCGCGGGTGAGGATGACCCAGGTCTTGCCGAAGACGATCCGAGAGAGGTCGTTGCGGTCTTCCATGGCCGGTCGTTCGAGGCGCCCCGAGGCATAAGTTTGACGTTGCCCCCGAGCGCCCCCTGCGCAGGGTCGGGTTGACCGCAGGACCGAAGGGCCTCGGCCGGGGCCGAAGGTCGGTCGGTTACGCATTATACGTGCAGGTCCGGACTTTATGTAGCTGAAGGTCATGAGCCGTGCTAACATGTCAGCCTCCGGGCAGACCATGGAGTCGGCACGCGGCATGCAAGAGGCACCGCCGAAGGTCGAGGAAAAGCCAGAATGGTGGGCGAGTCCCGCAACCTTGGGGTTGCTGGGATTCGGAACGACCACAATCCTGGCCGGGCTCCACGTGGGGGAGTGGATCGGCGCGGGAGCCGTCCTCGCGATGGCCATCTTCTTCGGAGGGCTTGCGCAGCTGATCGCCGGTGTCATCGGACTCCGCAAGGGGAACATGTTCGCCACGGCATTCGCATGCTACGGTGCGTTCTGGTTGGCGTTCGACTGGATGCTGACCTCGACCGCGGTCCCGGCGGACCTGTACGGGGTCGCCGCGTTCATGTTCGTCTGGTTCCTCGTGACCCTGACCTTTACGCTCAGTGCTCCCAAGCACGGTATCGGGATCACCCTGGTCTTCGTCACGCTGCTGGTCGCATTCATCCTGCTGACCTGGCAGTTCGACACGCTCGCGGCGGGGAACACGGTCTCGAAGACCACGGCCGAGGGGATCGGCGCCGAGATCATCCTGACGGGCCTGCTCGCCTGGTTCGTCGCGACGGCGGACCTGACGAACTGGAACTAC
>Ga0187855_10001954_pt1 | contig 15789 bp, 15 predicted proteins | sample June2016WEW_8_10_2_FD_132969 | JGI IMG/M metagenome (GOLD analysis project Ga0187855, IMG submission 132969) | Peatland microbial communities from SPRUCE experiment site at the Marcell Experimental Forest, Minnesota, USA - June2016WEW_8_10 | ecosystem: Environmental > Terrestrial > Soil >...
CACAACTTGCACACAATGGACAAACGGATTATGCACACACAATTGATCGGTCTGGCATTGCTAGGGATGGCGGCGTTGGCGCAGGCGCCGCCATCGAAGAGTCAGCCCAAGCCGCCGCAGATCGCGGCAGAGATGCGCGCCCGGTTCTGGCGGGCGCAGGCCGAAGCCATCGCCGCGGCCGCTAAAGCCAAACAGGCGCAGGAGGCCGCGAAAACGGCGCAAGAAGAGATGCAAAAGGAATGCGGAGAACAGTTCGTGCTGGCCCTGGATGCGTCCGGCGAACCCTCCTGCCAGGCGCGGCAGTAAAGAGGCCCCTTATCAGGAGACCCATGCGGACAGGAATTCTTGGATTGATCTGCGCGATGGAGCTATGCGGCCAGACGTGTACCATTCTGGCGCCCTCCGGCTGTGGAACGGCCGGACCCTTGGCCGGGCCGCCGACGCTCCAGGGGTACGTGGGCGGACTCTCCACGGCGCTGCCCTCCACCCTGGCGGGCGCGGCCCGATCGCCGCAACCGCGACTCACGTATTCCGGCGAGATCGTCCCGGCGAGCCAGAGCTTTATGGTTTACGACCCGCACTCCTGCCCGGGCAGCGGGACGTGCCTCTATAACAATCCGGCAGTCATCGACAATTGGATCGACTCGCTAGTGGATGCGCCACCCAATGGGATGGGGTTAAGGAGTGTGGATCTGAACCTCTGGGTGGGTCCGCTGCTTCAGTCGAAGGAGTACAATCCGGCTTCCGTGGTGGCCGGCGGCCTGAATTACTGTGGAACATACGGAACCTGCTACGGCGCTACGGACGCCGCGGCCGCCTGGCACCTGAACGGTCTCACCACCTACGACCAGATGTTTGCGCATCTGGCGGCCAAGAATGGGGTCAAGGTGCGAATAGCCCCTATGCTTTCGGGAGACGTGCTGGCGGCGTGCGGCATCCAGCAAAACAACTTCACCGAACCACAAGTGGAAAGGTGTGTCCTGCCGCTGTGGACGGCTATGGTGAAACGCTGGCACGTGGATGACGATACCGTAATCCATGAGCCATGCGGCGTGCTCGCCCTGGTCTTGGGGACCGCTCCGAATTGCGCGATGAGCGTCTCCGATCTGGACGAATTCATTCAGCACGCAGCCGCGGCGGTGCGCGTGACCAGCCAAAACCCCGCCATCCGGATAGGCGCAGGCGCGCTAAACTCCGACGCGACCGGGACCTGTCCGGGCATTCAGAACTTCTGGTGCGATTGGTATACCAACCTGATGCCTTCCGGCGTGCTGGATTTTGGCGGCATCGATTTATATCCAGTAGTCTCCGTACCCGTCGCCAACTATAACGAAACTTTAGCGTCGTATGCCGCCATGCTGGCACATGCGACCGCAATTGGCATTCCGGTAATGGCGAACGAGTCATCCGCGATGCGCTGGGAGAATAGTGCGGGCGCCGGAGGCGAAGCGTACACATACTGGGGCTGCGGGGCAACCGAATGGTACACGGATGGGACATGGCAGGCCTGGGCGCGCGCCGTACCCGGCGCTTGGGCCTCCGCCAACGGGCTATCCTTGTTTTCTTTATTTCCCACGGAGAGCGCCTTGCTGCTGAGCGACAACAGTGCAAGCAACCATTGTGTTACCGCTGACTCTTTCGAAGCCGGCCTCAGCGCGGCATTGGCCGGCGGTCCATTGGTCTCGGCCGCCGGTAAAGAGTATGCGGCGATGGCGGCCGGCTGGAACACATCGCTGCAGGGCCGGGCGCGCTTGACCGGCCGGGCTCACCTTGGCGCTAACTGACCGATCGCAATTCCTTCCCGATATTCGCAGTATTTCTTGAACCCCAACCGCTGGTACACGCGCATGGCAGCGGCGTTGCTCTCCGCCACGTTCAACGCCACCGTGCGCAGCCCCAGCCGCAGCAGATCGGCCGCCACCGCGCCGCTGACTTGCGAACCAAGCCCGCGCCCACGGCGATCTCTGCGCGTGTATACGTTGCCGATGCCCGCCACACTTTCCCGCTCGGCCAATACGTGGGTGCCCGCCGCGCTGACCAACGCTCCATCGTCGCGAATTCCATAATATACGCCGTGAGTCAGCATGCCCGCATCGAAGAAAGGCGGCGCCTCGCCCGCCGCGGCTCCGTCCCGGTGCAGGTTCACCAGGTCTCCGTAATCGGCAGGTCCCAGCCGCATCGCGTGGTGCGCCGCCGGAACAAAGCACGCCGGATCCAGCACCATGCGCCACATCCGCTTTTCCTCGCGAATCTCATAACGGCCGGCGCGCAGCAAGGCGACCACCTCCGGGCGAACGGAAAGGTAGAACTCGGGCTCCGCGACCTCCGCCAGAAGTGGCGCAAGGTCGGGGGCGGCTCCGTGCGCGAATAACACCGGCGGCCGAAAGCCACGATAGATCAGGAGCAATGCAGGCCGGCCATGCGCGGCCATGTGCCATGCGGCGGGTGCGCTGTATTCCGGCGCAAGGTCCGCCAGCGCGTAGACGGCCCACGGGCGGTCGGTCTCCAGAAACTTCCGGATAGCGGCGCGATCAGCGGTTCGCGGCATTCCGCAGATACGCGTCATCCCCGCGAATCCAGTCCTCGCGGCGCGGCGAAAAGAGGTCCACCGCAAGCGAGTCTTCGAGCGCTTCCACCATATGTGGGGCATCCGGTGGAATCACGGCGACCTCGCCCGTGTGCAGAATCCGCTCCTCCCCCGAAATGGTGAAACGCAAAGCTCCGCTCTCCAACATACTGATTTGTTCGTTGGAATGGCTATGCATTGGAACCACCGCGCCCTTGCGCAGACGGATGCGCGCGACGGTCACCTCCCGCGCGTGGATCATCTTGCGGCCGAGCAAGGGATTGAGCGCCTCCTCCTCCAGCAGGTTCCAGTTGTAATACTGCATTGCGCGGTATTGTATCATGAGACCTTATGAAGGGCGTCGTTCTGGCGGGAGGTACGGGAAGCCGGCTCTTCCCACTGACCAAGATCACCAACAAGCACCTGTTGCCGATTTACGAGAAGCCGATGATCTATTACCCCATCGAGACTCTGGTCGATGCGGGTATCCAGGATATCCTGATTGTCACCGGCGGAAAGAATGCGGGCGACTTTCTGCGGCTGCTGGCCAATGGCAAACAGTTCGGTCTCAGCCACATGGATTATACCTACCAGGAGGGCGAAGGCGGTATCGCCGATGCGCTGGCGTTGGCCGAACACTTCGCGGACGGCCAACAGCTATGCGTCATCCTGGGCGATAACATCATCGAAGGCAGCATCCGCAAGGCCGCCGACGATTTCCGCCGGCGATCGCAAGGCGCCAAGATCCTGTTGAAGGAGGTCCCCGACGCCGAGCGTTTTGGCGTGGCCGAGATCTCCGGCGATCGTATCGTCAATATCGAAGAAAAACCGCGCAATCCCAAATCCAACTACGCCGTCACCGGTGTTTATATGTACGATGCCACGGTCTTCGATAAAGTTCGTACGCTGGTGCCTTCCAGGCGCGGCGAACTGGAAATCACCGACGTAAATAACGCCTATATCCAGGAGGGCTCCATGACTTTCGATTTCCTGGAGGGCTGGTGGACCGACGCCGGCACGTTCGATTCGCTGCTGCGCGCCGCGAACCTGGTAGCGCAATCGGTATCCACCCGCCGTCAGGCGGAAGCGGAGAAACTCGCCGCTGAAGGAGTCGTGCGATGACCGGTGCGCCGTTGCGCGCGCCGCAGCCCATCGCCTCGTCCGGTTCCCTCGAGCTGGCGTATCCCGAGTGCGCGAAAGGCATCGGATCGGTCATCGGATCGCCCACATCCGCCGATCTGATCGAAGGCGTGCTCATCGAGCCCCTGACGCTCTGGCCTGACGATCGGGGCTATTTCCTGGAGGTGCAGCGCATGGGCCGAGGGCTGGCCGCCGCGTTCCCGCCCGAGAGCACACAGACGGCTGCCGCCTTCAATTATCCCGGCACGATCAAGGCGTTTCACTATCACCTCCACCAGACCGATTGTTGGACGCCCGCCATGGGCATGCTGCAGGTGGCGTTGGTGGATCTGCGCGCCGGCTCCCGCACTTTCGGCGCGCGCAACACCATCTATGCGGGTGTCCTGCGGCCGTGGCAGATTCTGATTCCACCGGGAGTCGGGCATGGCTATAAAGTGATCGGCGCCGCGCCGGCGATGTTGATCTACATGACCGACCGGTTTTACAACCCGAAGGACGAAGGACGTATTCCTTACAACGATACGGCTATCCATTACGATTGGGAGTTACAGTACAAGTAGATCGCACGCATGCGCAAACTCCTCGTCACCGGCGGGGCCGGCTTCATCGGATCCGCCTTCATTCGCCTGACTCTGGCTGAGGATCCGTCCGTTCACATCGTCAACCTGGATAAGCTGACTTACGCGGGCAACCTGGAAAACCTGGAAACCGTCGTTCATAGTACGAACTACCGCTTCGTCCACGGAGATGTCTGCGACGAAGCGCTGGTGGATGCCGTCTTTCGCGACGAGCAACCGGACGCCATCGTGCATTTCGCCGCGGAGTCGCACGTGGACCGTAGTATTTTCGCGCCCAGCCCGGTGTTCGAGACCAATTTGCGCGGCACCTTCACCCTGCTGGAAGCCGCCCGCCGCCATCGCATCGCGCGCTATCTGCAGGTCTCCACGGATGAGGTCTACGGAAGTCTGGACACGCCGCTCGAAGCCGGCGAGGACTTTCCGCTGAATCCCAGCAGTCCGTACTCCGCATCCAAAGCCGGCGCCGATCTGCTGGCGCGCTCCTACTTCCTTACTTATAAGCTCCCCGTCATCATCACGCGCGCGTCCAACAACTACGGGCCCTATCACTTTCCGGAAAAGTTGATCCCGCTGATGATTTCCAACGCGCTCGAAGATCGGCCGCTGCCGGTCTATGGCGACGGCATGCAGGTGCGCGACTGGCTCTTCGTGGACGATCATTGCCGCGGCATCCGTGCAGCTCTCGAGCACGGCCGCGCGGGCGAGATTTACAACATCGGGGGGAATCTGTCGTTGCCGAATCTGGAAGTTATCCGGCGCATCCTGCGGGCGACCGGCAAGCCGGACAGTCTGATCCAATACGTAACCGACCGTCCGGGCCACGATCGGCGGTATGCCTTATCCAGCGAAAAACTCCAGCGCGAAACTGGCTGGGAACCGCAGGTGGCTTTTGACGACGGTCTGGCGCTAACCGTCGATTGGTACCGCCGCCACTCGGCTTGGGTAGCACGCGTGCGGAGCGGTGAGTATCTCACCTATTACGCACGCAACTACGAGAACCGCGACGAACTGCGCACGGTGATCGATGCGCGTAGCGATTGATGCCGGCCCGCTCACGCTTTCGAGCGGCGGCCTGCGGCGCTACGCGGAAGAACTCAGTCTGGCGCTCGCGGAAACTTTCCCGCAAGACAATTACTATCTCGTTTCCGGCCAGCGGTTCGATATGCCTCTTCACACGCCTCCGAATCTGCGCGCGGGCGGCGGGCCGAGGAATGCAGCCGAACGCCGCTGGTGGCTCTGGGGCTTGGACCGGGAGCTCCAGCGCCTGCAAGCGGATGTATTCCACGGCACAGACTTTTCAGTGCCCTATCTACCCCGCCGCCCAAGTGTTCTGACGCTGCACGACCTTTCGCCGTGGATGGACGAAGCGTGGCATTCCGGCGCCGGAAGGGTACGCCGGCGCACACCGCTATTGATCGGCTTGAGCCTGGCCACGATGGTTGTAACTCCCAGCGAGACAGTCAGGGAGCAGGCCATCGAAAGGTTCGGGATTCATCCGGAGCGGGTGCGCGCCATACCGGAAGCTGCATCCTCGCGTCTCCGGAGGCCCGATGTCGGCGGCCGCCCGGATTCCGCCGGGCAACCCTACTTTCTGTACGCCGGAACCCTCGAGCCGCGCAAGAACATTCCAGGTCTGCTGGCCGCTTGGCGCGAGGTGCGGCGCGCGCATCCGGTAGACCTGGTACTGGCCGGGCGGCGCAGATCCGATTTTCCGCAACTTTCGCCCGAACCCGGGTTGCACATTATGGGTGAAGTGTCGGACCTGCGTTTAGCGGAACTCTTCGCGGGAACGCTGGCGTTCGTCTATCCGTCATTTTATGAAGGGTTTGGGCTGCCCGTTCTGGAAGCCATGCAGTGCGGCGCCTGTGTGATCGCGTCGCGGGACCCCGCCATTACGGAAGTGGCCGGGGGGGCCGCTTTGCAGGCCGGATCACAAACCGAGTTGGTAAGAACCATGTTGGATATCGCAGCACATCCCGAGTGGGCGCAGCCGTGGCAAGAGCGCGGACTGCGGCGGGCGTCGGATTTCTCCTGGCGGCGAACCGCCGAACTCACCCATGAAGTCTATGAGCAAGCTCAACGGCGGTTCTGACACAGCCGGCGCAGGTTCGCCGCGGGGCGGCCAATCCCGATGACTCGCGCGCTGTTCCTCTCCGCCGAGGTCCCGTATCCGTTGGCCGGCGGCGGCGCCATGCGCAGCGCTTCGCTGCTGAACTTCCTGGCTGGGCGGTATGCGGTGGATATGATCGTCTTCCGCGAGCCGCGCGCGGCCGATCCGGGGGAGCATCTGCCGCCCGGTTTGGTGCGGCGCCAGCACGTGATCGATCTGCCGCCGCACGCGCGCCATCCCTTGGCCCGCGCGGCTCGCAATGCGGGGCGCCTGGCGCGCCGGGTGCCTCCGTTGATGGATCGTTTCGCCGGCTTCGCCGCCCAGATCGCAGCCGCCACGCGCGGCCAGCGCTACGAAGTTGCGATCGTCGAGCACTTCTGGTGCGCGCCCTATTGGGAACAGGTGGCCGCCGTTAGCGATTCCACGGCGCTCGACCTGCACAATATCGAATCCGTGTTGCATGCACGTTGCGCGCAGGCCGGAAGCGGCGCACAGGCTGTGGCGCACCGCGCGTTTCAAAGCGTTTGTCGCAAGCTGGAAGAGAAATGGCTTCCCCGCTTCACTCACTTGCTGGCGGCTTCAGAGGCCGATGCGAACGTGTTACGCGCAATTTCCCCCCGCTCGAACGTATTGGTTTACCCCAATTCACTCCCGTGCTTGCCGGCACCCGCCCGCCGCGAAGAGGATGTCATCGTCTTCTCCGGGAATCTCGAGTATCATCCGAATGTCGCCGCCGTACGCTATTTTCGGGATCGGATTTGGCCTGCCCTGCGCACGCAATGGCCGGGATTGACCTGGCGCCTGATCGGTAAGAACCCGCATGCTGTTGCAAAATTCATCAGCGGAGATCCGCGCATTGAACTCGTAGGTCCGGTAGCGGACGCGCTTCCGGAACTGGCGCGCGCCAAGGTGGCTATAGTACCGCTCCTGGCCGGCAGTGGTACGCGAGTCAAAATCCTGGAAGCCTGGGCCGCGGGAGTCCCGGTCGTATCGACGCCGCTCGGTGCCGAAGGCTTGCCGATACAGGACGGGCAGCACTTATTACTCGCGGATGGCGCTGTAGCCTTCCAGGATGCGGTGTCCAGCCTGCTGACCGATCCCGCGTTGCGGACTCGTATCGGATGTGCGGGCCGGTACCTGTTTGAGCGTGAATTTACTTGGGAAGCGGCCTGGAAGTGCTTGCAATTCCTAGATCCTGCTACCATGGTAGAGATCTGATGCGCTTCGCGATTGATGCTCACGCCATCGGCCGCCATCTCACCGGTAACGAAGTGTATGTTCGCAGCCTGCTGAAGAATTTTGCGGCGTTGGACCACGAATCCGACTTCGTAACTTACTTCTCGGCAGACGATGCCCGGCAGTGGACCGCCGACCGGTTTCAAGCCCGTCAGGTCTCGCCGAATCCGTTCGTGCGACTGGGAGTCGAACTGGCGATGAAACTACGCCAGGACCGTCCGGACCTCCTGCATGTGCAGTACACCGCTCCGCTAGCTTGCCCGGTGCCGGTGGTGGTGAGCGTACACGACGTCAGCTTCCTGGTGCATCCCGAGTATTTTCCTAGGCTGCGCGCGCTGCAGCTCCGTTGGACCGTGGAGCGTACCATTCGCTCCGCGACGCGGATTCTGACCGGTAGTGACTTCTCCCGCGACTCCATTATCGAGGCCTACGGCGAATCTTGCGCGCATAAAATCGTCGTCGTACCTAATGCAGCCGCCAGCGGCCTGCGTCCCGTTTCCCGGGAAAGCGCGGCGGCCGGCGTACGGTCGCGTCTGCATGTCGGGAAGGCGTTTATTCTTTCGGTGGGCGATCTGCAGCCGCGTAAGAACCACATCGGGCTGATTGCCGCATTCGCCGAGTTACTCCGCGCGTACCCTCAGTTGACACATCACTTAGTGCTGGCGGGCAAAGATACGTGGTTCAGCCCAAAGGTACGGGAAGCTGCCCGCCAATCGGGCGTAGCGGACCGTATCCAGTTCGTCGGTTTCGTCTCCGACGAAGATCTGTTACACCTGTATAACGCCTGCGACTTGTTTGTTTTTCCGTCTTTCTACGAGGGTTTCGGTTTGCCGGTATTGGAAGCCATGGCGTGCGGCCGCGCCGTAGCCTGTTCGCGCACCTCTTCTATCCCCGAAGTGGCCGACGGCGCCGGCATCATGTTCGATCCCAACTCGAGGCCGGAAATGGTGAGCGCCATGCGCGACCTGCTGCGCGATACGGAACTGCGCACCCGCATGGAACGTCTGGGGTTGCAGCGGGCGTCGCGGTTCAGTTGGCGCGCCACCGCTCAACAGACTCTGGAAGTTTATCGCGAAGTTGCCGAGCGTCACCGCGCCAGGACCAGGGAATTTGTGCATCGATGACCAAACGTGCAGTGTTTTTGTGTGCCGCGCTTGGATTGCTGGTAGTCTGGGCCGTGGCCGGCAGCCCATGGCAGAAGCCGCCGGATGCCGCCGCCAACGTGAAGATCGCCCAAGTCGGCGCCAATGACGCTCCCCCGCCGAAAGACGCGGCGCCCGCCAGCGCCCCCGGCTTTCCGAATACCGGCGAAGTCCTCAATTACTCTTTGAAGTGGCCGGGGGGTGCGAGCCTGGGCGAGGCCCATCTGAACGCCGCCAAAAGCGGCGACGGTTGGCAGTTTGACTTTTCCCTGGACGCCTCCGTCCCGGGATTTGCCGTCTCGGACCACTATCATTCCGGCGCCAACGCCGATTTTTGCTCGCTCGAGTTGGAGAAGCAGACCACCCACGGCACGCGCCACACCCACGAAAAGACCGTGTTCGACTACCACGAAGACAAAGCCACGCGCACCACCCTGGTAGAGGGCGGAGGTCACACTGACATCAATATCAGTCACTGCGCGCATGATGGCCTGGACTACGTCTTTTATGCCCGCCGCGAGTTGGCCCAGGGGCATGGCGTCCCCAAGGAGCAGGACGTTCTATTCGGTGCAGCTTATTCCGCGCGCATGGAATTCGCCGGCGTGCAGGATGTGACGGTAGCCGGCAAGCGCTACCAGGCCGATCACATCAATATGTATCTGAAAGGCCCCGCTTCCGATTACAAGCTGGAGATCTTCTTCGCACGCGACTCTGCCCGTACGCCCCTGGTCATCAAGGCCCCGCTTCCCGTCGGCACGTTGTCGATGGAGCTTGTGCGCTGAATGCGCGTGGCATTTTTTTCTCCCTTGCCGCCATGCCGTAGCGGCATCGCGGACTATTCCGAGGCCCTGGTCGAACATTTGAAGCATCTGGTCGATCTGGAGGTTTTCGCGGATGCCGCCCGGCCATACGATCCGTCCCGCTTCGACATCGCGCTGTATCATCTGGGTAACAACCCGCACCACGGTTTCGTCTACGAAGCCGCCCTGCGGCATCCCGGCGTGGCGGTGATGCATGAGTCGAACCTGCATCACCTGATCGCGGACCTCACCATCCGGCGCAACGATTGGGACGCCTACCTGCGCGAGTGCGAATACGAGGGCGGCCATGAGGCGTTAGCTTACGCGCGGCGCGTACGCGCGCTCGAGGTGGGTCCGGACTACGAGGGCGTCCGCATGACTACCCGCATTCTCGAATCCGCCCGCGCCCTGGTCGTCCACAGCCAGTTCATGGTGGACGAAGTGTGCGCGTCCGGTTTTGGCGGACCCATCGCGCGCATTCCGCACGGCGCCTGGATCCCGAAATCCGATCGCAATGCATGGCGCTACCGCCTGGGTCTTGACGAAGCCACGCCGCTGATCGGCATCTTCGGCTTTCTTAAACCCTACAAGCGCATCGCGGAATCGTTGCGCGCGTTTCGCCGGCTGCTGCGCGTGGCGCCGTCCGTGAAGATGATTCTGGTCGGCGAGCCCCATCCGGAATTCCCGCTGCAATCCCTGATTCAAACCTTAGGACTGTCGGCGGCCGTGCGCGTGCTTGGATTCACCCCGATAGAAGACTTCACGGGCTATATGGCCGCCTGCGATATCGTGCTGAACCTGCGCTATCCGACCGTGGGTGAAAGCTCCGGCAGCCTGCTGCGCGCGCTCGGATTGGGCAAAGCGGTGCTGGTCTCCGCTATCGGCGCGTTTCAGGAATTGCCGGACGAGGTCTGCCTGAAGGTGCCGGTTGGCGCCGGCGAAGAGGATCTCATCTTCGAATACCTGAACCTGCTGGTCTCGCGCCCGAACGTCGCCCGCGCACTCGGCGAACGCGCCGTGCGCTACGTGGAGGAAGAATGCAATTGGGAGCGCGTGGCAGGACTGTATGGCTCGTTTCTGAAAGCCGTGGTCGAAAATACCGAGTGGAAGGAGACCCCCTCCGTGTCCATGCGTCCAGGCTCCCCACAGACCGAAGCCGCCGCCGGCGCTGCCGCTCATGAACCATCCCCCGTCCCCCCCGAGTACATCACCAGTTGGGCCGCCAACGCCGAAGCCCAAGGCTACCTGGATACACACCTGACGCGGCTGCTTAAAACGCTCGAAATCACGCCGCCGGGCGGCCCCGAGGACCATATCCTGGAAATGGGGGCGTACCTGCAGATTACGCCGGCCCTGCGATCGAAACTGGGTTATGGGCACGTGCGCGGCTGCTACTATGGGCCTGCCGGCAAAATCGACCAGCGGAGCGCGACTTCGGCCGGCGGGGAAACGTTTGACTGCGAAATCGATCTGTTCAATGCCGAGAAGGACACCTTTCCGTATCCCGACGGGTATTTCTCGACCGTGCTCTGCTGTGAGTTGATTGAGCATCTGACCGAAGATCCCATGCACATGATGAGCGAGATCCATCGCATCGTGAAGCCGGGCGGGCACCTGGTGCTGACTACCCCGAACATCGGGAGCCTGCGCGGCATCGCAGCCATCCTGGAAGGCTATCATCCCGGCATCTTCACGGCCTACATCATGCCGCGCGCCGATGGCGAGGTGGAAGCCCGGCACAACCGCGAGTACACCCCCAAAGAGATCCAGCGACTTTTGCAAAACTCCGGATTCACAGTGACGCTTCTAGAAACCGGACCCTTCCGCGAGACTCCCCGTCCGGAGGAAGGCTGGGTGCTGAACGTCCTGGATCGCTTCGACCTGCCGCGCGATTTGCGGGGCGACGACATCTACACCGTGGGCCGCAAGACCGGCAACGTCCGCGAGCGCCATCCCGATTGGTTGTACGCATGAGTGCGAACGCCGCCTACGAAAGCTCGGACGTCAGACTTTTGGGCGAACTGGATGTCGCAGCCCGCTTCAATCTGCGGAACACCTCCGGTAGTGCGTGGCGTCCGGAAGAGGGCTTTGCCGCCGGGTATCACATCTACGATTCCGACACTGGAACGCTCGTTGTGGATGGCGAACGCCAGCCTCCCTCCGCCGATGTACCGCCCGGCGCATCGGTGCCCGTGGATCTGCGGTTCGCACTGCCGCCTGAATCCGGCCACTATGACGTTTTTATCTCGCCCATGCGCGAGAACGTCTGCTGGTTTTACACGCTGGGATGGCCGTTCCTGCGCGTCGAAGCGGTCGTTGAAGACGGGCGCGCCCGGCTGGAACGCGTGGGCGTCGTCACGCTGCGCACCGTTCGCCGCGAGAACCTGTTGCGCGCCGCGGGACGGGCCTTCACCTTGCCCATCGCCACGCTCACGCGCAACCGCAGCCTGATCCGCACCATGGTCCGCCGCGATATTCTGGGCCGCTACCGGGGATCGTTCGGCGGAATCTTCTGGACCATCCTGAATCCGCTCCTGCTGATGCTCACGTACTTCTTCGTTTTCGGCGTGGTGCTGCACACGCGCTTCGGCGCGGACCAAAGCCGCGCCAGCTTTGCTCTCTACTTCCTCGCGGGAATGCTGCCGTGGCTGGCCTTTAGCGAGGCTGCCGGGCGCGCTCCAACCGTGATGATGGAGCATCGCAACTTCGTCAAGAAGCTGGTATTCGCGGTGGAAACGCTGCCCATCAACCTGGTGGTGTCCGGGCTGGTGACCGAGGTCTTCGCGCTGCTGCTCTTCGCTATCGGCGTGTTCCTGGCGCATGGCAGCGTGCCGGTCTCGGTCCTGTGGCTGCCCGCGCTGTTGGTGCCGCAAGTGCTCTTCACCGCCGGCGTCTGCTGGTTCCTGGGCGCGCTGGGCGTCTTCGTCCGGGACCTGGGACAAGTAATCGGCTTCCTGCTGACGCTCTGGTTTTTCCTCACCCCCATCTGTTACCCGGAAGCATCCCTGCCCGCCGCGGCTTTGCCGTTCCTCTCGAAGAACCCCATGTTCGTGCTGGTGCGCGGGTATCGCGCCATCTTCCTCGAAGGCCACGCGCCCTTCTGGGGTTCGTTATGGAAACTGTGGATCGCTTCGGCGGCCGTGTTCATCCTGGGGCACGCCTGGTTCTATAAGCTGCGCCGGTCGTTCGCCGACATCATCTGAGCCGATCCCATGCTGGCCAAACTGACCGCAGCCCTTGTCGCGTTTGGACCTCTGGGCATCCTGGTGCTGGCATTCATCGATTCGGCCGGCATTCCGGTGGCGTCGGGCATGGATGCGCTGGTGATCCTGGTGGCCGCCAAGACGCCGTCGCGCGCGCTGCTGGCCGCCTCCATGGGCGTGTTGGGATCGCTGATCGGAAACTTGACGCTCTTTCTGTGCGCGCGGCTCGGCGGACGGCGCTTCGTGAAGGATGTGCCGCAGCCGGGAGACAAGCGCCGGTTCCGCGAGTGGTTCGAACGCTACGGCTTGCTGACCATCTTCATCCCCTGCATGCTGCCCATCCCGCTTCCCTTGAAGGTGTTTGTGATTTCGGCCGCCGTGCTTGGCACGCCCCTGCCAACCTTCGTGGCAGTCATCACGCTGGGCCGGTCGATCCGTTATTTTGGCGAAGCGTATCTGGGGGTGAAACTCGGCGAAGGATCCGTTCCGTTCTTGCGTAGCCACACCTGGCATCTGGTGGGCGGGGCGGCGGCCCTGTTCGCGGTACTTTATTTGCTGTTAATGCTGGCCGAGCGCTGGCGAAAGCGCGCGTAGTGTTTCGAAGACCCGCTCCTACACCAGGTCTTCGGGCGGTTTGGCTTCGGTAGCATACATCCGCTGTCGCGCGTGGTGGTGAATCTGGCCGAGATTCAGTCCCGTCAGCGCGGTGGCGATGGCGCCCCCCAGAAGCAGCGGCAGCGTCAGCGCCAGGAACAGCACAAAAGAGAAGGTGGTCGCATCGTTGCGCTCCACGCCGAAAACATCGTTCAAGGCGATCACGCAAGCCGCCTGGATCAGCCCGATATTGGCCGGCGCGTTGGGCACCGCGGTTCCCAGCCGCACGATGGCCAGCACGGCGGCGGCATCCCAGGCCGACAGGTCCAACTGGAACGACTTCATCAGCGCCCAGTAAGAAAATACCTGCAGCACGAGGTACAAGAAGCTGACCGGCATCACGCGCGCGAGCGTCCGCCAGTTGCCCATGGTGTGCAAACCCTCGACCACGTGCCGCAGTACCGCCGCCCAAGGGCTCTCCCGTACCATGGCATGGGCGTGACTCTTGTGGATCATCACGTAGGCCAGAAGCAAGCTGCCGGCGATCACCAGGGCTTCGAAGAACCGCACCGTATCGGTTAACCAGCCGGGAATGCCCTTGAGATGCTGCGCGGCGAGGATAAAGGATATGATCATCCAGGCGCCGTCGATCAGGCGTTCGATGGCGGCCGAAGCGAAAACCACCGAGAGCAGTTGATCGTTCCAATGCGCCACCAGGTAGCAGCGGATCAGTTCGCCGACCCGCAGCGGAAGTACCTCGTTGGCGAACAGGCCGACATAGATGGCCTGCACCGTGCGCCAGAACGGAAGGCGATCCACCGGCCGATAGAGCAGCACCCAGCGCCACGCGTGGCAGACGTAGACGGAAAGGTCGAGGCCCACGCCCAGCGCCACCCATCTCCACTCGAGCTGGCGCAATTGCGGGAGCAAATCGGCGATTCTGTAGCTGTGCAGTACCCAGACCAGGCAGCCGGCGGAAAGCGCGTAGCCCAGAAATTGCGGCACCCAGTGCGGCATTCGGCGGCGCGCGCCCCAGAGGCGGACTAACGGCGATGGAGTATGGTCCGGCGGATCTGGTGGGTTGGGGCGCTCCTGGAATGGCGGGTCCAACTGCCTATCATAGCTGGTGGCTGGCGGGCCGCCGTCTTCGCGCATTGTAGAATGTGACTCATGCAGACCTGCTTTCGCACCCTTACGATACTTTTCGCCGCTGCGGCGCTGCTCGGTGCGCGCGCGCGCCAACTGGGCGTTCCGTTCGACGGCACCCCCGGGCCGCTGAATGCCATCACGGATGTAGCAGGCCTGGAGGTGGGCCATACCACGCTCATCTCGGGCGATGGCAGCCAGGCGGTGCGCACGGGAGTCACCGCCATCTGGCCGCGCGGCAAGCTATCCTCTGCGCCTACGTTCGGCGGATGGTTTTCCCTGAACGGCAACGGTGAGATGACCGGCACCACCTGGCTGGAGGAATCCGGCCTGTTGGATGGGCCGGTGATGATCACCAACACGCACAGCGTGGGCACCGTGCGCGATGCGTATATCAAATGGCGGGTCGCGCGTGCGCGCAAAGCCGGCATCGAATTGACCGATGAATGGTCGCTGCCGGTGGTGGCGGAAACCTTCGACGGGTTTCTGAACGACATCAACGGATTCCATGTGCAGGAGACGGATGCGTTCGCCGCGCTGGAGGCCGCCAGGGGAGGGCCTGTCGCCGAGGGTAACGTGGGAGGCGGCACGGGAATGGTGTGCTACGGATTCAAGGGCGGCATCGGCACCAGTTCCCGCAAGGCGGATGCCTACACGGTGGGCGTGCTGGTACAGTGCAACTGCGGACGGCGCGCGCAGCTCCGCATTGCGGGCGTGCCGGTGGGCCAGGAAATCACTGGTAATGTTCCTTACGCGAGCGACTTCCGGCATGCCGGCGAGGATGTCGGGTCGATCATTATTGTGGTGGCCACCGACGCGCCGCTGCTGCCGCACCAGATGAAGCGTCTGGCGCGCCGCGCCGCGTTGGGCCTGGCGCGCACTGGATCGAGTTCCGGAAATGGCTCCGGAGACATCTTCATTGCCTTCTCGACGGCCAATCCGGACGCTGGCCAGACCTCCGGCGTCGTGAATCTAAGCATGCTGCCCAATGACGAGATGAATGCGCTGTTCGAAGCCACCGCACAGGCCACCGAGGAAGCCATCGTCAACGCCATGGTCGGCGCCGGGACGATGACCGGCTTCGAGGGGCACACCGTAATCGCATTGCCGCATGACCGGCTGAAAGAAGTCTTGAAAAAGTATGGCCGGTGATGTGATCCACATCGGCGTATAAACTGCGCCGCGCATGGCGCCAGATCGCAGCGCTGCGACGCCTTACGAACCTCCGAACCCGCACTCCTTCCATCGCGAGCCCCACTCCCACATCCCGAATG
>Ga0187855_10001962_pt1 | contig 15737 bp, 14 predicted proteins | sample June2016WEW_8_10_2_FD_132969 | JGI IMG/M metagenome (GOLD analysis project Ga0187855, IMG submission 132969) | Peatland microbial communities from SPRUCE experiment site at the Marcell Experimental Forest, Minnesota, USA - June2016WEW_8_10 | ecosystem: Environmental > Terrestrial > Soil >...
ATCGCGGACCATTGCTTCTGTTTGTGCGCGGCAGCGGTATGAACGAAGCACGCGGCAACGGCACTCCGTTCCAAACCAACGGGACGCGGCTCTGGCGCTACGCCACTGGCGCCGACTGGCAAAGCCCGCGCGGCGATTCCGCGCTGTTGCGTCTCTATGGTTCGACAGAGCACTACCGCCAGACCTTCTCCAGTATCACGAATACGCCCACGGCCGCCGATCCCGCCTGCGACTATCGCTGCGGTGAGTCGCCATCAAAGTTCGCGCTGGTCCCCGTGAATGAGCTGGGCGCGGCCGCGCACTGGACACGCCCTTTCGGTGCCGGCCTCGTTCTGCTTGCAGGCGCTGACACGCACGATACTCGCTATTGGGATCGCGAGCAGTCTCTCGGCTCATCGACCCAGCTCACCAATCTGCACGACCACCAGCGCGACTCCGGCCTTTACGGTGAGGTGATGTGGGTGCATCATGCATGGACCGCTTCTGCCTCAGCCCGCATGGATTGGTACCAGAACTACGATGGCCGCCAGCTCACATGGAACGGAACGACATGGCTCCCGAGCGCGACGCAACCTATCCAACGGGATGAGCGTCTCTTCGATCCGCGCCTCGGGATCTCGCGCAAATTCCTGAATCACTGGGCCGTCTCCGCCTCCGGCTTTCGCGCCTTTCGCGCGCCCTCGCCCAGCGAGCTCTATCGCTCCACCCAGGTTGGCAACAAGCTCACATTGCCGAATGGAAAACTCCTGAGCGAACGCGCCACTGGCTGGGAAACAGGCCTCGCCAGCCAATGGCATTGGGGCACCATCCGCTCCAGCTATTTCTTCACCCAGGTCAATCGTCCCATCGTTGCTGTCACCACCAATCCGAACTCGTCGCCTATCCTGCTTGCGCGCCAAAATCTCGGTCAGATTGAAAGTCGTGGCGTTGCCCTCGATTTTGAGCTCGCGCCGCAACACTGGCTGTCGCTCGACGGTGGCTATCAATATGCACATGCCACCGTCTCGCGCGGTACGCAGGACCTCGGCAATTGGATCCCCGAAGTCGCGCGCAATATGGCCACGCTGAATCTGCGCGCCTACAAACCTGTCCTCGGCACGTTGAGTTTGCAAAGCCGGCTCAGCGGCCACCAATTCGATGACGATGCGAACCTTTTTCTTTTGCACGGATATTTTCGCCTCGATGCCTATGCCTCCCGCGATATCGGCCATCATCTGCAGCTATTCGCGGCGGGCGAGAATCTCTTCGATCGCTCCATCGAAGTGTCGAAAACTCCGACGACAACACTCGGCATGCCCCGCGTTGCGCGTGCGGGATTGCAGATCAAGCTCGATCGAGACGCGAAGTAAGCACCTCAATACAACTGCGCCGAATCTCGATGAATCGCTTTACTGGAATCCATCTTCTCCGATTGCTCCAAGTGCATGAGCGGAGCCTCCACCTTTCGATTGAAAACCAATTCCGGCACCCTGTGTTTCAGCCAGTGTAGGTGGTCAAAGCACCGCCGCCACAGAAGGAGAAACACACCATGAGACTCGCGAAGTTCGCACTTGTGGCGGCGCTCTTTGCGGCGCCGGCCATCACCATCGCACAGACACCGGCGCCGGCCGCGCAGAAACCCAACATCGTCCAGCGCCAGTTCTACCAGCAGCGACGCATTGCCAACGGCTTTCGCAGTGGCCAGCTCAATGCGCGCCAAACCGCAGGCCTCGAGCGGCAGCATAGAAGGATTCATCGCCAGATGCATATGATGCGCGCACGCCATAACGGCCGCCTCACACCGAGGGATCGGCGCATCCTCACCCACCGGCAGAATGTGGCTTCGCGCCGTATCTTCCGTGCCAAACACAACCGCCGCATCGGGTAGTTCTCAACCGTCAGGGGAGTTCGGTTCGAACTCCCTGACGCCATTCCATCCGGTCTCGATCCCGCGGCCATTGCAACCGCTAGAATCAATCTGTGGCTCTACCGTTCGACATCCTCAATGCAACGGCCGCAGGCGGGCGCCGCGCGCAACTCCATCTCCCCCACCGAACCATCGAGACTCCGGTCTTCATGCCGGTGGGCACCGCAGGCACAGTCAAAGCCGTTCCCCAAGATGTGCTCGAATCGCTTGGTGCCGAAATGATTCTCGGCAACACCTACCATCTCTACTTGCGCCCCGGCCACGAAGCCATTCGGCGCATGGGTGGCCTGCACCGCTTCATCAGCTGGCCGCGGGCCCTGCTCACGGACTCCGGCGGCTTTCAGGTCTATAGCCTGACGCAATTGCGCAAAGTGAGCGACGAAGGCGTGCACTTCCGGTCGCACCTCGACGGCAGCAGCCATTTCTTCACGCCCGAACATTCCATGGACGTCCAGATCGCGCTCGGCGCTGACATCGCTATGGCCTTCGATGAATGCACCGAGTATCCGGCGGACCGCGATCGAGCACGCGAAAGCCTGCGTCTCACGATGCACTGGGCGCGTCGCTCGCTCGACCATTTTCGCGCTCACCAAAGTGAAGTCGTCTGGCACGGACAAGGGGTGCCCCATCCAAGCTCTGCTTGGGTGAGATCGCACCAAAGCCTGTTTGGCATCGTGCAAGGTGGCGTCTATACCGACCTGCGCCGCGAAAGCGCCGAGCGCTTGGTTGAAATGGACTTCGACGGATACGCCATTGGCGGTCTCAGCGTCGGCGAACCGCGCGAAGCTACCCTCGAAGTCATCTCAGAAGTCCTGCCCTTGCTGCCCCCCAACAAGCCGCGCTACGTCATGGGAGTCGGCTACCCCGACGAGATCGAGCAATACGCGCGCATGGGCGTGGACATGATGGATTGCGTGCTGCCCACCCGAGCCGCGCGACACGGCCTGCTCTTCACCAGCGAAGGTCGCATGAATATCAAGAACAAACAGTACGCCGAAGATCAGAACCCGCCCGATCCGGCGTGCGGCTGCATGGTTTGTCGCCGCTATTCACGCGCCTATCTGCGCCATCTAATGCACGCGGGCGAATCACTCGGTGGCACGCTCAATTCGATCCACAATCTTGCGTATTACATCGGCATCATGCAGCGCGTTCGGGCGCAACTGCAGTTGCCCGAGAGCGAGGGTTCTCCGATCCCATCATCCCTGCACGAAACAAAGACAACTCCGTAGTAACTCTCTCCAGCACTCCAGCCCAGTCGCCCGCCGATCGTTGTCGAAACAAGCGCGCTGTGGGATACCACGGCGTCGTCTCAACTTCTTCCATCCATCGCCAGTCGGCGAGATGCGGTAACAGGATCCACACCGGCTTACCCATCGCGCCGGCGAGATGAGCGATGCAGGTATCGGTCGTAATCACCAGATCCAGACCCGCCACCAGCGCCGCCGTTTCGGCTAGATTCTCATCTCCGCTCGATCCGTCCAGGATCATCGAATTTTCGGCCAATTCCTTCAGCTGCACTGCCGCTTCGCCCTTTTGGAGCGAGGCCCAAAGGACACCCTCCGGGCGAAGGAGTGGCATCAAGGATGCAAGCTTCATTGATCTTCGCGTGTCCGCTTTGTAGCGCGGATTCCCCGCCCATGCCACGCCAACGCGCAAAGCTTCATCGTCCAAAGCGCGTAGCTTCATCTCTCTCTCTGCAATCAAATCGGGCTTCGCGCTCAGATACGGACCCGGCCACGGAACCGCATCCACAGTGGTCCCAAACAACGCCGGCAAGCTCATCAGGGGACATTCCAAATCGAACTCCGGCGGAGCAACGCCCAACCGGGCAACCTGTGCGCGGCCCGCTTGAACCAGGGCGAGCGAATGCATCAGCCGTTCCACTGGCTCATGCACTTGCAGAATGACCTCGCCGTCTCGATCCGCAAATCCACCCCGGTCTGCAACCCCAACTCGGTCCACAACCAAGGAAGCATACCGGCAAAACTGAATTGCATCGCCTAGCCCCTGCTCCGCGTGCAGCAAGATGCGCCGCCCGTGCAGCGGCTCTCCGCGCCAACGCGGCTGCCGAAAAACCATCGGCGCACGATGCACCTCCCTGAAGCGCCAACGCGATTCGTAGCCCGGCCAACCGCTCGCCCATTCTCCCAGCCTGAGTTGCACCAGCGCCAGGTTGTACTGTGCGCCGGCGCACTGTGGATCCCCCTCCACCGCCGCCTTGTGCGATTGCAGCGCCTCGTCCATCCTTCCCAGATCCATCAGGCTGTTGCCGCGATTCGAAATGACCGATCCGCTTCCCAGCGCCTCCGCTCGATCGAATGCCTGAATTGCATCGGCACAACAGCCTTCGGCATGCAACAAAATACCGCACATGTTCACGGCTTCAGGATGATCCGACTCGCGCGCCAAAGCCCACCGCAGCCACTCCCACGCCCCCGCCATATCCTTCTCCGCTGCGCGGAATTGACACCACCCGATGTGTGTCTCTACCTTTTCCGGATCGAGCGCAAAAGCCCGTCGCAAGTGCGTCTCCACCTCATCGAAACATCGCTGCTCTCGTTTTAGCAGCGCCAGGTTGAGCCAGCCGAGAATCATTTCTGGCTTTAACTCGACCGCCCGCCGCAGCGCCGCTTCGGCGTGTACCTCACGTCCCTCTTCCCGTAGCAGGTAGCCGAGGTTCATCCATGCCGGGGCAAAGTCCGGCCGCAGAGTCAGAGCCCGCCTATAGCGCCTTTCCGCATCCTTCCTCCGGCCCAACCGCACCAGCACAAATCCAGCGGCAAATTCTCCCTCCGGCGTCCTCGGAGCTAACGCCAGTGCGCGCTCATACGACTCGAGCGCTTCGGCGTCTCGGCCCAAGCACGCCAAGGCATGCCCCGCACCCAATTGGGCCACAGCCATCACCGGATGTTGGCGCAGCACCGATTCATACACATCCAGCGCTTGTTCGGGACGCCGTTCAGCCATCAGTAATTCGCCCAAACCAATCCGCCCAAGGGGGCTTGTGCCATCGAGGCGGATCGCCTCAGAATAGGCCTGCTTCGCTTCTTCACATCTGCCGGCTGCCTTCATTGCCTGGCCCAACGTCACCCAGGCCAAATCCATCGCTGGCGCGACAGCCACCGCAGCTTTTGCCATCTCAATGGGCGCTTCGTGCTGACGACTCGCCAGTGCAACAAGGCTGATGCCCACGAGTGCCCTGGGATTCGAGCCGTCTTTCAGGAGCGCGCATTGGTAGCCGCGGGCAACTTCAATCAGTTGCCGGCGATCCGACAGATCCTTCCGTCGCACATCTGAACCAGTTGCCATCGACTGGGGGACATGCAATCCGAATTCCCAAATTGACCCTGAACTCTCAGCGTTTCTTAATCATCCCGTAATTGAAATCGAGACGCCTTCGCGAAGGAAAACACCCGCTCGTGCCGTTTTCCTTATTGAGGGAGTCACTATGCATACTCCGCTTTATTTAAAAACTGGGATGAGATGCTGCGCATTTACACTGGCAGGAATTGATGCTTGGGACGCCATGACCGACATTTCAATCACTGAATCCCGTGTTCCTCTTTTGGAGCGGGAAGAAGTTCCGACAGAGATCGCGCAACTCTACGACAAGCTCCTGGCCGATCGCGGTGTAGTGCCCAACATGTTCAAGGCCCTCGCCAATATTCCCTCGCTCGTTTTGGGAGTCACTGCATTTCTCAAGCCCCTCATGGCGGATGGCGCATTGCCGGGCTGGTACAAGGAACTCATCGCCACGCGTATCGCATCGCTCAACCGCTGCGACTACTGCATCAGCGCACACCGTCATCTGGCTCTGAAGCGCGGAGCCACGCTGGGGCAGGTTGCGAGCTACGACAATTTCGAAAATGGCCCCTTCACTGAAAAAGAAAGAGCCGGCTTTCGCTATGCGAGCCTTCTCCATCAATCAGGGCACGCTGCGAATGAAGCGGCCTTTGACGCCGTAAGTGAGCACTTGAATTGCCAGGAAATCATCGAACTGACAGCAATTGCCGCGGCGTTCGAAATGTTTTCCCGCATCAATTCTTCTCTTCGGATCCCAGTCACCCCAATTCCGGACTGATCGGGTCAACTCACTTCGTCAGCTGCTTCACAAAAAAATCCGCCATCGTGTGATTGGCCTCGATCGCTTCGGGCAACATCGGGTCGTACCAGAAGGCGTGCGGCAGCGCATCGAAAACCACCAGCCTCGCATCCACGCCGGCGTTCAGATACGCGCGATGCAGGTTGGCTGTCCCACTCAGCAGCAGATCGCGCCCGCTGGTCACAAACAGCGTCGGCGGCAGGCCATGCAGGTCTCCGTAAATCGGCGACAGCACGGGATCCTTCGGATCGACGGAGCCAACATACTCCCCATCATGCTGCTTGGGATCAGGCGGATCGAGATGTCCCGTGAGACCGCGCAAGGCATACATCGCCACCGAATCGCCGGCACGCGCAAAATCGCCCATGCCGCTGAAAATGCCCAGCGCCGCCGGAAGCGGCAATCCCAGCTGCTTGAGTTTCGCAGCCACCTCGGCCGTCAAAATCGCTCCGGCCGACGTCCCATAGATCACGATATGCTCGGGCTTGTACGTCTTCAGCAGCTCTTTGTACACAGCCACCGAATCGTCGACCGCCGCGGGAAACGGATGCTCGGGCGCCAGCCGATACAGCACCGCCACCACCTTGATTCCGGTATAACTGGCAATCGGAATCGACTCCGTATACGATCCCGAATCCGAGTTGAATCCACCCCCATGCAGATTCAGCAGCACTTTGTCCTTATTCCGATCGGGCATTCCGCCGGGAGTAACGATATGCATCGGAACTCCGGCCATGGTCTCATCCACAAGCGTGTTGGGGCAGATCCGCGTCCATGCCACCCGCGCACGAGCAGTATAGGCATCCGTCATCTTCCGCCGCTGATCGAGGGACTCCGGAGGCCCCTGGTCCGGCCCGCCGTGGCCCAGCGTCAGCTGCGCTTGTGGGCTTAGATCCTGCGGCACCGGAACCACCCGCGTCACATGAGCCGTTCCCTGTTCATCGATATAGCTCGTGTCGCGATTCGGCGCTTCCGCGGCTGTGGTGGGCTGCGGCGCGCCCGCTGGTTGACTGGCAGGCTGCTGCGCGGCAATTGAAAATGACGGCAACATCAGAAGCAGGGCGGCATACTTCACCGAAAACGGCATGATCCCATCCCTCCAAAAGGCCGATTCACCTCACTCTCAAAATCAGAGAACCGGCCCCGTCCACGATAGCAAACAAGACGTGTGAATTCTGATGGGGTCGGATCAGCCCTGCTCGATATCCAATTCCACAGCCGCGATTTCGATGCGGACAGCCAAATCCCCCGTGCGATTCCTGCTGCCAGCTACCCTCCCGCTGCGGTAAAGTGAAAGTCCCATGACTACTCTCGCTTCCCCTGCAATCCGCACCCTTGAGATCCGCAATTTTGTCGGCGGCAAATGGCAAAAGTCGACCAGCGCGCCCGGCCTCGATCTAACCAACCCCGCCACCGGAGAACCGCTCGGCCAATCGCCTGCTGGATCGGCAGCCGAGATCGACACCGCCGTTGCCGCCGCCCATGCTGCTTTTCCCACATGGCGCGCCACGCCAGCCGGGGACCGCGTGCAATTCCTCTTTAAGCTGAAGTCCATTCTCGAAGATCGTTTCGATGAGCTGGCCGCCATCATTACCACGGAGAACGGCAAGACTCTGGCCGAATCGAAGGGCGAATTGCGTCGCGGCATCGAGAATGTTGAAGTCGCCTGTGGCATTCCCGTGCTCATGCAGGGCTACTCGCTGGAGGACATCGCCCCGGGCATCGATGAAATCATGGTGCGTCAGCCACTCGGCGTCGCCGCCATCATCACGCCCTTCAATTTTCCATTGATGATTCCCCTGTGGTTCCTTCCGTACGCCATCGCCACCGGAAACACCGTCGTCCTCAAACCAAGCGATCGGGTCCCGTTCTCCGCTGCGCGACTCGTCGAGTTGATCCAGGAAACCGGCTTGCCCGCAGGCGTAGTCAACCTCGTCAACGGTGGCAAGCCGGCGGTCGACGCGCTCCTCGACCATCCCCTCGTGCGCGCCGTAAGCTTTGTCGGTTCCACGCCCGTGGCCAAATACGTCTACACCCGCGGCTCGGCTAGCGGCAAGCGCGTGCAGTGCCAGGGCGGCGCCAAGAATCACGTCGTGGTCCTGCCCGACGCTGATCCCGAAACAACCACCAAAATCATTGCCGACTCGGCCTTCGGTTGTGCAGGCCAGCGCTGCCTCGCGGTCAGTGTCACGGTTGCCATCGGCGAAGCGCAAAGCTGGTTCGGCGAATCCATCGCCGCTGCGGCCGCTGCACTCAAAGTCGGCAATGGCCTCGATCCAGCGGTGCAAATGGGCCCTGTGATTACGAAGGCCAGCCGCGATCGCGTCGTTTCCCTCATCGGCCAAGGTGCGGGCGACGGTGCCAAAACCATCGTCGATGGTCGCAACGTATCGAATCATAATGGCTCCTTCGTCGGCCCTACGGTCCTCGACGGCTTGCCCTCGACAAGTCCGCTCATGGAGACCGAGATCTTCGGACCCGTTCTTTCGGTGGTCCACGCAAAATCCGTCGAAGAAGCCGTCGAACTGATCGACCGCTCGCCCTACGGCAACGCCAGTTCCATCTTCACTTCATCCGGAGCCGCGGCGCGCAAATTCCGCAATGCCGTCACTACGGGCAACGTCGGCGTAAACATCGGCGTCCCCGCGCCCATGGCCTACTTCCCATTCTCCGGCTGGAAAGGCAGTTTCTTCGGCGTGATGCACGCGCAAGGTCGCGATGCCATCGAGTTCTTCACCGACAAAAAAGTCATCGTGGAGCGCTGGCCACGCGAGTGGTCACGCAAATTCTAAGGATTGATTCCAACGTTGTTGTATCGAGCAAAGGGGCGCGATCGATTGCGCCCCTTTCGCTTTGCTCTATCGGTAAGTGATCAATGCGGAAGTATCAGCAATTCCTTTTCCAGCAGTTGCTCAGTCAATCGATCCAGCGCCAGCGGAAACTTGTACGAGATAGTCCGCATCCACATGCACGAACTGCTCCGTAAGAAAATCCTTCGCAGGATTGACGATGGCGCGCAGAGCGTCACGAACCTCGCTCGCCAGACCGGCCTCGCACAGGCCCACGTATCGAACTTTCTTCGGGAGAAGCGCAGGCTCTCATGGGATGACAAGCTAGTGCTGCGGCCCCTCAACCTCGCCTTCCCCATCGAACTGCTGCAGAGCGAGCCCGACCGGAGAGTGCAGGAATTCATCGCGGGCCGCGTTGTGATGGTCCTGAACCAAACGTGAATCCGTGCACGCCTATCCGAGAACCGGATACTCTTCCGGCCAGGTGCGGCTTCCCTCGAGTGCGCCCTCCGGAATCCGCGTTGCCGCCGCAATCCATCGCATCCCGCCAGGAAGAATCGCCGACGCGAGAGGAGCAAGACTCCTCCCCAGGTCAGTTACCAGGCCGCGAGAAAGCGTCGTTGCGATCTGCATCCCCGTGTGTAGTTGCGCATGCAGAGTCCGATTGCACTCATCCATGCTCCGACCTTCCATATACATCTGAGCCGCCAGCGCCGCGCTGTGCATCGCGATCGACATGCCATCGCCCGTGAATGAGGGAATAACCGCAGCCTGGTCACCGACGCGCCAGAGTCCCCCCGTCCCGTTCGCAAGATATCCATAGGGAATCGGAGAGATCGCCAACGGCCGCTCCCACAGCGGCTCCCCGCCTTCAAGCCGAGCGCGCAGGTGCCGATTGCCGCGCCGCAGCGCTTCCAGCAGCTTCGTCCATCCACCCTCTGCCTGCAAACGCCTGCGCTGGACCACGAGACAGAGATTAGCCACTTCCCCTTCCACCATCGCCAGGCCTCCGTAACCGCCAGGGAAGAGAAAAAGCTCCATCGCCCCGCGCAACAACTCAGTCTGTGCGGGCCTCAGCCGCCAATGCAGTTTGAATCCGATCAGGTCCGATTGCACGCCGCAGCCGCGCGCCCACCCACGCAAATCGTGCTTTCCCGTGGCAAGAAAGACCGCCTGCGCGCGCAGCGTTGTGCCTGCACGAAGTTCGGCCCGCCATCCATCGCCGTCTCGCTCGAGTTCACCAACGCACGCGCCGCGCCGCACCGAGCACCCCGCATCCTGGGCGCGATGAAGCATGGCCTCATCCAGAACGTGTCGCGAAAGTGATAGCGCACGGAAAGGCAGAGGAGACTCCACAAGGTTCTTACCCGAGGACAGTCGCACCCGATCGATCGGCACTGCACCCAGCGCGCATGCGGAGATTCCGGCGCGGTCAAGATACTCCACTGCCTCGCGGCTCAAAAACTCGCCGCATACTTTATGATGCGCAGTCCGTTCCTTTTCGAGCAGCGTCACCGGGCGCCCCGCATCCGCCAGCCGTAGCGCAAGCATCGATCCGGCTGGACCTCCACCGATCACCAGGTTTTCAATCGTTGCACAAGTCATCGGTGCCCAGGCTTTCTGCGCATCACGCACAATCGTCCCGGGGTGTATCCCCGAATCAAGACTTCTCCTTCGGCGAGCCCTGCGGCAGCGCACATCCATCGCCACTCCTCAGGTAGAAACGCGCGCGCTATCGAAGCGGGCCCATCGTGTTGCACAAAAGGATGCAGACCCATCAGCTTTGAAAACATGCGGAAGAGGTGATACGGCACTGCGTGGCGTGAAAGATCGTTGATGAACCAACCCATCCTCGCGTGCTGTTCCATCCATCCGAGAAACCGCACCACCTCCGCCTCCGCCAGATGATGCGTAAAGAGCGCGCTCACGACAAGGTCAATTGGCTCCTGCGGAGAATACTCAAAGACATCGGCGTTCACCCATTCGATTCCGCTTGCTGCGTCACTTGCCTCTGCCGCAATCACCACAGTGTCCATGTTGAGGTCGATCCCGGTCAGCTCCACGCCAACATCGTGCAACCTGGCCCATCGCTCGATCCGCCGTAGTACGTCCCCATACCCGCAGCCCACATCGAGAATCCGAATAGGCTCAATCAATCCCCCCAACTGAAGAGAATCGAGCCATCCAAGCAACGGGCGATAACCCACCAGCCACCGATTCACCTTTGCCAGGTCGCGCAGGCATACACGCAATTCCTCGCGGCTGCAGGGGCCATCCATCAGCTCCGCAAGCTGCGCGCGAGCGCTGAAATCCAGTGTTTCAGGCTGCATGAAACAGCATCGTCTCCGCCGTAACGCCGGGACCAAACGACATCGCGCAACCTTGTTGTCCCGGCTCCGCCAGCTGCATGATCCGCTGCAAAACGAACATCACGGTCGCCGATGACATGTTGCCGAAGCGCGCCAGCACTTCGCGCGAAGTCGCCAGTGCCTCGGTCGGAAGGCCGAGCCCCTTTTCAACCGAGTCAAGAATCGTCTTGCCGCCGGGATGCACAGCCCACAGATCGATCGACAACGGATCTTTCCCGCGTGTAATAGTGTTGCCAACTTCCTTCAACGCGCGGCACAATTCGCCGGGAACCTTGCCGGATAATTGCATGTCAAACCCAAGTTCGCGAATGCGCCACGTGATCAGATGGTGCGTCTCAGGGATGCCAACCGCAAGAAAGCTGTCGAGCGCCAGCCCAGCCTCACGCGCAGTCACCAGGCTCGCCGAACATCCATCCGCGAACAAGAGGAACGACAGAATCTGCTCCAGGTCCTGCGTCTCCTGCATGTGCAAGGTGCACAGCTCCAGGCTCAAAATCAGAACGCGCGCTTCCGGCTCAGAACGCACAATATGCCGTGCGGCCTTCAACGCATTGATCGCCGCATAGCAACCCATGAAGCCGATCATTGTGCGTTCTACCGACGTACTGAGTCCGAGGTGGTTGACGATTTCAATATCCAAACCCGGCGCATACAGTCCCGTGCACGATGTCACGATCACATGGGTGATTCCGCGCCGCTCTTCTTCGCTCAATGCCAGCTTGTCCACCGCACAGCGCATGAGTCTGGGAGCATATTGCTCATAGGCCTGCATCCGCCGCGCGGTGCCCGGAAACGCACCGGGAACATACAGGCCTTCCGCATCCTTCCACTCGCCACTCTCCGTCGGGACAGGATCCAAAAATGAATAGCGATGTTCGATTGCCGACATCCGGACCATGCGGCGGAACAAATTGCGCGTCGTGCCTTCCGGCACCAGGCTCTGGGCAAAGTCGATAAACGCCCGATGCACATCGTGGGGGGGAACGGACGTGGCAATGCGGTTGATAAAAGCAGTCGTCATCGTGGTCCCCTTTGTTTATTCATTCTGTCCGGCGCTACTCGCCAGAGACATTCTTAGACATGACGAGCCTAGGATATGTCATCCAAATGTAAGCGTTCGGTCTCTCTGAATTCAAAGGGAATACGACTGTTTTCAAGCCTGATCAATAAAATCCGCCGGATTCGAGAATCGTGTGCAATTCGAATTAAAGTTCAGATGCACCGTACCGGTGGGGCCGTTGCGTTGCTTGGCCAGGATAATTTCCGACCGGGCCTTGTCCGCATCGGAGATCTCTTCATCGCGGTTGTAATACGCTTCGCGATGAATGAACGCCACCACGTCGGCATCCTGCTCAATCGAGCCCGATTCCCGCAGATCGCTCAGCATCGGCCTCTTGTCGTCGCCTCTTCGCTCGCTGGCACGCGAGAGCTGCGACAGCGCAATCACCGGCACGTTCAGCTCTTTGGCCAGCGCCTTCAGTCCGCGCGAAATGGCCGACACCTCTTGCGTCCGGTTCTCGTAACGCTTGCCCCCCATCGAGGGCAGCGTCGCTGACATCAATTGCAGGTAATCGACGACGATCAAATCGAGCCCGCCTGCATTCTGCTTCAGACGCCGCGCCTTCGCGCGCATCTCCGCCAGGGAAACGCCCGCTGTGTCGTCAATGAACAGGCGTGCTTCCACCAGTTGCTCCAGCGCGTGTTGCAGCTTGCCGTGATCTTCGCGCCCAAGAAAACCCGTTTGCAACTTGCGTTGGTCCACCCCCGATTGGGACGAAAGCATGCGGCGTAACAGGGACTCCTTGCTCATTTCCAGGCTGAACACGGCCACTGTCGCCTTGCTCGTGATCGCCGCCTGCTGGGCAATGTTGATCGCCAGTGCCGTCTTTCCCATCGAGGGCCGCGCGGCGATAATGATCAGTTCGCCCTTCTGCAAGCCGCTCGTCATCTGATCCAGCACGATGAAATGCGTTGCCAGCCCCGTAACTTCGCGGCTCTGCTTGTACAGGTTGTCAATCGTCCCAAACGAGTCCGCGACAATCTGATCGAGCGGCTGCAGCCCCTGCGAGATGCCCTTCTCACTCACCTCCAGCAGCTGATTCTCGGCCATGTCCAGCACTTCGAGAGCCGTCTCGCTCTGATCGGCCGCACGTGCAATCGCCGCCGAACAAATCGCCATCAGCTTGCGCAGCAGGCTCTTGTCCTTGACGATCCGGATGTAGTCTTCGATGACCGGCCGCAACGGCAAACCCTCGGTCAGCGAGGCCAGGTAAGCCACGCCGCCGACCGTCTCAATCTCCTTGTAACGCGCCAGTTCGTTCGCCAGCGTCACAATATCGACGGCGCGTTGAGCGTTCATCAGATCGCTCATGCGCAGGAAAATGCGCTGATGCGAATCAAGCGAAAAGTCGCTCGAGTCCAGCTTCTCAGCCGCCTCCGAGTGCGCTGCGTTATCCAGCAGGATCGCGCCCAGAATCGTTTTTTCAGCGTCGATGTTCGCCGGTAGCCCGGCGTCAAGCCTCAAGTCAGGGATCGTAGCCATGGGGGATCTCAGTCAGCCTTTTCAGAAAAGTCTAGGCCGTTGTCCGCGGATCGTGAAGGAAGGATAACTCGGAAAATTCGGAAAAGGAGTCACGAATGCTACGGGCCAACTTCAGTTGGAAATCACCATCTGCGATGTGCTGCTTATATTGACTGTAGCGTTCTTCCAGTATGGGATGTTCAGGGGAAATTGATAAGTTACTTGCACTTGAACTGCATTTCCTGGGTTCCTGCATGGGGTTGCACATACTGTCCACGTCGTCGGCGGCGTCGTGCTCACACTGAGCCAGGTTGCTGTGGCAGTCAGGTTGTTGGCGCTCATGCCTGGATACGGGATATTGCGCAGATACGACTGAATCTGCGTTGACGTTGCGTTGCAGTCCGGCATCCCGGTGCAATTCGAACCGCGGACAATGGCATAGCGGGTGGCTACGCGCGCAGCATCCGAAACGTAGCTATAGACATACAACGCATAACAGACCTGGATGACGCCTAACAGCATCATAAACAGAACTGCAGCGGACACTGCAAACTCGATGAGGGCTGCGCCGGAATCGTCCACAAGGCTCCGCCGGCGAAGCGGTTTCATTGACTCCGCGCTGAGAGACGAACGCCGTAACACAACCCGAATGCAGAGCCGGATCTTCTCACGAACGGATCTCGCCAGCCCCCTTTTTGAGTTCGTGCAGTCCATCATTGAAGAACCTTTTGGATTGCCTGACCATGGATTGTGAACGACGTTGGAAGCCCAACTATATGAAATCCTGGGTCGAAAGTCGCCTGCGTCTGGACGGTAAGAATCGTTTCAATGTTTGAGCCGGAACAATCTGTTGACAAACAGGTAGAAGCCCCCCCATTAGAACAAATACAGGAGTGCGATACGTTCGTTGTGCCCAACGTGATATTGCTTGCGTCGTTCGCAGCGGCCAGCTGTATCCCCGCTATATCACCGGCTGTCTGGGCATTCTGCGAGCCGTATTGCACTCCAGCCATGGCTGCGTTGTAAACCTCAATCGAGGCGTAGGCGACCCTGGCGACCTCGATCGCTCCCACCAATATCAAGAGTAGAAGGGGCAGCGTAACCGCAACCTCGATCATTGCCTGACCGTGTCCCTGCCTTAGTTCATCGAAGAGGCGGCGAGCCGAGGGTTGCCTGGTACGATCGCTCGTTCTTGAAAGCTTCATATCTACTCCACCAGCACAAGTTTTCCAAGCACCGAATTGGGGTTGGTTGCGACGGCATAGTTCGTATCTGTAACGGTACCGCTGCCGGTGATGCTAAGGGAATCTACGATGAGATCGGTAGATACCGTGAAACTGCCCGAGCCGGTTAATGTCAGCGCCGCCGATGGAGCATCGACGATTCCTTGAAATATATCGCCGCCGGAACCAGTGATCGCCATAGCGCTGTTGTTACTCGATGGCTGGTAAAACAAGACACCGTTATACGTGCCCGTGGTTGGCGCCGTCAGGTTCATGTTTCCGCTTCCCGTGACAGTCGTGCTGCCGCCCGTGTAGAAGGTGACACCCGCCCCGGTGAGAGGACCGGAGCCCGTAAGTGAAAGATTTCCAGCCACGTTATAAAGGCCTCCACCAAGGGTCAGCGATCCACTCCCAGTGCTTGTGAAGCTTCCGCCAATCGTGTAGTTTCCGGCGCCAAGGATCAGGCCTCCGCTCCCAATGTTGGACAAATTGCCCGTAATGACGTAATTCCCAGGTGTGAGAGTGATCTTTCCGCTGCCCGTATTTGTGATCGACGAATAGGTCCCTGGGTTCAAGGTCATATTCCCGCTCCCGGTGTTCGCCGGATTGCAGTTCGACGAGCACGTTCCTGTCCCAGCGGTTGGCGCCGTCAAACTAAGCGGGTTTGCGGCGGGCGCGATTCCAGTGGTCGGGGGATTTGGAGTGATCGAGCCCGAGCCAGTCTTGATGTATCCGCCGGCGATGCCAATCGCCTTTGCGGATACCGAACCGCTGCCTGTCACCGTCAAGGCATCAGAAGCGTTTGAGTCGTCGTAAATGTCGCA
>Ga0187855_10001964_pt1 | contig 15722 bp, 14 predicted proteins | sample June2016WEW_8_10_2_FD_132969 | JGI IMG/M metagenome (GOLD analysis project Ga0187855, IMG submission 132969) | Peatland microbial communities from SPRUCE experiment site at the Marcell Experimental Forest, Minnesota, USA - June2016WEW_8_10 | ecosystem: Environmental > Terrestrial > Soil >...
CTTCCGGCCTCACCTACGGCAATCAGGCGCAGTGCGAAATCGACTGGTGGATTTTCTGGGGACGGGTGGCGGGCGGGCTGAACCGGAACCAGCAGACCGACGTCTACCAGCGGCTTTCCGGATTCCTGCTGCCGCGCGGCAGCAAGAAGCCGCAGCGCATCAACGCGGCGCTGCTGCGCGAGATGTGGCGCGCGGCCGCCAGCCTGGAGCTGTTGCCGCTGGGCGCCAAAACCGAGTTAGGGGATGCGCTCATCAAACGCATCAAAGCGGGCGATTACAAAGAGAGTGAGCTGTGGTGCGTTTCGCGACTCGGCGCGCGCCAGCTTTTCTATGGCCCCATCAACCTGGTGGCGCCGCCGGCCAGCGCGACCCGCTGGGCGGAAGCGATCGTGAACATCGCCGCAGCCGGCGATGCGCTGGCGTCGCTGGCGCGGCGCACGGACGACCCCACGCGCGACCTGCCGGCAGCCACCCGCCAAACCATTCGCGGCAAGCTGGAGGCGATGCCACACGCCGCCCGCCTGCTGGCGGTGCTCGATGGCGAAGCCGAAGACGACCGCGCGCTGGGCCGCATCTTCGGCGAAGAGCTACCCTCGGGCCTGGTGCTGGCGAAAGAATAGGTAGGACACGCTTTTAGCTTGCCCACATGGCTCGGCAGCAGCCGGCCATTCTTCCCAGCTTACGCGTTCCCAGCTTACGCGCCGGCCATTGCCCGCCGCGGTTCGAAGGTGTAGCCGAAGCCGCGCACGGAATGAATCATGGTGGGCTCGGCGGGGTCCTGCTCGATCTTCTGGCGCAAGCGAAGCACGTACACATCCACCGCGCGGTCGGTGATGGCGCGGTCCTGGCCCCAGACCGAGTCGAGCAGTTGCTCGCGGCTGAATACCACGCCTGGACGGCTCATCAGGAATTCCAGCAGGCGGAACTCGGTGGCCGTCAACGCGAGCGGGCCGCCGTTCAACCGCACCTGGCGGCTGCTGGTATCGAGCTCCAGGCCACCCGCCTCCAGCATGCGCGGCGGCGAGGTCTGGTTGCGAAACTGCAGCTTGATGCGGGCGATCAACTCGCGCACGAAAAACGGCTTCACCACGTAATCGTTGGCGCCTAGTTCCAGGCCTACGATGCGGTCCGTCTCCGACGCCCGCGCCGTCAGAAAGATGATGGGTGTGGTGAGCAGATCCGGATCCTTGCGCACCGCCTTGCAAATCTCCAGTCCGTCGTAATCCGGCAGCATGATATCCAGCAGGATGAGATCGGGCCGGACCTGGCGGCAGAGATCCAGCGCGCCTTTGCCGGTCTGCGATCCGGACAGCGCGAATCCTTCCTTCTCGAGGTTGTATTTCAACAGGGCAAACAGGTCGGTATCATCTTCAATGAGGAGGATCTTCTTCATGCCGCCTACCCCCTTCCACTCTAGAGAGTAAACAACGAATGGTTACCGTAGCGTTACGGAAGCGTGAATCACGGGTTAAGTTGTGTTTTGGTGGGGCAGAGCTCCAGGTCAGCGCGGGCTCTCCAGAACCCGCAAGCGGGACTTAAAAGTCCCGCCAGCACGCTAAAAGCGTGCGCCACGACCGTGCAACGTCACGCCCGTTCTTCGAAGCGGTAGCCAAATCCGCGAACGGTGGTCAGATAGCGCGGATTATCCGGTTCGGCTTCGATGTTTTCCCGCAAGCGCCGGATGTGTACGTCCACGGTCCGCGGCGTGACGAAACGCTGCTGCCCCCAGACCTCCTCCAGCAGTTGATCGCGGCTGTAAGCGCGGCCGGCGTGCGTCAGAAAGAACTCCAGCAGTTTGTACTCGGTGGATGTGAGGTTCAATTCGCTGCCGTGCAGAAATACGCGGTGGGCGCCGCGGTCCAGTTTGAAGGGCCCGGCCTCCAACGCGGTATGTTCTTCCTCGTCCCGCTCCGCGCGGCGCAGATGCGCCTTCACGCGCGCCACCAGTTCGCGCGGGCTGAACGGTTTGGTCATGTAATCGTCGCCGCCGATCTCCAACCCCAAGACCCGATCGACTTCGTCGGAGCGCGCGGTGAGAAACAGCACGGGCGTACGCGCCAGCACAGGCGACTGCCGGATCTGGCGGCAAAGCTCGAACCCGTCGTCTCCGGGCAGCATCACATCCAGCACGATCAGGTCCGGCTTCCAGGATTCCAGGTCCTTCAACGCGCCCTTGTTGCCGGAAAGCACGAACGCCTGATAACCGCCGCGGGTCAGGTTGTAATCCAGCAACGCGGCAAGTTCGGCCTCGTCTTCTACAATTGCGACTCTCTTCGCCATCAGGTTGCGAGCGATCTCCAGTTTAGACTAGCAGCCCGCGGCGCCAGCCGCGTTTTCGCGCGTCCGGCTCACTTGATGGCGGTCACGACCACCGAGGCTAGAGCCCGGCCGCGGTCGCCGCTCGCGTAATCGTAAACCGTGAAGAGGTAGCGGGTGTTCGCTTCGATCCAACTCGCTCCGCACTTGGCGCACGAAACCTCCCGCGCGAATTCCTTCTCCGCGGAAGCTTTCGCGCCTTCCGCTTTCACGAATACGCGCACGTGCTCCGTGCCCGCGGTGGACCAACTCAGGTAGCTGGTGCAGTCGGCCTTGCCGGGCTCGATCCGGCAGGGATTCGGCGCCGCCTGAATCGTGCCCGAGGCTCCGTCCTCGCGCGCGCCGGGACCCTCGACTCCCGTGACCGTTATGTTCGCCAGCACCCCGCCGCGGCTGCCCGCCGAGAAATCCACGAGGGTGAAGACATACTCGGTTCCGGCTTCTATCCAACTCGCGCCGCACTTCGCGCAAGCCGGACCCGTGCCGAATTCCTTCTCCGGGCCTGCCTTCTTCCCCTGTGTCCGCACGTAGACGCGCGCATGCTGCACGCCCTCCGTCGACCAGCTCAGATAGGTGGTGCATTCGTGCGCGCCGGGTGCGATCCGGCACGGGTTGGGGTTGGCGGTAAGGGTGCCCGTCGCCGCCCATGCGGGTGTCAGCCACGCGGCCGCTGCGAGCGGGATCAGGCAAAGCAGTCCGTTCTTCGTCATCTAGGCCATTCTGCATGATTCAAAGGCCCCAGCGCAAGGAGGGCGGCCAATCTTGGCCGCAGCCGCCTTTTTAGGCGGCCAGAGCCGGCTGAAAGCCGGCTAACTAAGCGGGACTTAAAAGTCCCGCCGGCACGCTGAAGCGTGCGCCACGAGCAAGCGACTAGTCATCACGAAAAATGTCCAATCGGCTGCGGGCAGAATTGCCCGCCCTCCAAGACCAAAGGGGCTCTGATAGGCTGGGGATTATGACGGATCTGCGCTACCCCATCGGCCCCTTCACCTACGCGTGCGAGAGCAGTGAAGAACAGCGCCAGGCATTTATCGATCGCATCGAGGCCACGCCGGCGCGGCTGCGCGCCGCCATCCAGGGCTTAACCTTCGAGCAACTCGAAACGCCCTATCGTCCCGGCGGATGGACCGTCCGCCAGGTGGTCCACCACGTGCCGGACAGCCATATCAATAGCTATTGCCGCTTCCGCCTGGCGCTCACCGAAGACACCCCCAGCGCCAAGGGCTATGACGAGGCGCGTTGGGCGGAACTCACCGATGCCCGTACAGCGCCGGTCGAGGTTTCTCTCGCGCTGCTCGAATCGCTGCATAGCCGCTGGGTGATGGTGCTGCGCGCCATGAAACCCGCGGACTTCGCGCGTACTTTCCTGCATTCCCAACTGGGACCCGTCACGCTCGACCGCAACCTGGCGCTATATGCCTGGCACGGCGACCATCACGTGGCCCATATTACGGCTCTGCGCACCCGCATGGGCTGGGCTTAAAGCGAGCCCGTCAGCGAACCGGCGATATGGCCGGCTTGGCGGCGTGTACCGGTAGTTTCGCGGCGTGCGCCGTCTTTGCCGCGCGCGGCATCCTGGCGGTGTCCGCCGGTTTCGCGGCGAGACGCGGCGTCAGGACGTTCGCGCGCGCGGTCCGCAATCCGCTTCTGGATTTCAAATGCGGCCGGCTCAGAGCCGAGCTGGGCACGTCGGCCATGCGGATGTTTTCGTAGCCTCTGCGGCGCGCTACGATGCGATAGTCGAAGCCAATGCTGGAGGTCCCGCCGCCCAACTCGCGCACCTCAAAACCGCCGCTGGTCTCATTGGTGACGTACAGGCCCTTGCAATCTCCCTTGGGCGTCAGGAAGACGTGGTAATCCACGCCCGTGTTGACGGTCTGGGCGAATTCGGCGTCGAGCGGCACCACCGCCGCGCCGTTTTGCAGCCGGCCCGCGCCCATATCCTCAAACCAGTTCTCGGGCGACTGCATCGCGTACGTGGCCACTTCGCGGGAACTGTTCTTTAATATCGCGTGCCCGCCGACCGAGCCGCTGCACAGCAGATTGCCGTTGGTAAAAATATCGCAGTAGCCGCCCGAGCCCTCGGTCGCCAGCACCACCGCGCTCGGGGTGGTCGTCTGGTTTTCGACATACAGGGTGGCCACATTGCCGGCGCTGTTGTACCCGGCGAAGGCGCTGGCGTCGCCCGACGTAGCCAGCACCGCGGCAGTCCCCGAGTTGGTGTCGCCCCAAACGCCGGATGGACTGGTGCCCTCCATATCCTTCCCGATGGAGCTTTGTGAGATGGCGATGCCGTACACGCCTACTCCGTTCGGGCTGGTAGCGCCTCCCTGGATGCCATAGGTGGTACCGCTCGTTGCCGTGGCTACGCCCGCGATCGCGACTCCCTCGTCACTCGCTGCCGTTCCAGCCACGCCGGTAGTAGCGCCGCTCGTCGAGATCGCATTGCCCTCCACGCCGATTCCGTCGGAACTTACCGACTTGCCGTAAACGCCCGTCGCCACGCCGCTCGAAGCCGTAGCCTGGCCCTCTACCCCGCATCCGGTTTCACTCTCGGCTTGGCCGTACACGCCGATCGTAGTGCCGCTCTTCGCCGAGGCATCGCCCCATACCGCGTATCCCGCATCGCTGGCGGTCGTGCCATACACTCCAACCGCGGCGCCACTCGTCGCCGTGGCCTCGCCCTGCACGCCAACGCCGGCATCGCTCGCAGTCGAGCCGTAAATGCCCCAATTGCTGCCGGTCGTAGCGGTGGCCTGGCCCATCACCGCGGTGCCCGTGGAGCTTGCCACCGTGCCGACTACGCCGTATGTCTCGCCACTCTCCGCCGTCGCCGTGCCCGTCATCCCAAATCCGGAAGTGCTGGTGACCGTACCTTGGACGCCCACTGTCTTGCCGCTCGCGGCCGTGGCCTGGCCTTCGACGGCGACTCCCGATGGGCTCGCGCTTATACCAACCACCCCAACCGTGTCGCCACTGGTGGCCAGAGCCTGGCCTTGCACCCCAATCGCGGTGGGCGACGTTGAACTGGTGGTGCTGCCGGCCAGGGCGGCGCCGGTGGTGCTTTCGCTCAAGAACTTCGCGTTAGCCGAGACCCGGCCGATGCCGACATTTCCACCGCTCTGCAGGATCTCTGAATTTCCCAGGGCGGTGCTGCTGGTCCACACGGGAATGGTGCCGGCCGTGCCGGTGCCGCCGACCGTGGCCGGACGGGCCGCGGCGGGTTTCACCGCGTCGGAGACCGCAGCCGCCCTGGCGGATGCCAGGGGGGTGCCCGCGGCGCCATTACCGGCGATCGTTCCAGCCAAAGCATACGCGGATGCGGGCAGTCCACCCAGCGTTTCCGCATCGACCGCTTTCAGCGAGTAAGGCACGCTCGTCAGCAGGACCCGGGGCCGTTCCGGTTCCACTTCGGTCCCTTGTATCTGGACCCCCAGCCATCGCTGACCTGCGCCAAAGGCCTCCGCGGGGATGCCCTCGTTCCGGGTCGCGCCCAGCAAAACGCTGTATTCGCCGTTTGCCGAGGCCTGCACATTCTGGGTTTCCATCCAGATCGCAGCCCCGCCCTCCGGCTCCTGGTAGAGCGCGAAGGTCACTCCAACGACGCCGCTCAGCGGTTTGCCGCCTGCATCCGTCAACGTGCCGCCGAATTTCACCAGCCGCGGAACGGCAGTCGTCGTTTTCGCGGCCGGCTGGGCCAGCGCGAGGGCCGCCGAGCAGGCCATGATTAGAATCGCATTCACCGAATGATAGATGTTTCTCATCTTTGCTCTCCGTTCTTATCGCGAGGTTCTATCGGCGCGCCGCGGACTGTTGCGGCTTAGCGCCGGCGGCCGGTTTGGCAGCCACAGCCGGCAGCCGGATAGCGTGCGGCCGCGGCTTCGCGGTATGTACCGGACGGGAGGCGCCGGTTCGCATGGCGGCGTCGTGCGGACGCGGTGCCGTCGGAATGGTGGGTACGCTGTGCGTCGCGGCGGCGGATCGCACCGCGCTTCTGGATTTCAGATCCGGCCCGCGTTGAATCTGACCGGTGATGTCGGCCATCCGGATGTTCTCGAAACCCTTGCGCTTGGCCATAATGCGATAGTCGAAGGCGATATTGGAATTGCCGCCTGCCAGCTCATGGACCTCGAACGACGCCGGCGACTTCTGGCTGACATACAATCCCTTGCAGTCGCCATTAGGTGTCAGGAAGACCTTGTAGTCCACGCCGGTGTTTACCGTTTGGGCGTACTCGGCCTCCAGCGTGACCACGGCGGCGCCGTTTCGCAACTGGCCCGACCCGGCATCTTCATACCAGTTTTCCGACGACTGGACCGCGTACAGAGCCACTTCGTGCGAACCGTCCTTCAGCACGGCGTGGCCGCCCACCGAACCGCTGCAGGTCAGGTTGCCGTTGACAAAAACGTCGCAATAGCCCCCGTAACTGCTGAAAGTCGCCAACACGATCGAGTTCTGGTTGGTGTCCTCCTGGTTTTCGACAAACAACGTGGCAACATTGGTCGCGGCATTGTACGCAGCGATGGCCTCCCCATCGTCGGAGGTGGCCAACACGCCGGCAGTGCCATCCTTGGTGTCGCCCCATACCCCGGCGGGAGTGCCTGCCAGGTCGGTGGCCAGTTGGCTATGGGCCACCGCGATCCCGTATACGCCAGTCCCTTCGGCGCTCAGAGCGCTGCCCACCACGCCCCAATTGACGCCGCTATCGGCCACTTCGCTGCCCTGCACGGCGGTTCCCGAAGTGCTGGAATTCTTGCCGGAGACAGCGATGGTGGCGCCGCTGGTCGCGGTAGCCTGGCCTGCCACTCCGATTCCGGAGGTGCTGGCGACGACGCCGGTGGTCCCGTACGTGCTGCCGGTCTCCGCGGTGGATTGGCCCGCCACTCCGGTTCCGGAAGTGCTGGAGTTGAGGCCATTGACGCCGAACGTGGTCCCGCTCGTGGCGGTGGCATTGCCTTGTATTCCGATTCCTGCATCGCTCACAGCCTTGCCATAGACGCCCGTAGCATCGCCGCTGGTAGCTGTAGCCTGGCCCTCCACGCCGAATCCGGTTTCGCTGTCGGATTGCCCGTAGACGCCGATGGTGGTGCCGCTGGTTGCGGAAACGAGGCCATACACCCCATATCCAGATGTACTGTCGGCCGCGCCGTACACGCCCGACGTCTTGCCGCTGGTGGCGCTCGAATAGCCTTGTACCCCATTACCCTCGTTGCTGGAGTTCGTACCCAGGACGCCACTCGATTCGCCGGTCGTGGCATTCGCGTCGCCCTGAACTCCGTTGCCGTCGGGGCTCCCTGTGGTTCCATAAACGCCGGTCGCAGTGCCGGTGGTCGCCGAATTCGTTCCCGAGACGCCGTTGCCGTCGGGACTGTCGGATGCGCCAAGGACGCCGCTGCCGGTGCCTGTGGTCGCGGAACTTTGTCCCCCCGTCCCGTACCCTTCGGGGCTTGAGGTCGAGCCTAACACGCCGGTGGTGGCGCCGGTCTCACCGCTCGCTATGCCGAGCACGCCGACTCCTGTAGAACTCGCCGACAAGCCGTAGACGCCGGATGCGTCCCCGCTGGTGGAAGTGGCTATACCCTGTACCCCGACTCCCGACGAATTTGAGCTGGCGCCGGAGATCCCCCCCTCAGTGGCAGTCGCCACCTCGAGCTTAAAGTCGGATGGGCTGATGCCGATGCCTACGTTTCCGCTCTTTTGCACGATCGCCGAGTTCGCCAGTGTGTCGCTGTTGGTCCACATGGGTACATAACCGGCGGTGCCCGTGCCGCCGACCGTGGCGGGCGTCGCCGAGTTGGGCTTCTGGGAGCCGATGGAAGCGGCGGCGGTCGTCCCGGCAGCACTACTCCCGGCTATTCTTGCGCTCATCCCGGAACCCGCGCCGGAAAGGACGAACGCGGATACCGGCAGCCCCCCCAGCGTCTCCGCGTCCACCGCCTTCAGCGAATAAGGCACGCTGGTCATGAGCACGCGGGGCAACTCCGCCTCCCCTTGTGGCTGGACGCCCAACCATCGCTGCCCGGCGCCGAAAACTTCCGGCGGAATGCCTTCGTTGCGGGTGGCGCCCAGCAAAGCCGTATATTCGCCGCTGCCGCCGGCTTGCACGTTTTGGTTTTCCATCCAAATCGGGGCGCCGCCTTCCGGCTCTTCATAGAGCGCAAAAGTCACCCCCACGACTCCACTCAGCGGCTTGCCGCCGGCGCCGGTCAATGTGCCGCCGAACTTCACCAGCCGCGGCACGGCCGTCCCTGTTTTCGCGGCCGGCTGGGCGAGTGCCACAGCCGTCCAGCAGACTGCCATTAGAATTGCGGGAACTGAATTAAAGGTGCGTCTCATCACTAGATCTCCTGTACTGGGGCGCCGCGCGTTTTGCTAGGCCTTTCAGTACCCAGCCGCGAACGGACGCCGTGGATGTTTAGGTTATAATCCAATGGTCGGGACTGGCTCTGGAGTATTTTACGGTGATTAACCGGGTCGTTTTCACGGGTAACGCATTGCCATGACGGGTTCTGCGGCGATGGAGGCGGCGGGGCAGCAGATTGACAACGCGTTGCTGGAGGCGGCGCTGGAGCGTATTCTGGCGAGCCCGCCATTTGCGCGTTCCCCGCGGCTGGCGCAATTCCTTCGCTTCGTGGTGGCCGAACGCCTCTCCGGACGCGCCGTCTCCCCCAAGGAGCACGAGATCGGCGTGCGGGTCTTTGAACGGACCGGGGATTACGATCCGCGCATCGATCCCATCGTACGCGTGCAGGCCCGCCAGCTCCGCTTCAAATTGCGCGAGTACTACGCCGGACCGGGCGGCGCCGAGCGGGTGGTGCTGGACCTCCCGAAAGGTTCCTACCTGCCCGTCTTTCACCTGAAAGCGGACGAACGGGAATCGCCCCCAGCCGTCGCGCCGGCTCCTATCCCGTCCGCCCGTCCTTCCGGATGGTCCTGGACCGCAGCCTTCCTGGTCACTGTCATAGCCGCCGCGGCTTTGATGTTAAGCCTTTGGAAACACGTTCCGGTGCGCGCCGCCCGACCCGTGAATGCGGCCGCCCGCAGCGCTTATCTGGAAGGCCGCTACTACTGGAGCCAGCGGAACGAGGAGAGCCTCCGCCGCGCGGTCGAATATTTTGGCCAGGCCACCTCCAGGGATCCGGGCTATGCCGACGCCTGGGTGGGCCTGGCCGATTGTTACAACCTCTTGCCCGAATATTCCGCGATGCCGGGCAGCGAATCGTTTCCCCGCGCGCTGGCCGCCGCCAGGAGGGCGGTGGCCTTGGACGACACCCTGGCCGATGCGCACAGTGCCCTGGCCTTCGCCGCGTTTTACGGCATGCTGGATACGCGCACGGGCGAACGGGAATTCCAGCGTGCTTTGGAACTTAATCCGAATTATGCGGAAGCCCACCAGTGGTATGCCACGGCCTTGATGACGCTCGGCCGTTTTCGCGACTCGCTGGCGCAGATCGACCGGGCCCAGGAACTGGCCCCGTCGTCGCGCTCCATCCTGGCCGACAAAGGACTGATCCTGCTTTACTCCGATCAGACCGAACAGGCTTTCCGGTTGCTCACAAACATCGAGATGGCCGAGCCGGGTTTCGTTTCCCCGCATAGACACCTGGCCGGCTACTATCTGGCGCGCCAGGATTATCCGAACTACCTGCTGGAGTCCAGGAAGGCGGCGGAGCTATCGCATGACACGCATGCGCTGGCTGCCATTGACGCGGGCGAAAAGGGATTGGCGGCGGGAGGCGGGCGCGGCATGCTGGAAGCCATGCTGCGCGTGCAGAAGAGCCAGTATCTGCAAGGCCAGGCCCCGGCCTACGAATTGGCCGCCACATGCGCGCTGCTGGGCCGGAAGCAGGAGGCCATCGAATATCTGAAAGTGGTGCGTGAGCAGCACGATTACAAGATTTTGATCTCCCGCATCGACCCGGCGCTCGCCGGCATCCGCGACGCGCCGGAATACCGCGCGCTGCTGGCCGATCTGGATCGCGGCCGCTAGTGCGGTGGCATGCGCAGCGTGGGGAGCCCTTGCTTAAAGCATTCTCACGCGTCTGCTCGCACACACATCAAAGAAGTCCTTAATATTGAATGTGAGCAGCGCATCGATCCGCACATTAGTGTCCTGGATCATTACGCGCAGCAACATATCGACAAAACTGATCGCACGCTTCCCCAATCGAGCCTCGCGAAATGTAGCTTCCAGGGCGTCCTCGCGATAAGGGTTGTCGTCGATGAACTGCACATGGGGCGACCTGAGTGTTCGCTCCAGCCGCTCCATCCGGGCTTGTTCTTTACGAAGCGCGTGCCGAGGGTTTCGTAGAGAGTTGGCCATGGAAAGACGACTCTGAGCGTATCGATGTGGTGGGCTTTGTCCGCCGCCTTGCGGTGTTCGCCATCACGGGGATCGAACAAGGCGAACCAAAAACCTGCGTCCAGGACTAGGTTCCGGTTGATTTCAGGAGCCACTTTCATCCTTCATCGTCTTCGATTGGCCCTTTGGCGGGTGCGGATCCCGCCCAGGGGGCCGGCCTGCGTTGTCCAAAAAGGAATCGTCCCTTCATCTTGCGGTCCTTGCCCATGAAGATGAGATATATGCGGCTCCTCGCATCGATTTCGACCGATTTCTCGACGCTTGCCTTAACCTCTGCAGGTAAGTCCTTCTTCGACGCAAAGGAGAACAACGCAAGGTTATCGCCACACTCACGGGCACCTTGTGCGTCGAGCCAACGGTAGAGGCCCTCGTAGTCGCCCTGGACCCCGAGGTCAAAAGACATCCATGCAATTTTCTTCATCGGGACTCGCTCACCATTCGGTAATCGCATTTAAACATAATGCATTCCACGAAATAATTCGACTGGCGCCGATTTCCGCGTGTGCGTGTCTTCCAACCCCAGCCGTGCATCCCGTGTTGCTATCATCGCGATGAGTCGATGCCGGCATCCGTCCCGCCCGTCCCCGCCGCGCAGGATCCCTCCGCGGCTTTGCGCACCCGCCCGGGTGGGCTGGCCGAAGTGGCGGGATTGTTCACGCGGCTGAGCCTGACCGCGTTTGGCGGGCCCGCCGCGCACATCGCGATGATGGAAGACGAAGTCGTCCGGCGTCGGCGCTGGATCACGCGTGAAGAGTTCCTCGACCGCCTGGGCGCCGCCAGCCTGATTCCCGGACCCACCTCGACGGAAATGGTCATCTATCTCGGCTACCTGCGGGCGGGCTGGCCGGGACTCATTGTGGCGGGCGTCTGCTTTATCGTGCCCGCGGCGGTCATGGTGGCCGGTTTGGCATGGGCTTATGTCCGGTTCGGCGGCCTGCCGCAGTCGCAGCGATTCCTTTACGGGCTGAAACCGGTAGTGATCGCGATAATTGCGCAGGCCCTATGGAAGCTTTGCCGCACGGCGGTAAAGACGAGGTTTCTGGGCGTGGCCGGGATGGCGTCCGCGGGCGCGGCCGTCGCCGGCGCGGGTGCGCTGATCGTTTTGGCCGGCGCGGGCCTGGTGGCGGGATCCCGCGAATGGTGGACCTCCGGGCGGCGGGAACTCAAGCCGCTGGTTGTCCTTCTGCTCATCGCCGCGGCGGCCCTGGCCGCGCAGTTCGCCATATTTGCCGCGCCGTCCGCACAGCCGCACGCGGCCGGCCTGCGCGCGTTGTTCCTTTACTTCACGAAGATCGGTTCGGTGCTCTACGGCAGCGGCTACGTGCTGCTGGCGTTTCTGCGGCAGGATCTGGTAGTCAGGTGGCACTGGCTGACTTCCAGGCAACTGCTGGACGCCGTGGCGGCCGGCCAGATTACGCCCGGCCCCCTGTTTACCACCGGGACTTTCATCGGCTATCTCCTGCAGGGCGTACCGGGCGCCGCGGTGGCCACCGCCGGTATCTTCGTGCCGGCCTTCGTGCTCTGCGCGGTCAGTGGACCCGTGATGCCGTGGCTGCGAAAATCGCGGCTGGCAGGCGCTTTTCTCGACGGTGTGAACGTGGCGTCCCTGGCGCTGATGGCATTGGTGACGTGGGAACTGGCCCGCACCGCCCTGATCGACGCCCTCACCGTGGTAACCGCGATGGTATCGGCAGTGCTGCTGTTGCGCTACCGCGTGCACACCGGTTGGCTCATCCTGGGCGGCGTACTCTGGGGACTGGCGCTGGCGTGCCTGGCTTAGAAAGCCGGATCGGAGGAGCACCTCCGCGAAGTCACCTGGCGGGCGTGGATTGAGCCGGAGCGGACGGCGGATCCTGCAGCATAAACACCTTCTCGTCGGGTTTCACCAGCTTCAGACGCTGGCGGATTTCCTGGTCCGGACCCGATGGGCTGCCGCTGAACCGGTCGATGCGCGACCGCTGCTCCTCGATCTTGCGGGCCATGTCCGCGTTCTTCTTTTCGTATTCGCGGATGAGCCGGCGTTTCTCCATCAGACCGGGAACGCCTTGCGGTCCCTGCAATGCCACAAACGCATAACCTGTAAGTGCCAGCAGCGCCGCAGCGCCGGCCAATCTGGAAAGGGACGACTTCATTGCCTGATGCCGAGAACATAATGGTAACATCGTCTTCGAAATCTGTTTCCGATTTTTTTTGCTATGACGGATAAAATTGTTGTGTTAAGTACCTGCGCCACCGAGGAGGAAGCCGCGAAGCTGGCGCGCGTGCTGGTGAACGCCCGCGTGGCGGCATGCGTGACCCTGGTTCCGGGCGCCCGTAGCATCTACCGTTGGCAGGAAGCGATCGAGTCGGCCGCCGAGTGCCTGCTCATTATCAAATCGTCGCGCCAACTTTTCGAACCCTTGCGCACGGCTCTCGAAAAAGCCCATGCCTACGACGTACCGGAAGTGCTGGCGCTGTCCGTGGCGGAGGGCGCGCCGGGGTACATGACCTGGCTGGAGGGTCAACTTGGCGCCTGAGGGCTGGCTGCGGCCCGGCATGGCCATGGCGCTGGACATGGATGGCGTGATCGTGGATTCGAATCCCTTGCACACCCAAGTCTGGACCGAATACACTCGCCGCTTCGGGATCGAAGCCGGACACACCCTCGCCGAACGGATGTACGGCAGGCGTAACGACGAGATCGTGCGCGATTTTTTCGGCCCGGGATTGAGTGTGGACGAGATAGCGGCCCACGGGGCCGCCAAGGAGGCGCTGTATCGGGAAATGTTGGGACCCCGGCTGGCGGAAACCCTAGTGCCCGGCGTGCGCGAGTTTCTAGGGCGGCATGCGGGCTTGCCCGTGGGGCTGGCGACCAATGCCGAACCCGCCAACGTGAATTTTATCCTGGACCGCGGCGGCCTGCGCGAATACTTCCGCGTCATCGTGGATGGCCACCAGGTGCGGCATGCCAAGCCGCATCCCGAGATCTATCTGCGCACCGCGGAACTGCTTTCCGTCGCGCCGCGGAACTGCATCGTATTTGAAGATTCCTTCTCCGGCATCGCCGCGGCGCAGGCGGCCGGCACACGCATCGTGGGCCTCCGGACGACCCATCGGGAGCTGCCGGGCGCGTACCTGGCCATCGACGATTTCCGCGCCCCGCAACTCGAAGCCTGGGTACGCGCACAGGTCCCGGACAGGCCCTGAATGGGAGCGCTTGCGTTCATGCCGATGCAGTTGGCTCTGGCCTTTGGCATCCTCGCGATCGCCGCCGCAATTTTCGTGATGTGGCGCCGCGACGAACGCCTGCGCGGCCAGCGCGGGATGTTGCGCCGCGCCTATGAACTGGGCGAAGAGATCCTGAGCGCGTCGTCGGCCGATCAGATTTTCGACAAGGTGAGGGTGGTGGTCCCCAGAATCTTCGGCGTGACCAGCGCGGATCTTTACCTGTACAACCGCCAGGCGAAAACGCTGGATGCGGTGGATCGGAGCGGCGCCGAACAGACTTCCATACCGCTCGCCGCTCCCCCGCCCGGCCCGCAAGCGGGCGCGGTAGCCTGCTTCCACTACCGCACGCTGCTGGCGATTCCCGATATCTCCCGCAGCCCGTTTCCGATGACCGGTGACGACGGGACGGCAGCCCCTCGCTCGCTGCTGTTCGTTCCCATGCTCGCGCAAGGCGAAGTCCTGGGCATTCTGCAGATGGACCAGCGGGACCGCGCGCGGGTTTTCAGCCGCGATGAGCAAACCCTGACGCAACATCTGGCCAATCAGATCGGCGTCGCGGTCAAGCTGCTCGATCAGCGTTCCGTTCGCGAACAGCTTTTCCGCACCGAAAAGCTGGCGGCGGTCGGGCAGCTCATCTCCGGCATCGCCAACGATCTGCGCGCGCCGCTGGCGGCCATCGCCGGCCTGGCCCAGGCCGCGCAGGCAGGTGGAGACGCCGCCGCGGGACCTTCCGCCGCGGACCTGTCGGGTATCGCCGGAGAGGCCCGCCGCGCGGCTGAGATTATCGACCGGCTGGTCGGGTTTGCGGGCACCGGGCCGGCCCAAACCCAGCCCGTCGAACTGAACGGCCTGCTGCGCAACCTGATCGAATTCCGCGAGCGCGAGTGGAAGGTGCGCGGCATCCTCGCGCGCAGCCTGCTGGCCGACGAGCCGGCCATCGTTCTGGGATCGCATGGCCAGCTTGAACAGGTCTTCCTGAACCTGCTGGTACACGCCGAACAGTCCCTGTCCGACGCCAGCGAGAAATCCATCGTCATCCGCAGTAACCTGGTGGCCCGGCGCATCCTGGTCGAGATCGTCTACAGTGGTCCGAAGGGTTTTCCGGACCCCTTCCTGCCGGGCGCCGACCAGGCCGCCGGCGGCGCGGGCTTGGGCGTTTGCCGCGGCTTGATTGCCGGCCATGGAGGCGAGATCCGGCTGGTTCAGCAGGCCGGGGGCGACCCGGCGTTTCAGGTCGAGTTGCCCTGCGCGGGCCGCGAGAAGCCCAGCACGCACGCGCTCGAAAACGGGCGCGACGGGGCGCACAGCTTGACGGCCCTGGTGATCGAACCTGCCGAGGCCATCCAAACGCAGTTACGCGGTCTGTTGGCCCTGCGCGGATATCGCGTGGTACCCGTGAACAGCTCCGACGAGGGGCTGGACCTGGTGCAGCGGCTGCGCTTCGATGCCGTCTTCTGCTCGGTCCACGCGCCCGGCCTCAACTGGGTGGAGACCGCCGAACAAGTGCGGGCCCGCGTGGGCGGATTCGTGTTGCTCTCCGATTCCTATAATGCCGATCTTTCCGCCGACTTCGCGGGCGAGCGCCGCTTCGTGCTGGCCAAGCCGGTCGACGAGAAGCAACTCGACCGCGTGCTCGAAGCCATTCGCGCCGGTTCCCGCTGATGCGCCGTGTGGGGCGTGGCGCACGCTTTAGCGTGCCGGCGGGACTTTTAAGTCCCGCTACGGCGAACTGAAGTTCGCCGCGGCATGCTGAAGACGGTGGTGAAAAAGTAAGTCGGGGGGTGTCACTTTAAAACAATTTCGCGCGTCTATGTTTTATGCGCGGTGCCGACTACAA
>Ga0187855_10001966_pt1 | contig 15714 bp, 13 predicted proteins | sample June2016WEW_8_10_2_FD_132969 | JGI IMG/M metagenome (GOLD analysis project Ga0187855, IMG submission 132969) | Peatland microbial communities from SPRUCE experiment site at the Marcell Experimental Forest, Minnesota, USA - June2016WEW_8_10 | ecosystem: Environmental > Terrestrial > Soil >...
CCCGCGTTTCCCTGCGCTGCTGGGGAATGCTCTACCAAAAATGATGCCTGAGACCTGTTGGAGGTTGCTCTCTCATTCTGCGGTGAAGCAGGAGCGGCGTCAAGTACCTGGGGCAGGAATCGGTGATCAACGAACGGTTAATCGAGTGAATCGCGATGATTATTCGTCTGTTATTCCCTGGTGTCCGCCATGGCCAGGGCCATCGAGTCGAGCGAGAGCGAGCGCAGCAGATTGCGGCGCATGCCCTGTTCGACCTGGACGAGGGCGCGCGCGGCGCCGTCGATCCACTCCACGGTCAGGCCTTCGGACAGGCGCTCGAGATCGGCGGTGAGATCGATGTTGCGGATGAGCGACGGTGTGCCCGCGACGATCAGAAGCAAATCCTCAAGCAAGCTTCCGAGAGCGCGCAGCAGATTCACCGTCTTCTCCTGGCCTTCGGCGCCGGCACGATAGGATTCGGTGGCGTGGAAGAGCTGGGAATAATCAGGCTCGCGCAGAGCCGTGCGCAGGATGACGAGCGCGTCAGTGCGGCTCAGGAGATAGGCATCGAGGTCGATCGAAAGCGCGCGGCCGACAGCACCCATCGCAAGTCGTGCGGCGAGCGCGCGGTCGCGAGGGCTCAGCTGGGGACGGCGAGCAGCCAGCAGCGATTCGAGATCGGAGGGCGCAATTGCGGCGAGGCGATGCACCACGGCGCGCGAGCGAATCGTGGGCAGTAGCTCTTGAGGATTTTCGGTGAGCAGGATGAGCGTGGTGTGGTCGGGTGGTTCTTCGAGTAACTTGAGAAGGCTGTTGGCGGCTTCTTTCATGAATGCCGAAGAAGTGAAAATGGTGAATGCGCGCTTGGCTTCGATAGGCGGCCGGTAGTAGGCGGCGTGGATCGCCTGGCGGACCTGGCCGAGCTTGATCAACAGCTGCGGCGGGTCGGGCGGGACGACGAGCACGTCGGGATGGGTCTGGATGAGAATGCGCGTCTCGCGCTTGTCGGTCTCACGGAGATCGTCGCGGGCTTCAACGGCCTCGGCGACGAGCGCTTCGAGATTCGCTGCTGCAGCGATGCGGGTGCAATTCGCGCAGCGTCCGCAGAAGTCGGGCAGGCCGTCGGATTCCGCCGGCTCGAGACAGTTCATGGCCTGGGAAAGCATCAGCGCCAGTGTGTACTTGCCCGCGCCGCGCGGCCCGGCCAGGATCATGGAGTGCGGAAAGCGCCCGGTGCGGATGCCTTCGCGCAAGTGCGCGACCGTGGCGGAGTTGCCGAGGAAGTCTCGAAATCCCACGGATTGAGGGTAACAGGGAGCGACCCACCCCGCCGACGAAGCCTTGTGGCTGGGGCCGGGCGAGTGTGCAGAAATCTATCTGCCTTGTAATGAGGAGTATGCAGCGAGATGACTTGGCACGAGGTTTGACGTCGAGAAACAAGTGAAAAAGTGAAGAGGCTGAAGGGGTGAGAAGAGGCGCAGGTTCTGCTTTTGTAATCGAATTGGCCGTCCCAGTGACGAAGGTGTCGACACGCGTACTGTTCCTTTCCTCGGGAATGTTGACTAAGATTTTGATTAATCAGTGTGCTGCTTCATAAGTTCCGCCGGTGCCGCCTTTCAATGGCCGCATCGGCGGTTTTCGTTTTGGGGTGGTAATCGAGCTCGAACCAGGCCGATGAGACACTGAAGTGTCGATCAACCGTTTTCCGGATCGCCGGTCACCTGACCGGTGTCGGCCGCAAATCGAAGCCTCGTGCTGCTATCATCGCTGTTCTAAACGGAGCAGCCATTGCGCAAACTAATTCTGTCCTCGCTTCTCATTGTGTCTTCAGGCGCCTTACTGCACGCCCAGCAGTACGACCTGGTGCTTGAGGGCGGGCGCGTGATGGATCCCGAAACCGGACTGGATGCCGTGCGCAATGTCGGCATTCGCGACGGAAAGATCGTCCGCATCTCGCCGGAGGCGCTGAGCGGGCGCCGCGTGGTGGATGCCAAAGGTCTGGTTGTCGCTCCGGGATTCATCGATCTGCATCAGCACAGCCAGGACCTTGCAAGCCAGCGCGTGAAGGCGCTCGACGGTGTGACCACGGCATTGGAGCTGGAAATTGGCGCCCCCGACGTGGCGCGGTTTTTGAAAGCCAAAGAAGGCCGCTCTCCGATCAACTACGGAACCTCGGCCAGCCAGGTGGCCGCGCGATCTCTGGTGTTTGGCGCCCCATTACCGGAAGGGGACATCCTGCCCAAGAGCGGACCTGCGACAGAGCAAGCTGCCACGCCCGAACAAATCAACAAAATTATGGAACGACTGCGTGAGGAACTGGATGCCGGCGGGTTGGCCATTGGCATGGGCATCCAGTACACGCCGGGCGCATCCCGACTGGAGGTGATCGACACTTTTCGCCTCGCCGCCGAACGGAGGGTGCCGGTCTACACACACGTGCGCAGCAACGGGCACGTCGATCCCGGCTCCTCAATTGAATCGGTCAGCGAGGTCATCGCGGCGGCTGCTATCACAGGCGCGTCGCTGCACATCGTGCACATCAACAGTTCTTGCGCTCGCGATTCGATGGAGTGCCTGGCGATGATCGCAGGAGCGCGCGCCCGCGGCCTCGACGTGACCACCGAGGCATATCCTTACCCCGCCGGCATGACTGCCATCAACTCAGGAGTCTTCGACCCGGGATGGCAGGAGAGGATGGGCATCGACTACGGGAGCCTGGTGCTGCCTGACACCGGGGAGCACCTCAACAAAGAGCGATTCGATGCGTTGCGAGGTTCCAACACGACACACTTCGTGCTCATATTCAGTAGTACGCAGGAGGTGCTCGACCGGGTGATTCCGAATCCCCTGGTGATGATCGCCAGCGATGGACTGGAAGGACATCCGCGTAACGCCGGGACGTATTCCCGTGTGCTGGCGCAATACGTGCGCGAAAAGGGAACGATCACGCTGATGGATGCGCTGCGCAAGATGAGCCTGATGCCGGCGGAGATGCTGGAACGATCCACTCCAGCAGCACGGCAAAAGGGGAGATTGCAGGAAGGCGCCGACGCCGACATTGTTGTTTTCGACGCGGCGACCATCAGCGACCGTTCGACCTTCGAGAAGCCAATGGAGGCGAGCATTGGCGTGCGCTATCTGGTGGTAGGGGGAACCGTGGTCGTGGATGAAGGCAAGATGGTGGAAGATGCATTCCCGGGCCGTGCACTCGTGGGACCGGGAAAGCGCGAACCCTAGCGACACATCGGTTCTGTGACGGCCCTTTCGTTCCAGCGCGGCTCAGTTGAATTTTGGAGGATTGGCTTGAGATTCGGCTTGTCTGAGTCCGGGTCAGCCAAGGTATTCTTGCCGCATGCTCCCCGGTCGTCTCAATCCCTTTTGCTTCCAGGGTCTTCTTCTGGTTGCCGTCACGGCGCTGGGGCACGCTCAGCAACCCGGCGTCGTGCGCCTGCCTTGGGACCAATGGCAAATGCACATCGGGGATGACCCGCGCTGCGCAGCAGTTCAGGGCCAAGGCTGCACGCTGCAGAAATACTTTTTCGACCTGAACCGGTACGGAATTGAATGGCAACGCATTGAAGTGACGCTCCCACCCAATCTCCTCGAGCCGCAGGAGCAGCTTGGTCTCGTAGTTCAGGGCGAAGATCCCGTGTATGAGGTCTTCGTCAATGGCCAGTTGATTGGTGGTTCAGGCAGCTTCAGCACCTATGTGGGGCCGCAGGACTCACGCATTGTGCTGAAGATGCCTGCCAGTCTCCCCGCTGACGGACACATTACCATCGCGATTCGAATGCTGAGCCTGCATCCGTTCCTACCCGCTCCGGGCTTTGAGCCTACCATTGCTCCGCTCGATCAAACGCGGACGGTGATGGATGAAGATACGCTGGCCTACCTGCGCGCCAGTTGGCAGCACTATCTTTGTTTTGGCCTGCTTGCCTGCACCGGGCTGGTCTTCTTTTTGTTGTTCTCTGTCAACACCAGGCTGCGCGAGTACTTCTGGCTCGGAGCTTTGCTGGTTCTGTTGTTCACGTTTCGGCTGGGAGAGCTTGCGTCCGTTCTGGATATTGGAATGCCCTCCTGGGCCGGTGTCATCAACTTCAACTTCGGCAACGGCGTGCAAACGCTGATCATCATTGAGTTCGTTTTCTCCTTTCTGGGACGGCCCGTCCCAAGATTCTTCCGACTGGTTGAAATTTGCGGCGCGCTGTCAATTTTGAACGTTTTCCTGCTGGCCCCATTCATTTACCAGGCGCTGTCTCCACTGGTCCGCGTAATGGGGGCCATTGTGATCCATTCGTTCGGCGTGGCGATCCTCGCTGCGATTCTGGCTCAATTGTTACTGGTTCCCACGTGCTTCAAGAGCAAACTGGGCGAGATGCGCTGGATTGGCGGCGCCGTCCTGTTTCTCACCCTTGTTGAGGGGCGCTGGCAGGCAGGGTGGGTGCTCTCTCTGGGCTTCCCTGAGTATTTCCGTTGGGGCGCTCTCGATTTCGATGTGCGGCCGGTGGCGTGGCTCTTGTTTGCCGTTGTGATGCTCATTGCCATGACGTTTCGCCTGCGCCGCATTCAGGACCGCAATCGCGAAGTCGAACAGGAGATGGCCGCTGCGCGAAGTGTGCAGCAGATCCTGATTCCCGATCAACTGCCGTCCATCCCCGGCCTTCGCATCGACAGCGCCTACTTGCCCGCGCAAGAAGTTGGCGGCGACTTCTTTCAGATTCTCCCCATCCCCAACGCTGCCAATCTCGAGCTGCCCTCAGCTTTCATCGTGCTTGGCGACGTGAGCGGAAAGGGGCTGAAGGCGGCTATGACCGTTTCGCTGATTGTTGGAACGCTGCGCACCAGCGCCAGCCATTGCACCAGCCCGGCTGAGTTGCTCGGCGAGGTCAACCGTGCGCTCATTGGTCGCAATGACGGCTTCGCGACTTGTCTGGCGCTGATGGTCGATTCTTCGGGCAGACTTAGGGTGGCGAACGCCGGCCACCCCAACCCGTATCTCGACGGTTCGGAGATTCAGACCGAAGCCAACCTGCCCCTCGGTCTCGATGCGGAGATTCGATACTCGGAGATCACCTTTCAGCTCGACGTGGATTCGTTTTGCACTCTGGTGACTGACGGCGTGGTCGAGGCAACCAGCCCCAGTGGCGAACTCTATGGCTTTGAGCGCACCCAGGCAATCAGCAGCCAACCGGCAAACACCATTGCCGAAGCAGCCAGGGAGTTCGGCCAGGAAGACGACATCACAGTTTTGTCGATCAGCCGAACCCTTGATCTCAATCCCGGGCTGGCGTGAAGGCTTTCTTCGAGGTTTCAGCCTGGGGTTGATCCGCAACCGAAGCTTTCTAATCGCCGAATTGCTGCGCTAAACTTGCCAAGCCATGGTCTTGAAACAGTACTACCTGGGCTGCCTGGCCCACGCTTCGTACCTGCTGGGAGACGAGGAAAGTGCAACCGCCATCGTTGTCGATCCGCAGCGGGACATTGCCGGATACCTCGCCGATGCTGAAGGGCTTGGCCTGAAAATTCGCCATGTATTTCTCACGCACTTCCATGCTGACTTTGTGGCAGGCCACCTGGAGTTGCGCGACCAGTGCGGAGCGGTTATCCATATGGGCCCCAGAGCCGACGCCGAGTACCCCCTGGCCAAAATGAAGGACGGGGATACGCTGGACTTTCCGGGACTTCGGCTGCAGGTGCTGGAGACGCCGGGCCATACCATCGAATCCATCTCCATCCTGGTCTTCGACCTGGCCAAAGACGTGTCGAAACCTCACGCGGTGCTGACGGGCGATACGCTCTTTATCGGCGATGTGGGCCGTCCCGATCTGCGCGCTTCGCTGGGATGGACCGCTGCCGACCTGGGTGCGCACCTCTATGATTCGTTGCATGGCAAACTGCTGGCGCTCGACGACGACGTGCTTGTTTACCCGGCGCACGGAGCCGGTTCGCTGTGCGGCAAGAAGCTTTCCTCTGACACCGTTGCCAGGCTCGGAGATCAGCGGCGCCTGAACTATGCATTGCAGCCCACGACGAAAGAGGAGTTTGTTCGCCTGGTCACCGCAGATCAGCCGGATGCTCCGCCCTACTTTACTTTCGACGCGATTCTGAATACGCGCGAGCGCGCCACCCTGGAGAAGACATTGGCTGAGGTGCTGCGCCCTGTGGAACTTGACGAAGTGCTGCGCATGGGCGACAAGGGGGCCCAGTTTCTCGATGTGCGCGATGCCGCCGAGTACGCCAAGGGGCACCTGGCAGGCAGTATCAATATTGGGCTCGGCGGCCAGTTTGCCACGTGGGCGGGCACCGTGCTCGACCGTGCCCGGCCGATTTTGATCGTTGCCGAACCGGGAGGCGAAAAGGAGGCGGCTCTGCGTCTCGGCCGCATTGGTTTCGATCACGTCCATGGCTATCTGGCAGGAGGCATGGGGGCGCTTGCGAGCAGGCCTGACCTGGTTCGGACCACGGAGCGAATGAGCGTTGCGATCGCGGCAGAGGAGCTGGCGAGGACTCCCGGGCTGGTGCTCGATGTGCGCACGCCGCGTGAGTGGACCGCTAAACACATCGAAGGCAGCTTGAACATCCCGCTGAATCATCTGCAGGAACGCATCGGCGAAGTGCCGCGCGACCGCCGCATTGTCGTCCATTGCGCCGGCGGCTATCGCTCTTCCACCGCGGCCAGCATCCTGCACCAATATGGGATCACCAACGTGATTGAGATTGCGGGTGGCATGGCAGCCTGGGAATCGGCCGCGCTGCCGGTCGCTTCTGAAGGCGACTAAGGGCGCTGGATTGGCAGGCTTTTTCCCCGCCCTAACAAGTTGGAGCGAAGCACCCCGGATGAGCGGGGCGATGTCGTCATCCTCTCAGGGGCGCTGGGCCGAGCATTTCAAGTCCAAAAGAAACATGTCAATTAAACTTGACAAGTCGCGTCGGAGGATGTAATGTGTACTTGACAGTAAGTAAAGGAGACCAATCATGTTTTGTTCCATGAAAACGGCCGCGCAACGCAGGTATGTCATTCGCTCGTTGGAAGGGGCCGGGCTTGTTATTGCGCTGGCTGTCGGGGCGGCAGCGGCCTTCCGCCTGGGGCATCTGCACGGCCCTTTGACCTACGTCGTGGCTGTGTTGCCGGCGCTGCCGATCATCTGGGTGCTGATCGAGACCGGCGTTTACCTTGCTGCGGAGAAGGACGAGTTCCAGCGCAACATCCTTGTGCAATGTCTGCTCGGCGGCATTGGCGGGACGCTTGCCGCGACGACAATCTGGGGGTATCTGGAAGACTTCGCGCGTGCGCCGCGGCTGGACCTGATCCTGGTGTATGTCATCTTCTGGTTTTTCGCCGCGATCACCTACCCCGTTGTGAGCCGGAGGTATCGATGAAGAACCGGCTGAAGGTGCTGCGCGCGGAGCGGGACTGGTCGCAGGCGGATTTGGCGCACCGGCTGGAGGTGTCGCGGCAATCTGTCAACGCGATTGAAACGGGGAAGTTCGATCCGAGTTTGCCGCTGGCGTTCAAGTTGGCGCGGCTGTTCGGGAAGAGGATCGAGGAGATCTTCTTGGATAACGGTGATCATTGATCAGTGGTCAGAGGTGAGAGAACAGAGATCAGAGACCGAAGAGGGAGTCAGCAAGTCGGCAAGTCAGCGAAAAACAAATGCAGGTCCTTCGACTCCGTCTGGCGCAAAAATGCGCCAAACTCCGCTCAGGATGACCGCCCTAAAACCAGGAGCACGAAGCAAATGAGCGATTCGGCGGCGCGGGAAACGCCATCTCGAACTTCTGGTGACCTGCGATATCTTGCCGACAGCAAATCCGGTGCTATACTCCTGCCGTATCTTTCCTCCTCCCGTGAAGATCATTTCAGTGCGGCGGCGCTCTCTTCAATTCTTGTTCTCTGCGATCACGATCCTGGCAGTGACAGGATGCGTCGGTTCTGTGCCGCCCGGCCATTACGTTCAACTTTCGATTCTCAACACTCTGCGTCTGCCGACGGGCTACCAAGGCAGCGGAATCGCCATGCAGGGATCGTTTGCATACATTTCGACGGAGGCGATCGGCAGCCAGAACGAGACGAGGAGCCTGGTGATTGCCAATCTGGGAGCGCCGGCCGCTCCAACCATCGTGAGCGCGAATTCATCGGGGCTGACAAGCGACATGGGAGGCATCGCTGTAAGCGGCAATTATGCTTATGTGCCGTACGAGTCGGCGTCGGGGACCAACTTCCAGGTATGGGATGTGAGCGATTCGCGAAGCCCGTTTATCGTGGGCAGCACAAGCATCTCCTGCCCCACAGGGATGTTTCCATTCAATAGCCCGGCCCACTATGGGAACGATGTCTATGTTTCGTGCTGGGAGAGTGAGGTCACGACTACCGGCGCGTTCGCGATTCTCGATGTGTCGAACCCGGCTTCTCCATCGGTGGCGAAGATGATTTCCGTGACGGCCAACTACCAACCGATCTCCTTTGCTATTCAGGATCAGAACCTGTATGTCGTCGCGACCCAAGGCGGCTCTTCGAGCGATTACGTTATGCAGTATTTGATCGAAGATCCAACCTCTCCTTCTCTTCTAGCAACTGTATCGGTTCCGCATTCCCCTCAGTGGGTGGTGGCCCAGGAAACTGCGGCCCTCGTCCCGATTTACGATGGCGCCGAGTTGCAGGTCGTCGACTTCTCCAGCCCCTCGTCTCCGCAGATGCAAAGCGTGAGCCTTGGATCGTGCCATCCGATGAGCGTGTCAGTCTACCGGGAGAATCTGGCGTTTGTGACTTGCGACTCGCCGGGCGGCTTGGCCGAAGTGAGCCTGGCGACCGCCGGTCGCCCATCGTACCTTGGAACAACTCTCAGCGGCCCGGTGTTTAACTTCGTTGCTGCTTCGGGCGGCTATCTATATGGAGTTGATGCCAGCGGCAACTTCGATACGGTGGGTGAGGGAAGCGGGGGTCAATGATCACTGGGCAGTGGCACCGAGTCGGCGAAAAACAAATGCTGGTTCTTCGACTCGGTCTGGCGCGAGAATGCGCCAGACTGCGCTCAGGATGACCGAGCTAAAACCTGCGAACGCCGATCATGGTGCGCTCGGTTACTTGCCGGTGTAGATGACGTGCCAGATGGAGTTGGAGCCGTCGTCGGAGACGAAGAGCGAGCCATCGCTGGCGACGGCGACACCGACAGGCCTGCCCCAGACATCACCATCGCCGTTGCCCACCGTGAAGCCAGTCAGGAAGTCTTCATACTCACCGGTGGCGTGGCCGTCGTGCATGAGCAGGCGAACGACTTCGTAGCCGGTGCGCTGAGCGCGATTCCATGACCCGTGCTCGCAGGCGAAGCCATCACCCTTAAATTCAGCGGGGAACTGCGAACCCTCGTAGAAGGTGAGCTCGAGCGAAGCCATGTGCGGATTCATCAGGATGTCTGGTGTAATGACCTTCGACTTGAGCTCGGGATGCTTGCCTTCGTGGCGCGGATCCTGGTGACCGCCCATGTACCACCAGGGCCAGCCGTAGAAGCCGCCTTCCTGGACATGGGTGACGTAGTCGGGTACGAGATTGTTACCCAGAGCGTCGCGCTCGTTGGTTGAGCACCAGAGCTCGCCGGTAGTGGGATTGATGGCCTCTCCTACGCAGTTGCGCAGGCCCCATGCGTAAATCTTGATGAACTTGCCCTCGGGAGTGAACTCGAGGACGTCGGCGCGATGGAACTCTTCGGGGTGGGTGTCGGAGTCGTCGACATTGGAGTGCGAGCCGACGGAAGCGAAGAGCTTGGAGCCGTCAGGCGAGAAGACGAGGTCGCGAGTCCAATGCCCTCCGCCACGAAGGCGGCCGTAGCCGGGCAACTGGGCGAGCTGTTCTTTGGGACCCCGAGGCGTGAGGTCGCCGTTGTGATAAGGGAAGCGGACGATTTCGTCGGTCTCGCCGACGTAGACCCACTGGGGATTGGGGCCGCTGGGATAAAAGGCAATGCCGAAGGGCAGAGCGAGACCGGTGGCAAAGACGGAAGTCTGCTGCGGCCTGCCCTGGGCATCGACACCGCGAAAGACTTTGATCTTGCCCGACCCGCTTTCGGCGAGAAAGAGGTCGCCGTTGGGCGCGAACCGAAGCAGGCGCGGATTGTCGAGGCCAGTGGTGTAGAGATCCACTTTGAAACCCTTGGGCGCGATGGGCCAGGCGTTGGCAGGGCGGGGAACAACCGTGGGGCCGTTGTCGACGGATTGCTCGGGAGCCGGAGCAGGTAGGTCGGCGACAGTGAGATGGCGGCGGATGCCGGGGGCTTCGTGAGCCGCGTCGGTGAATGCGGCTTGGCCGGTGAGAACCAGGGGCTGCTTGGGAACGCTCTTGGCAGCGTCGAATGCGGCGAGTGTGGAAACGCTTAGGAGAGCGAAAAGGCCGGCGAGAGCCGAGGCTTTCAGGAGTTGTTGTCGATTTTTCATGAGACCTCTCAAGGTGTCTTATTTTTTGGATGCGCCGGGTTCAGGTTCCGGTCCGACGGGGGAGGATTGAGAAGGTTAGAGCCCGGTTAAGAGTTTCGCGGGCAGCGTTGCGGTGACGATCACGCGCTCGCCGTGCTGGGTGACTTGAGCGGTCTTGAGGAGCCCGGCCAGAGCGTCGTCGGCCTTGCTCTTGTGAGTCGGAACTGAAACTGCGCGAGCAACCGTGACCAACGTGCCCAGAGCAGCGGCCTGGCCGGCAGCTGTGTCGGCATTGGGAGCGATCTCCTCGACGCGCAGATGAAGCGATTCAAACGAGCCGGGGACAGGAAATGAAGGAGCGGCGCTGGCGATGATGGTGGAGTCGGCGGCGAGGGGCAGCTGCAAGCCGAGAACGCTGATCGCGCCGCTTTCAGAGAAGGGAAGGCCGATTTGGCCGACGCCCCAGGCCAGCGAGAGCAGGGGCACATCGTGGAAGTGCTGGCTGAGCAGGGAGGAGCCGGAGAAGGGCAGTGCAGCAGTGCGGTGGCGGTCGAGGATCGAGTGCATCTGCTCTGGGGTGGGCGTGTTGCTGACGGCCACCATGTCGTAGCCGATCTGTGCAACACGCACAGTGCGGCCCTCGGAGGGGATGCTGTAGACGGTGTGGCCCATGTAGGACTCGCGCGAGGCGGCGTGGGCGTCGAGCCAGGCGTTGAGTTTCTTGCCGGTAATCTTGCCCACCAGAACCATCGAGTAGGCCACTGGGCCGTTGGGACCGTTGGGATCGGGCATGCGATGCAGCGCGATAGCAGCCTGGTCCACGTCGAGTTCCCAATCGATGCCGGTCGCGTCGACGAACTCCTGGTAGTCGGCCACGCGATGCGGCGGCGGAAAATGCCGGAAGTGGGCGAGGGTGCGGATGGGCGTCAGGTTGATGTAGATGATGCCGTCGGACTCAGGCAACAATCGGGCGGCCTCAGGCGGCGCCTTAGAGCGGAGAAAGACAGCCACGGCCAGCAAAATCAGGACCGCGGCGACGATCAAGAGCGTTCTGCGGGTACGTCGGCTCATGCGGACGGCTCGCGGGAGCCGTCAGGAATGAGCGTAACACCCCGAGGGCGGAGCGGGCCGTAGGCACCGCCCGCACCTGATTCACGCCGAACTTAGATAATCTGCTGTTCTTGGTGCGGCATGGGTCCAGGTGCCGCTGCTAATTCACGCTGAAGCAATAAATCTTTGACGCGGGCGCTTGATCGCCAGCCGGTGACGGCGGGAGGATTCCATATTCTCCTCTGCCAACGGCTGAGTCCAGGGTGAGCTGGTAGACACGCGGCGCGATTTTCTCAGACTGAAACGGGACGGCATCCTTGCCTGTGACGTTTTTGTTGCTCATCGAGTCCATCAACCCGAATTTGACCGCGCTAAATTGGCGCGTATGCGATTTGGCGTGAAGGCGCAGCATTTGATACTCCGTTGCAGGGGTCGCGCCCGCCGGGACATAGACCAGGAGCTTGACAGGGAGGGCCGCACTCACCGGCGACCTGCCGCCCTGGATCTCGCCGTTCAGTCCCCCGCCCGCGATGCCTCCTGTTGCGGCCATCTTAAGAAAGTCGCCGGCCGGAATCACCATCTTAATGTTCTCCGGCTGCAGCGGGACCCAGGCACCGGATGCGTCCTTGTAATAGACCTCGTCGATGCTCTGCGGGAGGTTGGAGATATCAGCCGCAGGCGGAGGAGCGATCGGGGCTGGGGCAACCGCCGGAGCCGAGGCCACCGCGGGTGCGGCCGGCGGTGTTGCCCCCTTGGCCACCATGGCGGCTACTACCTTATCGCCCACGCCGGAGACTTTGAGGGCAATCAGGCTGTCGGTGGAGGTGTCATAGGCACCGGGCTTCGCGTTGATGGTGGAAACAATCAAATCGTCAGAGAGGCCAGCCTTCACCAGCTTGACTACGGAATCGTTATTCAGGGATTGTTGAGCTACGAGGAATGGGCAAGAAGCCAGGAATAATACTGCGAAAAAGCACGTACGCATTTTGCTTCTCCTTGTCTTTGCAGACAGAAAAGTCGACCCAAGGGAAGCAAGTTGGATCATCGGTCGAAGCACTGATCCCTGCAATAGCACGAAGGTGCAGAGCTAGATGAAGCGGTGTAAGAGTGGGAAGGACGGGCGCGGAGTGCCAAATCGGGAACGCGGTCGGGGTGAGAGTGTTAGCCGTGAGGGCGCGAGCCGATCATCGGGAGACCGGCGCTACAGCTAGCCAATCAATGATAGGTGGAAGCGTTTCTGAGCCAGGACTCGATCCTGTGCGTCTCGTCCTCATCCATCGCAGGCGCGCCCTTTCGCAGCATGGTCATGAACCAATCGATCTCCTCGGGCCGGTCGGGATACCCAATGCTCCCAGTGACAGGCCGGTCGGAGGTGACGATCACCTGACCGTTGGCATCGAGAAACGCGAACCACGGCACACCTTCCGGGCTTCCGAACCGTGCGGCGAGCGTGTCGGCGCCCGGTGTCTCGAGCTCCGGGTGCTTGCCTACTTTTTCTTCGTAGTGAACTTCCGCTCGAACAAAATACTTCTGCACGATGGGCGCAATGTCAGGTGAGGACAGAAAGGCATCCAGAAGGTGGCATGGCTTGCACCAGGATGCGCTGAATTCTAGAAATACGACCTTCTGCTGCTGCGAGGCGCAGCTCGTTGCCTCGCTCAGGATCTGCTGGGCTGTCTGTGTGCCCTGCGCGCGCCCTGAGAAGCCGTTCAGCGCGAAAACCAATAATCCAAGCGTGCATCCCAGCGTGCGCTTCATCGCATCCCCTCGATTCTCAAATGCAGGTTCCTGTTCGACGGTGATTGCTTCGCAATCTCCACTCAGGGCAGGCTTTCAGCTCTGTTTGGCCCAACGGACAAACTCGTTCAGGATGACCGCGAACCTGGGAAACGAAAACTAGTTGACAACCGCAAAGGTGAAAATCTTGCCTGAGCTGGGCGGAGTCTTCGAGGACGTGTCAATGGGCTCGAGGAAGCCGAACTCGCCTTGCCCGAGATCGCCGTTCAGGACAATTTGATAAGCCGAAGGCGCGATTTCCTTGCCGGTGAAATCGACGTCGTCGTGCACACTGCTGGTGGATTCATGGCCAAGCTCACCCGCCGCGGATTGGAATTGGCGGTTGTTGCCCGCAACGTGGAGGCGGAGGAGCCGATAGTCGTTGGGAGAACGGCCCTCGGCGAGGTGAATGAGCATCGTCACCGGCGTGCTGACGACAAGCCTGCTACGCGTGCCTCCTACGAGGCCATCGACATCCGGTTTCACCAGTCCGGCAGTGGCTAGGTGCTTGACCTTGCTGCCCGATTCAAAGACGACGACCTCGGCGGGGAGCATCTGCCAGTTGCCGCCGCTGTCCCGGTAGTAGACGCCCATATTATCGGTGCCGGGAGGCAGGGGTGGTGGCGCCGGGGCGCCGGCCGGAGCAGAGGATGCGGCCGGAGTGGCCTTGGCGACGATGGCGGCGATGACCTTGTCGCTGGCTCCGCCCTGTTTCAACGTAATGAGGCCGTTTGGTGAAGTGTCGTAGGTCCCTGTCGACGAATTGACGGTGGTGACGATGACGTCGTCGCTGAGCCCGGCTTTGATCATCTTGATGACGGTGTCGTTGTTCATGTCCTGGGCGACGAGCACTGGACAGAGGGCGAGAAATAGAAATGCGAGAAGGCGTTTATGCATAGGCGTTCTCCTCCAAGGAAACAGGCAGACTGCAGAATCCCGCTGGGGTAACACCTGCATGATCCAACAGAGCGGCGAGGCTGTGCAAGAGGGCCGCTGGAGGCGTAACTATGATGCCGGTCACCGGGCTGTCTTGGTGGATTCCTCTGCGACCGGCCAGCACACTACCGCTGCCAGCTCACTGATGTGATCCGCGAGCCGAAGTTCCACGATTCGAATGGCAGATCTGGGTAATGGAGGGACGTCAGTTCTTGACGGTCATTGTGTCGGAATCGACCGCCTTTTTGCCTGTGATGCCTTCGAGCCCGGCTAGTAGACCGCGGTAGTCGGATTTGTCCGCCTGGAAAGCGATCCCGCCCTTCTGGCCGCTATTGTCCCAGGTAATGCCGACAAAGTGCTTCTTCGATTTCGAGAGGGCAAGCAAGGCTCCAATTCCGAGCGAAACGACGGCTACGCCGATGGCAGCTCCAACTCTGCGATGCACGTCCTGGCCATAGCTGATTTCGGTTACAGCGGTGGCCGGGATCACAATGGCATCTGATTTGTCTCTCACAATTCGGATGTTGTTGCCTTCGATGAACAGCTTCATGTCCGTTCCCGCTTTGGACTCAGAAAGGGACCCGCCGTCGTAGATGATCTTGTAGCCGAATTCGCCTGCGACGGCGCTGATTGGAAATAGAAAACAGAGAAATATGGCAATGAGTTTGTTCATTCATCCCCTTTCGCGCAGATTCCCCTGCGCGGTTCGCAACAGAAAAGCCTGTTAAGGGGAAGCACTTGCATGATCTACCTGCGCGCCGAATTTCGCAAGTCAGCTTTCGGGGCACTCAGTAATGCGGAGAGGGGAGTAAGTTAAAGGGTCCGCCGCGTAGGTGCGATCCGACCCTAAACGCCGGCTAGCGTGGCGTTTAGGACGGGTCGCTACAGCTATTCGGGAATGCTGATGGTGTAGATTTTGCCACCGCTGGCCATGTTGGAGCTGGAGTAGGAGCCGGGGGGAAGGATGCCGTATTCGCCTTTGCCCAGAAGTTGATCGAGGACGATTTTGTAGACGCGAGGCCCAATCTTATCGGATTTGAATTCGACGTCGTCGCGTGTTGCGCCACCCGAGGAATGAAAGACGCCGCCGGTGACCGACCGGAACTCACGGTTGTTGCTGTTCATGCGCAGGCGCAGCAACTGGTACTCCTGAATGTCGATGCCCTCGGCAACGTAGACCGCAAGTGTCACAGGGAAGGTGAGAACGTTTTTGGCGTGGTCGCCCTGGATGTGGCCGTTGATGTCGCCCTTCACGAGACCGTTAGTGGCCAGGCTCTTGAGCACGCCGCCGCTTTTGAAATTGACGATTTCCGGCTCGAGGCGCTGCCAGGCGCCGGACTTGTCCTGGTAATAGACTCCGACATCGTCGATGCCTGGGGGACGGGCCGAAACCGCGGGAGCTGCCGCAGGGGTCGCTGCAGCGGGCGGCGCAGCCGGGGCCGACGCTCTGGCAACGATCGCGGCCACAACCTTGTCGCTGACACCGGCGGACTTAAGTGCGATGAGTCCGTCGGCGGATGTATCGTAGGCGCCGGCCTGGGAATTGATGGTCGTGACGATGAGATC
>Ga0187855_10001968_pt1 | contig 15703 bp, 12 predicted proteins | sample June2016WEW_8_10_2_FD_132969 | JGI IMG/M metagenome (GOLD analysis project Ga0187855, IMG submission 132969) | Peatland microbial communities from SPRUCE experiment site at the Marcell Experimental Forest, Minnesota, USA - June2016WEW_8_10 | ecosystem: Environmental > Terrestrial > Soil >...
CAAATGCGCCGATCCGCTCGCCCCGGGCCAGCGAAGGGATCCAGGTTCGTTGCTGGTCGGGCGTGCCCCAATGGGCGATCGGAGCCGCGCAGACGGACAGGTGGACCGCGACCGTCACCGCGACCGCCGCGCTCGCGGCGGACAGCTCCTCCAACACCGCGCACAGGGCCGCCGTATCGGCCGGTTCACCGTCGAACTCGACCGGAAGTCCGAGCGCGGTGAAGCGCTCGGAGGCGAGCCGACGGACCAGTTCGGGCGGGATCCGGTCGTCTCGGTCGATGGCGACCGCCCTCGGTCGGACCTCCGCGTCGGCGAACTCGCGGGCCTTCGCGCGCCAGTCGTCCGAGGTCGCTCGACCCGAGCCCGACACGAGCGCGGCCAGCACGACATACTCTTAATGCGTGGCGGCGGGTCGCGAGCCCGGTCGAGGGTGGGGCGATGGGGGACGGGCCGACCACGAAGGACCGGTTCACGGCCCTGGACACTCTCGCGGTGGTCCGCGAAGTCCGCGCGCTCGACCGGACGCACGTCGACAAGGCGTTCGACCTGGCCGAGGGCGGTTGGTCGCTCGCGCTTCGGGCCCGGGGCGAAGGCCGTCGGGAGCTGATCCTGGTCCCGGGCCGGTACGCCGCCCTGATCCCGTTCGGCTCCGAGCGCTCGGAGGAGCTTTCTCCGTTCGCGCGCGAGCTCCGCCGTCTCCTGACGGGGGCGAGCTTCGACCGCGTCTCTGAGCCCGCGGGAGAGCGGTTCCTCGAGGTCGCCCTGACGCGAGGCGACACCTCGTCCGAGCTGCTCCTCTCGCTCGAGATGTTCGGCACCGGCAACCTGACGGTCGCGCTCGGCGGAAGGATCGCGGCCGTAGCGTTCACCCGGAGGTGGGCGCATCGGCTCGTTCGCGTCGGTGCCGAGTACGTTCGGCCACCCAGCCGGGCCGACCCCTGGGGACTTTCGGAAACGGAGATCGAGGAGATCCTCACCCGTTCCCGGACCAGCCTGACGAGCACGCTCGCGGCACGGATGGGTCTCGGCGGGCCTCTCGCCGAGGAGTTGGTGGCCCGAATGAAGGTGGACGGAGCGGAGCCTTCGACCGCAGCTCCCGCGGATCGGGCTCGCGCCCTCCGAACCGTTCTCGCCGAGCTCCGCGGGGAGCTCGGGGACCGGCCGGCCGGGTTCGTCTACACCCGCGAGGGCGTACTGCTCGATGCGACGCCCTACCCGTCCCAACGTTGGACCGAGGTGGCGGGGGTCCGGGAAGAACGACGGACCACGTTTTCGGAAGCCGCCCGCGAGTTCTTCCGAGCGGTCGTCCCGGTCCCTCCGAGTGCCCGTGAGGCGGAGGTCAGCTCCGAGCGCCAGGAGATCGAGCGGATGCTCGAGCAGCAGACCCGGGCGATCGAGGAGCTGACGGCCGAGATCGCGGCCCTCCAGGCTGGTGCGGAGTGGATCCTCTCCCACTACGCCGAGGCGGAAGCCGCGCTCGAACGCGCCCGCGCCGAGGGGAGCCCCGAGCACACGGTGAAGGTCGATCTGGACGGACGAGCGGTGGAGCTCGGCATCACCGATTCTCCGCGGGTGTCGGCCCACAAGCTCTTCGAAGAGGCGAAGCGCCGCACGGCCAAACTTTCGGGGGCGCGGGCGGCGCTCGCCGATACGGCCGCCCGCACGGTGGCTCCAGCCCCGCCTCGGAAACTCCGGACCGGCGGCGTTCCCGGCGCTCCGGGCGCGACCAAGAAACCGTTCTGGTTCGAGAAGTTCCGGTGGTTCATCAGTTCCGAGGGGGCGATCGTGATCGCCGGACGGGACGCTCCGTCCAACGACCTGGTCGTGCGCCGGAACCTCAAGGACGGTGACTACTACCTGCACGCCGACCTCCACGGGGCCGCGAGCGTGATCGTGAAGCGACCGACCCCTCCCGTCTCGGTCGGGGAGCCCACGCTCCGGGAAGCGGCGCAGTGGGCGGTCTCCTTCTCGAAGGCGTGGCGGGCCGGGCTCGCGTCAGCGAGCGCGTTCTGGGTCACGCCCGAGCAGGTCTCCAAGGCGGCCGCGTCAGGGGAATTCGTCCCCCGGGGCGCCTGGGTGATCCACGGGACGAAGAACTTCGTCCGGGACGTTCCCCTCGAGATCGCGGTGGGGACGATCCGGTACGAGGGGGCCGAGCGCTGGACCGCCGCGCCGGAAGGGGCGGTTCAATCGCGCGGGGAGGTCCGAGCGGTCCTGGTGCCGGGCGAGGAGCGGGACCGGGCGACGGTGGAGCGCACCCTCGCAGAGTCGCTCGGGGTCTCCCGCTCGCTGCTCCAGTCCCTACTACCGGCCGGCGGCATCTCGCTGCGGCGCACGTAGACCCGTTCGACCTCCTCGGCCGGGAAGACGTCCCCCCGCATCCTCCACGTGTGCCCCCGCGCGCGTACGGCGGAGATCCAGAACGGGCGGTCCTCGACCCGGACCGACGCCCCCACCTCGAACCGCGTCCCCGGAGCGTAGAACAGCCGGGTCGTCCGCGTCAGCCGACCGGTCACGATCGACACCTTGACCGACGGCGGGCTCTCGCGGGTGACCCAGAGCGTGGTGATGTCCTCGGTGCGCGCCTCCGTCGCCTGGCGACCCCCCCGAAGGTCGATCCGGCGAACGCGCAGGCTCGGCTCCATCGACGGGAGGCCGGAACCGACGAGCAACCGACGGTGCCGGGGGAACTTCACGACGGATCGGGTCGATCGGTCGAACTCGGAGACGACGACCGTCACGTCGACCGTCGCTTCCGGGATCGACTCGAAGGGGTGCGTGAGGCGGCACTCCTTGCAGCGGGCGATCCCGCGCACCGCCCCGCCCCGGGCCCGCCCGGGGGTGACCCGCAGCACGCGGTGGGCGGTCTCGCGCCGGCAGCTTTCGCAGAAGATCTGGGCGGAAGCGATGTGGGCGCTGGCCGATTCGGTCGGTGCCTCTTCAGGTGTCGGATCTGTAACGGTCAATGGTCCCCCCCTCCCCACACTAGCCATCGGAGCCCTAACGGGGTTCCCCTGCCCGGGAGGCGGGTGCGACCGGGGCCGTCGACACCGCGTCGTTCCGCTCGAGCACATCCTGTCCGTCCCGATGGAGGGAGCCCTGGACGTAGGCCAGCGCTCCGAGCGCCAGCCCCGCCGCGAAGCGGGCGGCGGTCCGGCGGGTCAACCAGAGGAGACGGGCATACTCCGAGTAGCGGTAGCCCATCACCCGGAACTTCCGCGCCGCCCACATCGTATGGCTGCCGCGGCGCCACGGAGGAACGCTCGCCGCGAACTCCGCGGGCCGGGGCTTGAGGTCATACGCCACCCGGGGCAGGACGCACCGTTCTACCGGAAATCCCGCCCGGAAGGCCCGCAGGAGCAGCGGCGGGTCCTCTCGCTCCTGGGTGTCGGGGTAGCCACCGGCCCGCTCGAACGCGTCCCGGCGCCAGGCATAAAACCGGGTCGAGGAGGGGTCCTGGTCCGCCGCGCCGACGGTGAAGATCAATCCGACCTGCGGGCGGTCGCGCAGGCGCGCGGCCACGGAGGCGAGGGCGCCGGAAACGTATCGGTTGTCCCCGTCCACCTGGGTCAGCACGAGCGGGGCGCGGGACGTCGTCACGGCCAGGTTACGCCCGATGCCCCGGTTGCACCGCCGAGAGACCACGACGAGCTCGGGGAAGGTTTGCGCGGTGCGGTCCAGGAACTCCTTCGTACCGTCCGTCGATTCCGCATCGACGATCACGAGTTCGCCCCCCGCACTGCGAAGCGGCAGGACCGTCCCCAGCGATTCGGCGATGGTCTGGATGTTGTTCCGGACCGTCATCGTCACGGAAAACCATGGGGTCGTGGGTACCCCTTCGGAAGCCATGACTGGGGCCGAGAAGGGGAGCGTCAAGGGGGACCTACCCGCCTGCGGAGGCCCGGAGCAGTTCCCGGATCGTGTCGTCGACCTTCCGGGTGATGCGAAGGTCCAGCAGTTGCGCCGTACGATCTCGCCGGACGGAGAACTCGGGGTCGATGAGCTCGATCGCGGCGCGGGGGTTCGGCACGATGTCGACGCGGAGCGCCGGGGCGCCCGGTCGGGATTCCTTCCATAGCCGCACGAACTTGTCCGCGATCTCGAGGACCGAGTACGCCTCGTCGCTGGCGCAGTTGAACAGCGGAGTCGAAGGTTCTGGGTGGTCGAGGACGTATCGCGTCACCGCAAGCCAATGGGCCAGGACATCCTCGATGTGGATGAAATTGCGGCGCTGAGTTCCGGGGGCGTTCACCGCCAGCCGACCCCGGGCGGCCTGCTGCGCGAACAGGTTGATCACGTTCCCCTTGCCGATCGTCTTGCCGTTGGCCGTGTACGAACCGTAGACGTTGCTCATGCGGATGACGGCGCCCGGAGCGGAGCGCCCGGCGTCGGCCCCGAACACGATCTGCTCCCCGGTAGCCTTCTGGCGAGCATACTCGTGGGTGGGGCGCGCGGGGGTATCCTCCGTCACCGGGAGGTGCTCGGGGTGGCCCACGACTGCGAAACTGCTGGCAAAAACGACCGGGATCTTCCGGGCACGGCATTCGTCCACGAGCCGTTGTGTGCCGGCGATGTTGACCCGGGCGCTTCCCGAAGGGTCTTCGGCGCAGGCCATGACGCCGGATACCGCTCCCAGGTGGAGAACCACGTCGCACCGCCCCAGCCGTTGGAGGGCCTCGGGGCCGGCAAAGTCGAGTTCGGTCACCGGCCACTGGGCGTAGTCGACCCTCAGGGGCCCGGTGTGGTTGTCGACCAGCTCGAGGGAGTAGCCTTCGGCGGCCAGCCGGGGGACGAGCGCCCCGCCGATGAATCCGGAAGAACCGGTGACCCCAACCCTAGGCACGGCCCGCGCCATCCGGGTGCCCGTTAAATCCCTCATGGTCGCCCTGCGGGGGTTCGCTCGGAGCCGCCGAACGCCCGCGCGGCCCGGGGAGGGCGGGGGCGCTACCCGAGGCTCCAACGGCGGACGCTCGAACGATAGAGCATCCGACGGGCGAGCTCTGGGCTTGCGAGGGCGACGAGGGCGGAGAGGAAGACCCCCCGGTCCCGCCTCCCGGCCCGGTGGGTGAGCGCTCGAGCGGCGGCCCCCCGCGCTCGATGCCCCGCCTCGAGGTCGGCGAAGAATCGGAACGATTCCGCCTTTTCCGTGAGGTAGGCCGTCATCGGAGCGGTAGGTCCGAGGCGCTGGTTCGAGAGTCGCGCGAGCGTGGCGTTCGACCGGGCGAATCGCTCGGAGGAGGTCCGATGACGGGCGCGGAACTGCTCGGGGGTGGAGCCGCGGGTCTGGGACATGTTGGCGTCGTGGAGCCGGAGGAGCGTCACGACGTCCGGTACGATCGCGACCTGCCGTCGGGAGAGCAGGGCGGCCACGAGCCAGAAGATGTCGGCCGACCATCCCGCCTCCCGGAACGCGGGGAGCCACTCCGCTCCCCACGAGCGTCGGACGACGGTGGACGAGTTGTTGCCCGGCCAGATCGTGCGGACGAGCAGGTCGAAATCGCGTCCGTCCCAGAGGGAGAACCGTTCCGGATGCTTGTCGGCGAGTTCCCGGTGGCTCGCCGTGACGGGACGGCCCTGCACATCGATCGGACGCTGGGCGTTGCACAGATAGATGAGGTCGGGGTCTTCGCCGAACCGGGTCCGGAGCAGGGGCACCTTCTCCGACGTCCACAGGTCGTCGTCGTCGAGGAAGCCCACGACGTCCGCGGTGCTCGCCTCGAGCCCGCGGGCCTCCTTCTCGTTCGTGTCGGGGACGGAACAGGGGACGTTCCGATACGCGCCCTCGCAGCCCTCGATCGGGCCGTCGAAGTTCCGTACGACGATCACCTCCTCCACCCCGCTGTCCAGGGCCGACCGTACCGCGAGGGGGAGGAACTCCCTCCGGTCGTGCGCGGTGACGACCGCGGCGACCCGGACCGCGTTCACGGGCGGGCCTCCGTCCCGGCTCCCCGCGCGGCGGGCGCGGAGTGCCTTCGCTCCGACTCACCGGGGTCGGCCACGCGTTCCCCGTCCCCGCGCCGTATGGGGCTGCCCGAATTTGAATCGGGGTCCCGGGCTCCCAAAGCCCGAAGGATGGACCAATAGAGCGGGCCGAGGTGCCTCCCTCGGGCCCGTAGCTACCCCACAGCCCCGCATCGGTGCCTAGATCGCGTCCACCCGTTTCAACGTTCGGCCGATGAGGCATTCCGCGGGCGCCGGGTCGACCTGCTCGATGCGATACCGCTGTTTGGCTGGCACGGAGGGTCCGGCGCAGATCCACCAGTTCGGGCAGTCGAGCCGCCGGCACTGGTAGCGGCCGGTCTCGACCGAGCTCCCCACGACCGCGCTGCGGGCCTCAACGACGAGCGACCGGGGGACCGCCTTGACCTCGACCACATGGGCGTCCGTCTCCTGGAGGGCGCACGGGTGCTTGATCGTCCGCACCTTGGTGACCGCGTACCGCCGCCCCACGTCCAGCGTGAGGCAGGCGTGCCGGTACGGGCACGTGCGGCAGATCGGCGCCCCGCCCTCGTACACGAATTCGAACCCTTCGCGCGACTCCGCGATCGCCAGCAGCGTGATCTCCGCCATGTTAACCCAACACTCCCGTGACGCTGGCCAGCCGTTCGGCCGCCTCGCGGCTGAGTCCGTTGTCACCGAGGATCGTGTAACGCTCCGGGCGAATGGAGTGGGCGAGGACGAGCGCCTTGATGATCTCGTCCGGTCGGGCCCCCAATTCTCGGGCCGTGGTCGGCGCGCCGATGGTGTGGAGGGCGTTCTTGATGCGATGCCAGTCGCCGCCGTGCAGGTACATCATCATGATCGCGCCCACCCCGCACTGCTCGCCGTGCAGGCTGGGATGTTCGCTCACGCGGTCGAGCGCGTGACTGAACAGGTGTTCGCTGCCCGAGCACGGTCGGGAGGAGCCCGCGACGCTCATCGCGATCCCGGCGACCAGGATCGGACGGATCGCGAACCAGACGGATTCCTCGAGGTTCGGCTTGATGGAGGAAGCATGGTCGATGATTTCCTGGGCCGCGTACTCGCTGAGGGTGGCAGCCGTGCTGGAGTACTCCTCGCTGCGCAGGCGCACGGCGAGCCGCCAGTCGAGCACCGCGGTGACGTTCGAGATGACGTCCGCGCAGCCGGACGCGAGGAGGCGGAACGGTGCCTTGACGATGAGCTCGGTGTCGGCGATCACGCCCACCGGCACCGCGGCCTCGGTGCTGACCGTCCGCTCGACGCCGTGTATGGAGGCGCGCGGGGAGGAGATTCCGTCGTGGGCGGCCGAGGTCGGAAGGCTGACGAACGGGATCCGGAGACGGGAAGCGACGACCTTGGTGATATCGATCTTGCTGCCGCCGCCCACGCCGACCAGGAACCGGGCCCCGAGCGCGCGGGTCTCCTTCTCGACGCGTGCGACCTCCTCCTCGGTCGCCTCCGTCGCGATGAGGGTGGACGCGGAGAATCCCGACTCCTCCAGGATCGCGGTGGCCCGGTTCCCGGCGAGCACCGAGGTCTTCGGGCCGGTGATGACGACCCCGGGTTTCTGGAAGCCGAACTGGTGGCACGTCGACCCGAGGTCGGCCAGGACGCCGTGGCCGACGAGCACGATCCGGGGAAAGACCATCCCCCGGGCCTTCCCGAACGGGAAGTCCTCGCCGATCATCGAGTGGTGAGAACGCGCGGGATCTCCCGACATCGCCGAGAGGGCGGACGAGGGGAGGCCCCTCTTTAGGCTATCGCGAGGACGGCCCGGACGGGAGCGGGGTCCCCTATCGGCCGGGGGCGTCCCCCCAGAGGACCTTGTGCTCCTGGAGCATCACCCGAACGTCGAGACGATCCCGCACCACCCAATCGGCCAGGCGTCCCGCGTCGGTGCCCCAGACCGGCTGGAAAACGGTCGTCGCGGGTCCGTGGTACTCCCGGAGGACGTGCTTCGCGAACAGGTAGTCGGGTCGATCCGCCACGACGAACTTGATGACGTCGGTACCCCGCAACCGAGGCAGGTTCTCCCACCGGTTGCGCGACTGCATGTGGGAGCTCGGACACTTGACGTCGACGCTGAGGACCGCCCGGTCGAACGCGAGGTAGGGGGTGACGTCGAGGGAGCCTCCGGTCTCGATGACGGTGGTGATCCCCCGCTCGGAGAGGCGGCGCACCAGTTCGACCGACTCCGCCTGGAGGAGCGGCTCCCCTCCGGTAAGGCAGACGTTCTGCGTCCGGTGGCGCTTCACGTCGGCCAGCAGCGAGGGGATCGACCGCTCCCGCCCCGGCCCGAACGAGTAGGTCGTGTCGCACCAGGTGCACCGCAGGTTGCATCGGGCGGTCCGGATGAAGGTGGTCCGGACCCCGGTGAGGGGGCCCTCCCCCTGGACCGAGTGGAAGACCTCGATGATCCGCATCGCCCGCCCACGTCCCACCGGCGCTAAAGGCGGTTCGCCCCGGCCGCGTTCCAGCGTTCCCCGCGACCCCTCAAATACGCCTCCCGCGTCGATGGGCCAGCATGGACCCCGGACGCGACGCGCGTTGGCAAGAAGCCTGGGCCGGTGCCGGACTCTCCCGGGCACGGCGCGTACCGGGGCACCGGAAATTCTACGCCCTCGTGGCCTACCCGGGCCCGAGCGGTTTCCTCCACGTCGGGCATCTCCGGGGGTACGCCTACGCGGACCCCCTTCACCGCTACCACCGGATGCTTGGCGAGGAGGTGCTGTTGCCGTTCGGAGTGCACGCGTCCGGCCTACCGGCCGTGTCGTGGGCTCGCCGGCTTCGGGAGGGGGACCCGGCGATCCTCCAAGGGCTCGACGAGCGGGGCGTGGGGGCGGCGGAGCGAACTCGCCTCGGGGACCCGGAGGAGGCCGCGCGCTTCCTCGGCCGGGAGTACCTGAGGGTCTTCCGCCGGTTCGGTGCCCTGATCGACGAATCGACGTTCGTCACGACGGTGGACGAGGATTACCGGGCGTTCATCCGGTGGCAGTTCCGCGCGCTCTCCGACGAGGGAGCGCTCGTCCGGGGGAGCTATTTCTCCTCCGTCTGCCCGGTCTGCGGACCGGTCGCCGTCGATCCCTCCGAGACCGACCTCCAGTCGGGCGGCGACGCGGAGGTCGTACGGTTCACGACCGTGCCCTTCCGCCTCGAGGACGGTCGGACGCTCCTGGCGGGTACGCTTCGCCCGGAGACGGTCTTCGGAGTGACGAACCTCTGGGTCGCTCCCGTCGGGACATTGGTCGTCTGGCACCATGATTCCGGGGCGTACCTGCTCGCCCGGGCCGGTGCGGAACGGATGGTCGAGCAGCACGGGGGCCACATCGGGCATGACGTCCCCGTGGCCGACCTGGTGGGGCGCCATGTCACGGTCCCCCTCCGGGACACGAAGGTCCTCGTCTTGGAGAATTCGCTCGTCGACCCCTCGGTCGGCACCGGGGTTGTGATGTCGGTGCCCGCGCACGCGCCGGTCGATGCGTCGGCGTACGGGGGGCTACCCGACGAGATGCGTGCGGTGCTCGGCGAGCCGCCCGAGCTGATCGATATCGACCCGGTGCACGCGCTGACCGCTTCCGAAGAGCAGTTGCGCGGCGGGGAAGGTACCCCCGCCCAACGGGCCATCCGAGCCGTGTCGGCCGGACGGCCGATCGACGCGGCCGTCCTGGAGGAAGCGACCGAGCGTCTCTACCGTCTCGAGTTCGGTCGGGGACGGATGACCGTGCCTTCCCTCGCGGGAGTGTCCGTCTCGAGGGCCCGGGAGGTGGTGGCCGGGCAGCTCCACGCCTCAGGGTCGAGCTTCGAGCTCCAGGAGTTCACGAAGCCGGTCATCTGCCGGAACGGTCACGCGGTCGTGATCCGGCGAATACCGGAGCAGTGGTTCCTCCACTACAGCGACCCGGCGTGGAAGGCCGCGACGAGGGAGGTGGTCGGCCGGCTCACCACATGGCCCGCCGAGTACGGGCGGGAACTTCCCTCCATCCTCGATTGGTTCGGGGACCGGCCGTGTACCCGCCGAGGCGTCTGGCTGGGCACCCGTTTTCCGCTCGATCCGGAATGGATCATCGAGCCGATTGCCGACTCGACGTTCTACATGGCCTACTTTGTCGTCCGACGGTTCGTCCATGCCGGCCGGCTTCGCGTCGAGCACCTCACCGACGCCTTCTTCGACTACGTCTTCCGCGGACGAGGCCCGGGGGAGCCCGGCGTCGACCCCGCCCTGCAGGAGGAGGTGCGGGCCGAGTTCCTCTACTGGTACCCCCTCGACTACAACATCGGCGGAAAGGAGCACAAGAGAGTCCACTTTCCCGTGTTCCTGTACACGCACGCCCGACTCCTGCCCCCCGAGCTCCAGCCCCGCGGCATCTACGTCCACGGCTGGGTCACGGGTCCGGCCGGAGCGAAGATCTCGAAGAAGGAAGCCTTCGTCACGGGAGCGAGGATCCCGCCCACGGACCGCGCGATGGAGGAGTGGGGGCCCGACCCCCTCCGGCTGTACTACGTGCTCGCCGCGTCCCCATCCCAGGACTTCGAGTTTGAGCCCAGCGGGGTCGATGCGGCCCGGACCCGCCTCGCGGATATCGAGCGAATGGTCCGCGAGGCCGCGGGGAGTTCGGACGGCCCTCCCGAACTGGATGCATGGCTCGCCTCGGCGACCCACAGCTGGGTGCAGCGCGCCCGCGCCGCGTTCGACGGCACCGACCTCCGTCGCGCGGCCGAGATCATCTACGTGGAGGTGCCGAGCCTTCTCCGGCGCTACTACGCCCGGGGCGGGGTCGCCGGTGGGGCGACCGCACGCCTCGCCCGGGCCTGGAACCTGTTCCTCTCTCCGATAACGCCCCACTTGGCGGAAGAGTTGGGCGAGGGCCACTTCCCCGGCCTCGTCGCCCAGGAGCGTCTTCCCTCACCGGACGAGTTCCCCCATTCTCCCGTCGCCGAGGCCCGGGAATCGTTCCTCGACCAGGTCGAGGACGACCTCCGGGCGGTGCTCCGGGCGTCCGAGGGCCGAGGGGAGTCGACCGCAGGCGAGCTGATCTTCTACGTCGCCGCCCCCTGGAAGGCGACCCTGGAGGGTTGGCTACGCGAGGGCGTGGCCGAGAAAGCGCTACCAACCGTGCGGGATATCATGGTCCGCGCCAAGGACCACCCGGACCTCTCGGCCCATCGGGCGGAGATCGCGAAGTACGTCGAACGCGTCGGCCCCCTGCTCCGGTCGGAGCCGGCCTCCGCGGCCCCCGCGGTGGACGAGGGGGCCACCCTCCGAGCCGCCGAGGGATACCTCACCCACCGGTTCGGGTTCCGCTCGGTCGCGGTCTACCCCGAGTCGGAAGCGGCGCCGCACGACCCGAAGGGGCGGAGGGAGCGCGCCCGACCGGGGCGTCCCGCGTTCTACCTCGTGGGTCGGCCCGGCCCCTGATCGGGGGCCATGCGCTGGGCCCTAGGTCGCCGGTGGGCGTTCCGCGGCGGAGCGCCGTCGGGGGCGGAAGTTGAGGTGCATCCGGGAGGGCATCGGATGGGCGGAGACCTTCCGGTACTTTGCGGAGCGCTTGTGCGCGTAGCTGTGGTCGATCCGGCCCGAGATCTCGAAGTAGATCAGCTGGCCCACGGGCATCCCGGCATAGATGCGGACCGGGATCTTGACGCTCATCTCGAGCGTCCAGTAGTTGCAGAACCCCTCGTCCCCCTTGCCCGCCGTGGAGTGGATGTCGACTCCGAGGCGGCCGAGGCTGGATTTTCCTTCGAGGAACGGAACGAACCCGTGCGTCTCCGTGTACTCTTCCGTCACCCCGAGGTAGAGCTGGCCGGGGACGAGGACGAACCCCGAGGGTGGGATCCGGAACTCCCGAACGGGGTTGACCCGGCGCGCGTCCAGGGCCCCCCCACGGTAGACCGAGAGGAACGGACCGAGGTGCACGTCGTAGGAGTTCGTTCCGAGACAATCCTCGCGGAAGGGCCGGATGACGATGCGGCCCCGCTCCATCTCCGCGCGGATCTTCGCATCCGAGAGGATCATGCGGGCCGGGGGCGCCGAGCCGGCCCCGCTATTTAACGGGGGGCGGGACCGGGGAGCCCGACTCGAAGAGGAGCGACGCGTAGCCGACGACGTCGCGCATCCGCGCCGCTTCCCCGGAGTGGCCCCAACGGAGCAGCCGGGCGGTGAGCGGCTCGGAGGAGAGTGCGGCCAGCAGCACTGTCGTCGGGGCGATCCCGCACATCGAGATGTCGTTCTTCGCCACGGTCTCGTACAACCGACCTGGGTCCCGGGAAAGGATCGCGTCGATCGCGAGGTGGTCGAGACGGTCGGCGACCTCCGCAGGAACGTAGTGGGAAAAGTCGGTCGAGGCGATCAGGAGGGTGTCGCGCCCGCGGACGGCGTTCGCCACGACGCGACCCACCCGCTCCAGGGCGGCGAGGGAGTCGAACGGGATCTGGAGCGGAACGAACCGGGGGTGGGGGAGCACATACTCGAGGAACGGGAGCTGCACCTCGATGGAGTGCTCGAGCGCGTGGGCCGGCTCGTCGACCCGGACCGGCGGACGGGTGAGCGCTCCCCGCAGCCCTTCGTCGATCGGGGTCGGTCCGAGAGGGGTCAGCCAGGGGACATCGGAGACGGCGGGCCCCTCCCCGGCCCCGTGGTGGTCGACGCCGAGGATCAGGACCGACTCGGGCGGCCGCTCGCCCGCGATCTGGGAGTATGCGAGGGCGGCGATCGGTCCGGAGAACTCGTACCCCGCATGGGGCACGATCGCGGCGCGGATGCGTCGGTCGGGGGTCCGGTGGCGGGCCGGAAGTTCGCCCGGTCCCCGCTCCGAGCGGAAGCAGGCTTCGAGCTGGTGGGCGAGCTCGGCACCGGTTCCGGCGTAGAACTGGCCGGCCACGGCCGGAGGCCGAGCGTGGGGGGCCATCCTCACCTCACGCCGGGGAGAGTTGGGCGATGAGCGATTGGGCCTCGGCCTCGGACAACCGGGTCCGGCTGGACGGGTGGAACGGGTTCGCCTCCCCGTACCGCGGGATGATGTGGAAATGGACGTGGAAGATGATCTGGCCCGCGGCGGCCCCGGCGTTCAGGGCGACGTTGTAGTCGGGGGTCAACCGCTCCGATCGTCGGCACATGGTGTCCAGCGTCCGGATCAACGAATTCTGGGAGGCCGCCGGGAGCTCCGTGAGGCGCTCCGCGTGCGGCTTGGGGACGACGAGCAGGTGTCCGCGGGTGAACGGGAAGAGATCGAGGAACGCCATGGTCGCGTCATCCTCGTAGACGACATACGCCGGGGATCGGTGAGCGGCGATGGCACAGAAGACGCAGTCGGAGGGGGGCTTCGATCCGACCGCGCCCATCGGAGTCGCGAGGGCGACCGACCCTAAAGGATTGTCTCGGGGCGGGCTCGAGCGGGTCACGTTGATTAGGAGAGGCCGACTAGCTTCCGTGGATGCAAGGACGCGCGCTCGGTGGTATCGCCGCGGTGGTGTTGCTACTGCTCGTCAGCGGCACCGCCGTCGGGCACGTCGGAGCCCGAGCGCCTGCGGCCACCGCCGCGGCCCCTCCCCTGGTATCCGACGAACTGACCCTATCGCCCCACGCCGCCGTCCGACCGTTGAACCCGGGAACCGACCTCTCGATCACTCTCACGCTTCCCTACTCCGACTCCGGCCGTCTCTCTGAGTTCCTCGCGAACGTGGAGGACCCGACGTCGCCCGAGTATCGGCATTTCCTCTCCGAGCCCGCGTTCGTCGCCGACTTCGGACCATCCCCTTCCCGCGTGCAGGCGGTCTCCGAAGTCCTCGAATCGGCCGGGGCCCGCCACCTCTCCGTCTCCGCCTCCCATGCCGTGATCACCGCCGTGGTTCCCGCAGGGTCGGTCGAACAGCTGCTCGGGGTGCGCTTGGTCGCCTACGGGAGTGACCGGGGACTCCCGCTGTACACGGCGGTCGGAACCCCCACGCTTCCCGCGTCCCTCGCCGGCCAGGTCGTCGGTGTGGGCGGACTTTCCGACGGGGCGAATCCGTACCTTTCGCTCGAACTCCGCCCCTCGGCCTTGCGGCCCGTGCATGCCCTGGCCTCGCCCCAGTTTGTTCTATCCAACACCAGCACAGAGTGGTTCCTCGGTTCCGATTTCACCCAGGTGTACGGGGCCTCCGACCTGTTCCCGAACGGGACGGTCGGACCAAATGCGACGTTCCCGACGCGGGTCGCGATCGCCACCCTCCTGGCCAGCGGATACAACGAGTCGACCAACCAGAACCTTCCCGGCTGGGACCCCAACGTCGTCCAACAGTACTTCAACGACAGCTTTCCTCGATCGTGGCCCCAGCCGATCCCCGCCGGGGTACCGGTCAGCGTGGACGGGATCGGGCCGCCTCCTCCCGCGTCGTTCGGCACGCTGCACGACTCGAGCCTCGACGAGTTTGAGAACTCGCTGGACCTCGAAATGGCGGGCAGCATGGCGCCGGGCGCGGCGCTGTACAACTTCTACTTCGCCGGCAGCCTGCTCGCGGGCAGCTCCCCGGTCGGAGACCTCGCCGACGATTTTGCGGACGACCTCGGCGCGGCCCTCGCGTACAACTACTCTCCCGCCCACCTGGGAGTGGTCAGCGGGTCGTTCGGGCTCCCCGACCTCAACGATTCGACGTGGGACTCCTACCTCACGGAGGCGGCCGCCATGGGGGTCACGGTCGTGATGGCCAGCGGCGACCAGGGAAACGCCCCGGATTCCCTCACCGGGCGCGGCGACGGACCGTGGCCGGTATGGCCGGGTTCGGTCGCCTTCAACACCAGCGGGGACCTCTCCGTCGGCGGGGTTTCGCTCTCGATCAACGGAGTCCCGACCACCTCGTGGAACGGTACGTCCCTCAACGTCTCCTTCGACGCGAACCTGACGGGGATCAGCGGGATGTCGGCCTGGTGGGACACCCTGGGGTGCCCGTCCGCCTGTGCGGGGACCGAGGGGGGCCTCAGCACGGTCTACCCCGAGCCGTACTGGGAGTTCCACTCCGCGGCGGAACCGAACATCGCCGCGGCGGCCGTCGTGCAGGGCACGACCTCGCTCGGTCGGGCCGGACCCGATGTCGCCTTCCCTGCGAACAGCACGATCGCCTACGTCTACGCCGATGCCTCCGAGAATGTCTACTTCACCGTACTCGAGGGAACCAGCATCGCGGCCCCGACCTTCGCCGGCCTCCTCGCGGACGTGATCGCGGTCGAGAACCGGTCGGGCCTCCCGCTCGGACTTGGGTTCCTGGACCCGGAGCTCTACCGAATGGCGAGCTACTTCTCCGCCAACCCCAGCCCCGGTTCTCCCTTCCTCGATGTGACGAGCGGTAAGAACTATGTCTTTTCCGCCGGCGCCGGCTGGGACGCCACGACCGGTTGGGGAGGGCTTGCCGCCCCACTGTTCCTGTCCGCGGACGAGAACCCCTCCATCGTCACGTACCAATACACGGGTCCCACCCCCAGCCTTCCGTCGACCTCGAACGCGCCAATCCCCGACGCGGCGATCTACCTCATCATCGGTCTCGCGATCGTTCTCGCGGTCCTCCTCGTACTCGTGTTCGCCTGGCCCTCGCGGAAGGGCGAACCCCCGTCCGTCCCCGAGTTCGGGCCACCGGGAACCGCGTACGGGCTGCAGCCGCCCGCCCCTCAGAATCTTTACCCGATGCCTCCGCCGGCGCCGGAAAACCTCTACCCGACCCCCCCACCGGCGGCGTCGACCCTGGGCCACACGACCGCGACGTTCCTCTGCCC
>Ga0187855_10001970_pt1 | contig 15694 bp, 12 predicted proteins | sample June2016WEW_8_10_2_FD_132969 | JGI IMG/M metagenome (GOLD analysis project Ga0187855, IMG submission 132969) | Peatland microbial communities from SPRUCE experiment site at the Marcell Experimental Forest, Minnesota, USA - June2016WEW_8_10 | ecosystem: Environmental > Terrestrial > Soil >...
ACGAATCGACTTGCCCGCCTCAGAAATTGAATATGACGAGGGCAACGGCGTCCGGACGCGCCTGCATTACGACCATGTGGTCCTCGCCTGTGGCGCGGACAGCAACCTCGGCATCATCCCAGGCATGACGGAGCACGCTTTCGCTTTCAAGGTCATGCGCGACGCCATCGACCTCCGGCAGCACGTCGTCCGTCAGATGGAACGCGCCGAAGCAACCACTGATCCCGAACGACGCCGCTGGTTCCTCCATTTCATCATCGTGGGCGCCGGGTTCAGCGGGGTCGAAGTCGCCGGCGAACTCAACGAACTCGTTCGCAGCAGCACCCGCTTCTACCGCAATTTCCGGGAAGAAGATGTCGTCGTAACCATGGTCCATTCTCAGGACCAGATATTGCCCGAAGTGGCCCCTACGCTTCGCGATTTCGCCCGCAAGAAAATGGAAAAAGCCGGCGTCACCATTCTCTTGAATTCCCGCGCCGTCGCCGCCACGCATGAAGGCATCGAACTCAAAGATGGCCGCAAACTTCTTGGCGCCACCATCGTTTGTACCATCGGCACCACCGCTTCTCCTCTCGTTCAAAGCCTCCATGCTCCCAAAGAAAAGGGACGCATCCGCACGACTCCCGAAATGCGCATCGAAGGCCAGACCAACGCCTGGGCCCTCGGCGACTGCGCCCTTATCATCAACGACTTCGACAAAAAACCGTCGCCAACCACCGCCCAATTCGCCCAACGCCAGGGCCGCCAAGCCGCCCTCAATCTAATCCGCACTCTTCACGGGGAGCCAACGAAACCCTTCAGCTTCAAAGCCCTCGGCCAACTCTGCTCCATCGGCGGCTACTCCGCCGTAGCGGAAATGTTTGGCATGAGGTTTTCCGGGTTTCTCGCTTGGTTCATGTGGCGCGGCGTCTATCTCTTCAAGCTGCCGACGTGGTCCCGCAGATTTAAGGTGGCCCTGGATTGGGCCTGGGACGTGCTCTTCCCGCGCGACCTCGGCTTTCTCAACACCGATGCGACCCTGGAGGTAACTCACGCCTACTATCTCCCCGGCGATTACGTCCACCGCCAAGGTGAATTGGCGCGCACCTTCTACATCATCGATGAAGGCGAAGTCGAAGCCCTGAAAGCGACACCCCCTGATCCGGAACCCAAGATCGTGGCTGTCCTAAGCAAGGGCGATTTTTTTGGCGAGGCTACACTCCTGGGAGATCACCCGCATGAAACCAGCGTTCGCGCACGAACCGTGGTGCGTCTCATGCAGATTAGCAGTGGACTCTTCGCGCAGCTCGCTGGGGCCTCCACTCCGTTGCGCGACCTGCTATCCCGCACGCTGACTCGACGCTCCGGCGATTTCTGGCGCCGGCTGCCCCTTGCCAAGTCGCTTTTGTCGGACGAGTCGTTGGCCTCGCTGTTAGATCCTGTTCCCGCCAAATCTTTAAGCAAGGACACCACCTTCGCCGACGCCGTCATCGCTCTGAACGAAAACGCCGCTGGCGAGCTCTTAATCCTCGATGAGAAGCAATGCCTGTGGGGCACCCTCGACGGTAACAGCCTTTACGAAATGATCGCCCGCATCGCCATTATTCCCCCCGAGTCTCGCGGCGACGTAACCCGCCGCAAACTCAGCGATCTGCTCCCGCCTAATCCCCTGTATGTCTCTCTAGACGACTCCATCCCAGTCGCCACCGCCACCATGTTCGATCACGGCATATCCTGGCTCCCGGTCGTTCACTCCCAAAACGACCTGCAACCCGTTGGGTGCCTCCGCCGCGCAAGAATTGGCAGCCGCATGATCCAAAAAATCAGCCAAGCCAAAGCCGCTCACGCCCAAGCCCAAACCGCCAGCTAAATCCGCCTCCTTGGTAGGGGCGGAGCTTGCCCCGCCCGATGATCGGCCGGTCTCCAGGCTGCAGAACAACTTCCTCGCGGCGCGCCGGCTTCCAGCGCGTTCCCACATGAAACGTGCTCTCGCAAGTAGTTCCCGGCCACCCCATTCGGCCCGATGCCCCAGAATATGGTGAAATGGGGGAGGCGTCTATTGGACTTAAATATTGATACGGCACGGAATAGAAAACAAAAACGTGGCTCCGGGGCCTTCATTCCGCATCGCCCAAAGGCGTCCTCGATGGCTTTCCATGATGGAGCGGCTGACGCAAAGTCCAATGCCCATGCCGTCGCTCTTTGTCGAATAGAAGGCTTCGAAGAGCTTCTCCTCGACTTTGGAGTCTATGCCCAACCCTGTATCTCTGACGCTTAGGCGCACGCCACCGCCTTCGTCGCTTTCTGTCTTGATGAGCAATTCCCTTGGACGATCTTCGACCGCACTCATGGCATCCGAGCCATTCCGTATCAGATTCAGGATCACTTGCTGAATCTGAATCCGATCTCCTAAGACAGGTGGCAGACCGGCGGCAAGGTCCAGCTGTGGAATGACCCTGTTCCGCTGCAACTCACTCACGGAGAGCGCAATCACTTCCTTAGCCGCTTCGTTTAAATCGAACGACTCAAATGCGGCGCTTTTCTTACTGAAGAGCGCCCTCAGCCGTGTAATCACTTCAGAAGCACGACTGCCGTCGCGAATCGTTCGTCTCGCGGTTTCCCGTGCTCCTTCCAAATTCGGAGGATCGGCTTCCAGCATCCGCAGGCACGTACTGGCATTGGTGACAATGCCGGACAGCGGTTGATTGACCTCGTGCGCGATCGATGCGGCAACCTGCCCGATCGTCATCACCCGTGTCATATGCGCGAGCTCCGCCTGCGCCTGGCGTAATCTCTCACGCACCTCCTCGGCGCGCTTTTGTTCTCTTAAATCGAGCACGAAAGCGACACCCGCGTTCCCGCCCTCTTCGAACAAAGCGGCGCCGACCAGTACGGGCACGCGACTGCCGTCTTTCCGGATGTACTCCTTCTCGTACGGTTGGGCACTTCCGTTCGCTCTTAGGTCAGCCACGGCGTGTTCGTCACGCTCGCGCCATTCGCGCGGGGTAAGGTCCGTCCAACGCATGCGACCCCAGACAAGATCTTCACGGTCGTATTCCACAATGTGGAGGAACGCATCATTGGCCTCCACAATTTTGCCGTCCAGATCCCAGATGAAGATTCCTATAATATTGGCGTCGACTAAGCGCCGGATCCTGACTTCCAACCCTTTGGCCAGCTCACGCACCGCTGCCTCCGCCTTTTGGCGTTCGGCAACTTGGAATTTAAGATCGTCGATTGCCGTTACAGTTTGATACGCGGAAGAGGCGAATTTTCCCAGTGAGCCCATGACCCGGTCATCTTCGGCGTCGAACTTGCGACGATCACTATGCATGATCCCCCAGATGGTTCCGACCGCCTCGCCGCCAACGTAGAACGGAACCAGCAGGCACTCTTCGGCTGCCGGATTGACTGGCAGCAAATAGGGGTAACGCCGTTCAAAATGTCTGAACAGCAGGGCACGATTTTGATCGAGCACATCTCCGCATGGGCCAAAATTGCGCGGAGTCCCTCCGCCAACATGCGGATTCCACATGCCGGCGATAGCGGGCCAATAGAACCTTTTGCCGCAAACGTCCGGTTTTTTGCCATCCCTCGTCAGCAGGCTAAGGCCAGCGGAGTCACACTGGGTGATATCCAGGATCGTATCAGCCAGCGTCTGAAAAATGGTGCTTGGGGAATCGTCGAGCGCGCTCATCAGCGCCACGAGCGCGCGGTTTTCCTTCTCGTAATCTGGCGGGCGCGACGGGCGACAATTTAGCTCCTCCGTGCAAAGGATCGATTCCAACGAAGCCTCGCCCGTTGAAATTGAAGTTTCCACTGGAACATCATTTTGCGTTTTGGCAGAGTCGGTCACCTTCCCACCTCCATAAGGATGTTCATCCCGAATCGAAGGGTTCCAATCTCGATAAAACCGGAGACCCGCAAACCCACCCGGCCGATTCGATTTCTTAAAATCGTGTGCGGTCCTACACAAAGCTGGGTCACGCTGCGCCAGATCTGGCGCCACCTCGACATCCCCCCTCTACTTTGATAGGCGCAAAGGGGCAGAGGATTTTGTGCGCCACGACAAACATTCTTGCGTTCAGATCAATTCCCCGTCGCCCAGGTATCCCCGGTGGTGTTCCGCGTGTTCTGCGACACCGTACTGGAGCTTGATTCCGCCCTGGCCAAACGCGCTTTTTGGGGGCGTTCTAGCACTCCGTCGTCGTCATAGTGAGGCTGTGAAAGCTTGCGAGGTTGACCCGATGCTGCGCTGCTAACATCGACCATGCGATGTGAGATAGAATCTGACCGAATGTCTGAAGATCAGCCCGTTACGACTCTACTGCGTGACTTTGCCTCAGGAAATAAAGGCGCGCTCGATCGTCTGATACCGCTCGTGTACCCCGAGCTGCAACGGCTCGCACGGGGCTACATGCGCAACGAGCGTACCGGCCACACTCTGCAACCGACGGCCCTGGTCCACGAAGCCTATGCCCGGCTGGTACAGCAGGATCAGCCGGATTACAACAGTCGAGCGCATTTCATGGGGGTAGCGGCGCACATCATGCGTCAGATCCTTATCGACCACGCACGTGCGAGTAACGCTGAAAAACGCGGCGGGAAAGCCGCCAAAGTGCCGCTTGATGAGGTCACTGACCCGGCGGCAGAACGACCCTCTGCTATGATCGCTATTGACGATGCGCTGCGGGAGCTGGAGCGCAATGATCCGCTCAAGGCACAACTGGTCGAGATGAGGTTTTTCGGAGGCATGACGGCCGAGGAGTCCGCCGAAGTTCTGAAAATTACCGCCGACCAAGTTCGGCGGCAACTGCGTGTCGGCCAAGCTTGGCTGCAGCGAGCATTGGACCGCACTTCCGAACCTAAGAAGAGTTGACGCCGGCCGCTAGAATCCGACGCCTTTCTTCGCCTCTAGTATAAGGATGGTATTTTAGGCCGAGGAAAACGCCTTGCCGCACGAAAATTGGGACCGGATTCAGGAGCTCTTCCTGCAGGCCGCCGATGTGCATCCATCGGAGCGCGCCGCTTTTCTGGATCGCTTGTGCGGCAGCGATACCGAAACACGCATGGAGGTCGAGTCGCTTCTCCGTGCGGACGACACCGGCGAATCCGCAGTGTCCGCGGCCATCGAATCTGAAGTCGCCTCGATTCTCGATGAATCTCCGCCTGTCGATACCCGATTGGGATCCTATCGGTTGCTGAAGGAGATAGGCCGCGGTGGAATGGGCACAGTGTATCTTGCGGAGCGCGCCGACGGTCAGTTTCGAAAGCAAGTCGCCGTCAAAATGGTACGGCCGGGTATGGATACCGAGTTCATCCTGGTGCGTTTTCGCCGGGAGCGACAGGTCTTGGGCCGCCTCGATCATCCCAATATCGGACGGCTACTCGATGGAGGCACGGCGACCAATGGCACTCCTTACTTTGTAATGGAGTACATCGACGGTGACTGGATTACGCGCTATTGCGAGTCCAAAAGTCTTGGTGTCGAACAGAGGCTTAGTATATTCCTTCGCATCTGTTCCGCTGTCCACTACGCTCATTTGCAGTTCGTTGTGCATCGCGATCTCAAACCTGGAAATATTTTGGTGGACTCCAAAGGCGAACCCAAACTGCTCGATTTCGGTATTTGCAAACTGCTCTACCGCGACGCGGATGGCGCGGGCAACGGCACCATCACTATCGGCACGGGCCTACTGACGCCTCAATATGCGTGTCCCGAACAGGTTCGCGGCGAGCCTGTAACAATCGCCTCCGATGTCTATTCGCTTGGGGCGGTGTTTTACGAATTGCTGACGGGCGCGCATCCTCATGTTTTTCCTGAACTCACGCCACAAGTGGTCGAGCAAGTGGTGTGTGAACGGGACGTGATCGCACCGAGCGAAGTAGTGCGTCGGGATAACGAAAAACTAGCTGCACGATTGCGTGGCGATCTGGACACCATCGTTCTGCATGCCATGCGCAAAGAGCCGTCGAGGCGCTATGAGACGGTTGAACGATTCGCTGAAGATATACGTAGGCACCTCTCGGATGAGCCCATTACCGCGCGGCCAGATGATTTCATGTACCGTTCGCGCAAATTTCTTCGTAGGAACCGATTAGCGGTAGGAGTAGGGTTGGCCCTTTTGATTGCTTTCTCAGCTGGATTATTCAGCACCGAATTGCGCAATCGGCTGGTACCAAGTGGAGCTAGGTGGGCTCCTCCGCCGCTCACGAATGATAATCAGTTCGGTTCACGACTGCAGCGGATCGAACTGCTGGTGGTACTGGGGGATTCTTATGCGCGGGAACATAACTGGAAGGATGCGCTTCTCGCTTACCAGCAGGCCCAGACGCAGATCCCTAATAACCTTACTCCTGATGACCCGGCCCTACAGCCCTGGCGCGACCGGATTTCCGCAGGAATGGCCCTGGCGCAGGAGCAACAGGGCATGAGCGAAAAAAAAGTGAGAATTCCGTGATCGAAACCGTCCAGGTTTTGCGCCTTAGTGCGTGGAGTTCCATGTGACCCCGCGACAGAAGCAGATTATCTGCGAAAGCTTCCCTTTGATCCGAGAAATCGCTATCCCTGTCTCCCTGCTCTTCTACGGACGCCTCTTCGATCTAGACCCATCGTTACGCCGGCTCTTCAAAATTGATCTGAAAGAGCAGTCGAAAAAGCTGGTCGCCACGCTCGACGCCCTCGTGGAGGGCGTCGACGATTGGGAGAAGATCGTCCCCGTCTTGCGCGAATTGGGACAGCGCCATGTCGGTTACGGAGTGAAGGAACAACACTATGACACAGTGTGTTCGGCGCTGGTTTGGGCCTTCGGTCAAGCACTGCAACCTGGCTTCGACGACGAAGTGCGCGCCGCCTGGACCGCCGTTATCCGGGCCGTCAACGAACAGATGAAGATCGGCGCCGCCGCGGTACCTGCCACCGAGCAATAGCCGACACCTGTCCCTCCACGGACTTCACCCGCAACGAAGAACGGCGCGATTCTCGGTAGTGAGGGTCTCCATGGGTCAGCATTGCTTTGACAGAGCATGGAGTCAGAAACACATAAAGACTTGCACAAGCACTGAGAGGCATTTCGCACCCCCGCCGCTTGACCCGCAACCTCATTAACGCTTGGTTTGTGAGGATGCGAAGCAGCCGCATAAACCGACGCCGTCGTCCAATTGTGCGCCTTCCATGCTTCTGGTTTGATCGCTTTATGTCACCGATTCAATCGGATGTGCATGAAGTACTTGATGTCGGGGGCAGGCGCGGTTCAACGCTTCTCGTACGGGTGAAAGATGTAGTCCTTCGCCTTCACGGCCGTATGGCACGCGTTTCCGCAGTTTGAGGGGCTGGGATCGGCGGTGAACTTGTCCGATGGGGCCTCGTAGTTGAACAGCGCGTATCCCCATCCCCCGCTCTTCGGAAATCTCTTGCTGTCCTTTTCCATCACGAAAGCCTGGGTAAAGACATCTGGCACATCCACGACGAAGGGGGCCTCCGTGCTCTTCTTCGGCTTCCACTGGAGCTTCACGATCCTGGAGCCTTCCGGGAAAGGCTGGCCGTTGCCCGGAACGCCCGCCTTGTACGCATTGATCATCGTCGGATTGGCGACGATCACCTTGAGCACTTCGTCAGTCCGGGCAGAAGAGACCACCGCCCAGTCCTCGTATCCCCGGAAGTCGGAGAACGCGATTCCGCTCGGCGTTTTCAGCGAGTACTTGTCCGGCGCGTGGTCCTGCGCGTAGATGACCGTGGCGCCGAGAACGGCGAGCACTGCCGTGGCTATCACAATCGTGAGCTTGCTTTTGCGCTCCATGGCTGATCCTCTCTTAAGCTCTTAAGCAGAAATTCCGTTTTAGCTGCTTGATTGGGCGCAGCACATCACACCGTCCAGCTGCCCATCCGAACTCTGGCCCACGCCATTTTCACGGCCCTCGACGGTGTGCGTTTTTGCGGTGCACAAGACTTTTCTCTCTTCGGACATCCTTGGTGCTGTGCTCATTCTTTTCTCTTTGAAGCAAACTTGATGATTTACACCAGATGTCTCCTCTGATTCAGAGCACGGGCCACTGGATGCAAAATTTCCGCGATGACTGGGCTATTGCGGCCAAACCAGGCGCGGGCCCCAGCTTAGCAGCCATCCTTACCGCTCACTGAGGGAATTCGCCTTCATCTTTTATATCACTTGCCCACGATGTGCTTTTTCTGTGATCTCGCTAATGCCGAGCTCGTCGCCGACCTGTTTATTCAATAGACCGGAGACGACCAACGCCATGGCCTGCCGGTCGCGACGGGTAAGATATGCGTAATAGTCACAGAGTTGCTGTAACTCCGCTTCGTGGCTGAGAGCTGCTCGTCAAAATGCGCGTTAGCACGCGTTCCGCAGCATGAGGAGAGAAGAGGCCATCTTCTGACAGATATCAGTGATGGCCTGCGAGTTCGGGGAGCCCTGGTCCTCGAAGGGTTGCTGTAATGGCCGGATGGAATCATCGGTGATGCGCGCCGGTGTGTCCTCTTCGTGTGCGATCCCTGCGGCAATGTGCATGAGTTCATCGCTGTATTCGTTTAGAAAATGGTCCAGCGCCTGATTTTGGTGCTGGGTCAATTCGGAGTCGATCTCTCGTCGCTCACGATGTGAGATAAGACTGAGTTCCAGCAGGAAGATCGAGCGCAACGCTGGCTGAGCCCTCTGAATCCGCTCCCATTCGGCAACGTCTTCCTCGCGCCGATGGCGAAACTCGAACTCAAACCGCGCGGCATCCGTCTGCGATTCCAGACTGGCGAAGTTGTCATTGATCTGACTGCGGAGACGGATGATCTGTGAAACGGCAATGGCTCTGTCGCGTACCACCGGACAAACTCCGAGCTGTGCCAGCATCCTTACGTTCCGCACCAGCAGTTTCTGGAGCTGCGCTGCATCGCTCTTCGCCCCGAAGCGGTCGAAGATAAATCCCATGGCGAGAATACCTAGTAACACGCCAAGTACCTTATCGCGCGCGATCGTAAGGTCCGTCTGGATCTGGGCATCCTGCAGGTTGACGAAGTAAAAGGAGAGCGCCATCTGCACGCCAAAATAGGAAAGCCGCGGACTGGAGGTGGCGAACCACGCGGCGATCGCGGTCCCTGTCGCAAAGAAGAGAGCAAACCCGAAGACGCTGTCGATACCGGGTAGGATCAGAATCTGCGCCGAAATCCCCAGGACCAGCCCTCCGACAACAAAACCGGCAAGGCGGAGAAACTGCGCTTGGAGCGAAGTGCCGATGGTGCTCAGCGAAGTAACGATGCAAGTAAGGACGCTTGTTGTACCGATGCCCGGCCAGTCGAGCGCGTTGTAGAGCACGTAACAAACAGTAGCAGCGAGGCACCCGGCAAAGGCGGAGCGTATGTATTCCGGGTTCTGGAATGCATCAGGCACCAACAGAGTGCGCCACCAGTCGCGCCTTGGCGCGTTCTGGGAACCATCGACGACCTCATCGCGTTGAAAGACTTCGGGGATGAGTGCGACGGTTCGTTCCATCTCTTGAAGCATCGGCAAGCTAGAGGACGGCTGCCCCTCGATAACAGCAGGAGACGCGGAAATAACCCCTGACTCCCGGAGCTCCGTTCGGATTGCTCCGAGCCTCTCAGAAAGCGCGCGTAGACGGATCGCGTCGTCGTCGCCGGGCCGGGGGCGAGTGCGCTCGAGATTCGCGGCAAGACCAATGAGCCGGCCCGCCAGTGAAATGAGGGCGCTGCACTGCGCCCGCCGGGTGGGATCCAGGCCTTGGCGCTGCAACGCCATTCTGAGTCGGCCAGTGCCGATCATATCGTATTGAAGAATTCTGTTGCGGATCGACTCCGCCGGGGCATGCAGACCGGCGGTGCTTTCCACTACCTGCTGCACTGCGAGCAACAGATTGTCCACGGAGGCGATGAGCGGGTCGGAGCGATCGAAGATGCGGTATAGCGCTTCGGTTACCACAGTGACGCCAGCACCTACGACGATTACCAAGACAGGCCAGAGAGTACCCTCCACTTGGAGTTCGCTCGGCAAGGTGCGGTCCCATACCGGCATGGCAATACCAATCGGAATTGCGAAAGCCAATGCGGCTGCGTAGTTAGTCGTCGTGCGCAGAACGAAAAAGATCAGATACAAACTTCCGATTACCCAGATGAAATGAGTAATAGGGTAACCGCGGAACAGCATCATCCCGAGCAGGGTGTAGAGGCTCGCGCCGACGAATGCAAGGACGATCATTCGTCCCCCACGCCAAGTTGCCGCGAGATTTTCGCGAGCCAGGAGAATCGCAAAGAGAGCAGCCAGGAACGCGTTAGGAATGCGGAAGGTCACCGCGATGATCATGACCAGCGTCGCCGCGATGGTCATGCGGGTGACCGTGTTCACCCGTCCTGGATACGGAGCGACTTCCCACCGGATGAATTCCCGAAACCAAAGCCAAGAGGCAGTCCGGCTGGCTGGCGGCTGGCGGAGCTCAGTGGCTCGGGTCGCCATATCAAGGCTTCCGTTTGTATCCGCGGATAACTACGACTGCGGATTCCCCCAGGCGAATGACCTCAGACGGCGGCGACTGAATCCGGATGCGGACGGGGTAGCGGCTGGCCAAGTGTACCCAGCTCAGAGTCCGTTGTACGTCGGGAAGGCCTGGCGTGACTCGGCCCTGGAACGAAGGGTCGGGTGTGACACCGTACCCCACGCTCTCGACGACCCCCTTAAGCCGCAATCCGGCATCAGACATGACGTAGACGTCCGCGGTCATGCCCGGCTGGACATGCTTCAGCTGCGTCTCGCGGAAATTCGCAACCACCCACCAGACGCGAGTGTCGATGAGCGTGAAAATCTCCTGTCCTACGTGAGCATAAGCACCCTCGGAAATGACGAGGCTGGTTACGCGTGCGTCGAATGGAGCGTAGACGCGGCACTGGTCGTAGTTGTATTGGGTGTTGGCGATTGTGGCGGCCCGTCCCTGCCGTTGGGCCACCAAGGGGTCGAGGGTAAGTACGCTGGACTGAGATTGGTGAAGCTGTGCCGTACTCTGGTCTGCCGAGGCCTCGGCCTGTGCCAGGGCGGCCAGCATCGAGTTGAGGTGGGCTCGATTGAGGGCCAATTGCGATTCGGCTTCGTGCACGGACTGCGCGCTGGCCTGCTCTGTCGTACGCGCCTGGTCCACCTGGTCGACGGTAACGAACTGCTTGGCGAGCAGGGGCTCGACGCGGTGCAGGTTATTTTCGGCGTATGCCGACTCGGCCTTCGCCCGATCGAGCGCAGCCTCGGAGTGGGCGACATCGGCCTCCGCCTCACGGATCAAGGCTTGCGCCCGGTCGACGTTGGCGCCGGCGCTGCGGGTTGCCGCCCCGGAGGCGGTGACGGCGTGTACTTCGGCCCGAATGCGCCGCTGTTCGTCGACGATCTGGCCTTCGAGGGCGGCCTGGTCCGACAGTGCGTGGTCAAGGGCGTACCTGTAGGGGCGATCATCGATTTCAAAAAGGAGGTCGCCCTGTTTAACGCGCTGGTTGTCGGCGACGTTCAGGTGCAGTATGGGCCCCTCGACAACGGGCGCGATTCCGATGTAGTTGGCAAAGATTTCGGCGTCATCGGTCTGCGGGTGCAGAGTTGCGACCACGTAGACAGCGACCAAGCCGGCCACCGCCAGCACAACCATGGCTGCGGTGAAGACGCGACCGTACCAGTGAAGTTTTGCTGTGCGACTGTCTTGCTCAGGCTGGCCAGTGTCTGCGTTCGGCATCGCGTTCACCTAGCTGTAGAACAGCAGCCACAACATGCACGCGAGGAAGATCGCCGTGCTGAGATATAAAAGCACAGGTGCAGCCAGATGTTCGGCAATAGCAGTGCGAGCGATCAGGGCCCGTGCGCCCGTCGCCAGTACCAGACCACCCGCGGAGCAGAAGATCCACACCGGGAAAAAAGAGCCGAAGATGCTGTATTCGGGCGCGTGGGAGCAACCAACCAACACCAGCGGCGCCACCAGGCATACACCGGGGAGGGTGCGAAGTGAGGTCATTCGGCGTCCACCGCGCTCCGTCGATTCAGTATTCATGTCGAGCAGACCTCATATGTTTCGCATGTGTCCAATATTGGTCCTAATCGTGCTCACCACCTCGTCGATACGGCCTGAGAGCACCAGCCCTCCCGCGGTCAACCCGAACACCACGATCATTTCGCGCTCGACACGGACGGGACGAAGCCACTTCCCGCTATGCTAACCCCGGGCACGGGCGGTCACTGGACACCCCCAATCCTGCGCTTCCATTGGGCCACAGGTTTGAGGACCGAATCTATTGGACGAAGGTATCGATCAATACCTTCGCATCAGGTGATCACGATGGCGCCTGCACATTTTGATCGCGGACACATAGCATTGAAGTTCGCGATTGCGGTCGGCGAAAAGACGCCGAGCCTCGTCAACTTGCTGAAGAGAAATCGGGCCTGTGCCGCCCGTGAAGATGTTGTCCGCCGGTACTTTGGGATCGATCCGATACGTTGGTCCAATAGACTCGGCCCCCCACTTCTGCCTTAATGGCCGCTGAGTCCGAAAGAATCGTCTTCCAGTTTGGCGCACGCCGACGAGGTGCTGGTGGCAGAACGCGAGATAAGTGCGTTTGTCAACGCGGTGAGGGAGTTGTTCGGTCCAGAGTCAGGCAGCAAACGCATCCGAGGAATTGTAAGAACTCGGCGAGGCACAGGTAGTTCTTGCGACGGCGTCCATACGGGAGGGGCGTGGCTAGCGATTGCCGAGGTGTCGCTGGGGATGAGCGGGAAGAAGTTTCGATTGGTCGAATACAAGGCACCATTGCTATTTTTGTCGCTGCTTCTCGCCTTCTCCGCGGCGAGAGTTCAGGCGCAATGTGCCGCTAAAGTGTCTTCCCCCGCAGATGCCGCCGGCTGCGCCGCTCGCGAAACCCCTCGCGAGGGAACGGCGATTCTCGATCCAGTTCACCCCTACACCCTGGCCGAGCTGATTGACGTTGCCGAGCATCACAATCCCGCCACGCGCACGATCTGGGAGCGCGCTAAGCAGAAAGCCCGCGAGCTCGGTGTGGCAAAAAGCGCCTATTATCCTGGGTTAGAGGGTTTAGCTGTTTTCGGCGACGAGAGATTGATAAATCCGTTCCCGGAGCCGCTCGCTCCTCGCGGCTACGTCATGGTCGAGGTACCCATCGTCCGGCCTGAAGTCACGCTCCAATACCTCATCTTTGACTTTGGCAAACGCGAGGCCAGCGTGGACTTCGCGAAAGCGGAAAAACTCGCCGCGGGTGCAGACGTCATTCAGGTGAATCAAGCGCTGGCGTTTCGCGTCGCTAGTGCGTATTACCAGCTGACGACCGCACAGGAAAGGTTGCAAGCTGCGCAGGACACGTTGCGAACTGCACAAACCACGCAGGATGCGGCTGAAAACAGACTGAACAACGGGCTCGCGACTCTTCCTGATGTTCTCAACGCCCGGGCCGAAACGTCGCAGGCTGTGTTCGACGAGGAATCCGCGGACGGGGACGAAAAGGTTGCGCGCGTCACACTGACCGAAGCGGTTGGAGCTGATCCGTCTCCCAACATAGTGATTGACAGCCAGAGGAGTGCGCCGTTGCCGGAGAGCCTCACAATGTCCATCGAGGCTTTGATCGATCGCGCGATGAAGAATCGTCCTGAACTCATGGCGCAAACTCTGGAAATCCGCTCCGCTGAGGCTCGCATTCGTGCAGCCAAGGCAGAGTACAAACCGCAGATCGTTCTCTCGGGATCGGTTGCGCAGACCTCCGTGTGGCCCACGGCGGATTACGGCCAGCTGGGTTCCGCGAGTGAGCCTACCTGGTCCGTCGAACTCGGCATCCATTGGCGCATCTTTGACGGAGGTGTGCGCAAGAACGAACTGTTGATCGCCGAATCGAAACGCCGGGAAGCAGCGGATGAATTTACGGCGATACATGATCAGACGACGCGCGAGGTCTGGACCGCTTACATAGCATTCCGGACGGCCTTGCGAAAGCACGACGCCGCTGTGGCACTTCTCGAGTCTGCCAACGCCTCTTACTCGGCATCGCTCGATGCATACAAATATGGAGTCAAGAACCTGGTCGATGTTGTTACCGCGGAGAAGCAGCTGGCCCAAGCTCGACTATCCAGTGTCTCCGCACGATCAGAATTATTTCTAGAGGCAGTCAACCTTGAATTCGCCACCGGAAATCTGCTGAGGAATCAACCGCCAGCGACAAAACTTCAATCTCTGGACGGACATCAATGATTTCGCCCAGTCTGCAAGTGCCTCGCCAAAAATCGTAATCATACGAAGGTATCGAGGATACCTTGGTCCAATAGACTCCTTTTCGCGCTCATGATGTCGTGGGTAGCGTGCATCGGGCATCGAAAGATTTGATGACGCGATGAACATGCGTTACCGGCCGGCTATGCCATTCCGATGACGTCAGACTACACCCACCACTACGGAGGCTACGATGAGTCTTATCGATAAAGCGTTAGAAGCAAACCGTCACTATGCAAAAAAATACGATCCAACGCTGGGGAAACGCCCGGCGCCCAAAGTCGCAGTTGTAACCTGCATGGATCCACGGCTCTCGGATCTCACTGGAATCTTGGGTCTGCCGCAAGCAGATCTCGACGTTATCCGAACCGGCGGGCCCGCGGTAACAGAAGATGTTCTCGGTGAGCTTGTCGTTTCCACCCGTATACTCGGAACCAGAGAGATACTGCTTCTCAACCACACCGGCTGCGGGTTTACGACATTTACAGACGACGAGCTGAACGCGAAGCTGAGCGCTTCTACCGGAGATGCTTCGCCGGCCCCAATGCGCTTCTTCTCCTATAAGGACCCCGAGGAAAATACCCGGGAGCAGATCAAAAAAGTCAGGTCGCATCCCTGGATCGCAAAGGATGTCCCTGTGCGAGGCTTCATTTTCGACGTGGATACCGGTCTCCTGCGGGAGGTGCGGCCAACTGCAAAGCATACTGCTGCGTGAAAGCATCTGGGCTTGCCGAATTTGAGCTCCAGATCGTCGGGCTCCCCGGAGCTTCAGCGGGCAAATGACGCTGCGATGAAGATTTCTGGATGAAGTGGGGCGGCAGAGAGGATCGCGGTATTCCATTGCAGACCGCGTTTTATCTCGCTCCACGAAGTCCGGCCTGCGAGGCTTCGGGCAAGGTAATGAATGCGATCGCCGACGGCACTGCCGGGGTTTTTTGGCGGCTGTGTCGGCCTTGCCGGTGAGATCAAATTTGGGAAATTCGGTCATTGCTGCTGGCTAGCCCCCCAGGATCGATGCTGGGTACAACAACACATGCGGACGGTCTTGCGCCACTGACGCGGGCGGTGAAGAGAAAAGCAGGATTGCCACGGAGGCACTGAGGCAAGGACGTAAAGGAGGCAAGGAGGCAAGGAGACACGGAGAGGGCTAGGAAAGTTGGTTAACAGTTTGCCCCCTCCCCCCCTCTTTTTGTAAGTGCGGATTCTAAAGGACTTTAAGTCTAATGTTTTTGGATCTGCGGATTCTAAAGGAGTTATGGGTGCGTTTTTCGGAAGTGCGGATTCTAAAAGGTTTAGGGCGATGGTACGCTGGGACGACAGGAATTCCGAGCGGCTCGATTGAGCGCGATGCGTTCGAATTAATTGTATGGATAACACGAAGAAGGATAACATGTTGGTTACTATTTGTCAAGGACCATTTTGGGACAGAAGCTGCTACTAGAGGAAATCCAACGTGAAG
>Ga0187855_10001975_pt1 | contig 15681 bp, 9 predicted proteins | sample June2016WEW_8_10_2_FD_132969 | JGI IMG/M metagenome (GOLD analysis project Ga0187855, IMG submission 132969) | Peatland microbial communities from SPRUCE experiment site at the Marcell Experimental Forest, Minnesota, USA - June2016WEW_8_10 | ecosystem: Environmental > Terrestrial > Soil >...
AGTAATGCGCGGAGACGCTCGCGCTGTGCACGTAACGCACGGCGCCGCCTTCCGCCGCTCCGGCCTCCAGATTCACGCCTTCCGTCGCGCCGAAGGGCTGGCCGGCAACCGCCGCCTGCACTGCGGGAACATTCTCCTTCACCCCGCGCCAGGCGAAGAGATCCGAGGAGTCATCGTCGTCGAAGATTGCCGGGTTGTTCTTGTTCACCCTATGGGTCACCAGCGCCGCGACGCGTTCCGGCTGCGGATAGGGCAGGGACCGCAGCAGAAAGCCGTCCAGCAGGCTGAAGACCGCCGTGTTCACGCCAATCGCCAATGCCAGCGTCACCACTACCGCCGCCGCGAACCCCGGACTCCGATGCAACTGCCGCAATGCGAAACGAAGGTCTTCGATCATGACTACCCCTTACGAAGGACTTCCGTGCCGGGTTCCCTATACCCTGCGCCCTGCACCCTGTACCCTGATTTCCTACTCCGACCTCAGGGCCTCCATCGGATCGACCGCCGTCGCCCGGCGCGCGGGCAGCGCCGAGGCCAGCGCCACCATCACCGCGGTCAGCAGCATCGCCGCGGCCAGCGTCACCGGATCCCACGTGCTCACGCCATACAACTGGCTGCGGAAAAAGTGCGCCAGCCCCACGGTCGCGGGCAGCGCAACCAGCGCCGCGATCCCGGCGATCCACGCCATCTCCCGCACCACCAGGGCCACCAGCGTATGCCGCGGCGCGCCCAGCGCGAGGCGTACGCCAATCTCGCGGGTCCGGCTCTGCGTGGAATACGCCAGCACCCCGTACAGCCCCACCGCCGCCAGCAGCGCGGCCAGCGCGGCAAATCCGATCGCCAGCGTCGCCAACGCCCGCTCGTCCGAGGCGCTGATGTCCACCTGCGCTTCCATCGTCCGCAGGCCGTCCACTACCAACGTTGGATCCAGGTCGTGCATCGTCCGCCGGATCGCCGCCTCCACCGTCTCCGGAGCCTGCGCCGTGCGCAGATAAATCTCCATCCCGCCCGGATGGTCCAGCTGCGTGTACGGCCGATACACCGCCGGACCAATATCCGTGCGCAGGTTCTGGTGCTTCACGTCTCCCACTACGCCCACGATCGTCGTATCCGGCTTGTCCTCTTCGCCGATCAGCCGTCCCAGCGCATTCTGCGCCGATCCGTAGAATTGCTTCACAAACGCCAGGTTCACCACCGCCACTTTTGGCGCGTTCTTCCCGTCGGCCTCGGTGAAGTCGCGTCCGGCCAGCAGCGGCTGCTGGATCGTCGCGAAATACCCAGGCGTAATCCAGGGATCTTCGAAGTCCGTGTTCTCTCCCTCCACCGGCTTGTGTCCCTGCACGACAAATCCGCTCTCAGAGCTGTCGCCCATGAGCTCAGGATCGCTCGTCGCCCCGGCCAACCGCACTCCCGGAATCCGCCGCAGCGCATCAAGCGCCGTCTTCATCATTTGTGGCGTCCGATCCTCGCCGTATCCCGAGATGGTCGGATCGAGGTTGAAGGTCGCCAGACGGTGCGTGTCAAATCCCACCGGCTGATCACGGAGATGCTCGAGCGTGCGCACAAACAGCCCCGCGCCGCCCAGCAGCAGCACGCTCAGAGCAATCTGCACGCCCACCGCCGCCTTGCGGAAATACTGCGAGCTCTTCGAGGCGGTCCCCGTGCTCTGCCGCAGCGCGCCGGCCAAATCGGGCCGCAGGAAGTGCAGCGCCGGCGCGATCGAGAACAGCACACTCACCAGTATCGAAAGACCCAGCGCAAACAACAGCACCCGCCCATCTACGCTGGCCGAGTACGGTTCGTGCCCCGGTTCGGGGCTGGTCATCAGACGCACCAGCGCGATCGCCAACACCGGCGACAACGCCAGTCCGCCCGCCACTCCGGCCGCGCCCAGCATCCCGCCTTCGATCATCAGCTGCCGCAGGATGCGGCTGCTCTTCGCGCCCAGGGCGTAGCGCATCGACATCTCCCGTACCCGCGCCGCCGACCGCAGCAACAGCAGCGTCGCCACGTTCAGCGCGCACATGGCCATCAACAGACCCGCCATGCTCAGCAGGATCACCAGCGGCGTCTGCAGCTCCATGCGGTCCGGCGAGAACCCCATCGAGTCATCGATCACCTTGATCGTCGTCTTATCCAGAAATCCCGCCCTGAATCTCGGCGACGCGGACTTATAGAGCGTCAGCTCCTGCGCCCGCAACGAGTGCCACAGCGGCCCCAGGCTTGCCTCCGCCTGCCTCGCCGTCACTCCCGGCTTCAGCCGCGCCACCAGCGTCAGCCATATCGACAAATGGTTATCGAGGTTGTGCCGTGACGCCATCCATGGCATCGCAATTTCCGACATCGTCACTGGCACAAACAAACCCGGCCGATAGCCCCCGATCGCCGTATGAAAATTCTCCGGCGCAATCCCGACAATCGTGAACGCATGTCCGTTGATCAGCACCGTCTGCCCGATCACGTCCCGCGCCGCGCCAAAATGCGTTCGCCAGTAGTCGTAGCTCAGCACCACCACCGCGTTCGCGTCCTTCGCCGTCTCATCCGCCGCCACGAACAGCCGGCCCGCGAACGGCCGCAGTCCCAGCACCTGGAAGTAGTTGCCGCTCACGATCTCCGCATGTTCGTCCTCGGCCTGGTTGTGCCAGGAGACGCCCACGCTCGTCTTCATGGCCGCCAGCACACCGCTGAATACCTGATTGCGGTCGCGCAGATCCTTGTACATCGGGTACGAGTAGTAATTCCCGATACCCCCGCCAAACGCGCTCATCGATCCGGAGAAGCTTCCGTGCCATTCCATCCGCACCAGCTCCCCCGGCCGCTCTACCGGCAGCACACGCAGCAGCACCTGATCGAACAGCGTGAAGATCGCCGTCGTCGCGCCGATCCCCAGCGCCAGCGTCACCACCGCGGTCACCGCAAATCCCGGCGACTTCCACAGCTGCCGCCACGCATATCTCAGATCACCAAGCATCACTCACTCCTCGCTTGAATTCCGCTAACCGTTGCTCAGCCGACCGCTTCTCCGCTGACCGTTTCTCAGCCGACCACTGTTTTACTCCATTCGCAGCGCCTGCATGGGTTCCACGCTGGCGGCTCGGCGCGCCGGCAGCAGCGCCGCGCCCACTGATACGCCCACCACCCCTAACGCCGCAGCGACAAAGCTCACCGGATCGTGGGCCGGCAGCTTGTAGAGCATCGTCGCCATCACTCTCGATCCGAACCATGCCAGCGGCAGACCCACCACCAGCCCCGCTGCAATCAGAATCAGGCTGTCCTGCAGGATCATCCACAGCACCTGTTGGCGTGCCGCGCCCAGCGCCATGCGCACCCCGATCTCCATCGTCCGCCGGCTCACCCGATACGCCAGCGTCCCGTACAGCCCCACCGCCACCAGCAGAGCCGCCAGCCCTCCGAAGAACGCGCCCAACCGCGCGAACAGCGCCGGCATCAGGTACGATTCCTCGAACTGCGCGGCCAGCACCATCGGACTCTGCACCGGCGAATTCGGATCCAGCTCCCGCACGATCCGCCGAATCTCCGGCAGCAGCGCCAGCGGATTGCCCGCGGCCCGCACCTCCACATCCATGTTTTGAATCGACGTAGCCTGCTGGTAGCTGTACCAGACCATCGCCATCGGCTCTTCATCCGCGGAGTTGTACTTGTTGTCCCGCACCAGGCCCACAATGGTCACGCGGTTCTTCGCGCCGCCCAGCGCATGCCCAATGGGCGATGCGCCATTCAGATACCGCTTCGCCAGCGTCTCGTTCACTACCGCCACGCCCATCGCGCTCTTCGTGTCCGTCTCCGCGATGTCGCGCCCCGCCAGCACCGGAACCCCCAGCGTCTCGAAAAACTTCGGGCCCACCATATTGCTGCGCAACATATTCTTCCCGTTATCCCATGGATACTCGCGCCCATCCACCACCAGGTCGTTGTTGTCGCTCCAGCCGGATCCCGGGCGCAACTCCGCCACCGTCGCCGAGTGAACCCCCGGCAGCGCACCCGCCCGCTGCGTCAGCTGCGTATAGAACTCCAGGCTCTTTGCGTAATCGTTGGTGCCCACCGGATGCGCACCGAACGCCAGCACCCGCTCCGCATGCATGCCCAGGTCAACGTTCTGATAATTCCGCAGCGTCCGGATCAGCAGCCCCGCCCCAAACAGCAACGCCACACAAACCGCCATTTGCGCTGCGATCAGAACCTTCCCCGTGAGCACGCGACTGCGGCTCTCCGACGCCTGCCCGCCGGTCGACTTCAGCACCAGCGCCACCGGAGCATTCGTGGCCGAGCGCAGCGGCGCAAGCCCGAACACCACCGCGGCCAGCACCGAAAGCCCCAGCGTGAACAACAGCACCGGGGTGTCCGGCGTAAGACTCACCTCGATCTCCGACCACACCGCCAGTAGCTTTGTGGCCTCGATCGCAAACAACCATCCCAGCACGGCTCCTGATCCCACCAGCAGCAAACTCTCCGCGAGCAATTGCCGGAACAGCGGCCACCGCCCCGCGCCCAGCGCCAGCCGCATCGAGAATTCCCGCTCCCGCGCAGCATTGCGCGCCGCCAGCAGCATCGCGATGTTCACGCACGCGATCACCAGCACCAGCGCCACCATCCCCATCAAAACGTGCAGCCCATCCTGATAATCCTTGCTCGCCGTTCCCAGCCCGCGCGCCGGAACCATCGTCAGCTCCAGCTTCGGGCCGCTGCGCTTCACCTCTTTGCCCACCGTCTCCCATGCGGCTCGGTCGAACACCGGATTCATCCGCGCCAGCGCCTGCTGCGTGCTCACTCCCGGCCGCAGACGCGCGATCAACATCAAATTCCACCAGTTCGGCTTGCCATACAGCGATTGCCCCGTCATCGGCAGTCCCCACGCATTCAGTTCCGGACGGTTCTGCAGCGGCACCCACAAATCCGTCGCCGACCCGCCGGATTCCACGCCATAAAAATGCGCCGCCGCCACACCCACCACCGTCATCGGCACGCCATTGATGTAAATCGCCTTGCCGATGACCCCCGGATCGCGCTGGAATCTCCGCGTCCAGTAGCCGTAGCTGATCACCGCCAGCGGCGAGTGCTTGTCCTCATCCACTGGCGCGAAAGCCTGCCCTGCCGCCATCTCCACGCCCAGCGCGGAAAAGAAATTCCCGCTCACTTCGTCTGCTTCGATTTCCTCCGGCGCGTCGCCATAGCGCGCCGCCGTTTTGGTGAGCGACAGCGGAACGTAGGCGATCAAACCCGAAAAGACCGACCGATCCTCCCGCATCCGGTTATAGACATTGATCCCGTACGTGTAGCGCGAGTCCCCCGTGTCGCCCACGCCGTCCGGCATGTTCTCATGCGTCAGGTAGAAGAGCTGCCGCGGATCGCCTACCGGCAGCGTGCGCAGCAGCACCGCGTGCATCACGCTGAAGATCGCCGTGTTCGCGCCAATCCCCAGCGCCAGCGTCACCACCGCCGTCACCGCAAACCCCGGCGACTTCCTCAGTTGCCGCCACGCATATTTCAGATCACCGAGCATATCTGTTCTCCTGACGGTTACATTTTCCTGGGGCCCTGTGCTCTGAGCTCTGTGCTCTGTCCTACTCCATCCGCAGCGCCTTCATCGGATCCACGCTCGCAGCCCGCAACGCCGGAATCAATCCCGCCAGAACCCCTACCGCGAGCAGAGCAACGGCTGCCAATCCCAGCGACGGAACAATGCCCCCTCCAAAATCGGTAAAGGTCCGCCGCAGGATCGCGGAGGCCGCCGCCGACAGCACCGCTCCGATGCCCAGTCCAATCCCCACCAGCAGCAGCGCGTGCCCGAGGATGAGCTGCACCACATCGCTCCGCTCGGCGCCGAGCGCCATGCGCACACCGACTTCGTTCGTACGCTGCGCCGTGACATAACTGATGAGCCCGTAAATCCCCACCACCGCCAGCAGCAGAGCCAGCCCTCCAAAAACCGCCAGCATCCGCACGATCAGCCTGCGCCCCGCCAGCGAATCCGAAACCAGCGTCTCCACCGGCACGATGCTCGAAACCGCCTGCGATGAATCGACCAACGCCACCGCGCGCTTCACTACCGGCTCCATCCGATTCGGATCCCCGTCCACGCGCACCAGAAAATCCGCCGAACTGTTGTCCGCCTGCGCGAATGGGTAATACCGCATGCCGTCGCTGGTGTCCTCCTCGAGAGAACTCAGCCGCACCGTCGCCACCACACCCACAATCGCGGCCGGCTTGTTATCGCACCCGAACGAGATATGTTGTCCGATCGGATTCTGGCCGGGCCAGTATTTCCGTGCCAGACGCGCATCGATCACCGCGACCGGCTCGCTGCTGGCGATATCTTCCGCATCGATCCAGCGGCCGGCCAGCAGCGGAATCTGCATTACCCGCAGATAATCGGGCGTCGCCAGCGTGAGCTGGCTGTGCGGGCCCGGATCGTTGGGACCGAGAGCCCGCCCGATAATCGCGAACGAACACGAATTGCCGCCATCCGGATCGAACGGCAGGGGATTCACAGCCGCTGCGGCGCGTACACCCGGCTGCGCGGCAAGGTTCCCCACCACCCCCGACACGAACACTGCCTGGCGCGGCTGGCTCTTCCTCAGGTCCTTCCCCGCATACTGCACCGTTGCTGCCAGCACCCCCCGCGGATTGAATCCCGGATCGACCTTCTGCAGCTGCCGAAGGCTCGCCAGAAACAAACCGGTCCCGGCCAGCAGGAAGAATGCAGCCGCCACCTCGCCGATCACAAACGCGCTGCGCAGGCGCTGCTTGCCGACAGTGGCTGTGCCGCTTCTGCCGCCCTCGTGCAGGGCAAGCCGCCCACGCGACCGCGGCAGCGTCAGTGCCGGCCCCATGCCCGCGAGCAGCGACGCAAGCAGCGCCACGCCGGCCGTGAAAATCAGAACCGCGGGTTCGGTGCGAACCAGGAATCCTGTCGCGAGATCGTGCGGCACCAGATGCAGGAGCATTCTCCCCATCAGTGGCCCCGCCAAAACGCCAACCATCGCCGCAGCCCCTGCCAGCACCAGCGTCTCCACGAACAATTGCCGCACCATGCGGCCCGCGCTCGCCCCCAGCGCCGTCCGAATCGCAAACTCCTTGCTCCGCGCCGAGGAGCGCGCCAGCAAAAGCCCCGCTACGTTCGCTGACGCGATCAGCAGCACCAGCACCACCACGCCGCACAGTACATACAGCGGTGTCCGCAAAGGACCCGCGGCAAACTCCGTCAGCTGCGTCGCGTAAACCGACCACCCCGAGCTGGTGGCATATTTACTCCCGCCACCGCGGCGCAGCTCTCCCCACATCTTCGTCGCCACCGCCGCGCTGAACTGCGCCACAGAAACCCCTGGCCGCAGGCGCGCAACCGCATAGTAGTTCTCGTTGAAAACCTCATCCGGCTGAAACGCGCTTGGCGCAAGCGCGATCGGAACCCATATCTCAGACCGCCGCGGCCACGCAAAGTCGCTCCGCATCACGCCGATTACCTGGTATGGCTTCTCATCCAGCAGCAACGTCTGTCCCACAACATCGCCCCTGCCTCCAAAAACCCGCTGCCAGATCCCGTAACCCAGCACCACCACCGGACCCGCATTCGGCTGGTCTTCCTCGGCGGTGAACGTCCGGCCCAGAATCGGCCGTGCCCCATACACCTCGAACCACTGCGAGGAAACCCTCGCTGCCGGAATATGCTCCGCCTCCCCGTCGCGGACGATGTTGAAGCTCGCCGGGTGTTCGATCCCCGCCGCTTCCACCTGATCCCGCAGCGAAGCCGCGGTTGCATAGGTGGGCACTGAGTTGAACGGCATGTCCAGCGTGAATTGTGCGTACCGCGTATGCAGCACCGCCACCTGTTCTGGATGATCGACACCGGCCGGGTGCCGCAACACCGCATTCACCACGCTGAAGATCGCCGTGTTCGCGCCGATCCCCAGCGCCAGGGTCACCACCGCCGTCACCGCAAACCCCGGTGCCTTCCGCAACTGCCGCCACGCGTATTTCAGGTCAGCGAACAAAGTTTCCTCCTCGGTTGGCGAGCTGGGACAGAGAGCCTGGGTACCCGAACGGCAGTTGCCGTGCCAAAGCGGTTCGTCTGAAAAAAGAGCGGATAGACGCGTCCGCAGACGGACATTCTGTCCGCAATCGCAATGGATTGTTCGGAAATGGACAGCCCGATCGCTCTTGGCTCGCAACGTCCTCAATCGTGCCGCAGGGCCCTGTTGGCTACTGGCTACAGGCTCCCGGCTACCCGCTGCTTCTCACTTCTTGCCGCGCCGCAGATCGTCCATCAGGATGATGGCCTCGGCAATCTCCTTGAGCGGCTTGCGCTTTTGCCGGCTCTGTTTCTGCAGCATCAGGTAGGCGGCTTCCTCATCGATGTTCAACTCGCGCTGCAGCAGCCCCTTGGCGCGCTCCATCACTTTGCGCGTCTCCAGCTGATCGGCGAGCTGCGATTTCTCGTACTCCATGCGCGCCAGTTCCACCTCGGCGCCCACCAGGTAGCCGATCATCGTGATCAGCTTGATCTCGCGCTTCGAATGATGATGCGGCTCGCGGTGCTGCATGTTGATCGCACCCACCAGCTTGCCCCGGCACAGGATCGGCACCGCCAGAAATGCCTCGAAACGATCCTCCGGCAGGCTGGGAAACCGCGCGAACCGCGGATCCGCCCACGCTTTCGCGGGCAGCGCCACGGTCTGCTTATGCTCCGCCACCCATCCCGTGACGCCTTGCCCCATATCCACCACCAGCCGGTCCACCACATCTTCGTGCGGATTCTTCGAGGCTCGCATCACCAGCTTTTCTTTCTCCAGGACGTAAATGAAGCACGAGTCGCAGCGCACTGCGGCCGTCACCATTTCGATCACCCGCTGCAGAACCTCGTGAAACGGATCGGCCGCCGCCATCCGGCTGCCAATATCGTGCAGCAGATCGATATCGCTGGTCTCGTCGTGTGTGTGCACTAACTCGTCCAAGGTTCCCCGCTCCCTGAAGGCCCGCTGTGCGCGTCTGCTCTTGTTGTGGACTTCGGCTCGCGCTGTGTGAAATACGGAGTGACAACCTTATCCTGGCACAAGATCAGCCCCAGCGCCGCTCATTCGCCGCCAGGGCGCCCCACGCCGCGATCGGGAGCGCAGCGCAGAAACTTCAACCGGGTCAAATCCAGCTGCGCGCGCCGTCTTATTTCGGATGGATCTTCTGCCACAGCCGCGAAACTGGATTGCCCGCGGCTGGCTTAGCCGCCAGCGGATTGCCCGCCGACGGCTTCGGCGCTGGCGTCGTTTTTGGCGCGCTTTGCCCCGCCCCATTCTGCCCCGGACCAGTTTGCGCCGGGTCACTCCGCGCTCCGCTCGGCTGTGACCCGCTCGGTGGCGCCTGCCGCCCACCACTCTTCGCATCGCCGCCCGTCGCGTCGCCGTCCTTTGCGGCCCCGCTCGGCGCCGCTCCAGGTTTCCGCGCCGCACTTCCCGGCGCTGGAATCTCGAGCGACGGCCCGCCATTGCCCGCCTTGGCCGCTCCCCCGTCCGCACCTGGCGGTCCGGTTCCTGCGTTCTCCGGAACCGGCGGCGCATCCACCGTCAGATACTGCACGATCAGCGAAATCCTCCGGTTCGATGGATCCATCGGGTTGGAGGGCACGCGCAGCTTCTGATCCGCGTAGCCCCGCACCTGCGACACCTGATCCTCCCTTAGCCCCGAGCTCTGCATCAACCGGCGCGCCGCGTTCGCCCGGTCCGCTGAAAGCTCCCAGTTCCCGTACCCATCGGTCGACGCGTAGGGCTGCGCATCCGTGTGTCCCTCAATCGATACGCGATTCGGAACCCCTCCCAGCTGCCCCGCCAGCATCTGCAGCATCTCCCGCCCGTTCTGGTTCAGCGTCGCGCTGCCCGTGTTGAAGAACGTCCCGTCCTTCGTCTCCAGCAGCTCGATCCGCAGCCCCTCCGGCGTAATGGTGATCTGAATCTGGTTCTGCAGCGCCTTCAGGTCGTTCATTTTCCGGATCGCTTCTTCGATCTTCTGCTTCAGCTCCGGAATATTCTTCTCCGTCAGCGCCAGGCTGTCGCTCGTACCCACCTGGTCCGATCCCGTCTGCGTCGACTTGCCCCGCGGATCGTTGAAGTACCCCGCGACTGCCTGCCGGACTTTGACGCTTGAGTTCATCAGCCACAGCACGATGAACAGCGACATCATCGCCGTCACGAAATCGGCATACGCCACCTTCCACGCCCCGCCGTGGTGGCCCCCGTGGCCTCCGTTCTTCTTGATGATGATCACCGGCTTGCTCGCCGACATACCGGGCCCCCTTACTCCACCGCGTCTTTGGCCGGCGCGGCCGCTGCCTGGTTACGGCACGCCTCTTCCACCTCGGCGAACGATGGCCGCACGTGCGAAGGAATCGCCCTCCGCCCCACTTCAATCGCCACCACCGGCGGCTGCCCGCGGATAAACGCCAGCATCAGCACCCGCAGTACATATAGATACGCATGCTCCTCCGCGGCGCTCTTCGCCATGTTCTGGCTCACCGGCCCCACCAGCCCGTAGCACAGCAGAATCCCCAGGAACGTCCCCACCAGCGCGGCCGCCACCTTGCGCCCGATCTCCTCGGCCGGTCCGCCCAGCGCGCCCATGGTGATCACCACCCCCAGCACCGCCGCCACAATCCCCAGCCCGGGCAGCGAGTCGGCCATGGTCGACAGCGCCGCCACCGGCTCCTCCGTGCCATGGTGCTGCACCTCCATATCGAGGTCCATCATCTGGTCCATATCGAACGCATCCACTCCCCCGGTTATCACCATGCGCATCGTGTCGCACACGAAATCCCGCACGTGGTGATCCTTGATGAATTCCGGATACGCGTTCAGCACCGGGCTCTCTTCCGGTTTCTCCACGTCGCCTTCGATGGTCAGCATCCCGCCCCGCCGCGCCTTCTGCAGCAGCTCGTACATCATCCGCAGCGTCGAGAGATACCGCTCTTTCCCAAACTTCGACGCGCCGATCACCCCCATCGCGCCGCTCACAATCTTCTTCAGCGTCCGCAGCGGGTTCGCCACCAGCAGCGTCCCCATGCCCGCTCCACCAATGATCAGCAGCTCCGCCGGCTGCAGCAGCACGGCAATGTGTCCGTGCTCCATCAGATATCCCGTTAACACCGCGCCAAACACCACCAGAATGCCGATGATCGCAAACATGGGGTTCCGAGCACCCTCCCGCACCGATTCCCGCGCGCGCACTTCTCCCGCGCACAGCCATCCGGCGCCGCCCGTGGCACGAGCTTCTGTCCTCCTCATCGGCTAAATTTCCCCCGGCTACAGTGGCGCCGCGAGGTGGAAAACGCGAGCCTCATCTCGCACAACGCGGCGCCCCGAGCCTTGCGCGCAGCGTCCGCCTCAACAGTAAGTCCTGTCCCCAAACGGACACCGCTTCCGTTCCCGGACGCTCGCCCCACCCCCCAACCTCCCGTCCGATTGACGGAACAACCACTTCGCCCTCCTCGTATCTGGAACCACGCGTGCTGCTTCACCCTCAACCCCAGCTGTATCCAGGAGCCGACCCTTGCTGCGTGACCTGAAGATTGCCATCCGCCACCTTTCCAAGTCCCCCGGCTTTTCGCTGACCGCGGTGCTCACCCTCGCGCTCGGTATCGGCGCCACCACGGCCATCTTCTCCATCGTCGAAGGCGTACTCCTGCGCCCGCTGCCGTTTCCGCATCCCGAACAGCTCGTGGTGCTTTCTGACACGCTGCAGGGAGTGGAAGTGAACGGCATCACCGAAGCCGGCGTGACCGGACCCGACGTCGTCAACTACACCCGCGACACGCACAGCTTCTCCGCATTGGGAGGCTACACGCAGCCCGCCTATGAGCTCTCCGGCATCGGCGATCCAGCCCAGGTGAACGCGGCGCGCATGACCCCCGGCGTCTTCTCCGCCCTCGAAGTCGAGCCGCTCCTCGGCCGCGTCTTCACCCAGCAGGAGGATGATCAGAAGCAGCAGGTCGCGGTCCTCAGCTACGCCACCTGGCAGAGCCGCTTCCACGGCGACGCCGGCATCCTCGGGCAAAAAATCCTTCTCGACCGCAAGCCCTACGTCGTCGTCGGCGTCATGCCCCGCAACTTTGAATTCCCGCTCGTCCCCGGCCATCTGAACCGCAGCGAGCTCTGGATTCCTCTGAGCCTCCGCCCCGAAGAGCTGGCCGGCGGCGCCCAGGCCAGCTGGAACTATGCGATGGTCGGCCGTCTCAAGCCCGGCGTCACGGCAGCGCAGGCGCGTGAAGACGCCGATCGCGTCGCGAAAGAGACGATGCGCAACTACCCAGCCTTCATGGCCAGCCTGCACATCAGCCCCATCGTGCCCGGCCTGCATGAGGACACCATCGCCCAGGCCCGTCCCCTCGTCCGCACTCTTTTCCTCGCCGTGGCCGTCGTGCTGCTCATCGCCTGCGCCAATCTCGCCGGACTTCTGCTGGTCCGCGCCATCCGCCGGCGCCGCGAAATCGCCGTCCGCCTCGCGCTCGGCTCGAGCGCCGCGACTTTGCTCCGCCAGGCGCTTCTCGAGAGTCTCGTCCTCAGCGTCAGCGGCGGGGTCATCGGCCTCATCGCGGCCGCGGTCGCTCTGCGCGTCGGCACGAACCTTCTGCCCGAGACCCTCCCCCTCATCGGCAACATCGGCCTTGACTGGGTCGTCGCCGCCTTTGCCCTCGCGCTCGCCATCGTCACCGGCGCGGTCAGCGGCGTCGCGCCCGCCTTCGCCGCCATCCGCACCAGCGTCAATGAAACTCTCAAGGAAGGCGGCCGCACCGGGACCTCCGGAGCGGGACACGCGCGCCTCCGTTCCGGCCTCGTCATCGCCGAGATCGCCGTTGCGCTGGTCCTGCTGGCCGCTTCCGGCCTGCTGCTGCGCAGCTTCGAGAAGATGCGTGAAGCCGACCTCGGCTATCGTCCCGACCACACCGTGGTCGCGAACTACAACCTCCCGCGCAAGCAGTACAGCACGCAGCCCGCTGTCGATCAGTTCAATCAGGAACTGCTGCGCCGCCTTGCGGTCCTCCCCGGCGCCAGCAGCGTCGGCCTCACGTCGTTCCTCCCCGCCAGCGGAACCCAGGGCAACTCCGCGATCACCGGGGAAGGCTACGTACCTGCCAAACCCGGCACCCTCGACCTGGCCACGCCCATCCTGATCGAAGGCGACTACTTCCCGGCCATGGGCACGCCCCTGCTCCGCGGCCGATTCCTCACCCCCGCCGACAATGCCAAAGGCGCCCAACTCCTGGTCCTCGTCAACCACGCGTTCGCCGGGCACTTCTGGCCCGGCCAAAACCCCATCGGCAAGCGCATGCGCATCGGCACCTCGGAAATGGTGACCCCCTGGGCCGTCGTCGTCGGCGAAGTTGCCGACGTCAAAGAGGGCTCGCCCGACGCCAGTCCGCGCATGCAATACTACGGCGCCGTCGAGCAGGCCGAGAATTTCTTCGGGTCGCTGGGCAATCCTGCCACCGACCTCAACGGCAACGGCGGATACATCGTCCTCCGCACTTCCCTGCCGCCCGAGCTGATGGAGAATCAGATTCGCGCCACTGTGCGCTCGCTCGATCCGCAGCTGCCGCTCACCCAGCTGCAAACCATGGAACACGCCATCAGCGACTCCGAAGCGCCGCGCCGGTTCAATACCGTGTTGATCTCCTCGTTCGCCGCAGCCGCGCTGCTGCTCGCCATCCTCGGCATCTACAGCGTCATCGCCTTCACCGTCGCCATGCGCGTCCACGAAATGGCCATCCGCATGGCGCTCGGATCGCAGCGCTCCTCCATCGTCGGCCTCGTTCTCATCTCCGGCCTCAAACTCGCCGCCGCCGGCAGCATCATCGGCCTCGCCGGCGCCGTCGCCGCCTCACGCCTGCTCAAATCCTTCGTCTTCGGCGTCAGCACCCTCGACCCGCTGGTGCTGGTCCTCGCGGCGATCCTCGTGCTCATGCTGGCCATGGCCGCCTCGCTCCTGCCCGCCCGCCGCGCCGCCTCCATCGACCCGATCAAGGCCCTGCGCGCGGAATAGCCGCCGCTCGTCCAATTCTCTTTTTTCCTGGCGATCCGGGGCGACGTACAATCATCCCTACCGCCGGAAAACTGAAAGCTCCTCACCGCGCGGCTGAGGTGAGCATGGAAGCAGAGACGGTCTATCTGTTCGTGTTCACCACCATGGCGGACTGGGAGCCTTCGTTTGCCATCGCCGGCATCAATAACCCCCGCTTCCAGCGCGAGCCCGGCCGCTATCGCGTCGCTACCGTCGGCCTGACCACAGAAACCGTCACCACCATGGGCGGCGTGCGCATTCAGCCCGACACCGCCATCAGCGCTATTTCCCCGGCTGGCAGCGCCATGCTCATCCTTCCCGGTGGCGACGCGTGGGAACAGGGCGAGAATATTGAAGCGATCGTAAAAGCCGCCGAATTCCTGGCTGCCGCCGTTCCTGTCGCCGCCATCTGTGCCGCCACCCTCGCCCTCGCGCGCGCAGGCTTCCTCGACAACCGCATCCACACCAGCAATGCCCCCGAATATCTCAAGGCCACCGGCTATCGTGGCAGGTCTTTGTATCGCAATATTCCCGCCATCGCCGACGGCAGCCTCATCACCGCCTCGGGCGTCGCTCCCGTCGACTTCGCTTACCAGATCTTCGGCATGCTCCAGCTCTACCAGGACCAGGCGCTCGACGCCTGGTATGCACTCTTTAAACGCGGCGACGCTTCGAAGTACTACACGCTCGCCGGTGCGGACGGACAGCCGGCTTAAGCCGCAGCCCGCTTCGCCAAAACTCGTCCCAGTCGCTAAACTTTCTTCCATGGCGCTCAGGTTCACCACCTCGTACCTCGAAGACTCGCTTGCCGTTTTCGCTTACTACAAGAAACTCGCCGAGCGCGCCATGGATCAGCTCACCGACGAGCAGCTCTTCGCGACACTCGACGATGAGGCCAATTCCATCGCCATCATCGTCAAGCACATGTCCGGCAACATGCTCTCCCGCTGGACCGGCTTCCTCACCACCGACGGCGAAAAGCCCAGCCGCAATCGCGACGGCGAGTTTGAAGAACCGCCCGCCACCCGCGCCGCGCTCCTCGCCACGTGGGAAGCCGGCTGGGCCTGCCTCTTCGCCGCGCTCCAGCCCCTCACCGACGCCGACCTCGCCCGCACCGTCACGATTCGCGGCGAAGCCCACTCTGTCCTGCAGGCCATCAATCGCCAGCTCGCGCACTACCCGCATCACGTGGGCCAGATCGTCCTGCTCGCGAAGCATTTTGCCCATGACCGCTGGCACTCCCTCAGCGTCCCCCGCAAAGGTTCAGCCGAGTTCAATCGCCGCGTAGAAGCCGGAGAGGCAAGTCAGCGTTAGCCTCAAAGAAATCTCTCGCAGGGACCGTGAAGCGCCATTTTTCGCTAACCGCTTTTTAGCTGTCCGGCTTTTAGCCAACCGCCTCATAGCTAACCGCCGTTTAGCTGCCAGCTGTTAGATAATCCCTCTATGTCCACGCTCCTCCGCGACCTCCGCTTCGGCCTGCGCATGCTCCGCCGCAACCCCGGCTTCACCCTCGTCGCCGTCTTCACCCTCGCCCTCGCCATCGGGGCCAACACCGCCATCTTCTCCGTCACCAGCGCGCTGCTGCTGCGTCCCTTCCCCTACCGCCAGCCGCAACAGCTTGTCAGC
>Ga0187855_10001976_pt1 | contig 15681 bp, 19 predicted proteins | sample June2016WEW_8_10_2_FD_132969 | JGI IMG/M metagenome (GOLD analysis project Ga0187855, IMG submission 132969) | Peatland microbial communities from SPRUCE experiment site at the Marcell Experimental Forest, Minnesota, USA - June2016WEW_8_10 | ecosystem: Environmental > Terrestrial > Soil >...
ATCCGGACCCGGCAAAACGGTCCCTAATGGGGTCTTTGAGCAGCTCTTCATAGGACCCCGAAAAGCGGTCGAATTCAGGCTGGCTCACCGGTACTCGCTCCGTGTCATAAACTCGGCGCCGTCCTGATGTTTGTAACGTTCAACAATGTTGAATGTGCGGGAGACCAGATAAAGCGGCCGGTTCTTTGCCTGTTCGTAGATTTTGCCGACGTACTCTCCGAGAATGCCGATGCTCATCAGCGTTGCTCCTCCGAGCACACTTACCAGGACCGTCAGCGAAGACCATCCAGGCACTGCGTACCAGTGAAAGATATGAGCCAGACTCGCGCGAATCGCCTCTTCCAAACCGAAGATGGTTACGATAAGGCCCAACCAAACGCTAATTCTCAATGGCAAAGCAGAAAATGAGGTGGCTGCAGTCCACGCAAACGTAAGCATTCTGCGCATGGGATACTTGGTTTCACCCGCCACCCGCGCGGCGCGTTCGTACGGCACCGCTATTTGAGGGTAACCCACCCAGGCGACCATGCCGCGCAAAAATCGGTGGGTTTCGCGAAGTTGCTGCAAACCATCGAGGCAATTCCGCGAAATCAACCGGAAGTCACCCGCATCCAGTGGAAGATCTTTATAGACCAGGTTGCGCATCAGTCGATAGAAGATCCACGCTGACAGCCGCTTGAATATCCCCTCTCCTCGTCTGGTTACGCGCTGCCCGTAAACAACATCGTAGCCTTCGCCGTAGCGGGCAATCATCTGGTGGACCACCGCAACCGGATCCTGCAGGTCGGCATCCAGCAGCACAGTCGCGTCTCCGGAAGCGTAGTCCAGGCCCGCTGTGGACGCGCTTTGATGGCCGAAGTTGCGCGACAAATTGACCACCTTAATCCGACGATCTTCTAAGGCCCATGCTGCGATCTGGACCAAGGTCGAGTCGGTACTCCCATCATTGACGAGGACAATCTCCGTTTCGCCTTTCACTTCGGTCATAAACTTATCGAGCACACTGCGGAGATGAGGCACAACCGATTCCTCGTTGTACATTGGAATAACGAGAGTGAGCAGGTTGGGATATGGCCGCGGTTGCAACAACGGGCCGTTACTGTTCTGCGTCTGCATCCTCAAAATAGTGGGGGCTTTTTCGCAAGTCTATCACTGTGAACCGGTTTGAACTAGAAACAATCTTCTGTCCGGCAAGCGCTACGTACCGATAACTGCCATCGATTTGCAGAACGAAGTGTAGGGCAGCCGCCCTCCCGGTTGGCCTCGCATGATGAGTTGTCAAAGAAAAGCGTGGACAATGAATCGCGTGCGACACCCTGGGTGTGCCGTATCACCGATTTCAGTGTTCTGCCCCTCGGGGCCTTGATTTCTATCTGGCGTCAATCCGCCGTGCCAGTCATCCTGAATTCTCGATGGAAGCCTCGTCGCCCTTCCCTGCCGTGCTGTTTGTTTACTTTTTCTTTCTGACGCTCATAACAAAAGACTTGTTGGCTTCGTTTCGCAATTTTCATGTTCCGAACAAGGGCCTGGTCGAGGAACACAAGATGGCCGTAAGCCTCGGCCATCTAGCGGTTATGACCATTATTCTTGACCATGGTATGACATAGTAGTCAACTGGAGAGAACATGGAAGAAGTCGCCATTTCGGAGTTCAAGGCCAAGTGTCTTGCCCTGCTGGAACGTGTACGGCAAACCAAGAAGCCCTTCGCATTACCCGTTTCGGTAAGCCCGTCGCCAAGGTCGTGCCGCCTTCGCCGGATATTGGACCAAATGAATGGATTGGCTCTATGAAGGACACCATGCAGATCCTGGGCGACATTGTGGCTCCGGTGGTTGATGAAGCAGACATTACGGCGCTGCACGAATGAAACTTCTTCTCGACACCCACGTCTGGCTTTGGGCGTTGCAGGCACCCTCCCGGCTCAATTCCCGCGTCCGAAGCCTACTTGGTTCTCAGCTTCTGTTTGGCGACAAGGCGCTGCATGAACTTTGGTCCTTCCTTCTTGTAAGCCTCGATGCCTTCGTGAAGCAGCATTTCGCAGACTTGGGTTATCGTTCGCTGCTCCTCATCAGCGATTCGCTGAACGTCTCGCCTCAAAGCCGGATCTACACGAAATACGAGAAAACCTGTCCTTGCCACCTCTGAAATATAGCGTTTTGGACAAATGTTCTGCAATGCAAATTAATGTTGCGTGGTACATGTATCGCATGTTATACTTGTAATACGTTAAAGGAGGTTGTTTCAGATGGACACAGCAGAGCTTGGACAGACGATAAATCAGGTTGAGCGCGCTAGAGAAACCCTATTGAGAGAAAATGCGCGCTGGGCAAGAAAGACACTTGGTAGCGCCTTCGGAGAGCGCACCAGAGTCACATTGGACAACTTAACAAGGGAATTCGGCTTTTCGGTCAAAGCTGGCGAACTCCAGATCATCAACAACAATTGGTATGTCACCCACACCGGACTGCTCCGGTTAGCCCGCCGCAAGAGGTGTCGGGGCATTCACGTTGAAGCAGTCGATTCGTTGTGCGATTCGGCCGCCAATCGCTTCGTGATGAAGGCGACCGTTTATCCGTCGAAGGCGTCCGCAGGATTTGTTGGTTATGGCGACGCCGATCCGACGAACGTCTCCGCTCTGGTGCGCGGCGCGGAGATGCGCATTGCCGAAACACGAGCGGTCAACCGCGCTCTGCGCAAAGCATATGGCATCGGCATCTGCTCGGTCGAGGAGATCGGCTCCAATCCCGGTCCCATGCCACCGGCTCCTGGTGCGCAGAAGTTTCCGCCGAAGAATGCAAACGGAAACAACAACGGCAACGGTTCCGCACATAAGGTCCGGGACCGGCTCTGCCAGATCATCCGCCAGCACAAGCTCGATCCCGAGCTGGTCAAAGCCTACGCCGTCGACTTCTGCGGTACCAAAGCTCTCAAAGACGCCAGTCGTGAGCAGGTCGAAAGCTTCGTCCAGCAGCTTGCCGAGGCGGCCAAGAAGGACCGCGGGGCCCTGCAATGTCAGCTCAACAGCTACGCACCCCCAAGCCAGGAGGTGGCGGGATGAAACGTCATGTTCCCGGACTCTCTGATACCGCATGTGATTCTCACTCCGAGGTGCCCGACGGCGTATTTCTCGTCCGTCTCGACGGAGCGCAGCATCGCTGGCAATCTCAGAAGCGCTTTTATCTGCTCCGGCTCTCCGTTCTCGAGCCCAAGCCATTTACAGGGCGCTCCATCGTCAGCCGTCTTTACTGCACTCCCAAGGCAATGTGGAAGCTGGGCTGGTTCCTGCGTGATTTTCTCTATGACCCCGAACTGCTGAGCCAGGACGAAATCGATGAGCGCGCCCTCCGCAGACTGGTCGGGGTCGTAAAGATCAGCCACACCGTGGTCAACGGTATCTCGCTGGTGAACTTCGATGGCTTCGCCCCGGCCAGCCAGTGGAAAGAACTGTCTACTGCCATCCCCCTCCCGCCGGCTGGCAACGGTAAGAGCTCGCGGAAGGAAAGGGGATCATGATGAACTACAGCTACACCCAGATTTCCCAATACCTGACCTGCCCTCGCCGTTACCGCCATCGCTATCTCGACGGCTGGCAAGAGAAAGATGTTCGCGCCGCCATGCTCTTCGGCCGCTGTTTCGAGAAGGCGGTGGCGGCGTTATTCCGTCATGAAGATCCAATGGCAGTCCTGTTTGAGCAGTGGGCGCCGTGTAAGAACCTGGAGCTAACCTACTCGGGAAGCGACACCTGGGACCACATGTTTCGGCAAGGCGTTCAGCTCCTTGAGCGCTTCACCCAGGACGGCCGCGTCCAGATTCTACAGCCGCACAGCCATCAACAGATCCGATTCACGCGAACGCTGAGTTCTGGCAACAGCTTTGTCGCCTTCGTCGATGCTGTGGGCGAACTCGACAGCACTCCCTGTGTGCTGGAGTGGAAGACAGCCTCCGCGCGCTATTCCGAGGAGCCTGTCGGATTAGCGGCACTTGACCCGCAGCTGGTCTGCTACTCCTGGATGAGCGGGACCAACGAAGTCGCCCAGGTCGTCTTCGTGCGTAAGCGTACGGTGGAAGTCCAGTACCTGCGAGCTACCATCACCGACCAGCAGCGGCAGGAGTTCGAGACCTTGGTCGATGACACGGTGCGCAGGATTGAATCGGGACTGTTCCTGCCCCACAGCGGCATTCGCTTTCCCCAGAACCCCTGTACCACCTGTCCCTTCCTCGGACTTTGCCTCGACCAGCGCGATCTGGTGGAGGCTGGGCTGATTCGCAAGCCGGGAGTCGATCTTGGTCTGTTTGACGAACTTGCTTACTAAGAGTCCGCCTATGCCGCCCAAACTCAATCGCCGCCGGGCCGAGTTGGTGTTGAGCCGGGTCGATGCGATCCTGGCCTGGGAGGCACGGCATGAGAACGAGCGCGATACCAGGTTCGTGGAGCTGGGCAAGTACCTCTGCGAAGTACGGGCCGGGCAGTACTGGCGGCTGGAGAACCTAAAGTCGTTCGATGATTTTCTGCAGCGGCGGTTCCCGGAGTCCAGAAGGAAAGCCTACTACCTGATGTCGATTCACGAACAGCTTCCACCCCAGGTGAGAAGGGAGCTGAAACAGGTGGGATGGGCGAAGGGACTGGAGTTGGCCAAACTGGCACGGAAACAGGGTCAGCGCTTCGAAAGTGCAACCTGGTTGCACAAGGCCAGACAGATGCCCAAGGCGGAGTTCCAGCGAGAAGTGGACAAGGAGCTGACGGGGAAGGATAGCGAGCCATCGGAGCTAATCTATTTCAAGGCCTACAAGAGCCAGATCCCGGTCATCGAACAGGCGATTGAGACCGCGGCCTTGATGCTTGGGTCCGACAAGTCCCGGGGCTACTGTCTGGAGATGATCTGTGCGGACTTTCTCGCCGGGGCCTCGATAGATGGTGGAGATCCGGAGCTCCTGCTGCAGTCCATGTCACGCTATTACAAGTTTCTGCCTGGCCCCCAACGAGAAACATTTCTGTCTGAGGTCAACCGCAAGGCTTCATGAAGATTATCCTCCCCAAGAGCCCGCGACTCAGACTCGACTCGCAAAGTTACAGCGAACTACATCGGCAGGTGCTCAAGCGCGATGGCTGGCGGTGCCAGTTCTGCGGGAGCCTGCAAGACCTACAGGTACACCACCTCAAATTCCGCAGCCAGTCAGGCAGCGACGTGGAACAGAACCTGATCACGCTGTGCGCCGAATGCCACAGACAGATGCATTCACACCCAACCGCTTCTAACTTTCGGCTTAGTGGCTGACCTTGGGCTCGGCGCGGACGGGCATGCGACAGGTCGGTGCCTATCGCGACTCTGCGAGCCAAGTATGGTGACACCGGAACGGGCTGAAGACCGTGGCCGAAATCGGCTGCCCACCAACGCAAGCTGGCCAATGACAGAGTTCTTACCCCGTGAGGCTCTCCTTTCCGGGTGGTTGTGCTATTTTGAGCTAGGCCGGAGGGTCATTCGGCGACGCGGTTGCCGATTAGGATCTTGACCATCGAGGAATCATAACGCAGCGCACTACCCCCTTCTGTCGCGATATCGGCATAGCGATTGGGATAGTAGAATGTTGAAGCCGTCGCTCTTTCGTACGACTCGCAGTTGCTTGAACATCCGGTACATCAACAAGACCCGGGACACGCGTCTGTCTGACGAGATTATGTTTTGAAAACCATGGACCAAGTCGCTTTGAAAGGGACGGTTTTCGATGCAACGCGAAAATAACAACCACCCCTCCGAGTTTCCGGAAGTTCGCTTGGGTTCGAAGATGGTGGGTCCTCGCCGACCTTGCTATGTGACTGCCGAGATCGGAATTAACCACAATGGCGACATCGATATTGCAAAGAAGCTGATCACTGTTGCAGTGGGCGCGGGTTGTAACGCCGTCAAGTTTCAAAAGCGGACCATTGACATTGTGTACTCGGCAGAAGAGTTAGCGAAGCCTCGCGAAAGTCCTTTTGGAGATACCAACAGCGACCTCAAGCGCGGCCTCGAATTCGGGATCGAGGAATACCGGGAGATCGACCGCTATTGCCGTGAGGTCAAAATTGACTGGTACGCTTCGTGCTGGGACGAACCATCCGTCGATCTCATAGCAAAGTTTAATGTCCCCTGCTTCAAAATCGCCTCCGCCTCCCTGACCGACGACAATCTGCTCCGCCACACGCGTGCAACCGGTAAGCCGATCATTCTCTCCACTGGGATGAGCACGATCGAAGAAGTTGATCACGCCGTCGAGATTCTCGGCACGCAGGACCTGATCCTCCTGCATGCCTGCAGCACCTATCCCGCTTACTACGAGGAATTGAACCTGCGGGTCATCGATTTGCTGCGCGACCGGTATGGTGTGCCGGTCGGCTACTCCGGCCACGAGACTGGGCTGCCGTCAAGCATTGCGGCAGCAGCGCTGGGTGCATGCGCGATTGAGCGCCACATCACGCTGGATCGCTCCATGTGGGGATCAGACCATGCGGCTTCGCTTGAGCCGAACGGGATCACGCGGCTGGTCAGGGACATTCGGCTGATCGAAAAATCCATGGGCGATGGCGTCAAGCGTGTACTGGAACGAGAGCAGCCGATTATCAAGAAGCTGAGGCGAGTGGGAGCGGCTTAGTGCACGAGATCAAGGCCATCGCAATGGATGTGGATGGTGTGCTGACCGATGGCGGCGTCTGGTGGGGACCGAACGGCGAGGAATGGAAACGCTTTCACTTTGCCGACATCATGGGGCTTTCGCTGGCTCGAAAATCAGGAATGGTCATTGCACTGTTGTCCGGAGAGGACAGTCCCCTGGTCGACCGGCTGGCTGAGAAGCTGGGCATCACTGACGTTCACAAGGGCTGCAAAGACAAGGCGAGCGCGCTGCGTGCCTTCTCCGGACGTCACGGGTTGCACCTGCAGGAGATTTGCTTTATCGGGGACGACGTGAACGATTTACCCGCGCTTGCCATCGTGGGCCTCAGCGCTTGTCCTGTAGACGCGCGTCCTGTCGTCCGGGAGAACTGCCAGGTAGTCACGAAACTCTCCGGCGGTAACGGCGCAGTCCGGGAAGTCGTCGACATGTTGCTCGGAGCTGCCAGGTTGGCTGGCAAAGTCAGTTCGCTAGGAAAGCATGAGACTCGCTGATTATGTAATGCGCTTTGTCGCTCAGCAGGGCGTGAAGCACTTATTCCTTGTCACCGGCGGCGGGGCCATGCACTCGAATGATGCTCTCGCCCGGTGCAGCGAGCTGACCTTTGTCTGTAATCACCACGAACAGGCGAGCGCGATCGCTGCGGAGAATTATTCGAAGGCAACAAATAACCTGGGCGTCGCCCTGGTGACCACTGGCCCAGGCGGGACGAACGCCATCACGGGCGTAGCGGGCGCCTGGTTGGACTCAACGCCAACCGTCTTTATCTCAGGACAGGTAAAACGTGCCGACCGGATGTACCGCTCCGACGGTACCCATCTCGGACTTCGACAGAAAGGCCCGCAAGAGGTCGATATTGTTTCGCTGGTCAGGCCGATTACCAAGTACGCTGTGGCCATCGAGGATCCTCAAAGCCTCCGCTACCATCTTGAGAAGGCAACACACCTGGCTCGTACTGGCAGGCCGGGTCCGGTTTGGATTGATATTCCGATCGACGTCCAGGCTATGCCGGTGGAACCGGACACGATGCGGGGGTTTGATCCTGCAGAGTTCACTCAGGAGTCTGAGACAGACTGGGTTACACAGCTGCGCGAGGTGATGGACCGGCTGAGCCGCGCCGAGAGACCGTTCATCTTTGCCGGCAATGGTGTCAGGGTCTCGAGAGGGGCTGCGGCATTTGAGAAATTGGTGCGTTTGTTGAATGTTCCCGTCGGTCTGACGTGGATGGCGATGGATCTGTTGGACGACGACGATCCGCTATTCGTCGGTCGGCCCGGCACCGTTGCTTCGCGCGGCGCGAACTTCGCCCTGCAGAATGCTGATTTCGTCCTGGTGATCGGTGCCCGCCTCGATCCGCCCCTCATGGGTTGGGACCCGCGCCAGTTCGCGCGAGGAGCCTACAAAGCCGTCGTCGACATCGATCCGGCGGAGTTGCGAAAGCTGGAAGGCGTCATCGATAATCCCATCTGCGCTGACGCTCGGAGCTTTGTTGAAGCCATCCTCCAGCAGGGCAGCTCCGTGCCCCGAAAGGACCGCAGCTTCTGGTTGAAGCGTTGCCACGACTGGAAGGCGCGTTATCCCATCGTTCTGCCTGAGCATCGCAGCCCGGGACTCGTCAGTGTGTATCATCTCGCCGAGGTCATCGGTGAGGAGGCCGGACCGGACGACCGTATCGTTTCTGGGAGCGCCGGCAGCGGCATTGAGATTTTCCTATTGGCCTATCGAGCGCGGAAGGGACGCCGCGTGTTTCACACCGCTGGGCTGGGCGCGATGGGCTCCGCCGTTCCGGCGAGTATCGGCGTGTGTCTGGGCAGCGGCGGCAAGAAGACGATCTGCGTGGAGGGCGATGGCGGATTCCAGCTCAACATCCAGGAGTTGGCTACCGTCGCCCAGCTCAAGCTGCCCATCAAGTTTTTCGTTCTGAACAATAATGGATATGCTTCCATTCGGGCTACGCAAAAGACCTTCTTCGGTGGCCCCAATATCGGATGCGACGCGAACACCGGGATATCTTTTCCGGATTTTGGGAAGGTCGCCCGGGCGTACGGTTTGAAGACTACCATCATTGAGGACCAATCGGATTTGCGCACCACAGTTCGTCGTGTGCTGCGCAGCCGCGGGCCGGTGGTCTGCGACGTGCGGGTGCGCCCGGAAGAAATCAGGGCGCCGCGTGTCACCTCGGTGCAGCGTCCTGACGGATCGTTTGTCTCCAAACCTCTTGAAGATTTGTGGCCGTTTTTGGAGCGCAACGAGTTCGCCGAAAACATGATTGTGGAACCGGTGAGCGAGTGAGCGCACAATTCGCCAGTATTGGTACTGCACGAATGCCTGCACTGATCGCGGAGATCGGAATGAATCACCTCGGAGACGAGTCGCGTGCCAGGAGAATGTTGCAGGACGTCCTGAAGTCGGGCGTGGACTCGGTCACCTTCCAGGTGCGGGAACCGCAGTTCTATGAGTCCCCTGAAACCTCCTGCCTCAGGCTGCCAAACGATTTCTACCGAGAGGCCGCAGGCACGGTTCACGAGGCTGGCCGCAAATTCGGAATGGCAATTTGCGACCAGGCGTTGATCGAATTGCTGAATACTATGGGAGTCGATTTCTGGAAGACCCTCAGTTGGGACTTTCAGAACGAAACACTGCGGGCTGCTCTTCAGGCCACAGGGAAACCAATTTTTTTCTCCACTGGCTTGTCGGGTTCGCAGGAGGTGCGGGATGTCAGCCCAAGCCTGCGGAACGGAATCCTGGTTCACACGCAACTTTCGCTGAAAACCACCGAAGTCAACCTAAGGGCGATCTCCTCAATGAAGCGCGAGACCGGCTTGCCGGTTGCATTTGGTCTTCACTGCGGCAACCATGATGTTCTGATGCTGGCCCTTGCCTTGGAGCCGCATTCAATCCTGTTTTATGTGAAAGAGAGCGGTGTCCGCGCGCCGGATGACGAACATGCGATTCTAATCGAACAACTAACCGCATTGGTCGGCGACCTGAAAGAACTCGGCAGTGCAGTAGGGACCGGAGTCAAGGCACCGATGGAAGCGCCCGCATGGGTCAAAGTGACCGAGTAGCTTAAGGTACGCTGAGGCGTGTATGACAAAGTTCGGGATAATGGAAGGAAGGCTTGTGCCACCGGAAGATGGCCGCTTTCAATGCTTCCCTCGCACTCAATGGGAGAGCGAGTTTGCGCACGCGGCTAAAGTTCCTTTCGATTACATCGAGTGGGTTTACGACCTTTACGGTTATGATGTGAACCCGTTGGGCAACCCAGCGGGCATTGAACGGCAGCAGGGTCTCATAGAATTTACTGGAGTTGGCGTTCGTTCGGTGTGTGCCGACTATTTCATGGATAAGCCTCTTTTGCGCTGCAAAGAGCAAGAGCTTGACGCACGCTTGCATAAATTGGCACTCATCCTCCGTAATGGTCGCGCCATCGGCGTGAATCGCGTAGTTATTCCGTTCGTGGATGCTTCAGCCATTCGTTCGACCGACGACTTTGCGGCAGTACAAGACGCTCTCAAGACTGCCATGCAATTCGCAGACGAAACCCAGGTTGAAATTCATGTGGAAACCTCGCTGCGCCCTGCGGAATTCGCCAAACTGCTGGACTCCATACCCCACCCGAGATTAAAAGTGAATTACGACTCGGGGAATAGCGCTTCGCTAGGCTATTCGATTGCCGATGAGTTCGCAGCTTACGGCGACCGGATTGGCAGTGTCCACATTAAGGACCGCGTATTAGACGGGGGCACAGTTTCCTTGGGCACGGGGAACACTGACTTTCCAGCGCTATTCTCTTGCCTGGAGAAGATTGAGTATCGAGGAGACTTCACCTTGCAAGTCGCTCGCGGAGCTCCCGGGGACGAGGTTGCCTGGGCGAGGCAGAACCTGGCATTTGTTCGTAACTATTGGCACAATTGACGATTTGAATCTGTCGCTACAAGATCGCGTCGTGTTGATTGCCGGCTCATCCCGTGGCATTGGGAAAGCAATTGCTGCGGCGTTTCTCCGCGAAGGCTGCCGTGTGTGTATCACTGGTCGAAGTGAGGAACCGTTGTCCAAGGCGCTGGCAGAATTCGAAGCCGAGTTCGGAAAGGAGTGTGCCGTCTCCTTCTGCGGCGATCTTGCTGACTCGATCACGATCGAGCAGGCGTTGCGTACCACCCACGGGCAGTGGGGTCGTCTCGATGTCGTCGTGTCTAATGTGGGCTCAGGAAGTGGAAATACCGGCTGGCACTTGCAGAGCGAAGAGTGGGACCGCCTCTTCCGGATTAATTTCTGGGGAAGCGTAAATTTGGCGCAATCTGCAATCCCACTCCTTGCGGGGAACCATCATGGGATGCTGCTGTTCATCGCCTCAATCGCAGGCGTGGAGGCAACTCCGGCGCCGCTTCCCTACAGCGCAGCCAAAGCTGCGCTTATAAATTATTCGAAGAATCTCGCAGGCCAAGTCGCCAAGCTAGGCGTTCGAGTGAATTGCATCGCGCCGGGGAACGTCTTATTCCCAGGAGGAACGTGGGAACGTCACCTGGAAAGAGACCGCAACAAGGTCATGCAAATGCTTGACTCCAGCGTGCCGCTTGCGCGTTTTGGCACGCCCGAGGAGATTGCCGACCTCGCGGTGTTCCTCTGCTCGGATGCAGCCACTTTCATCACGGGAGCATGTATCAACGCTGATGGCGGACAAACTAAGAGCTACTGACACAACCAATCGGGCGCAGGCGCTATTTGACCTCACTGGCCGCGTGGCAGTCATCACGGGAGGCGCAGGTCTGCTCGGTAAGAAGCACGCCGAGATTATAGCGGCAGCAGGAGGGTTGCCGGTTCTGCTTGATCTTCCCTTGGCGAGGCCGGAAGTAGCCGCTGCCGCAATCGCAAGAAAATACAGCGGGGATGCCGCCGGACTGGCCACCGACATTACCCAACTAGCAGAGGTCGAGAAGGCTCGGGATGAGATTCTTGCGCGCTTCGGACGGATCGACATTCTCATCAACAATGCCGCCAATAATCCCAAGGTTGAATCCGGCGGTTCCGGTTCGAAGGCGTGGTCGCGCCTGGAGAACTTTCCCCTCGAGATATGGAATGACGATCTGCGCGTAGGACTCACGGGAGCTTTCTTGTGCAGCCGCGTATTCGGCTCCGAGATGGCAAAACGAGGCAAAGGCGTCATTCTCAACGTTGCCTCTGACCTCGCTGCGATTGCTCCCGATCAGCGGTTGTATCGTCAGCAGGGCGTTCCCGAGGACCAGCAGCCTGTTAAGCCCGTTACCTACTCAGTGGTCAAGACGGGACTGATCGGCCTCACTCGATATCTGGCGACCTACTGGGCTACGTCCGGCGTCCGAGTGAATGCAATTTCGCCGGGCGGCGTTTTCAATAACCAGCCTGAGGCATTTCTGGCGGAACTTCACCAACGGATTCCATTGGCTCGCATGGCCAATGTCGATGAATATCAGGGCTCGATTTTGTTTCTTTGCTCCGATGCGTCGTCCTACATGACTGGTGCAAATCTCATCGTGGATGGAGGCCGAACCTGTTGGTAGCCTTGGACCGAGCATCGCTGTTTTCACTTCAGGGGAAGGTTGCGTTGTTGACGGGCGCGTCGGGATTTCTCGGGCGAACCTTGGCCGAAACGCTGCTTGCGAATGGCGCCGACGTGGTTGCGATCGGTCGACCCGGGAGACTCTCCAAACAAGAACAAGTGTGGACTGAGAAATACGCACCCGACCGTGTGCATTGCTTTTATGTGGACATGTATGACCTGGAGGCGTTGACGAAGACCCTGGATGAGATTGCGCGTTACCATGCCATTGATGTGCTGGTTAACAATGCACATGAACTGGCGCCGGCATCGGGGTTTAACACGCCCTCTGGATCGCTGGAGCAGGGAACGATGGAGGTGTGGACGCGAAATCTGACCGCTGGTGTCTACTGGCCGGCACTGACCGTGCAGAGAATTGGCCCCAGCATGAAAGAACGTGGCCGTGGGAGCATTATTAACGTTTCGACGATGTACGCGGTGGTTGCTCCTCGGCCAGGGCTATATGAGGGAACGACATTCTTGAATCCTCCCGCGTATTCTGCCTCTAAGGCTGCAATGATCGCCTTCACTCGCTACGTGGCGTCGTTTTGGGGGCATTATGGCATACGCGCGAACGCGATTCTCCCCGGGCCGTTTGCTAACACGGAAGACACGGGTCCCAACTCCGTTCAAGCCGGAGATCCATTCATCGAAAAATTGAAAGCCAATACGTGCCTGGGACGCATCGGTCGAGCTGAAGAGCTTGCGGGTGCTTTACTATTTCTTGCCTCGGAAGCGTCTTCTTACGTGACAGGACAAAGTATTGTTGTGGATGGGGGATGGACTGCCGTTTAGTTTAGAAGCACGGCCTAAAGCAAGTCCGCAATAACTGTGGGGCATACGGCCCGTGCGAAGATGTAAACACATGAGCCTCCCAGGTGTTGCCAAGCGATGGAGCGCAAAACTGACGGGCCACATTCCGCCTGGGCAGTTCGGGCGCTACCTGCTGGTGGGCGCCTGGAATACTTTATTCGGGTACGGCTCGTACGCGTTTTTCACGAAGATTCTGAGCCCGATGATTCCGCACAGTTATATCGCCGCCTCGGTGATTTCGAGTCTGTTGAACATCTCGGTCTCCTACCTCGGCTACAAGTTTTTCGTATTCAAGACCAAGGGCAACTACCTGCGGGAATGGATCCGCTGCGTCGGCGTATACAGCGGGGGCATTCTCTTCGGAGTCCTCGCGTTGCCGGTGCTGGTCGTAATCATTCGGCGCAATACTCGTTTCTTCGCGGAAGCGCCCTACATCGCCGGCGCACTGCTCACGGCGTTCATGGTTGTGTACAGCTTTGTGGGGCACAAGAAGTTTTCCTTCCGGTCGCCTGCATAATGCGCATACTCAATTGACGGCGGTGAGTTGGTCTGTTATGCAATATCCTGGAAAGCCGAGGAAAACCCGGTCCTGCGGTGCTGCGCGGGTACTCGTAACCAGCTTCGCATTTCGCCTGAGCGGCCTATTGACGCGGGAGTGCGACCGACTTAGCTGCAGTTAGTCATGTGGCGCCGGCTAAAGCCGGCTCGGGGAGAAAAATAAAGGGCTTATCGGCACGACTGAAGTCGTGCCCTGTTACAAGGCACTCCAAAGGCGACTTTTTCAGCAGCCTGTTACAAGCGGTCGAGAGCGCAATCGTTGAGCACGGAAATGATGAGTGGCCTTCGGAATCCGATCGTTGAAGAAGATCTTGCTCGAATCTGTGCGTATGATCTTCCTTGGCGTAGGTTTTCCGGCCAAACGATTCTGGTTTCCGGAGCAAACGGATTCCTGCCCGCTTACATGGTCGAAACCCTCCTTTACCTCAACGAAGTTGATTCCTCAATGAAGTGCCGAGTGGTCGGATTGGTCAGAAACCGCGAGAACGCGCAGAAGAGATTCTCCCACCTTCTAGGGCGACCGGATTTCTCTCTGCTCGTTCAAGACGTATGCTCACCAGTTTCCGTGGACGGCCGTATAGATTTCATTGTTCATGCTGCAAGCCAGGCCAGTCCGAAGTACTACGGGAGGGACCCTGTTGGTACACTCCTGGCAAATACTCTGGGTACTCATAACCTGCTTTGTCTGGCGAAACAATGCGGCGTGCAGAGCTTCCTTTTCTTCAGCAGCGGCGAAATTTACGGCCGGATCGCTCCCAAAACCCTCATTAACGAAGAGGATTATGGGCCTCTGGATCCGACGGATCTGCGCTCCTGCTATGGGGAAAGCAAACGCCTGGGAGAGACTATGTGCGTGGCGTGGCACCACCAATATGGCGTGCCAGCCAAGATGGTCAGGCCAGCGCATACCTACGGCCCTGGGATGAGGCTAGACGATGGCCGAGTTTTTGCCGATTTTGTCTCGAATATTTTGGCGTACGAAGATGTTGTGATTAAGAGCGAAGGTATCAGCCGCCGTGTATTCTGCTACTTGGCGGACGCCACCATCGCATTTTTCACCGTTCTTCTAAGAGGAGAAAACGCTCAGGCATACAACGTTGCCAACGAAGACTGCGAAATCAGCATCGTGGAGCTGGCGGAACTTCTGGTTGCCTTATTCCCGGAACGCAAACTCGGCTTGAAATTCTCGTCGGGCTCGACATCCGTCGAAGATATTCGAAGAATCAAGGGCCCCGTACCCGATACATCCAAGATACGCAACCTGGGTTGGAAGCCCACTACTTCGATTGAAGAAGGCTTCAGAAGAACGATAGCGAGCTTCGAATGCCGAGCCATCGGCGGGGTTTATGAAGGTCAGAAGTGAGATGAATCTGCGGAATCGAACCCTACGAAGCTGCGCCATCTGGTGGCAGCAGCTGCCGAGTTTGCGGAATGAGCCATGATTAGCGGACTACTCCGGCGTGCAGTTAGTACGGTCGCCATAATAGCTGGGCCAAATCATCCGCTGGTTCGAGCGATGATGCGCGTTCGTTGCCGTCCTGGTGTACTGAAATTCGAACGAGATTATGTCGATGTTTCGATGGGCAGCAAGACGATCCGTATAGCGGCCAAGCATTTTCCATACGCATACGACATGGTGGGGAATTTTGACCTGTACTTTAATCAGGTCGTGGCAGAGAAAGGCGGAGCAGGGTTGCTGGTCGATTACTCTGGACCGAAGCTCCAGCGCTATAGGAACGGACTCGAATTCGAACTATCATCCTTCCCTGAAGAGCTAGAGGCGATTGAGGAATACTTTCACTGGTACAAACCTAAGCCGACCGATCTAATTTTTGACATTGGAGCGTACTGCGGAGTCACGGCTTATCGCCTATCGAAGCAAGTGCCTGAAGGCAAGGTGTACTCGTTTGAGCCTGATCCAGGCAATTTTGGGCTGCTCATCAAGAACATCGAACGGCATGGACTCAGGAATGTAACCCCACTCCCCTTTGGCATTTCGGGCAAGACAGGAACTGCTGCGTTTCTGGCGGAGGGGACTATCGGATCAAGGCTTGAAGCAAATTCCACGCGGATGACGGTAGGCG
>Ga0187855_10001977_pt1 | contig 15677 bp, 15 predicted proteins | sample June2016WEW_8_10_2_FD_132969 | JGI IMG/M metagenome (GOLD analysis project Ga0187855, IMG submission 132969) | Peatland microbial communities from SPRUCE experiment site at the Marcell Experimental Forest, Minnesota, USA - June2016WEW_8_10 | ecosystem: Environmental > Terrestrial > Soil >...
CTGGCGCTGATCGAGCCGCATTACCCGAAGGCGGGTAACGGGACGCAGCCGAAGCCGATGGAGCAAATGCTGCGCATCTACTTCATGCAGAACTGGTTCAATTTGTCGGACCCGCAAGCCGAGGACTCTCTGTACGACATTGAGTCGATGCGCCGCTTCGCCGGCATCGAGCTTCTTGGTCATGATATTCCCGACGAGTCGACGATTCTGCGCTTTCGCCACCTGCTCGAGCAGCACCAGCTTACCGAGCGGATTTTCGCTGAGATTCGCTCTCTGCTCGAGGAGAAGCGGCTGTTGCTGAAGTCCGGGACGATTGTGGACGCGACCATCATTGCTGCGCCGCCCTCGACGAAGAATGAAGAGAAGGCGCGCGATCCAGAGATGCGCCAGACCAAGAAGGGAAAAGACTGGCATTTTGGGATGAAGGCGCACGTCGGCACCGACCGGCGCGGCATCGTGCACAGCTTGAGCACGACCGCGGCGAATGTGCACGACAGTACGCAAATGTCCAAGCTGCTGCACGGAGAAGACCGCGAGGTGTTCGGCGACCAGGCCTACTGGAATGAATCGCATCGCCAGGCCGCCCTGGCCGCCGGCATCCGCTACCGGATCAATCGGCGTTCCCCCCGAAGGCCGTTGAGCAAGTATCAGAAGTTCATTAACCGTCGACGCTCCGCTGCTCGGGCGCGCGTCGAGCATGTCTTCCATGTGGTCAAGCGCCTGTGGGGCTTTAGCAAAGTTCGCTACCGTGGATTGGCGAAGAATACCGTGCGGCTGTATACCGCCTTCGCGCTGGCGAATCTGTATCTGCTGAGACGCCGCTTGCTGCCACCACAGTGGACGTGTGCCTGATGATCGCGATGCAGTGCAAAAGCAGCGAGAAACGCCGCATAAAGGCGCTGACTTATCCTCTGCCGCGAATTTTGCGATGACTTCCATCACTTCATTCATCTCAATCCTGCCTCGCGCGCCTGCCTGTGCAGAGCTTCCCTAGCCGAAAGCTGACGCTCATGACCGTCAACATCTATAAGAAGCTGGAGATGCACGACATCCCCCGGCCCAAAGGAGATCTCCGGCCACTTCACCGACACAGTCTCAGTGGCAGAATTCGTGTCGAAGCCTTCGACACGCAGAACACTACTGGTCCTGCTCTCCTTCGGTCTATCGGAGAGATTGAGATGCGCGCTCAGAAAGCCAAAACCGGAAATCTGTGCGACGTATTTCGTCGTTCCATTGGGTTTCGCTTCGAGTCGCACTTGCTGCTCCTTCGCTTGCCGAGATTGGGAATGATTTCGCCGTTGACACGAGCCTACCTAATGGCGCGACATTGGGCGGCCGGCTTCGACCCGATAAACCGGTCCGCTGAACATGCCCAAGATGGGCCGGAATAGTGAGAGATCGAATCCTGCGAGTGCTTACGCGGCACACGCGCGCTAATCGACAAGCTATGGCATTTGAATAGTACAATACTTATTCAATCGCACCGCTCGAAAAAAAATCACGCCTAAGTCGATGATTTTGGCGCGCCCGGACGGATTACTGCGGGGCCTTCGGCCCCTTGCCCTGCGGGTCGCCCTGCGGGCGATCAACCCGGCGCCCGCGCCGGTTGTCGAACCGCCGACCACCTGGTTCGAAGTATGGTATACGGAAGCCCGGATTCTCTTGCAAAATCAGAACCTTGTACACATCGAATTGTGCCACGATTTCCCCAGATAGCGGCTCTTAAGCCTTTTAATGGTCAGATACGCCGAGTTTGAATGGCACAGCAACGCCAGGCACCGAAGCGCCTGAAACGGTGTCAAGCGCTGCGTTTTTGCCGTGATGCTGACCTTCCGATTTGGCGACGCGCGCGCCTCGTATACTGACGGGACAATGCCAACCACTGCTGTATAGCTACCGGCCGCCCTCGAAAAATTCGTGGACTCGCAGGTACGCGAGGGTACCTATCGCAACAGGGAAGCCGCCATTATCGCAGCGGTCTCGCAGCAAAAGCGTCGCAGCGAGCAGCTCGATTGGCTACAGACGGAAATCCAGAAGGGCCTCGCCTCCGGGCCGACCGGTGAACTCGACATTGAAAACGTCATCCGGCGCGGTCGTCGTCGGGTTGTCGCTCGCGCCGGCGGGGCTCGGAGCTAATGCCGCGTCGACTCGAACCCTCTCGCGCAGCGCTTGCCGATTTCGACGCCATTTACGACTACGTCTCACGTGACAATCCACGTGCGGCGGCTCAGGTGCTTCGCTCACTCGATCGGTCGATCCAATTACTCTCCGATCAGCCAAAAATGGGAAAGGTCTTCCGTCACCGACGACTTTGGCTAAGGTTGCTCACCCATGGTGACTACCTCGTCTTCTACCGCGAACGTCCCCGACATCCTTGACGAGCTGTGACAACCCGCGCCCGCGTGCCAATTGGAAACCGTGATATGGCGCGGTCGCGTGCATCAACTCGGCGTCGATGAGTCTCAGCGGGCGGCATTCGGCATTGAGTGGCCGGTCTGTTCGCCCGTAAGGAGTCATTCAATTTCACTGTCGGCCACAACTCCGGCCATTGACCGCCCCGAAATGACTGCCATAAAGCCGCCTTTCAGCCAGCCCCAACACGCACTAATGAACACGGGATTATGTAATGCGGTGCCTCCATTCAGGTCACGGCGCAAGAATTGCGTTGCAATCACCTGAGAGTAGACTCGGTTTTGTTTAAGGCTTTCAGTCGTCCAGCAGGCTTCGGCGGATGTAACTTGAGCTTAAACCCTCCGGACCTGTCGGGCTGGTAAGAACCAACCAAAACCGACGAAAGGGGGTAGTTATGAAACGCATCGTTGTTCCGATGTTGTGTGTCTGCTTCTGCATTGCCTCGACTGCTTGGCCACAGGCACCAGCAGATTCTCACCCGAAGATCATTACGTTCGATGCCCCCGGCGCAGGAAATGGCCCGGGCCAAGGCACTTTCGCTTACGTTATCCAAGGAGAATGGATTGCGGGGAACTACATTGACGCCCAAGGCGTCTATCACGGCTTCGTGCGGGCTCCTGACGGGACAATTTCAAAGTTCGATGTGCCCGGCCAGGGTACTGGCGCCGGTCAAGGTACCGGCGAGGTCAAAGGCATAACGCCGTATGGAGAGATCGTGGGGACTATGTGGGACTCGAACAACGTGTTCCACGGGTTTTTGCGATCTCCTTTTGGCAAGTACACGATCTTCGACGCTCCCGGCACGCAGAATGGAACAGTTTTGGGTACAGGCGGTCTTGGCGTGAACCCGGTCGGTGTGATTTTGGGAACCTATGTAGACATCAACAATGCGTCGCATGGTCTTCTGCGCTTTCCCGATGGCACGCTCGCCTCGTTCGATCCTGCAGATGCCGGCACAGGAGCCTACCAGGGCACCTACCCCGCGAACCTATCAGGCATTAATTTTCTTGGAGCGAGCGTCGGCTCATCCTCTGACGCGAACTATGTGTGGCATGGCTATTTGCGTGCTCCCGACGGCACCTTCACGATATTTGACGATTCCAACGCGGGCGTGGGCGCGGACACCGGTCAAGGAACACTGAGTCTCGGAATTAACTCGGCAGGAGAAATCTCGGGGGTGTACATCGACGAGAACTATGTCTTTCATGGTTACGTGCGCACCCCCCACGGCACCATGATTGAGTATGACGTTCCGGGCGCGGGCACTGACACATTTCAGGGCACCGGCGCTTGTTGGTTTATTGCCTGTTGGGGAGGAATCAATGCGGCTGGCGCGATCACAGGGTTCTACGTAGATAATAACAATGTGTATCACGGCTTCATACGTAGTCGCGACGGCAATTTCACTACCTTCGACGCTCCGGGTGCTGGCACGATTGGCAGTCTAGGTGGCGGCCAGGGCACACAACCCATGACCATCAACGACGAGGGGGCGGTAACCGGCTTCTACACCGATGCCAACAATGTAGTTCATGGGTTCTTGCGACCCGCAGAACCGAGGTCGGATCAATAGCGTGCCCCAGCATTGGTTTCCTTGATGCTGTCAACAGAGTGATTGGGAAGATACCGTCGCTGATTTGGCTGCTCCGAAGCGGCCGGTCGTCACCGGCCGCTTCGGGTCGTGACCGGGAATCGGACTACCGCCGGCGTCAACCGGCCAGAAACTGGTCACTGGTGCACAGAAATTGATTGCTAAAAAGCATTCAGGCGCGGTCCCCGGTAAGCTGCGTAAATCGGCGCGGAATATTTCCTGCAGCGCGACTGACCGCCGTTGAAAACCCACCAAAGTAGACAGCCATTCTCAGCGGATACAGGACACGGTTACGATGACTGCACTGGGCGTAATTCAGATCTCGTTATGTGTCTTTTCTCTTGCGGCGGCCGCAATTCTCATACCAATTGTCCAATACCAGATATATCGTCATTTGCGCCGGCATCATCGCAAGGCTTTTGAACGATTAGCAATCTCTAGCCCTTCATTTCTGTGGCGGGAGGATCGCGATTCAGAGAGTACGGCATTCGAGCAGTTTTTCTCCTCGGGGAAACACGAGACACTACAGGATCCGCAACTGAGTGCATTACGCCGACGCGAGAACCTAATATGGCGGGCGTGTGGCGTAAGTTTTGCACTCCTGCTTCTTACTTTCTTGGTGTTCCGGACCGACCCCAACGGTGTATGGGCCTTCCTCGTCGATCTTGCCCGCTATTGAACCTTCCCGAAAGCGGTCGCCGATCGGCCATCAAAAAGCGTTGGCGGGATCAATGCATATTTCTCGTAACCGGACCCTCAAGTCAGTGGCTAACCGTTTGCGGTCGACCGCATAGCGCCGAATCGCAGCACTAGTGTCATCGGGCCTCGGGAAGGGCTAGGCAGCTACTATCAGCTTGCGGCAGCAATGCCAATGCTGGCTCGCTATAAGGGCTTGAGGTCTGCCGACTGTAGGAGTCTGGACCGATACCAGAATGTCCAGACGATCGCAGCAATCGTCACAAGGCCCATCATGATCGGAGAGACTGCCAAGACAACCGGCGCGGGTACGCTAAAGACAAGGATCGTACGAATTGCGAACTCCCCGATGTACGCGAGGCCCCAGACCGCCGTTATGAGCCGGTGTCCTCGGAGAAATCTCCGCTCCTGCGAACGAGCATCAAACTCCGCTCGCCTGCGCGGATCCTTCCCCGCTATGAGATGCCGCGCGAAATAGAACATCACCGGCCGCGGAAGCGCAAGAGAAATCAGACAGAAGATGCCGAACACCCCAGTGAATAAGGATTCTCTGATGAGCAATACCCGCGGATCACCACCCAGAAAAAACGCGAACAAACTCGTGACGATTCCCAACAGAACCGTCACTGTCACCGGGTTAAGCTCGCGCTGCCTCAGCAAATCGTAAATGCTCTTTAGGATCGGAAATATAGTGGCGGCGATAAGAGCAGTTACCTCGGACGACGATACGAACCGCTTCGAAAGAAAGTAACAAGCAGTGGGAATCGAAGCGTTAAGCGCAACGTCCCAGGCTAGGGAGACGATGATCGGCCTTGAAACGGTCGATGCGGTCTGCTCGAGAGTCGGCTGCTGGCCGTGTCGCATTCAGGGGTTGCTCTTCAATACTAAAGACAGATAGCCAATCGGCGCAGTTTGTCGCGCGCAGTGCGTTGATGCAATTCGATCGGTCCTCTTTTGCTTGCCCATTTCGAATTTTTGCTAACGGAAGATCGGGTAAATATGCGACTTCCAGGCCCGCTCCTTGATGCCGCCAAGCTTGTAACCGGGCGTCGAGGCGCGTCGATAGCTTCATTCGTCAGACCATTGAGCTGGCGTTGAACGCCGTGAAATAAGGTCGGGCGGCCTGCGCGAACGGCAGCTAGCGTGATTGCGAATGACGGCTCCTGAGGCCACGATGCGACGGCACCGCGTCGATCCGAATCATCGCGGGTTGATCGCCGGTAATGCGGATGGAAACCGCGGCTCCCGGCCAAAGGACTAAACCGCTCGCGCGGTAGGGGTGGCTTCGATCTGGCGTTAGGGGTTGGCTGACCGCTGCGGTTCTGTTTCGTAAGTTGCGAGGTGAGGCATTCCGCCTCGTATCGCAACCGGAGCAGAGCCATGAACGATTCCACCCAAGAGATTTCCCCGCTGCGGCAACGGATGCTGGAGGACATGCGGCTGCGCAAGCTCGCACCCCACACTCAAGCTTCTTACGTACGTGCAGTTCGCAAGCTGGCAGGCTACCTTCGCCGACCGCCCGATACGGCCACGGGCTCAGCGAACCACGCTTACCCGTCAATGCGACTGATACAGAAGATTCGTGTGGTAATATTTCTCATCGTTCCGAGCGTTCCTGCTCACGCGGCATATTCAAATGACCAATGACTCGCCAAATCAATCGGACGAAATTGCGAAAGACGAATATAAGGGTGCAGCCCCGGCATCGGCGCAGCTCCCCGGGAGGGCGAAACGCATGACAAAGACTCCGCCGCGTGTCGCGCATGTGGTCCTGGCCAGCGCAGATAGCGACAGTTACCGTTCTCTGCGTCGCCGACCCATGCCACGCGCTGAACGATTCAAGCTGGGCCGTAGTTTGCGCCAGCAAGTTCCCCGCAGTTTGCTGGGCGACTGGAAGGCGCCATCGAACCGACAGGATCCGGTCAAACAGATTATCCAATCGCATGAAGGCAGGTTACCGTGGTTGATCCCGATCAGGGTCGGGCGAATGGTTGCCACCCCCTACGGGTTCCTGCGCGGCAGCGCTGGCGTGATGGCTCAGGACGTCGCGCGTTTGCCGGCGACCGGCATCTGCCCCGTTATCTGCGGCGATGCGCACCTGGGCAACTTCGGGTTCTACGCCTCTCCTGAGCGGGACCTGGTGATCGATTTGAACGACTTCGACGAGGCGCATCCTGGGGCCTGGGAGTGGGATCTGCGGCGGCTGGTTGCCAGCATCTGGGTCGCTGGGCGACACAATAGCTTCAGCGAGGCGCAATGTCATGACTCGGTGGCATCGTGCGTTGGCGCCTACCGGCAGGAAGTGCGTTTCCTGGCCAACGAGCCACTGCTTTCGCGGTCATACCAACGGCTCGATGTTGACCGCCTGCATAAAACGGCTCGGGAAGAATCATTGCGGGGCGTCATCATGCGCGCCGCAAAGCGTGCGCGATCCAGAACCAGCGACCGTGCACTTCCGCGGTTCACCAAAAGGCACGGCAAGCGGCACCAGATCGTGGACAAACCGCCGCTGATCACGAGAGTCCCAAGGACCGAGGCAGGACGCATCGCGGTCGCCCTGGACGAATATCTGACAACCCTGGCGCCACATTGGGGCCGGGCGTTGGGGGGCTACACGTTGGTCGACATCGCGCACAAGGTCGTCGGGGTCGGCAGCGTCGGTCTACGCGCCTATATCGCGCTGCTCGAAGGGAGCAGTGCGGACGACGTCGTTTTTCTCCAGTTAAAGCAAGCCCGTCGGTCAGTGTTGGCGCGCTTCGTGCACGGCGATTCGGCCTGGCATGCTCATCAAGGACAACGTGTCGTGGAGTACCAGCAGGCCTTGCAGACGGTCAGCGATCCGTTACTGGGATGGGCCACCGTAGATGGTCTGCAGTACTACGTCCGGCAGTTTCGTAACATGAAGGGCACCATCCCATTGGATGCAATCAAGGCGGCAGCACTGACCGATTACGCTGGGATTGTCGGCCGCCTGCTCGGCAAGGGGCATGCACGCACGAGCGGAGCCTCCATGATCGCAGGATACGTAGGCGGATCAGACCAGCTGGAGAAATCCCTCTGCCGCTTCGCCCGTGCGTATGCGGACCAAACTGAAGCTGACCATCAGGCCCTGATCAAGGCCGTGGCTCGCGGCATCCTGCCGGTTGAGTACGGGAAGTAAGTGCGCCACAGATTATTTCCGCGGGCAGTTTTCCGCTCAATGCTACGGCCGGATTCTTCTCGGCAGGCGAAACAGAACTCCTAACTGGCCGGGTAGAGTCGGGATGTGAGTTAGGGATGGACCATCTTTGGAGTCCTTCTATGCCACCGCCATTTCTCTTACCCAGATTTGCGCCAATATACTCCTGTCCAATCGATCACCTCAATTGGATCCTTGATCCCATGTTGTACACGGAATTCCAGCACTGCTCGGCGGCACGGTTCAAAATCGTTAAAGTCGTCAACTATGATGAACCCACCAGGCAAGACTTTGTCATACAAGGCATTTAGCGCGTCCATCGTAGATTCGTAGAGATCCCCATCCAAACGCAGAAGGGATAGTTCCTTAATCGGTGCGACGTGCAAAGTGTCGCGAAACCACCCTCTAAGGAACTTCACTTTGTCGTCCAAAAGATCGTAACGACGAAAGTTTTCCTGAACCTCCTCCAAGCTGACAGCTAGGATTGGTACCTTTGTCGCGCTAAAATCGTAGCCCGCGTCTTCTGGTCGCGAAGGGATCGGCAATCCTTCAAAACTGTCGGCTACCCAAACGTTTCGATTCTCCATGCTCCAAGCGGTAAGACAACCCTTCATAAAAATAGCCGCTCCACCTCGCCATACTCCGGTTTCTGCAACATCACCCGCTACGTTGTCTCTTTTTATCATTGCTAAACAATTTGCAATGTTGTCCAGACGCTTGCGCCCGATCATCGTATGTGAGAACTCGCAGACGTCGCGCAAATTAATTTCCCCATCGGTACCATCAGCGTTCTTCATGGGGATGTTCCACCAAATCTTGCCCTCTTGCCTTGCGGTCTTTACCCTGTCAAACAAACGTGGAATTTGAGTACGCACATCTCGAAATATCTCCAAATTGATCGGCTGGCCGGTATGTAGATTTCCAAACACGTAAAGCCAACGAACATCATTTTCTAGGTATATCTCGTTAAGGAGAGCGTTCTTGAGCAACTCCAAATAGCGATCAGTAATTTGCATGCTGGCGTAAACCTTCTGTGATTGACCTGCGCGCCGTTCCTTCAACATACCGAAATGACCGCCGAATCACAATTTGAGTGCCCTCAATCGGGCAATCACTTTTGGATGGTGAACTCGTGCTGTTGGCCGGTAACGGGCTGATGCGTTTCCTGATACCGGACGTTCCGCCCGACTCTGCGTGTTTTACCCGTCGTTGACCGTGGCCGCTTGATCAGCGGGAAGGGCTGTAGCGTGCCAGTTGCGATTGCGTGAAACCCGATAGATCCGCTCCTTTGGGGAAGTACTGGCGTAGCAACCCGTTAGTGTTCTCGTTGGTACCGCGCTGCCAGGGACTGCTGGAGTCACAGAAGTACACCTTCACGTCCGTGGCCACCGAGAAGCTCGCGTGCTGGGACATGTCCTTGCCGTGATCCCAGGTCAGGGATCGGCGCAACGACTTGGGCAGGCTATGTACATGGCGCGTCAGAGCGGTCAGAACGTTCTCGGTCTTGTGGTCGGCGACTTTGATCAAGGCGGTCTAGCGCGAGTGACGCTCTACCAGCGTGATGATCTGGCTGCTCTTCGTACCGCACAGCAAATCCCCCTCCCAGTGACCAGGAATGGCTCTGTCTTCGGCCTCGGCGGGACGCTCTCGCATCGAGATCGCCTCGGGGATCTTGCCGCGCAGATCCTCGCTGGCACTCTTGCGCGCATAGCGGAAGCGTCTCCCAGTACGCAAATGCTTGATGAGCTCTTTTTTCAGCACCCCGCGAGCCTGAATGAACAGGCTCTTGTAGATCGTTTCATGCGATATCTGCATGCTCTCATCGCCGGGGTATCGGATCTTCAGCCATCCCGAGACCTGCTCGGGCGACCACTCGAGGGCCAGTTTACTCGTCACGATGTTGCGCAGCCTGTCGTTCAGAGCAAGCCGGCAGGGCTTGGGCCGAAGGGCCGACAATGAGGCCTCATAGTCAGCGTGACTGGCCCGATAGCGTGCGCGGCCGCCGTGCCGGGCGACCTCCCGGCTCACCGTCGAGGGCGCGCGAGCTAAGCGTCTGGCAATCGAGCGAACCGACTCGCCTGAGCCCAAACCGCGGGAGATCTCCTCTCGCTCCGCCATCTTCAGCACAACTGCCCGGATGCGACCGGGCGGAGCGATGCCTCCGCGTATCGCCAGCTGCTGATACACCGGCGAGGAGTTACGGTTCAACGCTTGGCAAATCTCGCGAATGGAATATCCGGCCTTCCATCTGCGCCACATGTCGGCCTTCTGCTCCTCAGTGAGGCCGGGACGTCCTTCTTTTAGCATGAGCACCACCTTCTTTTGCCATGCTAGATCAGATGGTGTTGCGCTCAGCGATTGAATCCGCCCTTAAAAATCCGCGAAACTCAAACACATGCGCGAGCGAATTTAGTGTATAGAGCAAGAAAGCTAGCCATATTGAATAGGGAACGGGCTGGCCCTGAGCCGGACTCGATCGTCCGAGTTGCCGTGAGAACCCCACACCTGCCCGTAGTCCGGGTTCGTTCCTACCTCTCGCCATTGCCCGCTTGCCCATCGAGAATCCAGGGGGCAATTCGATCACCTGAAGCATAACCACAATTCTTATCATTATTGGCTGGGATCGCCGATACGCTCGTGGGGGTCCGACCTGTCAACGACTGGCCAATACGATCGCCAGGTACAGGACGGCTGCGCCGGCCAGCGTCATGAATGTGGTCAGGAATTTCGGGTGGGCATGAAAACTCTCCGGTATTAGATCGCTCGCCCCAATGTACAGGAAGAAGCCCGAGAACAGCGCCAGCACCAAGCCGAGTTCGCTCGGCGACACGGCAAAGAACCAGGTCGAAGCAATGCCAAACCCCGGCGCCAAGGCGTCGGCCCATAGCCAGCGCATGGCCTGGCTACGATCGCGTTGATTCTTCAGGACCACGCTCGACGTGTTGATCCCATCAGAAAAATCATGAATCAGCACGGCAATGGTCACGACCATGCCGGCCGGACGAGAGGCCTGGAACGCAAGCCCAATGGCGACGCCGTCGAAAAAGCTGTGGGCCGACAGGCTGCCGGCACCCGCGCCCAACTTTGTGCGCAGCCATTGGATTCGATCGAGCACCAGGTAGCCAAAGAAACCCAGGGCACTGCACCCCAGCAGACTCACGACGCGGTACCGCGGCGTACCCAGGGCAATCGCTTCCGGCAGCAGGTCGAAAAACGCAACGGCGATGACCGCTCCTGCGCTGAAGCCAAGCACCAGGTGCAGTTTGTCCTGCAGCCTGAGCGCAAACAGACCGCCGGCAAACGTTGCGCAAAATGCCGCAACGGCAATGGTCAGCAGCAGCATAAATCGGCACAGGAGCGAGCATGGAATCCAGCGTATCTTTTTCTCACACTGTCTCCCGGGCGGTGTGCACTTCAACCGTGATATGCGACAGGCCTTTGATTCGCCTCAACGCCGCATGATAAAAATCCGGTCCCCGTTGCAACCCATCGCCGACCACGGAAACGATCGCGCCGAAGTGTCCGGGCCCAAGACGCCAGATATGCAAATCAATGAGCCGGTCGCCCGCGGCATCAACGGTCGCGCGCACTTTGCCCGCCATCGTGTCACTCGGGTTCATGTCGAGCAGTATGGCTCCCGTATCGCGCACCAGACCATACGACCAGTTGGCGATGACGAAGGCTCCCAAAATACCGGCGAGCGGATCCATCCACAGCCAGCCGAAGATTCTGGCTAGGCTCAGTCCGATGATCGCGAGCACGGAAACGGCAGCATCCGCCATGACATGGATGTAGGCTGCGCGAATGTTGTGATCTCGCGCGTCCACGCCGTGCCCGAAATCCTCGTGGCCGTGCTCGGCGTATTCGACGTCGTGCGCGCCGCTCGGCAGTGTGAGCAATGCCTTGAACGCATGAGGCTCGGGGATCGAATCGGTTGACTCGAGGTACCCCGCCTTCCTTGAAAATCGAAATGTTTGTCGCGCACCACCCGGCCGGATCGTCGTCACCGTCACACACTCGGCCGGCAGCTCCCGATCCCGGCCCATAGATTGCAAGCGAAAAACTGGCGGCACGCCGTCTTCAAAGATCGATAACGCAAACAGCCCGTCCGGCGTCTCGATCGACTTCGACTCCTCGTCGTGACCGGCTCCCGCGTGCGCATCGTGACTGTGACTGTGCCCATGATGATGATCCCCGCCACCGAGTAGCCAGGCGCTCGCGATATTGACCAGCAAACCGAGCACCGCGATCGGAATGGCCTCGGTAAAATGGATCGGTACCGGCGACATGACGCGCATGATCGCCTCATATCCGATCAGCAACGCAATCATCGCGAGAATGACAGCACTCGTAAATCCGGCCAAGTCCCCCAACTTGCCGGTGCCGAACACGAAGCGCCGGTCCTTGGCGTGCTTTCGCGCATAGGAGTACGCGAGCGCGGCGATCAACATGGCGCTCGCATGGGTTGACATATGCAAGCCATCGGCGACGAGAGCCAGGGACCCGAACAGGCTGCCACCGACGATTTCCACGACCATCATCACGCCGCAGAGCACGATGACCGCCCAGGTCTTACGCTCGTTCTTCTCATGACCCGCGCCCAAAAAAATGTGCTCGTGACCCATGGACGCGGAGGTTTCAACGTTTGTCATTGCGGCCTCCCAAAAAATATCAGAACTTCCACGCCAGTCCGCCGAAGAACCCACGTCGCGGTCCGTACTGCGGCGCAAAAACACCGACGCCCGATCCGCTCCGAATTTGATAGACCTTGTCGGCCACGTTGATGACATCGAAGCGCACCGTCAGCGGACCGGAGCCGGCGATTTGAAAGCCATGACTCAAGCCAACATTGATCTGCGTGTAGCTCGGCGTGTGATCCCCATTCGGGATGATGTAGCCGTCGGGAAGCGTGAGATCTTGCCGCAGGCCGGTACCCATTAGCGCATCGACACTGAAGCGAGTTCCCCACCACAAATAGGAGACACCGCTCGAAGCGGACAGTCGTCCCTCGTGATCGAGGTGGATGTAATTGCTGGCAATGTAGTCAAGTTGCTGCTGGGCAAAGTTGAACTGCGCCGACTCCACGCCCTTGCCGTGAGCGGCCTGCACGGCGGAGTTGAAGTAGGCAGCAAAGTTTCTGATTGAGTAGTTGGCGGTGAACTCCACACCTCCGATTAGGCCATAACGGTAATTGAATGGCGTGAGAATGATCGGCGCGCCGAACTGTCCCTCGTCGATCAAGTGTTGCGACTGCTCGTAAAAGCTGTCGACGCCGAGTGTAAGGGTCTTGTCGAATAGCTGCTGTTGCAGGCCGAGGTCATAGTAATTGGCGCGTTCGGCTATCGGCGCGGTGTCCTTCGTAACCGCGCCCGGCGGTACGGCGCTCGTACCGGCGAATTCCGTGAAGGTCTCAGAGCCGATCAGCTCGAACGGCGGCGGGGTGAAATATCGCGAGTAGCCGCCATGCAACGTCGTACCGGGTGCGAGTTCCCACACAGCATTCAGGCGCGGGCTGAGCTGGCTGCCGCTGGAATACGCGCTGTAATGATCGAAGCGTAGGCCGTAATTGATCGTGAGCGGCGCGAGTGCCTGCCACTCGTCCTGCAAATAGACACTCTCAATTTGCTGCACCTGAGTGCCATTGTCGATGACACTGAGGGGCACATCGCTAGTCTGCACGCCGGCTACATTGATGGGCAGCACCTGCGAGCTCGTATCGCTCGCGGAGCTATCGTGCTGAAAATAGAACCCGGTGCGCACCGTATGCGCATCGCTGAGCTTGTAGGCCGCATCTGTTTGCCACCCGATGGCGGTGTCATCCTTGAACGCGTCCTGGGCGATACCATTATAGAGCAGATCTCCGGTCCAGTCCGGCGCGAAATGCAAACTGGTATAGCGAGCGGAAAGCGAGGTTTGCCAGTTGAGCGCGCCCTCGGAGCGCTGCCAGCTGGCGACCGCGTACTCCGCGAGCTCATGCTGCGTTTCGTTGAGGGTGTTGCTCAGAAACTCGGTTTGACCGAGAACGCCGAGGCCCAGTGAGGGCTGCAGACCTGCCTGATTCGGAATTTGGAACTCATCGTCCGAAGCGCCCAATATCAGCGACAGGCGGTCGTTGGAATCGATAATGTCCTCGAAATAGCCGAAGCCGTGAATTTGAGTCGTGTGATCATGAAGTGGATTGGTACTGCCGTCGGGCGATTCGATACCGAGATTGTCCTGTTTGTAGTCGGCGGTTACATAGTAGGTGTATTTGCCGTCGCTGCCCCCGTATTCCGCAGAAGTCTGAGCGGTCGAATGGCTACCGCCGTAAACCGACACCTCACCGCCGGGCTGGAGTAGCCCGCTGTTGGTGCTCAAGTCGATGATCCCTGCGGTTCGCAGGCCGTACTCCGCCGGCAGCGCACCTGTGATCAATTTCAAGGAAGAAATCAGCCATGGACTCAAGGTCTGACTGAAGACGCTGATGCCCTCGGGCAGGATGATGCCGTTCAATCGGTATTGCAGGTCGTTGTGGTCGGCACGAACATGGATCTGTCCGAAGGAGTCCTGGACTACGTCCGGGGCCTGTAGAAGGACCTGATTGAGCTGCGCGTTCTCACCGCCGGGCATCGCGGCAATCGCTTGGCTATCGATCGTATAAGTCGACGCACCGGTCTGGGTCTCAATGGTACTGCGCGCTTCGTTCAAGCGCTCTGCAACGACCTGAATCTCCTTGATTTGGACCGGAGCCGCGGCGTTTGATGAAGCTGATGCATCAGTAGTGCTTGCTGCCGTTGAATCGGCCGTGTCGGCGAATACGGCAGGACTTATCGCGATGAAAACGAGCACCGCAGCAGCGCAAGACGCTGCAGGTGAAATCGATAATTTAGACATCTGAATTACTCCGCAATAGCTGAATGAATGCGAACCGCTGCCGATTGCTCGGGCAGTTCAATTCGCGAGGCAAAGATTCAGCTTAGAGAGGGAGGTCCGCGGCTACGCGGTCGAGGGACTGCGGCGTCGATCGCCAGATATCGCGGCTCTGAAATGAGTTCCAGGGCGAAGCGAACGAGCAGAGGAATATGAAACGAATGAGTAAAAGCCGGGGTGACTACTTGCGCAAACGCGGGGCATAGTGAGCAGCTACGGTCCGCGACACCGCCAGCCTCGACTTGTGAGCTGACACCGTCGGCGCCAAAGACATGGCTGAGTTCGTGAACGACCGCGCCTTGCTGTGCCGTAATCAGTAACAGCCAAAGGCCTAGCGTTCTTAACACGTGTTTCATTCGAATTGGTGTCGTCAATCACCTATCGGGCACTGTGGCACGCTAACAGAATCTCTAGGTGTTTGCAGCACTTGTGGCAGTGGCGCGACAGGCCGGGGCCATTTCCGGAGGGATCGTCGAGGAGAAGTAATAGCTCTTCTTGTGACCGCGATTCTTGGTATGGCAATTTGGCGAAAGCGGCAAAACCAAAGTCGAGTCGCTCGATAACCTTGTGGATTGCACCTTCGCTTCGTTTTGGAGGCCGCTTGTTCTTGCCAAATTCGTCCCACTGACCGCGGCCTGTCGCTCCTTTTGACGCGATTACCTGACGTATCACCGAGCTAGCGTACCGGAGACTGCGTATGTCCACTTCAAGGCAGCCACTTCGGCACCGCACCGGCACATCGAGCGCGGCCGACGTTCAGTCGGTTGCGGGGGCATGTGATGTCGCCGCCGCTTGCGGCTCGATCCACCAGCTGCGCAGCAGCCACTCGGCAGAAAACAAGGCCAACGCGGCCCAGATGATCACGAAGCCCCACATGCGCGCGCCGCCGAA
>Ga0187855_10001978_pt1 | contig 15675 bp, 19 predicted proteins | sample June2016WEW_8_10_2_FD_132969 | JGI IMG/M metagenome (GOLD analysis project Ga0187855, IMG submission 132969) | Peatland microbial communities from SPRUCE experiment site at the Marcell Experimental Forest, Minnesota, USA - June2016WEW_8_10 | ecosystem: Environmental > Terrestrial > Soil >...
CGCGCGAGCTCCCCGTTGAACCGTCCACGTTTCGGACCTTCCTCGATCCGGTAGGCGACCGAGGGAACCGGATGCTCGGTCCGGGCGGTCCGAACCGTATACGAATCCAGCTCCACCGATTGTCCGGGCTGGAGGGCGTGAACCGTCACCGGGAACCGGAGGGTGAAGTATCCCATCTGGAGGGCGCGGCCGACCATCTCCTCTGCGTCAGGCGGGCCGTAGATGTCGAGCGGCTCGGTGCGGTTGTTGAGGCACATGCTCTGGATGAGCCCCGGCAGGCCGAGGAAGTGGTCCCCATGGAAGTGCGTGAGAAAGATCCGGCGGACGCGCATGAACGACGCGCTCGATTGAAAGAACTGGCGCTGCGTCCCCTCCCCACAATCGAGGAGGAGGAGCTCCTTCTCGGTGTCGAGGGCGATGGCGCTCGCCGATCGTTCCTTGGTCGGCCAGGAGCCGGCCGTGCCGAGGAAGGTGATCCGCATTGCCCTACGGGAGCGGGGCCCGGGTAAAAGCCCGTCGGCGGGCGCCTGCCCCCCTCGCGACGCCAGCCCGACGTTTCCAGCCTCGGGATGTGCACGGGGGGCGTAAAGAGCAAAAGGGGTCTTGGGGTCGGTCGATCGAATGGTTGACTGGGAACGCGTCGAGCAGCTTCGGTCCAAGGGCTGGGAGTGGGACGACATCGCGGAGGACCCGAAGGTCGGCTTCACCGCCGATTCGGGGAGCGGGGACCCCGGTCGGGCCCTCCGCGTCCTCTACCACCGCCGCCGGGGAAAGGACTCCGCGAAGGAGGTTCCCGAGAAGAAGAGCCGGAAGGGCCTCGACACCTACGAATCCAAGTGGACCCTCCTCCGGGCCGGATACATCCTGGTCCCGGTCTTCGCGATATGGTTCGTGGTCGCGTTCTTCGCCCCGTCCCCGGTCGGGCTGATCCTCCCGGCGATCCCGTACATCCTCCTCGGCCTCACGATCGTCGCCGTCCTCCTGCTGTACGCCCTGCTTCGGGCGGAGAAGCGCTGGTCGAGGGTCTACCGCAACACCGTGATCGGGGGAGTCGTCCTCGGGCTCGTGTTCACGGGAGTGGTCGGGCTGACCGGCTCGCTCGCGTTCGGCTGCCCCTACCTCCCCCCCTCCACGTCACTGTCCGGTGAGGGAGGACCGGGATGGACCCACGGCAACATCGCACCCTGGCAGGACGGAGGAAAGCCGGTGGTCTTCTTCTACGGGGCCACGTGGTGCCCCTACTGCTCCGCGGGGAGCTGGACGATCTGGAAGGCGCTCTCCCAGTTCGGCACCGTGACCAATACTCCCACGAGCTTCTCCAGTCTGTCCGACGTCTATGCCGGGACCCCCGAGGTGGTGCTCGGGAACGCCCAGATCACCAGCGTCAACATCACGTTCCAGGTGAGCGAGGACATGTCGGGGGTCGATGGCAACTTCCCCGGGACGAGCAACTGCTACCAGGCCGCCTACGTCGGAGCCTACTCCGGGAGCGCGATCCCCTTCGTGGTCGTCAACGGCCAATGGATCCACGCCGGCACACCGATCATCAATCCGGCCACCCTGTCCAGCTACACGGACGGGGCCACCGGCGGTACGGGGGCCACGACGGTGTTCAATCAGGTCCAGTCGGAGAGCGGGGCCGCGTGGACCAACGTGAGCGTCCAGAGCTACTGGATCATGACCTACATCGCGGAGGCGTGCGGGGCGACGAATGCCCAGGGCGTGGCGTACATCGCGGCCCAGCACGGCTGGTCCGCGGCGACGAAGACCGCCGTGACGAACGACCTCGCCCAGATCACGTAGGCCCATGCGCACCCGCACCTCCCGTTCCCTGGTCTATCTCGGCGCGGTCCTGGGGATCATCGTCTCGGGCTACGCGGGCGCCGAGTTCTACGACGCCTCGCTCGCGAAGGCCTGCACGGTCAACTCGGTCGTCTCCTGTTCGAAGATCCTCGGCAGCGGCCTCACCACGACGTTCGGGGTGCAGGACTGGATCTGGGGGATGGCCGGATTCGTCGTGATCCTGGCCCTGGGAGCGCTCGCCGAGCTTCGCCCCGGCGACGCGGGAATCGCGTACTTCCTGCTGCTCGTGACGACCGCCGGGGTGGCCTTTTCGGTCTACTTCGGCTATGTCGAGATCGTGGAGATCGGGGGCGTCTGCCCCGTGTGCGTCACCGCCTACCTCATGGGGGTGGTCGCCTGGGTCGGGTCGATCGGGCTCGCCCGGAGGGCCTACCGGAGAGCCCACCGGGTGTCGGTCGACGCGGCCCCGGCCGCGTAACCGGGCCCCCTCCCGAGACTCGGGGCATTCTCCCTCGACCGGAGGCGTAAAATCGAGGAGGCTCGGGTTATATACCCGACCCTTCTCGGCCCGCCCGGGTCACCCCTATGGTTTCCGATTACGCCACGCTCGCCGCTGGGATCGCGATCGCCGGAGGACTCATCGGCACGGGCATGGCCCAGTCCGGTATCGGTGCCGCCGGAATGGGGATCATCGCCGAGAAGCCGGAGAAGTTCGGTCAGGTGCTGTTCTTCTTCGTCATTCCCGAAACCCTCTGGATCATCGGATTCGTTCTGGGGATCATCCTCCTCCTCGGGATCATCTCGTAGACGGCCCCCTCCCATGAGCCTCGAGTCGCTCGTCGCCGAGATCCGCACCCGGGGTCAGACGGAACTCCAGGGCGTCGAGACCACGCGCGCCACGGAGGCCGCCCGCATCGGGGCGGACCGGGACGCCCAGATCGCGGCGATCCGCGCCGAATCCGGCCGCCTCGCCGAGTCCGAATCCGCTCGGGAACGGGCCCAGCGCATCGCCGCGGCGAAGCTGAAGGCGCGCAAACTGCTCTACGAAGCACGGGAGGCGCGCCTCGAGCAGGCCCTCCGGGAGACCCGGGGGCTGCTGGAGGAGTACGCCGACTCGGACGACTATCCCGCGACGCTGAAGCGGATGGTCGATGTCGCGACGGCCCGGCTCGGAAAGCAGATCCGTGTGATGGGCCGCGCCGACGACGCGTCCAAGCTCTCCAAGGTCGCCGGCAAGTCGGTCGACCCGACTCCGCTGACCATCCTGGGCGGACTGGTCGCCGAGACGCCGGACGGGAGCCGACGCCTGAACCTTTCGTTCGACGAGCTGCTCCGACTCCACGAGGACCGGGTCCGCGAGCTCCTCTCCTAGGGGGCCCGATGGCGTCGTCCCCCTACGCGTCGGCGCTCGGTCGGTTGCTGCCGGAGTTCCCGGCCTTCCTCTCCCGGGATATCTGGCCCCCACTGGTCGCGGCCCGCGACCCGGCCGAGGTGGCCAAGGTCCTCGAAGAGACCGCGTACGCTCCGTACCTGGACGCGGCCCGCGCGACCCACCAGGGACTTTCGCTCGTGGAGATCGCGATCAACCGGACGTTCGTCCGTCGCAATCGGAAGGCGTACGAGGCGGCCCCGTTCGCCGGCCGCCCGGTCGTCGCGCTCTACCTCGCGCGGTATGACGTCCAGAACATCGAGCTCATCCTCTCCGCGAAGGCCCAGGGCCGCCCGGTGCACGACACCGAGGACAGTCTCATCTCGAGCCGCGAGATCTCCGCCGGGCTGTACGCCGGCGTGCTGACGCTGGACGACTACCGCAACCTCCTCGAGCAGCCGACCGTCGAGGCGGTCGCGACCCAGCTCGTGCGGTACAACGCCTACGGGACGACGATCCTCCCGCTGCTGGAGGCGTACGCGCGCACGCGCGACATCTTCCCGATCCTCCATGCCCTCGAGGTCGAGTACTACCGGGGCGTCCTCGCCGGCGTCAAGTACTTCCAGGGCGACGAGTGGATCGTCCGGGAGCTCCTCAAGAGCGAGATCGACGGGAAGAACGCCCTCCTCCTCCTGAAGGCGAAGGCGGCGAGCCTCCCGCTCGAGGAGGTCACCGCCCGCTGGATCGACGGCGGGTCGCTGCCGGCGTCCGAGTCGGCGGACCTGTACGGCGCCCGCGGCGTTCCGGAGCTGGCCGAGCGGCTCGCTCCCCACTTCCCGTCCATCACCGAGGGCAACGGGGAGTTCCAGTCCAGCGGGAGCCTCGCCGGCTACGAGTCGGCGACCGAGCGCGACCGCGCGGTCCGGGAGCTGAAGCGGCTCCGGGCCTACCCGCTCTCCCTCGGCGTGATCTTCGCCTACCTCCTCCGGGCCGAGGTGGAGCGGGACGACGTCCGCCGCGTGACGTTCGGCCGGCTCTACGGGCTCGCGGCCGACCGGATCGAGCCGCTGCTGGTCTCCCCGCGACTGTAGGAGGGTCGGGCCCGGCCCGCCGCCGGCGCGCCTAGTGCTGCGGGGGTCCCATGACGAGGGGTCCCGGGGCTCCGCCGGCCGGGGGGAGCGAGGAGACGGTCCGCTGGCGGAGCCCACCGAAGGGTCGGAACGGCCGGCCGTTCCCGGAGTAGAACTTCGAGAAGTACTCGACGAAGATCAGCCGCGCCCCTTGGATGCCGGGTTCGAACACGCCGAGAATGACGTTGAACGTCTGGCCCGCGATGATGATGACGAGGCCGAAGATCACGAAGACGATCTTTCCCCCGCCCACGAGGCCGGCGCCAACCGTGTTGATGACGAGGGCCAGGATGACGCTCGCGAGCAGGATGCCGATGAGACGGGTGTAGGAGAGGATGTGGCTCACGACCTCGATGACGCCCATGAACCCCATCGGACCCTCGGCCCCGATGAGGAGCGCGAGGCCCCCGACCATCAGGCCGACGTACGTGTCGAAGAGCGGGCTCGTGAACGACACCGCGCGGTGGATGAGCGCGAGGCCGGCGAACGCCACCCCCCACGCGAAGAAGATCCCGCCGAGCTTGCCCAGCGCCCCGCGGTAGTGGTGGCGGAAGTACTCCTTGAGGAGCCCGAACAGGAAGCCGAGCGTCACCATCGCGAGGCCGATGTACCCCGCGGCGAGCAGGAAGGTGCCCACGTTCAGCGGCTGGAGGACGGGGTTGTAGCCGAACAGGACGTGGAAGAGCGGGTAGCCGAAGAAGGCGTCCCAGAACAGCCCGAGGCCGATCGCGATCGCGCACCCGGGCAGGAGCGCGTAGGCGAGCTGCTGCATCCCTTTCGGGCCCATGATCATCTTGACGAAGTTCCGGCCGAACTTCGGCAGGAAGCGAGCGCCCGGGAACCCGGCGATCATCCAGAGCGAGATGAGCAGGATGACGAGGCCGTAGCCCCAGTCGCCGAGCATGAGGCCGAAGAAGATCGGGAAGACGACCGCGAAGACGAACGTCGGGTCCCACTCGTCCGCCTGCGGCAGCGAGTAGAACCGGATGAAGAACTCGAACCGGCGGATCCCCCTCGGGTTGTCCATGAGCGTCGGGGGCTCTTCCTTGGTCGGGATGGTGTAGACGTGGGCGCGACCGCCCGCGACCCCCTGGAGGACCGATTCGAGCCGCGTGACGTCCCGCTCGGGCACCCAGGCCTCGAGGGCGAAGCTCAGGCGGCCGGCGCCGAACTTCTGGAGCGCCTCGACCTTCCGGTTCTCGACCAGGAGCGCCTCGTCGATGGCGGAGACGGTGCTGTACCAGTCCCGCGCGATCGCGCCGAGCCGCTCGGCGATCTGGACCCTCCTCCGGACGACCTCGGATTGGCGGGCGGTGAGGCGGGCCGTCTCCTCGGCGGGAGTGCCCGCGAGGGCCGGGAGCGGGGTCAACCGGACCCCGTGGTGCTGGGCGGCCTTCGCGAGCGCGTCCGCGCCGGAGCGGCGGATCGCCAGCAGGAAGCGGACCGTATGATCCGGCCCGGGCCCGGTCAGGAACGTCGGGTCGGTGGCCGCCGGCAGCTCGGCGCGCAGGCCCTCGAACTCCTCCGGCTCCGTCTCGCCGAAGAACGAGAGGACGCTCTGCGCCCGGAGGTCGTCGATGCGGCCGGTGTAGAAGGATAGGCGGCCGAGCAACGCAAGGTTCTCGGCGATCGACCGCTCCTCCGTCACGAGCCGGTCGTCCTCGACCTTCAGCGCCCCGACCTCGGCATCGATCGGGACCGCCGCGGCGGCCGCCAGGATCTGGTCGACGGTGTCGTAGCGGTGCGGGGGCCCGACCGGGGCCCGGGGCAGCGCCGCCAACAGACCGCGGAAGCGGAGGGTCTCGTCCCCGATCTTCCGCTGGAGCTCGTTCCCCCGTTCGGGGGCGAGCAGCGCGAGGGTCTCGGGCGGCAGGGTCTCGATCTGGGCGACCCGGAGGTCGTGGAGGGCGGTGAGGACCCGTTCCCGGTCGTCCTTCAGGCCCAGGATGCCGACCCGGGTCATGCGGACGGGCCGAAGGATCCCCATCGAACGTCCCCTACTTTCCCGCGAGGTCCTCGAGCACGGCGTCCAGGATGTCGTCCCGCCGGTCCGAGGGCCGACGACCGGCCCCGGCGCTGTCCTGGCGCGCCGCGGCCTCTCCGTCGGTCACGATCTTCGCGGCCTCGAGGTCGGCGGTGGAGCGGGCGGACTCGACGGCGCGGGACCGCTCGCGGTCCGCGTCGGCCCGCGCGGCGGCGACGGCGGCCGCCGCCTCGTCGCGGAGCCGGGCGAGCGCCGCGTCGGCGGCCTTCTTGGCCGCCGCGATCTTGGCCTCCCACTCCGTCTCGGTCGCCTTGACGAGCTTCACCGCTTCGAGCGAGCCGGATCCGCCCGCGGCCTCCGTGTTCGACATCAGAATCCCCCGAGGAACTTCACGACCACGAAAAGCAGGAGCACCAGTGCCAGGACCTTGACGGCGAGGCTGACCTGCCAGACGAGGAGGAACCGGTGGACGGCCCCGTTACGCGCTGACTGCATTGCCTTCTGCCTCCATCTTGCGCTTGACCGCCTTCAACATCGAAAACGCGTCCCGCTCCATCTCGTCGAATCGGAACTTGATGTAGCGGACGGTGTTCTGGAGCCGCGGGATCAGGACGTTCTCGATCGCGCTCGCCCTCCGCTTGGTCTTCTCGATCTCGTAGAGGAGGCGCCGGAGCGCGTTCTCCTTCTCCGCGATGTCGAGGACGACCTGGTAGATCCCCTGGAAGTGGCGGACGGACTCGTACACCGGGGCCGAGAGCCCGAGGAGGGCGACCGTCGGCACGGGCGTGTAGCCTCCGCGGTCGACCCGCGGGGTCTGGACGCCCATGACGTTCTTCGTCGCCACGCCGACCGGCTGGACGAACGGGAGGAGCGTCGAGATGTTCTCGAGCCGGACCGGACCTTCGCGCATCTCCGCGAGCCGGATCGCCTCGTAGCCGCGGGCGATGCGGGCCTTCAGGTCGCCACGGAGCCGGAGCGCCTCCTTGCTGATGTTGAAGAACTCCGCGATGAGGGCGGAGCGTTTCAGCTTGAGAAGGTTGAGACCGCGCTTCGCCACGACGATCCGCCGGCGGGTCCGCAGCAGCTCGAGGCGGGTCGGTCGCACGTTCTCGATCGCCACGGACTCATCCTCCGCGGGGGCTCACGCCGGCGGGGCGGCCTTGCGCGGGCGGTACTTCTCCACGAACTCGGGCCGGATCCGCTTCAGCTCGGAGTCGGGCAGGTCGGCGAGGATGTCCCAGCCGAGCGCCAAGCTCTGGTCGATCGTGCGGTCCTCGTCCGGGCGCTGGTTCACGAACTCGGTCTCGAACCGGTCCGCGGCCCGGAGGTAGAGGCGGTCGGTGGCGCTGAGCGCCTCCTCCCCGACGATGGCGGAGAGGGCGCGCTGGTCTTTCCCGGTCGCGTACGCGGCGTAGAGCTGGTCGCAGACGCCCCGGTGGTCCTCCCGCGTGCGGCCCTTGCCGATCCCCTGGTTCATCAACCGCGAGAGCGAGGGCAGGACATCGATGGGCGGGTAGATGCCCTTGCGCTGCAGGTCGCGGCTGACGTAGATCTGTCCCTCCGTGATGTACCCCGTCAGGTCCGGGATGGGGTGGGTCACGTCGTCGGCCGGCATCGTCAGGATCGGGAGCTGGGTGATCGACCCCTTGCGGCCGTGGATCTTGCCCGCCCGTTCGTAGAGGGTCGCGAGGTCGGTGTACATGTACCCGGGGTACCCGCGTCGTCCCGGCACCTCCTCCCGCGCCGCGGAGACCTCTCGCAGGGCCTCGCAGTAGTTCGTCATGTCGGTGAGCACGACGAGCACGTGCAGGCCCTTCTCGTAGGCCAGGAACTCGGCAGTCGTGAGCGCCATGCGCGGCGTCACGACCCGCTCCATCGACGGGTCGGAGGAAAGGTTCAGGAAGACGACGGCGCGCTCGAGGGCCCCGGTCGTCTCGAACTCCTTGAGGAAATAGTTCGCCTCCTCGCTCGTGATCCCCATCGCCGCGAAGACGACGGCAAACCCCTCGTTCGAATCGCGGAGCTTGGCCTGGCGCACGATCTGCGCCGCGATCTGGTTGTGGGGAAGGCCCGCGCCGGAGAAGATGGGCAGTTTCTGGCCGCGGACGAGCGTGTTGTTGACGTCGATGGTCGAAATACCGGTCTGGATGAACTCGCTCGGCTCCTCGCGCGAGTACGGGTTCATGGCGTTCCCGACGATCTCGAGCCGGTTCTCCGAGACGATCCGGGGCCCGCCGTCGCGGGGCTCCCCGAGCCCATTGAAAACGCGGCCCAGCATCTCGTCCGAGACCGCAAGTCGCGCGACTTCACCGAGGAACTTCACGCTCGTCTGCTCGACGTTCATCCCCATCGTGGGACCGAACACCTGGACGATCGCGAGCCCCTTCCGCGAGTCGAGGACCTGGCCCTGGCGGCGCTCGCCGTTCGGGAGCGTGATCTCGACGATCTCCCCGTACGCGGCGTTCTGGACGTCGTTCACGAAGAGCAGGGGGCCCGTGACGCGGTCGACCGTCCGGTAGTCGACGGGCACGTTCGACTCCGACTTCGCTGCGGGGGTCGTCTTGGACGCCATCCTACGCACCTCCCGCGGTGACCGAGGCCACCGCGGACGCCATCTCGAGCTCGAGCGCATCGAACTGGGCCGCCAGCTCGGCCTCGGGGATCCACTTCATGCGCGAGAGCTTCGTCCGGACGGGAAGCGCCTGCAGGCGCCCGACCTGGGCCCCCTTGCCGATCGCCTCTTGCTCGCGGTCGCCGAACGAGAGGATGGCCCGGAGCATGCGGTACTGCTTCTGGATGGACGTGTAGGTGTCGACGTCGTCGTACGCGCTCTGCTGGAGGTAGTCCTCCCGGATCATCCGCGCGACGTCGAGGACGCCCTTCTCCCGCTCGGGCAGCGCGTCGACCCCGACCAGCTGGACGATCTCCTGCAGCTCCGACTCCTTCTGGAGCACCTCGAGCGCCTTCTGCCGGAGCTGGACGAAGTCCTTCGCGAGGTTGGCCCGGTACCACGGTTCGAGGTCCGAGATGTAGAGCGAGTAGCTCTGCAGCCAGTTGATGGACGGGAAGTGGCGGCGCTGGGCCAGGGCCGCATCGAGGGCCCAGAAGACCCGCGTGACGCGGAGGGTGTTCTGGCTCACGGGCTCCGAGGTGTCACCGCCCGGCGGCGAGACGGCGCCGACGACCGTGACCGAACCGGTCCGTCCGTCGGGCGATAGGGTGACGACGCGGCCCGCGCGCTCGTAGAACTCGGCGACGCGGCGGCCGAGGTAGGCCGGATACCCCTCCTCTCCCGGCATCTCCTCGAGACGGCCCGAGATCTCCCGCATTGCCTCGGCCCAGCGGCTGGTCGAGTCGGCCATGAGCGCGACGTCGTAGCCCATGTCCCGGTAGTACTCCGCGATCGTGATCCCGGTGTAGACGCTCGCCTCGCGCGCGGCGACGGGCATGTTGGAGGTGTTGGCGATGAGCACCGTCCGCTCCATCAGCGGCCGCTTCGTCTTCGGGTCGAGGAGGCTCGGGAAGGTGGCGAGCACCTCCGTCATCTCGTTCCCGCGTTCACCGCACCCGACGTAGACGACCACGTCGGAGTCGGCCCACTTCGCGAGCTGCTGCTGGGTGACCGTTTTCCCACTCCCGAAGGGTCCTGGAATGCACGCGGTCCCGCCCTTCGCCACCGGGAAGAACGAATCGATGACCCGCTGGCCCGTGATGAGGGGGATGGTGGGGGGCAGCTTCTGTTGGACCGGTCGGGCGATCCGGACGACCCATTTCTGGGAGAGGAACACCGGGGTGGCGCCGGACGCGGTCTGGATCGAGCCGATCGGCTGGCGGATGGTATAGTTGCCGGCCTTGAGCTCCTTGAGGGTCCCCCGAACGCCGGGCGGGACCATGATCTTGTGGAGGATGAGCGGCGTCTCCTGGACGGTCCCGAGGATCGTCCCCGGGGTCACCTCGCTGCCGACCTTCGCGGTCGGCGTGAACTCCCAGACCGCTGCCTCGTCGAGGGGCGGGGCGACGAACCCACGGGTGATGAAATCCCCGAGGCTCTTCTGGATCACGTCCAACGGGCGTTGAACGCCATCGTAGATCGACTTCAGGAGTCCGGGACCGAGCTCGACCGAGAGCGCCTGGCCGGTGTTCTCGATCGGGTCGCCCGGCCGGATGCCGGTCGTATCTTCGTAGACCTGGATCGTCGCGGCCGCCCCGACGAGTCGGATGACCTCTCCGACGAGGCCGAGCGAACCGACGCGGACGACGTCGAACATCTTCGCTCCCTCGAGTCCGTCTGCGATGACGACCGGCCCCGACACCCGCCCGACGACCGCCATTGGTATTCCTTCCTTCAGTTGGGAACTGCGAGAGTGACGCCGAGGACGCGCTTGGCCAACGTGTTGATGCTCTCGACCTCGTAATCCCCGGCCGGGGTCGGCACGAAAACGACCAAGGGTCGGATCGACGCGTCGGCGTGCGTGCGGGCCTGCTCCGAAAGGCGGGCCCGGATCGACTGGCTCGCGATCACGAGGTTGAACTGCCCCGAGCCCATCACCCGCTCGAACTCGGCGACCGAGTTCTCGGGGGTGACCTCGCGCACGTCCGTGAGGCCGATCAGGCGGAACCCGATCGCGAGCTCCCGCTCCCCGAGCACGACAGTGCGGCGGGGTTCGTCGGTCCTCTCGGCCATGGCGCTCTCCGCGGGGTCCCAGCGTATTTAACGCCTGCCCCGGGGAGCCGTTCCGGGGGGCCGGCACCGCCGAAGAATTCGCCCGGACCGCACCGGTTCGCCGCGGCCGTTTCGTGCGGCCGGAACGGTCCGTGCGGTCTCACTCGTAGACGGAGAAGTGGACGTGGTTCTCGTCGTCGGTGATCAGGATGCACTCCCCCTCGCACGAGAACAGGCAGGCCTCGCACACGATGCACTCCGGACCGTTCACGGCGAGCGATTTCTCGCCCCGGAACTGGAACTTCGCACCGACCGTCGGGTCGTCCAGGACGTCCGGGACCTGGTCGCGGGGTCGCAGGTCGAAGACGTTGACCGGACAGACGTCCTTACAGTGCGAGCAGCCCGTGCACTTGCCGAGGTCGATGTCGACCTGGACCATCGGGGAGGTCCGGACGCGGCGGCCTATTACGGTTGTGCCGGTCTCCCCCCGGCTCCCCCATGCCGGCTCCCGCACGTCCGCCACCGCCTCGTGGACGGACCGAACGCCTCGCCTACGTCTTCTTCCATCGCCCGCTCGCCGGGGTGTCCCGGGCCGCCTACGAGCGGGCGCTCCGGCGGTTCCACGCCACTCTCGCGCGTACCCCTCCCGCGGGGTTCCGGGAAAGCTCCGTACTCCGGCTGGACACGGCCCCTTGGGCCGAGCCCCGGCCGCGGCCGGTCTACGTCGACTGGTACGTGCTGGGTGGGTTTGGAATTCTGGACTCGATCCGCGACGTCGCGTACTGTCCGCCGTGGGTGGGCGCGCATCGGTCGATCGCCCGAAAGGCCGCGTACGGCTGGGGGGCCCTCTATGCGGCACCCCGGCCCGCCGGGCCCCCTGCAGGCGAGGACCGTCTCGTATGGTCCTCCGATGAACACCTCCTCACCCTCGTCGGCCCCGGTGCTCCCCCGGGTCGTCCGCGGGTGGGGACGTTGTGGCGCCGTCAGCTCGCATTGGGTCCGAGTCCGGAATTCTGCTGGGTGCTCCCGAGCGGGGAGCGCCCCCCGCACTCCCGCGGAAGTCTTCGCGCAGATTCTCAGGGGATCTTTCCTCGGGAAACTCGGCGATAGAGCCACGCTCTCAACCCCCGGGACGGGGAGCAAGAGTCCCATTGCCGCCGACTAGCGGACCGAATCCCGTTGACCGCTCGACCAGCCTTTCTTGTCGATCACGTCGAACGGGTTGCCGTCCGGGTCGGCCAGGGTGACGAAATCGTTTCCCGGGGTCAACGGACGCAGGACGGTTGCACCGAGCCGGACGAGGCGCTCTACGTCCCGCTCCGGATCCGAGGAGTACAGGTCGAGGTGGAGCCGGTAATCCCGGAGGGGCGGCTCCGGGGTCCGAAACAGTGAGAGGTTGGGGCCCCGGCCCAAGGGGTCCTTGAGGACCACCCCGTCCGCGTCGGGCGGGTCCCTCGGGACATACCCGAGTGCTTCCTGCCAGAACTCGATCATCCGGGCCAGGTCCGAACAGTCGACCACGACCGAGCCGACCCAGCTATTCACCGGCGGTTTCAGGTTTTCTTGTCTCTCCACCATCGGACGCCCCGGGGGCCGACCGCCGACCAGGACATCAACCCGCCGGGCGTGTTCGATATCGACCCGAACCAGCGAGGAGAGGTCGGTCGCGTTCGAGGGTTGGGATCGTGCCGAACGCCGCCCAGGGGGCCGAAACCCCTCACCGGTGCTCGGTTACGCCGCGATGGGGGTCGTCCCCCACGTGCGGACCCGCGCCCACGCGACGACCCCCACGAGGGCGGTAAGGACGAGCATGGCGATCAGCGCGTCGTAAAGCCAGGGGATGTAGCCGGAGGCGGGCGGGGACGCGGTATCGTAGAGGTACATCGCGAATTGGCTCATGTTTTGGAAACCGACCTGGCTCCAGGTGAACACGATGGCGAGGTCCGCGAGGAGGGCGAGGATCACCCAGAGGAGGCCCCCGAGTACGATCGCCTTCACCCGGCGAGGTCGCTGGGCCCACATGCTCGGCGCCAGGGCGTTCCCGATCACCGAGAACGCCACCAGGAGCGTGAGAATCGCCTCGGCCAGTAGTCCGTACCAGTGGAGGAAGTACGACGGGGCCATGTACTTCGAGTTCCCGAAGTCGGTCTGAAGGTTCTTGTCGGTGACGAGCATGACGACGAGGAGGAGGAAATCGAGGAAGATCAGCAGGCCGAAGATGACGATCCAACTCCGTCCGGAGCGTACGTGCGGCAGGGAATTCGTAGAGGCCGACATCGGTTCCTATGGGGTCGCGCCCGCCGGAGAGGGGAGCGGCGCCGCAGCTCCGGTGTTCGCGCCTGACCCTCCGAGCGACATGCGACCATCGTGGAGAGGCCCTCACCGTATTTGGCCATACACCCGTCGGGCGGGGTCGGTCGCTGGGCGTGTTCCTTCGCGACCGACTTTCCCGAACGCCCCCCGCGGCAACCGTTAAAAGGGAGGCCCGGCCTCGCCGGCTCCCCTCATGCGGCCCCTCGACGTCCTGCAGCAGAGCCTCCACAAGCGGGTGCTCGTGGAAATGAAGGGCGGACGCTCGTACCGGGGCGTGCTGGACGCTTACGACCAGCACCTGAACCTCCTCCTCTCCGCGGCCGAGGAGGTCGTGAAGGACCAGGTCACCCCGCACTCCGGCGTCACGCTGGTCCGCGGCGACTCGATCGTCTACATCTCACCGTAGGAAGGTTCGAACCATGGGAAAGGGAACACCGTCTCGTCGCGGAGGCAAGATCGTCCACGTCATCTGCCGGCGCTGCGGCCGCCACGCCTTCCACCGCCAGAAAGCCGTCTGCTCGTCGTGCGGGTTCGGGGCCAGCCCGCGCTGGCGCAGTTACCACTGGGCGAAGCTCAAGTAGCGGCCCGTCGGGGTCGGGGCCCCGAGACCCAGGGGTCCCCTTCCAGGCTGAACCGTAGCGGCCGCTCGACCGCGCGCGAGATCCCGACTCGCGGGCTCGCTACGATGCGGACAGCGCGGGGCCTTCCCGGGCCCTCGGTCAGGCGCACGCGGGCGCTCCGGACCGTGTCGATGCCGTCGTCGTCCATCGTGATCCCCAGGTAGCGGCAGAGCCGCCCGGGCCCGGAGGGGTCCCCTTCGACCCCCTCCGACGGGGCACCGGCCCGCAGGAGGACGGCTTCCCCGACCCGCGTGACCAAGTTCGCGCAGACGACCTGGTGGATCCGGAAGACATAGAGGGTCCCGGGAGCGGAGAACATCGAGGCGTTGCGCTCGGTGCGGCCGTGATAGGCGTGGCTTGCGGGGTCGGTCGCGACGTACGCCTCCACCTCGACGAGCCGGACGGAGCGAGGCTCGCCCTCCCTACGGACCTGGACCTCGCGTCCGAGCAGGTCGCGGGCGACCGTCACCGTCGGCCGGTCGAAGAACGCCCGGCCCAGCCGCCGGGGCGGTCGGCTAGACGAGCTCGCCACGGTCCACGAGCGGCGCGCCGTCCAGCGCGACCGTCGCCTCCCCGAGGGTGATCCAGGAGAGGAATCGGCAGGCGTTCGACCCGCCGTAGGCCGAGTTGCCCCCGATCGCGAGCGTGACCGTCCCGGCCCGTGCGTCCTCCGCCTGGGGGATACCCGCCGAGAGGGCGGGGTTGAGACCGAGCGCGAACAGTCCCAGGACCTCGCGGCCCGCGGGAGCAGAGCCGAACTCGGCCTCGAACGCCTCGGTCCCGTTCGTGTACCAGAACTCGCGGAGGCGACCCCGCTCGAGGTCCCACTGCCCGCCGTCGGCGCGGCCGGCCGAAAGAAAACTGGGTTGGTCCGCGATCGCGGTGCCCTGGGCCGAGCGCTCGTCGACGGCGACGACGACCGTCCCTCCCGGTACGGTGGTGACGACCCGACGCCGTCGACGGTCGAGGTGGTCCACCCGGCCGTCGTCGACCCACGGCATTCGACGCCGCAGGCGGAGCCGCACGTCGGTGCCGTTCGGCGCGGTAATGCGAAGCTCCCGCCCCCGTGCGAGCGCGCGCGCGGTCCGCGCCCCGACCGTTCCGATCGCGGACGGGTCGGACTCGACGATCGCGCGGACGATCTGGCTGCGCCAGAGCGCGCCGGGGACGTTCCACCGGTCGCCCTGGGCGTCCGAGGCGTACCCCAGCAAGCATCGGACGCCCCGGACGTTCGCCCTCCGGCAGAGGGCGAGCCACGCTTCCGAGGCGCCATGGAACGGGGTCTGCTGTGCGGAGGGGAGCGCATGGAGTCGCGGCCGGTCGGCGGGCCCGGCGAAATAGATCAGCGCGTCGGCCTCGCGGAGCGCGGCCCGCACCGCCGACGGGACGCCGGCCCAGTTCCGGGTGGCGGGAGCGACCTCGATGCTTCGCCAGAACGCCGCCTCGTCCTCGAGGAGGAGCGTCGCCCGGGCCCCGAGGCGACGGGCCTCGGCGACGCACGCGCTCGCCCAGGGCAGCGTGTGGGTCCAGGAGGCGACGACGAGCTCCTCGCCCCGACGGAGGGCCGCGGCCCCCTCCACGAGCGCCTTGCCGACCGCGGCCGGGGTCGCGCCCTCTCGCGGCACGCGGGGGCCAGCCCCTCCTCCGATTTATCGTGCCAGTTCCCGGAGGTTAGGGCAGATGGTGGAGCCGCACCCGACGGACGATCTCCGGGGCGCTCGCCCCCGGACGTCCGAGCGCCCGCGCGACCTTCACGATCAGCTCGCCCGCGTCGTTCCAGGGAGCCTCGAACG
>Ga0187855_10001985_pt1 | contig 15622 bp, 9 predicted proteins | sample June2016WEW_8_10_2_FD_132969 | JGI IMG/M metagenome (GOLD analysis project Ga0187855, IMG submission 132969) | Peatland microbial communities from SPRUCE experiment site at the Marcell Experimental Forest, Minnesota, USA - June2016WEW_8_10 | ecosystem: Environmental > Terrestrial > Soil >...
CGTAGGCCACTGGGCCGGTGAGCGATGTGGCGATCAGGGTCATGGGTTTCTCCCACGGCAGACCACCGCCGGCGGGCGCGGCGTAAGAGCGAGCCAGGAAGGCTTGCGTGACCAACAGTAAGGCTCCGATGCGGGAGCCGGAAAGTTTGCGTCTGAAAAACGTCATAAGTGTGCTCCTTTCAAACTTGTTCGACTTGGTATTGCCCCTCTTTCCAACCATTGACTAACAACATCTCGCGGACCTTGCGGCCGGCCTTGAGGGAAGGCTCCGGATCCACGAAGATCACCAGATCGACAGTCTCCGCGATCAGCTTTTGCTGCGGGGCGTCAGTGCCTTCCGCCACCAGGCTTTCCAGTCGCGTGAGGCCGAGTAAAGCGCTGTTTGCGTGAATCGTCCCGAGGCCGCCTGGGTGGCCGGTGTTCCACGCTTTCAATAACGTGTGCGCCTCGGCGCCGCGCACCTCGCCGACCACGATGCGAGTGGGCTTCAAGCGCATCGAAGCGCGCAGGCATTCGAGCATCGTGACCTCGCCCACGGCCCGCAGGTCGAGATAGTTCCGCACGCGGCATTGCAGCTCGGTGGTGTCCTCGATCGAGATGACCCGGTCGAAGGGGGTCAGCTCCGCGATGGCGTCCAAGATCGCGTTCAGCAGGGTCGTCTTGCCGGACCCGGTGGCACCTACCACCAGGATGTTCTTGCGCTCACGGACGGCCGCGCGGATGATCTCGGCATGTGGCAGTCCGCGCACTGCCAGCGCGAAATCCTCTTGCTGGCGTACCCGATTGGATGAGTCTTGCCTACCGGTCAGAATTCCAGCCGCCTCGTAGTCGCTGAGGGTAAAGACCTTTCTGGGTCGCAGCCGGATTGCGAAGACTGGCTGGCGCACAACCGGGGCGACAACCCCTTCGAAGCGGCTGCCGTCCAGCGGAAGTTCGGTTTCGAGGATGGGATGATCGTGATTCAACACCGTGCCGCGCCACGCCGCCACAGTTCCCAAAGCGCTGGCAGCGGTGGCAGGCGGCATGCTCCCAACCTGCACGAAGCCCGCGCCGCGACGTTTGACCCACAGGGAGGAATCAGGGTTGAGTACGATGTCCTCAACATCCTCTCCGGCAAGCAGGATCAGGATGGCCTCACCCAGTTCCCGCCGCAGCTTCGCTTCGAGCCGGCAGTACTGGTCGTTCTGGAAAACAATCGAGGTCGCCATTGCTTTATGCTCAGGTTGTGGTATTTTTTTTACTAAATGGGGTTACACCCTGTAGGCCGCGAAGTGTGGCGGCCGTGACAGAGGATCAAAGCTGTCGGTGATCGAGGCACTGGGCCATGGGAGTTATCATTGTTCCTTTTGATTACAACGAGGAGTGTAATTTTTCTATCGTTCCAATCTGCATCGGGGATATCGACGCCGATGGAAACCCGATCCAACGCGCGTGGGTGGAGCAGGGCGTTGTACCGATCGCCGATCCGCTGAGGAAGATCGCAGGCCGCGTCCTGAACGACGTTTGGCGTGTATCGGAGATCACAGAGCATGCGGTGCACTCGCTGTCCCGGAAACACGGCGGCGATTTGGGCGATGAGCCAAGCCTCCGGGTTTTGAAGCGCGCGCATTGGTATGCCGAGGATCTTCGCGTCGGCGGCCGGCGGGTACGCCGCAAGACGGAAGTCGAGCTGTTCAGCGCCAAGCTGGATACTTTACAGGACCAGTTCGATCTGGTATCGCGTCTGGAGGCAAAAGACACCCTGGATCGGCTCATGAAGGAGCTCGACCGCGAGGGATTACATGACGTTCGCGAAATGGTGCCGATGATGCTGCGCGACTGCACAGCTCAAGAGTTCGAACTCCGGTTTGGGAAATCGCGCAACACCATTTCGCAGCGCTTTTATCGAGCGATGCGCCGGGCGGCGCGAGCCAGCGGCATCACGTGGTAGAATTTTTTTCGCAGAACCGTTCAACCCCGACGTGCCGAGTGTAATAATGTCTTGGACCGATGCCGCGTCCCGACTCGCCTCACGCCCAATTCGATAGACTCAAGAGCCAGCTTCAGGACTCGATCCTCCGCGATTATCCCAATCCGGAGCGGAAGGGATGTCCTGGTGAAGCGGTTCTGAAAGAACTAGCTGCGCGCCGCCTCGACGACAGCCTGGACGGCAATCCGCACTGGCACCACGTCACACACTGCTCAGAATGCTATCGCGAATTCCTTTGGTTCCGCGCCCAGCTTCAGCGCAAGGCCAGGGCCCGGCTCGCCAAGATTGCCGTGGCGGCGGCCACCGCGGCTGCGCTCATCGCCGCCGGCGCATTCTTAGCCATTCGGGAATCGACTCGCTCGAAGCGCCCTCAGAATGTCGAGCTCGTGTACCAGCAGCGCATTGTGGACCTCCAAGGGCGTGCGATGACGCGTTCCGAGGACGGTAAAGAGGATACCAAGCCCATCGTGCTTCAGCGAGAACCCGAGGCGCTGACCATCCGGCTCCCCTTTGGAAGCAAAGCGGGTACGTACGAGGTTCGAATCGCCAAGAGCGCGGACCACCCTCTGTTATCTGCCACCGCCGAGGCCAAAGTTGAGAACGGCACGACGGCCCTCACCGCGAAAATGGAGCTTTCCAAATTCGAGCCTGGGAATTACTTTATCTGTCTTCGTCGCTTGCCGTGGGACTGGACTTGCTACCCAGTGGTCATCCGGTGAATGAAATGCGCCCCCCACAATTGCCAGACCACCAGTGAACGATCTTGCGTCCTCCGGCATAGTCTTCCAGCCTCTCAGCTTCGGCTCGATTGGCCGCTTTACCGGGACTCAGGGGCTATGGACAGGAACCTCCACTCAGGCTCTCTCCGAGTCGGCGACGATCCGCCCCTGGGCTCAACCCTCGCCTTCAGCGAACATCAGTCCGGGCCAGGCCGCTTCTCATCGTCACGCGTTTTTCGGTCATCTGGCGAGACTACATGCCGTAAGCCGACGTATCATTCCTGATCCACGTGATATTCTCACCAGAAGCGATTACGCGTCAAGCTTTCGACCTCCAGGGCAGGAGGACTATTAACGCAGTTTCGAAACCGTCTCCACTGTCTGTCGTGCATCTCAATCGGCTGCGCGGAACTGAAAGAGCCAATCGGCTATCGCACCTCGGTCCAACGCGTTCCATTGGAACTGATTTCCATACGTTCTCAGACACGCGTAGCAGCTGCCTGACGGATCGCACATAGGATTCGGACACTGAGCAGTCCGTTCCCATGCGCGCGATAGAATACGCGGAAGCGTTTCGCAAATCCTCTCGCAGTACCCAGCTCCACCTGGTACGCGGTCGTAAACGATTAGTTCACCTCTGAACCCCCTCTCTGATTGGCTGCGATATGTGCCATCGATGTCCCGTGCTGGTATGCTGAGGGTCTCGGCCGCGCTGGAAAGGAAGGCAGCTTGCAACGACAACCAAAACTTATCATCCTGCACGGGCTGAGGCGGTACAGCAAGCCCATCGAAGCGGATCTGAAGAGTGTCAGTACGGAACTCGCATGCGAGGTCGACCAGCTGCGGCTGGCCATTACAGCGGCTTCCCCAGGGTGCCTCGTGGTTTGTTCCTTGCTGCACGAGACTACCGCAACTCAAGCATAATCGAAACCTCTGTGCCCGCCGTCCCTTATTCGCGCGGAAAAGATGGCCATCGCGCCGGTATCCGTAGGTGACGCCCAAAAGCGCAGCATGTTGTTGAAAAGCTTCCGGCGGAGCGCTATCAACCAGGAAAACTTCGGAGGTTGGCGGTGCCTTTACGCGATGGAGCTTCGCGTCTTCGACAGGGTCCGTTACACGTGTCGTGAACCCTATTGGCGTGATATACGGCCTCGGGAGGGCCGGTGCCGTACCGGCAGCTCCGCAAGGACACAACGGTTGCAGAGAATTGTGCCGGCCCAACTCCACCCGCCGACAAACCGGACAGGCTCGGTAGTCCAGCAATTCGAGCTCACGGTTTTGCTTATCAATCCCGGCACTTGCAAAGAGCTTCCCATCTGCGACGATCTCGCTTCCAGGTGCATACTCGGAAATCCCGATCTCTTGATCGCGCTCCAGACGTAGCCTCACAGACCAGTCCCCTTGTCGAACAAGGAGCCGCACGACGTCCTGTGGAAACGCATAACTCGGCAGCCAATGTTCCTCAGCTAGAACGTCAATCACGCTCTCCCGCAACAACTGCCCGATCAGCTTTCCGACCGAGACCAACGCTCCAGCGATGGTTCGGAGCCGCTCAGGCGTGGCCGTTACTTGTTCGCTTGCTAGAGTGACACGCTGAGTCTCGTATGCCGCTATTCGCCCAGCGATCCGTGTCGCAACTTCTCGCATCCCCGTGACTGACGCGTTGAGGGCCTCAGCGACTCCCAGTCCTCCCGGAGGCACGATCCGCGCAATGGCAGCTTCGCACCCCGGATGGTTCGTTTGAACCCAGTCAGCAAACCGTGCCGCAGCAGACGAATCAGGCGTCGGCTGACAGAAAAACTCCTCCAAGTTCAGTGGAGGGTTGGACGATGTTGCAAGTGCACGCCAGTAACGCGCCAGCAAATACGAATTCACATGCCTTTGGGTAAGCCTCGGGTTCGTAATAGCTATTCTCGGGACTGCCACGATCCCTGAGACGATCTTGTCCTGCTCGAAAAAGTGAAACTGATCGTGTGGAATGTTGCGCGCATATGTCACAGCGAAGGCGGCGCCGCCCTGACGTCGCCCCGCCCGACCGGCGCGCTGAATATAATTCGCAGCGGTTGGCGGTACATTGCGCAGGAATACAGCCTTTAGGCTACCCACATCGACACCGAGTTCAAATGTCGTGGAGCTAGAAAGCACATTCACATCACCGGCCCTGAATTGATGCTGGTACTGTCTACCTACTTTGTTTTCGAGTTGCGCTGTGTGTTCCCGGACATCTAGTGGGAGAGGCGGCGTATGACGAAGCCTATGATAGGAATGGTGCTCTGACCAATGCTGCTCTATCTCCTCCTTGGAACGGAGTGTCACATGGCCCGAGCATGTCGGCGTTGGACATGCCTCGCCGAAAGGAAACACGGTAAAACGCCCACATCGATCACACAGGAACCAAGTACGGCGAGTGGAGAAGAGGATGCGCTCGTAAGGCAACTGGTACTCGCCCGGGTATGCGAGTCGAGATAGGACACCGATCGACAAGAAAGCATCCCAGATACATGTCATCCATGATTCCAGAGCGGCAGCATCACGGTTGCGATCACATCTAAGTGCGCGCTCAAGAATGCCGAGATTACGGTTGCGACTAACTGCGACGCTTCTCGATCGCTGCGGGGCGAGGTACGGGTTCCATCGATGAATTTGACGCCCGCCCTGGCTTGCCTGTTCGCTGAGGTGACATGTCGCCATCATCGCACCTGGTCCCAAATCGCGCAACGTAACTTGTTCCGGCAGCGTTATGGCCCGACGCTGGAGAAAGAATCCGAGGAGGTGTTGAATAACAGCTTCCGCCCTCTGCGCATCAGGCTCATATAGCCACGGAAGGCGAGACCTTAATTCTTCGCGCTCGTATTCGCTAAGGTCCGTCACAACTGCGCCAAGAGCGAGCGCCGAGAGAGTGTCGCGGCGGCGCGGCGACGCTGTCGCGTGTTCGAGCAACGCGATCAGGGACTCCCGTTTTAGATTTGCGTAATCCTGTTGAAGGAGGCGTGAGATCGGCTTAACGTCTGTTTTGCACTCACCATCGTCGTTGGTAACACGTACGGCTACAAACGGCTGTCGCTGGATAATTTGCCGGAATCGGGACCCGACATCAGTTACGGTCGCCCCTTGATAGTCGTTGGCAGCGTCCACTTGCTCAACAGATTCCAGCAGCGGTCGCATGTACTGTGTCTCCGCCGCAGTCCGCGCTAGGTATGGCGCATAGTGCGCAGCTCGCTGGCGGCTGTCTGAAAAGACGAGAAGGTTGCGACCGTCTGCCGGCTTTCGAGGATTTGCCCCAGGCAGAGCTCTAATTACTGCTTCACCGAGAACTGCTGTGGCAGCATCTTCGTACGACCGCATGTCACGGAGCACACTGGGATATGGCTGAGCCGTGCCACCGCAATTTGGGCAGGTTTTGAGATTTCCATCTCCATCTGCACCAAGTGCAACCAGGTGCACATAGTCGGGGTTGTTACAGCACGTCCCTTCGCTCTCAAGGAGGGCGCCGCAATGGACGCAGAGAATGGCTTCGGAATGCTGCTCGTCATCTTCGTCCTCCCCAAAGGTTCGGAGCCATGTCAAGACGACTGGCCGCAACGTCGGCTGCATGTTCCCCTGCCAATGGCCTGCAGAATCCACGTAGATCCTGACACTGGGAATACCGCAGTGGGCACAGGTGGCGAGGGGAATCAAAAGTGCGCCACAACCTTCTTCAGGGCAGGTACGCCGATCTTCAAGCACGAGGCGCGACCACTGGGTATCCGGGTGGCTACGGCGGCCAGGACATGCGCTGGAAAGACATACCGCCCCGCCCATGAGACCTCGGAAGAACAAGTGGTAGCGACCCGGTACTAATGGTGGCGTCCTGGAGTCTGGAGTTGCGTGGGCACCCAAGATGACGAGCCATTCAACCACTAGCACCGCGCCTGGCTCCCTTGTATGGAACAGCATTTCTGCTGCATCTGGTAGAGAAACTGGCTGGTCGGAGCAGGCCTTGTGCAGCCTGGCAATTTCGGAATTCTCTCGCAACCAGGCGTACAGCATCTCCGGCACGGAGTTTCGGTCGAGTACATGCTGCCCGCAAGGAATCCGGCTCCCCATGACCATGGACCGCATTTCGGAGACATCTTCCAGCGCATGAATCCAGTTTCGGAGAGCGAATTCATCTGGAACGACACGGGAATAGTCGGCGAGTTGCCTCTCAGGGGTGCCGCCGCCGGCAAGTACCCTGCTCCCCAGCAAGATGTCCGCCGGATCGAAGTGCTTGCCGGTAAGCGCTGTCGCGAATTCACTCACCGCGCAAGCGCCTTTTTCGTCACCCAGAGTTGCGCTCGTGAGAATGAACTGGAGGCTGCATCGATGGTAACGTTCCTGGAGTCGGCGCATGAGAAATCCAACGTCAATTCCCTGAGCACCCGTATACGTGTGGGCCTCGTCCAGCACGACGAACCTCAGTCGTTCCTGGTGAAAAATCTCAGCGTCGCGCGGGCGAAGGAGCAGGTACTCCAACATCGCGAAATTCGTTAGCAGAATGTGGGGAGGTCTACTTCGAATCTCCTCGCGGGTAATTCGCTCATTCGGAAGGCGTGTACTCCTCTCCTCTTCGCTTAGTTCGCGTTCATCTTCAGCAGTATCGCCTGTGTATCTGCCAAACGTGATAGCCGAAATGTTCCGCAGCAGTTCTCTCATGCGATCAAGCTGATCGTTCGCCAGCGCGTTCATTGGGTATACGACTATCGCCCGGACCCCTGGGCCGGGATTCCGAGCGGCGTCATCCAGAAGCGGCAATAGGAAACACTCGGTCTTGCCACTGCCTGTTCCAGTAGCAACAATCACATTCCGTCCGCTTTGGACCAAGCGCACGCTCGCAACCTGGTGAGTATAAAGAGGACGATCAATATCCAATCCTGAAGTCCCGAGTTGCCGAAGCGAACCGTGTAAGTACGGAGGCTCGCCGCGTTCGAGAAGCGCGCGGATGGATAAATCGCCTTCGTAGGAGGGTATCGCGCTCAGGAGAGGCTCACGTGAAAACACGTTCGAGCCATCCAGTTCCCTGAGAAACTGTTCTCGCAATCCGCGTTCCGAATCGGCGATGAAGTTGGCCGTAAATAGGTACCTTCGTAGAGTAGACGAAATTGAGCCTACAAACTCTCGGAGGTTAATCTCTCTCATCGCAGAACTCCCCCAAGTCGCCGAATCATTTCCGCTTCTATGTCGGCATCTGTCAAAACGTAGTAGTCTGTCCACGACATGCGTGCGGGATAGGGGCGAAGATCTGCATGACCGTCTCGGACATATCCCGGAGTCGGCACTATGCGGCAGTCGTCAAGCAGACTCTGCAGCGCAGCAACGTGAGTTGGAGCGATCACCCGTCGCGCAAATCGGCTAACAACATCGAAATCCAAACGCACAAGCCGATGGGCGCGCGCCTGCGGGCAAACGCCCAGGGGACAACGAAACTCGAAGACACTGGTACCATTGCAGCGAGTTGTTCCGAGTGGGAACGCACCACACCCAATGCATCTAATCTGCCAGTCCAATTCTGCGCGCTGCCAGGGCTCAAGGTAACGTCTCGCTGCGGCCTCCAGAGTAGAGCCAGGGGCGACAGCGGCCAGCAAGTGCTTAAGTGCGACGCGGCCGCGCACTTGTTTCTGAAAGCGATCGTCGGCAGACAGTGGGCTGGCATCCCGAAGGTACACATTCGAAAAGAGCGCTACGTTAGATCGCGGCCGCATGGGCACCTATTTCATACGTAAAGCGGAGCTTCTCGTAAGCTGCTTGTGCGCCGCTGCCGCCGCGCGCGTCACTCTGTGCCTTGCAATGAAGGACGAGATCTGCATCAATCCCGCATGAGACTTCGATGCGTTCCCGGTCGAACCCAAGTGTTGGAGTTACCAACGTCAGTACAGGCTCGACCTCCCCACCACCGTTCGAGGAAACGATCGGAATCTCAGCGTGAGCAGAATCTTCGACAAGGGCAAGAGACACAGCCGTACGCGCCCGTTCGGGTTTGGCTCCTGCACACAGCATGGGGTGGAAGGTGCCATCGCTTAGAACAACGCCGAGGTTCTCGGCCAGAACATAGTCTCCGGGATACTGGTCAAGCACCGCGGCCCCGAAAGCGATGTCCCATTCAGGCTGGCGCGAGAAACGGGCTGATTGAAAAGCATTGAACAATCGCTCGCGAAGAAGCAAAAGACGACTCGAACCACCTGTGACTATGAGCCAGTCGATTTCTTCGATACTAAGAGGGGCCTCTTCGATGGTCCGTCGAAGCAGTCGAATCGCTCCTTCGACTCGGCGATCGATCAGAGCGTTGAAGCGCGCTCGCGTCAGCCGATATTCAAGAGGACGGCCGTCGTACGATATTAAGGATATCGGAGCATCCTCAAGGTGCGGGTCGGCCAATTCGCATTTCACCTTCTCGCATTGCGTCAATAGCAGGTCACGATCTTTGGGTGCGACTGCCTCAAATGGTTTTGAGATGCCCCGTTTATCCATCACAGCCGTGTGAATCGCTGCCGCGATGTCTCGGTCTATATCGTCCCCAGCTTCAGTAAGGCTGCTTGTCCTGAGCTCGTGTATCCGCCGTCCATTGCCGTGAATCTCGATAACGCTTATGTCGAGGGTGCCTCCACCCCAATCGAACACAGCGGCATGGCGGCAGTGTTGGAGATCGTGCACCTGGCCTAGCAATGCCGCCGTGGGCTCGCTGATGAAAGCTCTCACGTCGATGCCGGCCGCACTTGCTGCGCGTCGGAGAGCAGCTCGTTTCCCCCTGCTGAATCCCACTGGTATGCTGATCGTGGCGCGCTCCATAACGGCACCCGTACGGTCATAAACGCGCCGCTTGAGCTTGGTGAGTATCTCGGCGGCTATGTCCTCCGGTGTCCAGCGCCTGCCGTGAGAAGACCATTCCTCGTGGGTATCGAGATGTTGCTTCACGGACGTCACCACACGAAAAAGGCCTGAGGCCGTTAGCTCAGCCTGATGTTCACGAACCGAACCCCCGCTCGTAATCTCGTCGGTAATGACTTGGATTGCCGCGACCGACGGGTATGGCTGCTGTCCCTCCCCGATAGGCTCGCGAGCGTTCCCTGCGGTGTAGACGACACCGGAATTGCTTGTCCCGAAATCGATTCCAAAATTCATTTCGGCGCCTCTTTTCTAACTCGGGACACGATCTCGTGGCGCTCCAGCTCGCGAAGGACTTGCTCGAAACGAATGGATAGCACACCTACAAGATCGGGCGGCAGATCTGCGAACGTCGCTGGCAGATCATGTAGCGAAGGGTATAGCGCCCGTGCCAAGCCGGAACGAAACTCCTCCAGTCGCGTTTGTGCATACTTCTGCATCTGTTCCAGTCCTGTTCTGCGTTGTAGGTCCGCAGCAGCCTCGAGTTCTTGGCACTTATGCGCTAGGTCAGACGCGCGCTGAAACTGCGCAGCCTGGGTGGCCTCTGAAGCATCCAGCCGTTTACGGAGATCGAGATTTTCCTGGCGAAATTCTTCGGCGGCATGCTCGCTTCTGGTAAGGCGCTGCTGGGTTGCCAATAGGAGACCATCTTTTTCTTCAAGCTGCTGCCGCGCTCTTGCGAGTGCCTCTGTGCCGCTCAGATCTGTCCTCAGAATTTCCGCGATGCTATAGAGAAGATCTGCCAGCCCAGCCGCTCGCTCCGATTGCGTTTTCAATTCCGTGCTCTCTTCGTTCGCGGCTGCCGCTCGATCTTGCAACTGCGCGAGAATAGTCGCAACATCCGCAATTCCCTTCGGAACTACCTCCGGCGGAGTCACAACCCGGTGGCCCGCCGATTCATTAGCGGGCGGTTCTGTAACGGAAGTTGGCGCCGCCGGTGTTCCATCTCGCGACCTTGAGGGTGACTGGCCGTCCGCAAGCTGCAGCTCGATTCCTCGCCGGCGTTCCGGTGGCCACTCAGCGAGGCGTAAACGTGTGCACTGAAGCAAATCTCCAAACGTCGAATCGTGGATCAAATTATTCGCGCCAACGTAGGCCACGAAGGTTTCTATTACTGCCCTGTCGTCGGCAGATCCGGCCTGGTAATTGTTATGAGACAAGCAGTTCAGTAAAAGCTTAAAAACATTGCGCATTTTGTACTGGGCCGCGTGAGCCGTGCCGAGTGCGCGCAGTAACTCGGGGTTTCGTTTGAAAAACGCGACGTGCAGCCGTTCCGAGGTCTCTTTGTTGTCTCTGGCTGTCATCAGAAGTTCCACTGATAGATCTGGATTGTATTCCGTGATCGCTGCCGCCGCGTATATATTTCGGCCGGTCGCTTCGACGGGACGATCGACCATACCATTGACAATCGCCTGCCGTCTGTCCTCCTGCAGCTCCCGCCAAACTGAAGCAAGAGACGACGCAATATCGCCCCCACGGACGCGTTCTGCCGCGTCTAGGATCTGAGGAGTCGGAACAGATGGATCACGCCAGAGCGAGCTGAGGAGGCTAACGGCCTCGTGCCGGCCTTCTGGCGATAGCTTACCCTTATTTGTACCAGCTTCTTCAGAGAGAGCTTGCAGGCGGTCAAGCGCCGTACTTGATTGGGTGGAGTCAGGCATCTTCACTAACCTCGAATTCTTTATCCTCGTCTGCAGGAGATATGTCGCGCACGTGCAGCCCTCCATTATTAGCTGCTGTCGGTTCGCTAGAAAGCCCGAAGAGCCGCCGGATAGTTGCTTTGGCCGGAGCCAGCCACGCCGCTAGGTCGGGCTGTAGATCTGATGGCCGCACTCCAACTCGGTAAATTATTAGCCACCAGAGGGCGGTTGCCAGTTCGCGGATTAGTTCGTCCGGAGAATTCTGGGCCTCTCGCATCAACCGTGCGGCACCTTGACGGGCGAGTTGCCGCTGTATGTCGCTTGGGGCCTCGAAGCTGCGAAGATATTTTACCGCGCCCTGGGTAAGAGCTTCACCATCTGGCCGCTGGCGAATCAGTGAAACGGCGGGTCCTGCGCAGTATCGACGAACTTCATCCCGCCACTCTGCGATCAGGGCCGGTAGGTTTGACACACTTTGCAGCCGGCTAAGGAGCTGGACCACTGCATCACGCCATCGCTGAAACGGAATTGCTTCAGTTCCACCCGGAAACGCGTCTCTCGCTTTGCCGGCGTGTTGAGGTCGGCCGATCGCCTCTTTTGCCTCACGGTACCAGGCTGCCAGGTTCACCAGAGCTTCGGACGCAAAAGGACTCATCTCGCGTTCCGAAGGCTCCACGCACGTACCATCCAGGCTTCCGGCCAGAACTCCACATTCACAAATCGTACGACGTAGCGGCGTGTCCCTGAGCGCTAGGTCGAGAGAACAATCTTCCAGGGCGTGACACCGCATGGAACGAATTGTCGCCAAACACGATCCCAGTCCTGGAATCCCTTCAATAAACTGTTGTGAATCGGGGCAATCAAGTGCTTCTAATAAGGTCGCGACGTGGTTGACCCAGTACACATTCGTTCGGAAAGCGCAACTTTCCATCATCAGCCTGAGCTCCAACACGGGCGCCGCCTGCTCGTTAAGCGCATCTCTCAAAGCGACACAGCGGATCGTATAGATGCCGTTCGGCGGGATCGGATCGAGGTCTTGAACGATCGTGTCTCGGGTGGCCGATTGCAGATGAAGGCTAAACCTGGTTTGCGGCGGAGCCTGCAGATTCACTGTGGCACTCATATCGAACTCATCCCGCCAAATGATATTAGGCAGATCATACCGTGTCCTCAACCGAACGTCGATTCGAGGCACACGCCAGGAGATGCGAACAGAAATGTCCCGGAAGGATAGGTTCCCGTCAATGATCCAGGTGTGCGGCGGTACAGTCCAGCGGTTGGTTGACGACGGCGTCAAACGATCCCAGGTGATAGACCAACCGTCTGGCAGTTGCGCAGAGATGGTGCAGTCCGAACCGACTGATGTCAATTGGCGCGGACCCAGGATATGGATCGCGGAGGGTATCACGGTAAACGGCAGATAGGGGAGTTCATCAAAGGTCTCTCTGGATCGTCCCTTTGGAATCATCCGAATGGCCCCCGTGCTCGGACACGGGACATGAATTTTGACATGCCGCTCGGCATCTGGCGAGAGCGCGATTGTTCCAGTCTCATCCTCTAAGCAGATTGCAAATCGTCGCTCAGCATCCGGACCCCAGTTGTGAACAACGAGATCCGGAAGTGAGTCCAAGAACACCGACGGACCAAATGCGTGCGCGTGGTGCCCGGCGCTGAACCCAATGCTCGGCACAGAATCGCTCGCGGCGGCTACAGTTGGCCCGCGAAACCCAACTGGTACCTGAATTCGCCACGCACGCAGCGGAGGATTGCCAGTCCAGTCACAATATCCAATGTCCTCGCTAATGATCTCGGACGGGGGCAACAAATCCCATCGCTGGACTAGAATGTACTCGCCAGGTGGGATCGTAACAACATCCGAGGATCTGACGAATGAGCCATCACCCGTCGAAAACACCGCCGGGTAACCATCGGATGGCGACCACGGCAACCGCCAAGTGATTGCGCCAACCCGGTACAACTCCTCGCCATGTAAGATCGGGTCCCATTCACTGGTGATCCGCCGGACGCCGCACTTTACACCTATCCGCATAGCGCTTGGCGGAATCCGGATACCAAAGGACCATCTATCGAGATCAATGGCGAGCTTCGGCAGGGCAACCCGGCTGGGCCGTTGTCTGGGTAAGTGCACAAATTGAGTTCGGCCGAGGACAGCGGTCCAGAACCCCTTTGGATATCCCGGCACGTCGGCGGTCTCGGAAACGAGGCCTGATTGAATCTGCTGAAGCACTCTCGCGGTGTCAAGCGTATACTCGTAGCCGACTTCCGAACTCAGGAATTCGCTCGCCAGCCCAGTGACCCTCGCTTCGCAGCACGAATCGTACTCGTGCCGCGTGAACTGGTAACCGTATGTTGCCGTCAATCTCTGCAAGAGGGAAGCAAACGAGCCAATTCCGTGTATCGGAACGCCCGAGTGGCGATACACGGCTCCGACGAAGCGGTACGGGCCAATACGCGGCGATTCCTGAAACGTCTCGTTTAGGCAGCGTTCTATCGCTGGACCGTAGACTTCGTTCCACAGCCCATCATCGCGCCGTCTTCCAAGGCGCTCGAAGAATAGGTTGATGAAACTCGAATCGCCAGGTCTGGCCTGGTTTGCCGCGTGGACAGCGGCGACCGTTAGGCAGGCGCGCGTGGTCGGTTCGGTCCCAAAAAACGTCACCTTCTGAAGATTCTGAAACAACTCGTCGAGTTCGTAATCGGCGAGATCGACTTCAATCAGGAATTCCACTCGTCGCGCATCGACCTCTTCCAGAAACCTCTTGCCGCGTGTTTTAAGAAAGTCGCCAACGGGCATTTACAAGGAAGATTGTATTCCAAAGCACAACAAGGGGCACTCCCATGAGACGTCCTTCCCTGAAAACGTGCGATGTCCGTCCGGTTGGCAGGCCACGTGGGCGAAAGTGCTGCCAGCCTTAAGACCGGATCAATACGGTTCGCGACAAGTTTCGTCCAGTTTGCCAAGCCGGCTTGGCACCGTGAAAGCGGGCCGGCAAAACCTGTCCCTGCTGTGAGCGTGCGGAGCAACCCCCGGCGCACATCCCTTAGAGGCTGTTCAAATCCTGCTTACGAGTTGAACGGCGGATTCTAGCTGATTGTCTCGGCCGGCCGCGGAGGCTTCGGGCGACCAGGGAACTTCGAAGTCCGGTTTGACACCGGAGCCTTCGAAGCGGTGGCCCTGCCACGTAATGTATTCGGCCTTCGGCATAATCAGCATGTAACCGTGGCCGACCTTGAAGCCGGACCCCGGTATCAGCCGACCCGCGGTCTCGGTTCCCACAATCTTCGCCAATTGGTTCTCCGCGGCAAACGCGGCGGCCATTTCACCGGCGCTCACGGTGTGCTCGTTCACCAAGATTACGATTCGGCCATGCCATTTCTTCGCGCCAAGGCCTTCGGACACCAGGAGCACGGAGGGGTCCCTACCCGCGAACTTGAACACCATCGATGCGACGCCAAGGAAATTGGGCAGATGAGTGGGAAGGCGGTCCAGCTTTGGCAATTTTGATTTGTCGTAGCCCGATTCCGCGCGGCGGCGCGTGATCGTGTATCCGATCGGCAATTTGGCGGGTGTCAGGTGGCTCATCAAGCGCAGCACGCCGAGTCCGCCGCCGAGGTGCCCGCGCAGGTCCAAGATCAACCGGTCGCAGGATTTCAACTCGGCCACTGCCGCGTCAATAGCGCGCGACACGTCCAGCCCCACCTGGCCCGGAAGAATACTGACCTTGAGGTAGCCCACACTGTTCGGCATGCGCGCCCACGCGACGGCCTTGAGTTCCGAATAGGGCTGTTTGCGAGAACGCGGCTCAGGGATGCTCACCCTCAACGCGATTTCGTCGGCCCCTCTCCGGACCACCAGGTCTACCTGAGTTCCCATGGGGAACGTCGGTTGTTCAGGCGGATATACGAGAGTCCCGTTGATCGACTTCAGCTCATCCAAAGGCCTCAATCCAGCGGAATGAGCCGGGCCGCCTTCATGTACATCCTGCGCGACCCAGCGTGGACCCGCTTCCGTTTCGGCTCTGCGGAAGCTAGCTCCAATCGCCAGCCTGCCGGGAACGCGCCGCACGGACTGATGGAAGAATCCGGTATGGCTGCTTTTGAGGCTGCGGACGAGATCGTGCATGCGTAGCTCGAATTCATCGGGATCGCTGGCCGATAGAATGGCATCTCTGGATTCCCTGGCTCGTTTCGGCCATTCCGTTCCGTTGAAGTTCGGATCGAAGTAATGCCTCGTTACCTTGGCCACAGTCTTATCGAATATTTGCTTTCGCTGGTCCAGGCTTAGGTTTGTTGGTTTTGAAATTGATTCGCCTCGTGCCATCTCCGATCACCTCAAAGCCGGCCCAATAGTACGGCTGGGCTTTGTCCCCAAA
>Ga0187855_10001988_pt1 | contig 15594 bp, 11 predicted proteins | sample June2016WEW_8_10_2_FD_132969 | JGI IMG/M metagenome (GOLD analysis project Ga0187855, IMG submission 132969) | Peatland microbial communities from SPRUCE experiment site at the Marcell Experimental Forest, Minnesota, USA - June2016WEW_8_10 | ecosystem: Environmental > Terrestrial > Soil >...
GACCGGCGCAATTCATCAACAGCACGGGTGGAATCTGAGCGTATGTGGTACGCAAGGCGCAGGTGCCATTGTGGGGCAGCTTGGTTAGCTGCTGCCGATTGTCAATCGGCCACCTGCCGCGTTGGCACCAGACAGCGGCGGTAGCCAACCGCCGCGCAGGCTGCCAGCCTGCCCCACATAACGCCAGCTTCTCCACTTTTATGTCGCGCACCCACCGTCCACCCGCCGTCGATGAGCGGGTGTGGCCGGTGATCCGCGACGCGGCCTGGGGAGGCCCTGGCTGCTACGAGAAGGGCTCGGGAAGCGGAGAGGCGCTTATGGCGTCAGCCGAAACACCGTGCCATAGCCCGATTTTCCGCCAGAGTAGGTGGTGCCATAAAGCGCGCCGTTCTTGCCGATCACCAGCGCCGCGGAGGGCGCTTTTCCATCGCCGCCTGTGAAGTTGTGAAGGATGGTTTCTGTCCACGCACCGCCCGCGGATGCCGGCGGTGTCAGCGAGAAAATCGTGCCACCGCCGTCAGTTCCTCCATGGTAGGTCGTTCCGTAAAGCACCCCGCCACTGCCGATCACCACAGTTGCGTAGGGATTACCACCATCGCCGGGGGAGCCCAGGAAGAGGTGGAGCACCTCCACGGTCCAAGAACCGCCTGGAGATGCCGGCGGCGTCAGCGAGAAGACCGCGCCACAGCCTTCGCTTCCAGGGCACGAACCAGTTCCATCAATGACGGTTGCTCCATAGAGAACGCCGCCACTGCCGATCACGACAGGTGCGTTGAGATACGACCCGTCGCCACCACCAGTGAAGCTGTAGAGCACAGCCTCGGTCCAGGCGCCGCCCGGAGATGCCGGCGGAGTCAAAGAGAATACCGTGCCACAGCCCCCGGTTCCGCCGTAGTAGGTGGTTCCGTAGAGCACCTCGCCACTGGCGAGGAGAGCTGCGTAGGGATTACCACCGTCGTTGGGGGCGCCCAGGAAGCTGTGGATCACATTCTCGGTCCACGCGCCGCCCGGAGATGCCGGCGGCGTCAATGAGAACACCGTACCTTGGTTCGAGGTTCCACCCTCGTATGTGGTGCCAAAGAGCACGCCACCCTTGACGATCACTGCGCCGCTTGGATAGGTCCCATCGCTGCCGCCAGCGAAGTTGTGAAGCACGGTTTCGGTCCACGCGCCGCCTGAAGACGCCGGTGGGGTCAATGAGAACACCGTGCCAAAGCCCGAGGTTCCGCCGTACACCGTAGTTCCGTAAAGCACTCCGCCCTTACCGATCACCACAGATGCGTAGGGATTACTACCGTCCTTGGCGGGGCCCAGAAAGCTGTGGAGCACAGTCTCGGTCCACGTGCCGCCTGGAGTCGCAGGCGGAGTCAGAGAGAACACCGTGCCCAGGTTCGAGGTTCCACCCCCGTAGGTGGTGCCATAGAGCACGCCGCCACTGCCGATCACCACCGCTGCGTCGGGATAATTTCCACTGTTCCCGCCTGTAAAATTGTAGAGCTTGGTTAGTTGGGGGCTGGTATCCTGAGCGGCGCTATAGGACATCGAAAGCAGGAGCGCTATCAAGAGGACCCGGCAAGTGGTGAGCGCTACGCGCCATGTGGCCATATTTTCTCCAATCAAAAAGTCTACGTGCGGTCAACGTAGTATATCGGATCTTTAGAATCTCATGAAAGGGTGGCCGACTTGCGGCAGCAAGAGCCAGATCCCAATCGATTACCGTGCCTCACGGTCGATGCGCCAATCTGGGGTGTCTACGCGCTGGCCGTACCTGTTTTGATAAACGGATGCGGTACCTCCAGAAGGAACCTCGGTCTTGCTTGCCGCCAGCACCAAAAGCCCACGTCGGCCGACACTGAACCCAATTTTCATGATCCGGGATTGGGCTATCTGGTGAGCGTTGATAGGCCAATCGCACAATACCACCGCTAACCACCGGGAACTCAGCAAATGCTCGCGCAGCCTGTTCCCAGAGTGTTAGCGGGCCGAGAACTGCTGACCTGCTAGAGAATTCCTTTCAACAAAACTCTGCGCCAGGCACGAGCGGAATCGCCGGGCCTGACGCAGGTTTTTCGAAAACAGCAGGCGCCCGCGCCGCCAAGCCGGCGCTAGCAGCCGTCTTCCGGCTTATTCGACGCCGCCGCCGCAAGTGCAGATGCCGTACCCGCTGGCGTTACTCAAAATCGTGCCACAGAGGTTTTTCAGATGGGTTTCCTCAGTTGTACTGAGCGTCGCATCCTGGAAGTCGGTCTCCGTGACGTAGGGACCGAAACCGACCGGGAGCTGAATGTGCGTTCCCCAGCCGCGGATGGCCGGCGTCGGGACAGGATTCGACGGTTTGCAAGTCGGCGCACCGGTGGAAGAGATGATCTTAATCGAACCGAAGGTCAGAACTTCTCTGGTCAGGGGGTTGGCTGTAAGGTTGCCGTTTACCGAAAGCCTGAGCAAGCTGTCGGGACTCAAGCTGCAACCGCAACATTCTAATAGCTCCTGGTTCGGATCAAGCACATAGATCATCGCGCAGATGTTGCCGCCCGAAGTCCCTGGATTGGTCAGATACACCGTTGCATCGGGCGCTCCGTCAGTGTTGGCGTTGGAAAAGTAGTTTACCTTAAACGTATCGGTCGGAGGCGGCGTCTGCGCCCAGACGATGCCCGACGAGAGCACAACTCCGATGACAGCAAAGGCTGTCAGAAACAGCAGTCGTGAAGTTCGAATTCTATTCATAAACCATCCTCCGGAAACGTAAACCATTGGCGGCCAAAGGTCAACAAGCCACCTACCTGGAATGGTATACGGACTTGCTCCATCGGGCAAGAGGCGATTTCTGCTATTTTCTTTATGTTACGGACTGGTTGTGGCTGCCATGCCGCCGGAGGAGCGAGGCTTGAGGTGCTCCAGACAAGGCCCGCTGCGCGACCAGACACCGCAGTCCACGGCGTTTTTCAACAGCGGTTAACCCATTTATTTAGTGGCCGTTTAGGGGGATCAGGGGCCATGTCGACCGTACCTCTACGGCAGGGGCAGCAAGCGAAACCGGGCCATTTCCTGCATTGCCAAACGAAAACTCCGAGCCGTTAACGTGTCGAGTTCTTGTTTCGAGTTCAAAAATGGCGCCCACTCGCGTCCTACCATCAGTACTAAAGTACTAGAAGGTTCATTTCTCGATCAGAGATCAAGAAAAACGTTGCAAATGTTCTTTAGCGGTGGCACACTAAGTCGCTGATTACCAAGTCCTTCGCTGCGCAGGCCAATGCGCAGGGATTTGATGGGCAGCGCGCCGTCTGATGGGCAGAAGAGGAAAAACGATGAGAGCGGTATTGGGATTCGTCGCTCCGTCCGCAGGCGCTATGGGTCCTGTGTGTTCGCGGCAGCCGCCCGCGGGGACAACTCCTGCTCTCCAGATATCCGCAAGGCAAAGTTTCGTGCGTACAACCGGGCACTCACGGCTAAAGGCAAGCTGTGCGGGAACCGCTGAGCAATTGGCATCCCTAATGCGACTGATTCAATGCAAGAGCAGGACGGAAATGAAGACAGCGATGCGATCCTTGTAGAGCCTGGATATGACTCGGATGCGACAAAAGGAGAATTCTTATGAAGCACACATCCATGGTCTGCGTGTTTCAATGTTTGACCACCACACTCTTATTTACTGAATTTCATTTTCCCTTTTCCGGCGCCCAGGCCGCTCAGAATGTTGCTCGGCCGTCAGCACAGCGAGTGGCGGCTCCTTCGCTTCCAGTAATGTCCTATAAGTCCCCGGTCATGCAACGATTGTTAGCGGGAAAGCACCACCACCTTGTAACAGCTACGAGCCCATCTTCTCCCCCATTGAATTCCCCATTTCTAACAACTCCACCCGTGTACGCCGCAGGTTCTAGCCCATTCGACCTGGCTCTGGGCGACTTCAACTCGGATGGCAAGAACGATGTTATTGTTGCCGCCAATCCCCCCGTGCTTCTGTTGGGCAACGGCGAGGGGACATTGCAGGCAGCCGTGGAGATAGGAACTATCTCGTCGGCTCCAACCGGGGTCGCGGTGGCGGATTTCAATCACGACGGCAAGCTCGACGTGGTTTTCGCAATTTCCGGCGGCGCGGTTGTGTACCTCGGCAATGGAAACGGGACTTTTGGAGCGGGCGCTACTTTTTCTTCGGGTGGTACGAACGAGAGCGTGTTTGCCCGTGTTCTTGTGGCAGATGTGAACGGCGATGGCATTCCGGACCTGATTCTCAATACCGATGCCGGTGTCAGTGTGCTGTTGGGAAACGGCAATGGGACTTTCCAAGCGCCTATACCTTCCCCCGGTACTGTTCAGTCCATCGCCGCCGCAGATTTCAACAATGACGGCCACATTGATTTAGCGGTAACGAATGGTTACAACACATTGAGCATCATGTTGGGCAACGGAGCCGGAACGTTCACGGTAACGAGTGTTTACTCGGTAACCCCCACCTTCTTTAACCTTAACGCCATAGCGGTTGCGGACTATAACCGGGATGGATTTCAGGACGTGGCCCTTCCAAATGGCCAGCTATTCCTTGGTAATGGGGACGGCACTCTAAGGGCGCCAAGCACCTTTTCAACCGTGCCTGGCGCAAGCGTCGTCGCAGCAGTCGATGTGAACGGCGATGGGATCGTCGATTTGCTGACGCTTTATGCCAACGACATGTGCGGCACATCGGATTTCGGAACTACCGGAGTATCTTTGGGAATTGGCGACGGTACGTTCCAGCCAGTCACGGTTTACGATTCAGGAGGTTGTACTTATCCGGCGTCTATGGCTACCGGAGATCTAAACAACGATGGAGCGAATGACATCGTCGTGCTGAGTGGCCAAAGTGGCCTTTTTTGGACTACTCCGGAGTTGAGCGTTCTCATCAACAGAGGAAACGGCACATTCCCGGTGGCGGAATTAAATATGTCTGGCGGGTCGGGCGGCGTTGCCGTTAATGACTTCAACCACGACGGGAACGCCGACGTGGTCTTGGCTGACGGGAGCGTCTATCTTGGTAATGGAGACGGCACTCTGCGTTTCGTGGGAAGCGCTTCCCTGGGCGGAGTTGCCGTAGCAACGGGCGATTTCAACCACGATGGCTACCCGGATGTCGCAGCGGTAATGGAGTGCGCTGCGGCGGGTTGCTCCAGCGGTGGTCAGCTATGGATCGCGATAGGAAACGGGAACGGCACGTTTAAGACGCCAACGGCATTGCCGTCCGGCGGCTTTTATGCAGAGTCCCTGGCGGTGGCTGACTTCAACCACGACGGCAACCTCGATATTGCGGTTCTGAACAATTGTACGGACAGCTCGTGTTCGGCGGGTGGTTCGGTCAGTATCTTTCTTGGGAACGCAAATGGAACCTTCAGCCTGTTGAACACAATAAGCCTAGCCTCGAGCAATCCTGTAAGCATCGTGGCCGGTGATTTCAACAACGACGGAAATGTCGATTTAGCGGTTGGCGTAGTTACACCTGGGGTGTTTCAGCCAAGCTTCGTGAACATTTTGCTGGGCAACGGGGACGGTAGTTTTCAACCGCCCATCGTGTTCGAGACACCCGAGGACGATGGCGGCGTCGCGGCGATCGCTGTCGGAGACTTCAACAACGACGGCATGCTGGACCTGGCCCTCGCCGAGGGGGGCGACGTTTGCTCGGACTGCGGGGGCCACGGCCGGATCATGTATGGCAAGGGCGATGGCACCTTCACGGCGGGGCCCTCTCTTGACACAGAAGGGGGACCTCCCGAATCGGTTGTAGCTGCCGATTTCTTTGGTACCGGCACTCTGACTTCTGTCCTTGCAAATACTTGCGGCGATACTCTCGATTGCCCCGGTGGCTCTGTCATGATAGATGGCACACAAAACCTGACCGACATCATGCTGACATTTCTTGCTGTTGGCGATTTCAACAACGACGGCAAGCCCGATCTGGCCGGCTCATTGAAGTACGATGCAGGTGTAAGCGTTCTGTTGAACGTGGGCGCAACCGAGGCGGCAACGACGACAACGATCTCCCCCTCGGCGTCTCAGTCGGATTTAGCATTTCAGCCGGTCACATTTACCGCCCAGGTTCGGCATACGGGCCCTGGAGGGCCCACTGGCCAGGTCGCATTTCTTGATTATGGAGTCCCAATCGGAAACGCTCCCGTCGCTTCCGACGGCCAAGCTTCACTTACAACTACCGGACTTGTCGTTGGTTCGCACTTTGTCGTGGCGTATTATCAAGGGGACGGTAACTTTGCGCCAAGCAACTCTTTGGGTGTGCGTCTCACGGTGAATAAAGCGAATATGGCGCTGGCGTTGAGTTCCAGCGTCAACCCTTCGTACGTGGGCCAGTCCGTGACCTTTACGGCCTATTCGGCGGTGGTCTCCGCTACCGAGGGGACTCCGACCGGGTCGGTAACGTTCGCAGAAGGAGAGGCCATTCTGGGGACTGTGACGCTGACTGATGGGCGCGCCAGCTTGACAACCACATTTACGAAGTGCGGGACCGCCTTGATCGTGGCTAGATATTCGGGTGACGATAACTTCAACTCCGCAAAATCTAAGCCACTTAAGCAGGTGGTCGGGCAATACGCGACAAGCACGGCCCTGGCTTCAAGCGCGAATCCTTCCAGCTACGGCCAGGCGGTCACGTTGACGGCGACTGTGAGTTCGGCGGGATCGACCCCGACCGGAACCGTGACTTTCAAGAGCGGAAGCGCGTCGCTCGGCAACGCGAGTGTCAGCGGCGGTGTGGCTAAGATTACAACATCCGCTCTGCCCGCCGGTCCCTCGACGATCACGGCATGGTACGGCGGAGACACAGCGAACGCAGCGAGCACGTCGGCGGCTCTGAAGCAAGTCGTGGATATGGCAACCTCGACAGCGTCCATCGTGGCTTCGGTGAATTCATCCAAGGTGGGACAGGCCGTGACGTTCACGGCCACGGTGACGTCGCCAACCACCACCCCGACGGGAACGGTGACATTCATGGATGGCGGCACAGAGCTGGGAGCGGGAACTCTAGCCAAGGGCAAGGCGAGCTACGGCACGTCGGCCCTGAGCGCAGGTTCCCACCAGATCACGGCGGTGTATAGCGGGGCTGCCAACCTTGGTGGAAGCACGTCGCCGGCGCTGGTGCTGACTGTGCAGTGAAAAGCGGGGGCTGGCCGGTCTTAGCAATTCCAGCGGAAAAGCGACATTACGCGGCACCCCGGGTAGCTCAAAAAGCGTGGCACCACGGCCGCATTATTGGCCGTCCTTCGCCGATAATTCGGAGCGCGGTTTCACCCGCCTCCCCGTGCCGAGCTACTTCAGTTGGCGCCGCGGCCGGTCAGCACGCGGGGGATGGTGCGCAGCAGGATCTTCCAGTCCAGCGCCAGCGACCAATTGTCGATGTACTGCATATCCATCCGCATCCAGGTCTCGAAATCCACGTTGTCGCGTCCGGAAACGGCCCACAGGCAAGTAAGCCCGGGACGCATGCGCAGGCGGCGGCGCTGCCAGCGTTGGTACTGCTCCACTTCGCTGGGGCGGGCGGGCCGCGGGCCCACCAGCGACATATCGCCGCCCACCGCCAAGCCAGAGCCAGCAGCCGTCTTCCGGTTTATTCGCCGGTGGTCCCACAATTGCAAATGCCGGAAAACCCGCTGCCGTTCACAATCATCGAACAGAGGTTTTTCAGATCCCTTTCCTCATGTGTGCTCAGCGCCGCGTCCTGGAAGGCGGCCTCTGTAACATAGGGAGGGAAACCAGCCAGGGACTGAATATGCGTCGCCCAACCGCGGACAGCCGGCGTCGGGACAGGCTTCGACGGATTGCAAGCCGGCGCGCCCGAAGACGAGACGATCATAATCGTACCGCTGGTCAGAACTTCGCGGGTCAGCGGGCTGGATGTAAGGTCGCTGTTTATCGAAAGCGTCAGCAAGCTGTCCGGACTCAGGCTGCAACCGCAACATTCTGATAGCTCCTGGTTCGGATCGAGCACATAGATCATCGCGCAGATGTTGCCGCCCGAAGTCCCTGGATTGGTCAGATACACCGTTCCATCGGGCACTCCGGCAGTGTTGGCGTTCGAAAAGTAGCTTACTTTAAACGTATCGGCCGGAGGCGGCGTCCGCGCCCAGACGATGCCGGACGAGGGCACAACTCCGAGGACAGCAAAGGCTGGTAGAAACAGCAATCGTGAAATTCGAATTCTATTTATGACCATGCTCCGGGGACGTAGCCATTGGCGGCCCAAATGAAGACGGCAGCCAGCCACCTTCTGGAATCGTATACGGACTTGGTCTGTCAGGCAAGAGGCGATTTCTGCTATTTCTTTATCTTAAATGGATTAATTGATGCGGATTTCCCTAAACGCCCCGCTCTGCATTTGGAGAGGATAATCCTTAGAGTCGTGTAAGCTGACGCACGATGACTTCGGCTGGTGGCGCCGGCCAGCTCCGATACGGCTGGCAACGGTAACGCAGTTGTTTTGATTCGATTTTCAGGTTCCGCCATTCCGATAAGGATGGGCTGGGGAATGGCAAGCTCCTGGAGGATGTTGGTAAATTCGCGGGGCGAGCGGTCGGCCAGAGGGGTGGGCTGTTTACGCGTCGTCTTGCAGCGGGCGGCGGTTCTCAAGCAATGCAGGGCGGGAGATCGACAACTCGATAAACGCGCCTTTTTAGGCAAAACGCGCTCTGTCGCGGATGCCGCCGCCGCTGCTCAGGATAAACGTCATGCCAGATCCCAGCGGCGACGGTTTTGTCCCCGATCCAACACCCCCGTATTCATCCGGAAATTGGATTTGCTTGAATTCGCGCTGGTTCGTCACCGTTTGCCGCAAGGCTCGCGATAATGGGGCTAACGCGATGCCGAGAGTCTTGGGCCCAAGGCCAAGCCGAATTCTTTGGCATATCCCTAATTCGGAATTACAGGCTGAGATGCATTCTCCCGGCTATTGGCTTGGTTAGCCATCCTCGCTCAACCCCCCGGGCCATGGCCGGATTACTGGCCGTTTTCGCCGATAATGCGGAGCGCGGGTTCGCCGCCTCCCCGTGCCGAGCTACTTCAGTTGGCCCCGCGGCCGGTCAACACGCGTGGGATGGTGCGCAGCAGGATCTTCCAGTCGAGCGCCAACGACCAATTATCGATGTACTGCATATCCATCCGCATCCAGGTCTCGAAATCCACGTTGTCGCGCCCGGAGACGGCCCACAGGCACGTGAGTCCGGGACGCATGCGCAGGCGGCGGCGCTGCCAGCGTTGGTACTGCTCCACTTCGCTGGGGAGGGCGGGCCGCGGGCCGACCAGCGACATATCGCCGCGGAGAACGTTCCACAACTGGGGCCACTCGTCGATGGAGAACTTGCGCAGATAGCGGCCCAGCGGAGTCAGGCGGGGGTCGCCGGGAATCTTGAAGGCGGTATTGCGGCTACTGAGGTGCTCCAGTGCAGGGCGGAGCGCTTCGGCGTTCTCGCACATGGAGCGGAACTTGTAGAAGAGAAAACGGCGGCCGTTCAGCCCGCAACGCACCTGCCGGAAGATGGCCGGGCCGGGCGAAGTCAGCCGGATCAGTATGGCGATCGACGCCATGAGGGGCGCCAGCACCAGCAGTCCGGCGGCCGCGAGGAGGACATCGATGAGGCGCTTGAGCAGCAGCCGGATTTCATCGTAAGGCGCCGCGGAGAACGTCAGCAGCGTGGTCGCACCGAAGTGGTCGAGGGATACGGTGCTGTTGACGTGCGGGAAGAAATCCACGATCACGCGCGTGCGCACACCTTCCTCGTCGCACATCAGGAAGATCTCTTCCAGATTGGCCAGGCTCTCGCTGCCCACCGCGAAGATAATCTCATCCACCACATGCTGCCGGAGAATGGAGGGCAACTGGGCTATGGGCCGGACCTGGTGCCGCGAGCCGAGGGCTATTTCGGCTGGCGCGTTCTCGAACTGCTCACTGAGGAAGCCACATAAGCGAATGCCATACTTGGCGGATCTCTCCAGCTCCTGCGCCATGCGGATGGCGCGTTCACCGGTACCCACGACCATCACGTAGTGCGGCGCGGCAAACTCCCGCCGGATGACTCCCACCACGCGTCCAGCAGTGAGCCGGAACAGCAGCAGCAGGACCCACGCATAAGTCGAAAATACGACGACGAAAAAGCGGCTCAGATCCATGCGCAGGCTGTACTCGAAGACCACCACGCACAGAGCGCCGTAAGCGCATTGGCGGGCGGCGTCGCGCAGGATGACGCGCGGATTACCGGAATCCAGCTTCTCGTAAACTCCGAGCCACAGCCCGATCATGACCCAGGAGAACAGAGCGAAGCCCAGGAGGAGGGCCTTCTGCTCCACGGTCAGATAGAACAGGAAGTGAAGACGCAGGACGGCGCGTGTCTGATAGGCCGCCTCAAAGGCTAATGTGGCGAGGATGAGGTCGGATAGTCCGAATAAAACACGGGCTTTCCGCTGCTGACTGAACATCCGGACTCAGGATAACATGGGGAGTCGAACGGATGTTGCTGGGGAGGGCGTGGCGCGGGGGGATTTACGCTGCGGGCCATCGGGCGGGGTTCATCGGCGTTGCCCGTTGGCGATCGTGGCTAAGGCTGCCCTAGCGGAGTTGCATGCAGATCTGCGAGCTTTCGGCAACCCTGCGCCGGCGTGGCGTTGTTCGACCTTACGGCCCGAAGCCTCAGGTTGTGACCTGTTACCGAGATCTCAGATCGTTCTCAGGAGTGTTGCGTGTGGCAATTAGGCGCTGATGGACGATATGCCCTGCGGGGGATGCTCGATCTGACACACCGCCGCGCGGGTTGGTGACGGCGGTCTTTGCATGAACCAGACGTAACTTGCAGCCCGCAACCTCCGGTTCCCGATCAGCCGCGCCGATTTCCTATGGCGCCAACTGCGGCTCCAACCGGCACGACGTTTCTCTGGCCTAGAGATTGGCGGCAGGGGCGCCCGCACATACGGCGTGACGAGCGCCCAGCGTATCCGTGGGTCGGAAGCGGGCGTTCGGGTGTACTGCCTGAAGTTCACGCGGTATAGGAACGCAGCACGAAGGTATAAAAGCGCCGCGGCGCAAGTTTTTCGAAGCAGGAACAGGCATCACGGCGTCTTGAGGTCCAGCTTGCACAGTTCCGGCAGAGGCGTGTTTACTGCATCTACCGTCAACTCCGGGTAACCGTGCAGCACCAGATAGGCCTTTATTACTTCGAGATCGGCTTGGTCCACAAACATGACCAATCCGTCCGGCGTTGCGACCCTGTACGTCATCTTCTCAGTTTCGACAGCGGGAATTCAACGGAACGACTCAAAAGACGCGATCGCACCGGCCCCGCCATCCGCCACGCGGCGGTTGTTTTTTATGACTCCGACTCCCGCTCGGAAGGCGGCCGATGCCCGTGTCCAATCAGGCCGGTCCAGCGGGAGGTGCGGCCCGCATGGTTCGCAGCGGAGGCTTCGGATTTCTGCAGTAAGACGAGCAACGGGACCAAAATCAACAGAGCCAAGGCGGCGAACACCGCGCCGCCCCGATGGTGCAGGTCGCCATAGAAAAAGCGCTGGTCCACATAGATTCCCAGCATCGAAATGCAAAAAATCCGCACGGCATTCTTGAGAATGACGATCGGTACGAGGCACATTGCCAGCAAGATCTGCCGCGAGGTCAAACGCAGCAGCGCGTGGCCGGCCAACATTCCAGCCATGACAAGAGCGAAGCTCGACCGTATGCCGCTGCATTCGGGCGCAATGTTGATTTCGACGCCCGGCAAGGAAAGGGTCACGCCGTCTTTCAACACGGGAACGCCCGCCAGATGGAACATGCGGTAGGTGACTTCCGCCGAGCCAGACTGGAGTCCGCGGACGATTTTGGCCAGAAACTCGGCAGGCAAGGGAACGATCAAGAACAAGAAGAACAAAGGAAAGGCGGCTTTCCGGAAGGATGTCAGACCATATGACAGAATAAACGCTCCCATCCAAAGTATGACGAGCGCCACGACCGCGAGAGTCAGGCTGCCCGCCACCAAGAGTCGCTTTTCGACACAGAAGTACACGACGAGCCCGAGCAGCAGCAAAGGCACGCCGACAGCAGGACAATACCGCGACTCGCCGAATATACGCGCTTTTTCCAGGCAGAGCACACCCAGGGTGACGATCGGCACCACCACAAGATGCGTGTAGCGCTCATCATGGAGTGAGAGGCGCACCAGTGCGTTGCACGACGTCCAGGACACTGCAACTGACAGGAGGCAGAGCAGAAGAAACCACAGATGTGCGGGCGCAAGCCGTGTGAGAGTCTTGGGAGAGATCATTTTGGCTGGCCGCGATGCGGCGGCTTACGGGATTGAAACTGGATCGCCGTCGTAAGTAAGTACAAGCATTTCATCTTACGCAGTCTCAAGTATGCGCGAGCACCGGCCGCAGTGAGCGAAGAACATGACGGCCCGACGAAGACCAGGTAAATGCACCGGTAAGAGAACGGATCGAGGCGGCAGCGCGAACTTAACGCAGATTGACAAGTCAGGGTAAGACGTCGAAGAATGCGCTTCCGGAATTCCGTCGACAGATGGATGGCTCGCGTTCACGTCCTGGCCGTGGGTGCAAGAGGCGATCCATCTGCTCCGGCGATGCGAATTGGCTATGTAGATTGGTTGCCAAGTTGTCGATTCGGCCTGCTTTTGCGTTCATCGCCGGCTGGCCGCGAATAACGATGATAGTATGTGCTGTACTTCGAATAGAGCCGCTCAACGCCCTCCATTCCATTAAGGATAACGCCAAGCACGTGTTTGTTCCCGAGGGTCTTTATCGCGGCGTCGACAGCATCGCTGGGTGTCCGACCTGCTCGCACCACCACCAGGCTAGTGTCGACGTGGCGTAACATTGCGGGCGCGTCGGCAATGGGAAGAACCGGTGGAGAATCGATCAGAATCCAGTCGAAGTACGGCGAGAGCGTCTGCAGGAGTTTAGCAAACACCTCACCATGCAAGAGGCCGCCGGGAGACGCCGAGGGATCTCCCGCTGGCAACAAGTACCAGCCGAGTGGTTCAATGCGGCGGAGCAGCGAGAGCGGATTCGAGCCACATTCAAGGCACTGTGCCAGACCCGGCCCCGCCTTTGCTCCGAGCTTGGCAAGCAGGGTCGGATGATGTAAGTCAGCCTCCAGCAATAGAACGGTGTTGCGGCCCCGTTCCGCTAGCGCCGTTGCCAGGTTCAGGCTAACCGTGGACTTACCGTCTTCGGGCAGCGGGCTGGTGATCAAAACCCTTTTCAGTTTTCCTGCATCCCAAAGCTCTCGAAGGCGCATTCGCAGGAACCTAAACCGGTCCGCAGCCAAGCCCTGCGGGTCGGACTGAAAAACGATACGGCTGGTGGGTTCAATTTCAATCTCTTCGACCGGCACCTGCCGAAGTTCCGGCGCTACATTGCCGCCTGCGTCCGCTGTCAAGGAATCTTGCGGCTCCGATGCCGGCTCTTGAGATTCATGCACAATGCCAAGCGGCTGAATCAATTTAGGGTACTCTCGGGACATATTATGGCGCCGCAAATCGGTGAAACGCGTACCTGGTTCAAGTAGAGTTGCCGATACTCAAAGGAGCATTTCGTGGCTGTTATGTTCCTTTCCTAGTAGATTCTAACAGTTTGCCGCCGACCTTGTCGAGGCTAACCGCCGGCCAGAAAGTCCTCGTTGGTACTATCTGCACGTCCGGGCATAAGCTCGACCGCACTCGAGACCGTCTAGCCGCGCCTATAGACATAAAGTTCGGCGACGAGCACTGCCAGCACCAGAACGGAGCCGGCGACCCATTCGAACCCCGCCTTCCATTTGCGCAGGCGTTCTTCATGCGACGTGCGTAGCACCGGCACTGCTACCACCAGAGGCAGCTTAACATGCTCGCTGATTTGCTTCTCAGAATGAAAGGAGCGATCCGTGCTCTCGATGAAAAAAGCCAGCGCCAATCCCAGGAAAATTCCGGCGGCAGCAGCGGCGGCGCTAATCTTCAGACGTTGCGGGCTTGACGGTATCGTTGGCAGGCTAGGTGCATCGACGAGCCGGAACTGTTGCCCCTCCTGGCTCTTTTCCAGGCTCATCGCAAGTCCCGACTCCTCTTCTTTTTTCAACAGGTCGGCATAGTTCAATTTAAGCAGCTCGTAGTCCCGCACCATTCCGGCAAGTTGCTGCTCCCGGACTGGCGCAGCATTCAGGCGATCCTGGTATTGTGCAATGGCGGCCTTTAGCCGCTCGGCATCCTTGGAGAGGTTCGCCATCTCCACTCGATTCTGTTCCAGTTGACTTTTAACCTGAGCGATTGCCGCATCCTCTTCGGTCCCGCCCGACGACGCTGCAGGAACCTCAGTTTTCTGCTCTTCTACGGGCTTCGGCGCGGCTTTTAGGCGGGCCAGTACGGCCTCGGCCTTCGCGATTTCCGCGTCTTTTCGCCTCACATCAGGGTGGCCCACGGTGTAAGCGCTCAATAATGCCGCCCGCTCAGACTGCAAGCGACTAAGCTCGTTCTGCGCAGTTAAAATCGGACTCGCCGTGGAGCCAGCACTGGGGGAGCCAGGCACGGCCGCACCACGGGACACCAGGCCCCGATATCCGCGAAGCAAGGACTCTAAATATACTTTATGCTCCTCGGCCCGACTCAAAGTAGCCTGCGTGTTCTGCAGTTGTGCGGACAAACTCGCCATAATCTGGACATTCCCCTGCTCCTGTTCGGGCAGATCGCCAAGATGCTGCATCTTGAAACTTCGCACCAGCTCTTCCTGATTGGTAAGCTGCTTCTTCACCGCTTCCAGGTGTTCCTGCAGAAAGTTTGTGGTCACTGTGGCATGATGCTCGCGCATCTTTTCGTTCTCCTGGATGAACAGCGAGGTCAATCTGCTCGTCACCTCCTGGGCTCGTTGTGGATTGTCGGAGACGAAGGAGATTTTGAAGGAATTCACATTCCTGCGGTCCGAGCCATTCTCGAGCAGCGGCTGTATAGACACATCGCGCCGCATTTGTTCGATGATCTGCTCAGGCGCCATACCGCGTTTCTCCTTCGAGTAAAGGCCGAGCTCGTCCATGATGGAAAGCAAGCGAGATCGAGACAGCACTTCCTGCGTCATGCCCTGGAGCGCCTGGCTGACGTCTGTAGTCGAGGTTGGCACGACATAACGTTCGGGGACCTGCTGCTGAATCACAAGCACGGTCGCCTCCGAAGTGTAGCGATTCGGCAATAGCATGAGGACGGAGATGGTTGCAAGAGTCGTCGCGCAGGCAGTTAGTAAGACCCACCAGCGGCGTCTGGCAAGGAGGCCCTTAACGCTTTCGAGGATATCCGTTATACTTCCCGATTCTTCTTGTGGCATGATCTATTACCTTATGTCATTATAGCAAACGCACAATAGAGACTGCGCTGCCGCAGTTGAAAACGGGTGCGCGACAAGAAATCTAGACCGGCGCAGTTCATCAACAGCACGGGTGGAATCTGAGCGTATGTGGTACGCAAGGCCCAGGTGCCATTAGGGGCAGCTTGGTTAGCTGCGGCCGATTGTCAATCGGCCACCTGCCGCGTTTGCACCAGACAGCGGCGGTAGCCAACCGCCGCGCAGGCTGCCAGCCTGCCCCACATAACGCCAGCTTCTCCA
>Ga0187855_10001989_pt1 | contig 15593 bp, 11 predicted proteins | sample June2016WEW_8_10_2_FD_132969 | JGI IMG/M metagenome (GOLD analysis project Ga0187855, IMG submission 132969) | Peatland microbial communities from SPRUCE experiment site at the Marcell Experimental Forest, Minnesota, USA - June2016WEW_8_10 | ecosystem: Environmental > Terrestrial > Soil >...
GTCGACGATCGCCTGTACCGGCTCTTCCATGGCCTTTCGGATCTGTTCGGTCGAGATAATCACCGTCTTCGGCAGTCCGGTCACGAGGTCACGACCGCGGATCTCGGCGCGCAACTCCTCTTCGAGCGGGTACGCCGAGCCGAGTTGGATCTTGATCTCTTCGGCCGTTCGCTCACCGAGCGCCAACTGGAACTCCTTCTTCACGTAGGCGATCAACGCCTCGTCGAGTTCGTCACCACCGACGCGGATCGACTGACTCGTCACGATGCCGCCGAGCGAGATGACGGCGACCTCGGTCGTACCACCGCCGATGTCCACGACCATGTTACCGGTCGGTTCGTGAATCGGCAGACCGGCGCCGATGGCGGCGGCCATCGGCTCTTCGATGATGTAGGCCTTACGCGCGCCCGCGAACTCAGCTGCCTCCATGACGGCGCGCTGTTCCACACCGGTGATACCCGAGGGCACGCAGATGACCATGCGCGGTTTGGCGAAGCGGCGTTGGTGGACGCGGTGGATGAAGTAGCGCAACATTTTCTCGCAGATCTCGAAGTCGGCGATGACGCCGTCCTTCAGGGGACGCACGGCCTGGATGTTGCTCGGGGTGCGACCGATCATGCGCTTGGCTTCGGCGCCGACGGCGAGTGGTTTGCCGTCCTTCACGTCGATGGCTACCACGGAGGGCTCGTTCAAGACGATGCCGCGGCCCCGGACGTAGACCAAAGTGTTCGCAGTTCCGAGGTCGACCGCCATGTCACGGCCCAAAAGCGAGAAACGACTATCAACCATAAAGACCCTTTAAGTAGTGACGACGAAGCCCTCTTCGTCTACAAGGCTAGGACACCAGGCACCTGCGGGGCCACTAAACCTCATTGCTCACGACCAGATGCAACTCGAAGTCAGTCGTATCACGGAAAATCCCTTTTGACGTAGGAAATTCGATTCGGGGAGTACCCGCCCTCGCGACACCTCACTCATTGTCAAGTGCGATGCTCGAAGAGAACGGCAATCAGACACCTCGTCTTGCTGAGTTACATCGATGGTAACGTTCCCCTTAGAAAAATTCGGCTAGCTACTTTGGGCTTGATGATCCCTTCGGGGACACGAGTCCTTAGTCTTCGACATCCGACGTTTCCAATATCGGTCTTAGTCTCAAGGGGTTTAGAAGTGAACACAAGAGAACGAAAAATGTTGGAAATCCTGAAAAAGGGACACCAGGAATATGGCTACCTCTCAGTCAAGGCTGAATTTGAAGCGGAGGGTACTCGCGTAGATGAGCTGCTCCGACTGAATGAATTGACTCGGAGAGCGGACCTGAAGCTTGGATTGAAGATCGGCGGCTGCGAAGCGATCCACGACTTGTTGCAGAGCAAACTATTGGGGGCAGATTACGTGATCGCTCCGATGATCGAAAGTGGATATGCGCTTGGCAAATTCATTGACGCGAAGAACAAGGCCTACTCGGAGGAGGAACAAGAAGACACCGACTTCCTCTTCAACCTTGAAACGATTGCCGGCTACGAATGTCTTGATGAAATGATGAACCTCGCCGCCGCGCCGAACGGCGTAGATGGTGTCGTTTTCGGAAGGGTTGATTTCTCGGGGTCGAACGGCTTGCCGATTGAAGCCACAAATTCTGATGAGGTGACGGAATATTGCGTGAAGGTTGCCGCGGCTTGTAAGAGCAAGGAGTTGGATTATGTGGTCGGTGGCGGAGTGGGAATCGATGCATTGCCGGCGCTGCGCAAAATCCACGACACATACTTGACACGATTCGAGACGCGCAAGATCATCTTTTCTAGTGATTGCCTCAATGGGTCAGACGCGAAGGAAGGGCTTCTTCAGGCAGTTCACTTTGAAATCTTGTGGCTGTTGAACAAGCGCGAATACTACGGAAACATCGAGCGTGAAGACGCAAAACGGATTGACATGCTCGAAAGTCGCTGGAAAGTACTTTCGGACAGTTGATCCCTCGCGGCAGACTTTCCGGGCTCAACATTCCTAAGCAATGATCTCCGAACGATCAGCCAACGTTATTCAGAGCAGTTTTAAAGGCATCTTCAAGTCGGGGCATCGCTTCACCGGTAAGTGGAAAATCAATAAATACGATCTCGCCAATTGATTTTGGAACGACCAGTTTGAGGACTCCAACTTCTGTTTTTTTGTCCTTAAACAGAAGATCGATTATTCCCGCCAAGTCGATACTCCTAAGAATCGTTCGCGCACCATTGCCTATAAGTTGCGCGCCAACCTTCAGTATTCGATCTCTCTCGGATTGCGAGAGTAACCCGGCTCGGAAGCTGATTTCATTCTCGACTATTAGGCCAATAGTCACCGCTGTTCCATGTGGGATTGCCCAGTTGGTCAAGGCTTCTATCGCGTGGCCTAAGGAGTGACCGTAGTTCATGGATCGACGCAGGTCGAGTTCGAACTCATCGACCTCGATCACGGATTTCTTGATCCCAAGAGCTAAGTGGATGATCCTTTCGAGCGACTTCTGATCTCGTTCAAGAGCCGAAGGCAGCAGATTTTCAAATTGAGAGAGCGAGTCGACGCCACCAATAATTGATAGACGAAAGGCTTCGCCTAGCCCAGAGTCGATTTCTGACCGCGGGAGCGTACGAAGATAGTTTGCATTTATTGTTACCCTTCGCGGAGCCGAGAACATTCCGATCAGATTCTTCGCACCCTGATAGTTCAGAGCACTTTTTGAGCCAATACAACTATCTGTTTGAGCGAGCAACGTCGTAGGCACGAAGACCCAAGGCACTCCCCTCTTGAACACTCCGCAGGCGAAAGCCCCCACGTCCTGGACTATTCCTCCACCGATGACTACCACCGTGGAACCTCGTCCTACGCGCTGGGTACTCATGAAGTCGAGCACAACGAAAACGCCATCAATACACTTGAAGTTTTCGGATGCGTCGACCAACAACGTGGGATATTGATTGATGACCGATGACGCTTCGAGATGAGAGTTAAATACGCTTCGGTCACAAAGAATTATTGGTTCGGGCAAACCAGAAAGCAACTCTCTCATGTTCTCTTCGACGCTCATCTGACCCGCAAAAAAGACTCCGTAGTCGCGAGGCGACGACTTTATCTGAAGTGTCGAAACCTCCCCCGAGAACTCATAACTGAATTCCGTGCCTTGAACTGAGAAGGTCGACATTGCTAGTTTCTTCCTCCATCGATCGAGAGACCGCCATCAACAATGATGTTCTGACCAGTTATGTATTGATTCGACTCTGAACCAAGAAAATATGTTGCCTCAGCAACATCACTGGGTAGACCAAGTCTTTGAACTGGGATGTTTCTTACGAGCCGACTGATGGTCTCATGATCGTTGTTCTTATGTGTCAACTCGGTTTCTATGTAACCAGGCGAGACAGAGTTAACCAGAACGCCTACGCCACCTAATTCAATGGCGAGCGTCTTGCAGGCACCGAGTAACGCATGTTTCGACGCCGAATAAGGTAGACGGCCGCTTCGCGATAGAAATCCGAATATTGACGAGATGACAACAATCCGGCCGCGACAACGAATCAATTCCGGTAAGAGAATGCGAGTCACTTTGAGAAAGCCTTCGAGATTCACTTCTAAGGATTGTCGTATGTCCTCGTCGGTGGAATCAATGAAGAGTTTTGGATCATTGAATCCGGCCGAATGAATCAAGACCCCCACTTCAAGACGAGGTCGATCAAGCCAGTCTTTGATTGACTGAGAGCTTGACAAATCAAAATCGTTGGTCCCACACGTGAGTACTTGGTGTCCATTGGCCTGGAATTTCAGTGCAATATTGGAGCCAATTTCCCCTGTTCCTCCCAACACAAAGACGCCGGGCTTTGTCGTCATATTTCCGCTCCGATTTGAATAGGCACCAACAGCTTGACTTCGATCCACTTCACTCAACGGACGATAATTGGCCAAGCGACCACCGACCGACACGAATTTTCAACACTTCGCTAAGCAGAGCGGAGATTTGACGACTCAAAGCCTTCCTCACGCTCACTCAGACCTTTACAAACTCAATGGAGATCCGTCGTCGTCAGGATCACTGAGATTGGCTTTTGGCGAAGAATCCGAGAACCCGACAGCCTGGCGAATTATGAAGTTCGGTCGACCCTTCACTTCTTCGTAGATTGATCCAATGTAAAGACTGAGGATACCCATGAACAAGAAGAGGACACTAAACATCAAGAGAATCACTGCGATTATTGATCCAAATCCTGGAAATGGGACGCCGAACAATAACCAATCAATTGAGAAGCCGACGAGTGTAAGCAAAGATCCAGCAAAAATTACGAAACCAATAACAGGTATGAGAACCAACGGAACTTGCGAATGAGCAGTTATCCCCTTAACCGCAAGATGGATTACAGGGAATGTATATGCTTTCGACTCGCCCGCGAACCGCTCTTCGCGTACGAACTCCACACCAATGGAAGAGAATCCAACCCATGCAACGAGACCTCGCACAAATCGGTTTCGTTCCTCAATCTTTCGAACTTCCTCGTACACACGTCGGTCAAGAAGTCTAAAGTCGCTTGCGTTTCGGGGAATGAATTCCCCGGTCAACTTTCCCATAACCCAATAGAAGATATGTGAGTTCATTCGTCGAATTGGACCCGTGCCTCGCCGTCGAGTGACAACGCCGTAGACGTTCTCATAGCCTTGCTCCCATTTCTCTATGAATTCTGGGATGACTTCAGGAGGATCTTGTAGGTCCGCTGTCATCAGGACCAGTGCGTCGCTATCGACAACGGAGAGACCCGCAGTTATACCGCCGTCCATTCGGAAATTTCTGGCAAGTTGCAGAATTTTGAAGCGAGAATCTTCGTTATTGATTCTCCGCAGTAAGTCAAATGTGCGGTCACTCGAACCGTTTTCGACGAGAATTGCCGTGAACTCGTAGTTCGTAAGTTGGTCAAAGACCTTCTTTAAGCGAGAACATAACTCTTCAACACATTCATCCTCGTTATAGGCAGGAATTACGACCGAAATTGTCTTCTTCACAGATTTGATAGTAATGCACTCATTCGTGATTCTCCCATTCGCGGGATAGCTCCGTCAGGTGTCACCCGAATCAGAGTTGTACGACGTTTCTCAGAAAGTGAGTTCACGTTCGGCCGGACGAGCAACATACCAGCCACTTTCTCAAGGTCATTGACGAGTTCACTAGATGTGCTTCCTAATCGACGATGCGACGTCCATCATTGACAATGACCTTGCTCAACAACAAAATTAATCCGCCCGAAACGAAGCACGGCAAGTTACTTGAGTGGGGCAGACCTCACTCATAAATACGACCATCACGACACAGCCGTTTCGTCGGAGAAGTCTGATCTCCTCAACTGTCAGTCCACACATAAGCGTTGAACGCATTCGACGAGTAGACCTTCTTAAGCTTCAATTCGCCAATTGGTACGAGTTGAACTTGCGCCAAATCCAATTGACCGGCGGCCGTATTTGACGCTTGGAAAGAGACCCACAGAAATGAAGCCTTGTTTCTTTCAGTTCTGGTCCCGGCAATTTTGGGGATCGTGTATAACTCAATAAAGCGCTTCCAAGATGTGGTTAGTGATGGCACCGCATTACTCCCAGCGGCTTCAATGAGGCAAGAAGGAGAAGTGGCTGCTCCTTTACAAAAATCTTGAAAGATACGAGTCTGAAAGGTTGTTGACCCCTCGGTTTGTCTGGCCCAAAATGAAAGGGCCACGGTTCGACCGTTGAATGTCTGTACGGGCCTAACCTTTTGATAGATTTCGTAGTCGTAGCTATCACCATCAATGGTCCAACGCAAATAGAAGTGGGAAGATACGCTGGGAGCGAGAGTTTCTCCTTTAGTGAATCGTTCTCGGTTAACTGTTCCCACGTTGTTCGTGGCCCACAACCAATTATTTGCAATTTCGCCAGGTTGATTGAAGCTGGCGCCGTAACTCCAAAATTTGAAGTCACCATTTACAATCTTGTTTTCTCGTGGGGCAACCTTGTCCACCTGAGACGCCAACGGGACAGTAATCGGTCCAGTCTCCGCTTCTAAACATGTAACAGTCTGGCAGGAGTTACTCGGCACGACGTAGGCCAACGGCCTCGGTGGCACGGAGCGCTCAGTTGTGACACCCACGGCTCTCGACGGTTCTACGTAGTGCACATTCCCTTGCAATATGAACTTTGTAGTGTTCCCTCCGGGAAAGCCAGACATTTGTACGTCGTACTTGTTGAAGAAAGCCTGCTCTTTCGATGTTGCGGGCAGAAACGAATATTGCCTCGACCCAATCCACGAAACTGACCAACCGATGATTGCGAGTAATGCCAGCACTAACATCAGGCTCGCAAATATATGGCTTTTCATCTTGACACTCCGAATTCGAGAGTCGACGTTTCTAAAGGTGATCTTGAGATCACCGATACTCGCAAGGGCGAGGATCGTGAAGCTTGACAAATAGGCAGACATCTTCCAGATCGAGTAATTGTTTGCCCCGGCAGTGCCTCCTTTGTAAACGAGGATCATCAATATCAAGTAGACCAAGAAGCCGGTGATGACGTAATTCCGGATAATTCTCTGTCTTGACCGCGCACAAATGTAAAGAATGATCAGGCTGATGAGAAGCTCTACGATCCCCAAACTAAGACCGCGGGGGATGTTATTGACGCCATTCGATGGCAGCCAATTGAATAGGCCCCAGAAATCAGTGGGGAAAGGAATCCTGCCTTGATCCCAACCGCCGAGGGAACCCGCGCCTTTCACTTCTGCAATAGCGAGTCGTGGAAATGAGGTCCAAAGTGGCCAGCCCGCAATCAGACCAATTGCGACTCCGTACACCGCTCGCGACACCCACTTAGGAACCGCTGTCCGTAAGGCGCGTCTTTGCGTACTCTGCACGATGTAAAAGACCCAAAGAAAAAGCACGGCGGCAAACATGACATCAATGTACGCAGATAGTGCAAAGGCAACAAACAAGAACACTGCAAATGGAAAATACTTCTCACGCCACTCAACCTTCATCGCCGTGACAAGGCAGAACAGCAAGAACGGCGTCGCTATAAGTTGTCCAAAGCCACCCTCCATCGCTACCGAAACGATATTTACGTTCACGGCACAAAGAAAAATGGCAACAATTTTTAGATCCATTCTGAGTGCGACATCCTTCATGATCAATGTCGCGAGGATCGCTACCAAGATCCCCGAAATAGCCATCAGCGCAACAGTGGAGAAATAGAGAGAATTGACTCCCACGATTTTGCAAACGCCAGCTTGCATGGCGGGTATCCCATATCGATGAGCACCAACCAGGAACTCCGCGTCGGCCTGCTCGGTGAATGACGGAATCCTGTCAATAGACGTCAATGGGTATTTGGCCGCGTCCCTAAATGCCAGTAACACGTTAGGGATGCCCAATTGACTACGTATTGAATTTGATAAGTGCGCAATGCTCTGTTTCCCGCAAAGATATTTGGCGGATGATACCCACGAAGCAAGATCAGGCCCCGCTAGAAACGAAAGACGACCTCTTATCAGCTGATCGTTCTGTAAAACTATGTAGCTCGCCCCTGACGCAATGATTGTTGACAGGTAGACAGCGAACTTCTTGATACTTCCAAATTCTTCCCGTAGTCCTATTCGTCCAAGTTTCTGTCCCGTCAGAAATATGTAGGCATACGCAATGGATGCTCCTGTGGCAAGCACCGGGATCAGCCACACTAAATCAATTGACATGGCCGCGAGCCAAGAACCGCAAATAATCGTCATTGCAAGGCCAGTAAGTATTGCAATGAATAGCTTCATTGCATCGATCGTTCCAAGAGCGATTCGAACTACGGGCATTCCGATCGCCAGGAAGAACAGAATCATCCCGAAGGCATAAAGAATGTCAATAATCATGTTCGTCGATCGAAGTTACTAACGGCATTCTTGTGCATGGAATCAGATTGTCCAATCATTACGCGTTACGGATATTCTCAAATCTCATCTTGTTCAATTCAATCAGGTGGATGAACGCGATCTGTCAAATGCAGCAACCTCGCCAAGCTCCTTTGCAAAGATCATTAAGTCATGGGACTGCCCAGGAGAGTTGGACACGTGGCCCTCGTCGATGCCTCTTGTACTCGACATCGCGCTGCGCCAATCCTGGCCCGAGACCGACCATTGCCTCTGCGCGCTTCAATCCCCACCCGCGAGAAAGCACGACCCTATTAGAACGCCTGCGAATCCTGTTAGGCGAAGTACGAGGATGGCGCGGTCAGTCGGCAAGTGCTCTCCAAAGACCAACATGCCGACCGCAACCAAGTAGGTGCTGGCCACAACGCTTGATACCGAGCCCATGACGGCGATCCGACTCCGCTGAAGGCCGATCTGAAAGACGAGCAGCGCGAAAACCATTCCCACGGCGGTCACATACGGATAGGCGGAGACGAATATTTTCGGCACGCTGGCGACCAGCCCATAGCGGGTAACGAGCGTAGAGGCGCCCTTCATTCCCAGGGCGGCAATTCCGTACAGCAATCCGGATGCTGTGCCATACAGGAATGCTGTGCTGCCTCCGTGCCGGCGAATCAATACGAAAATGAGAACGACCACCGCCACCGTGGGTACCACGGCGTATAAGAGGTCAATCCACGACCCTCCCAGCCCGACCGAGTTGTCGGATCCGCGGAGTGAAGCGGACACGAACACCACGGCAATTACCACCACCACAAGGCCCACGACGTCGTTGCGCCGCAATGGTTCGTGAAGGTGCAGTCGAGAAACGACCACCATTAAAACGATGCCACTCGAGGCGATGGACTGCGCAACCGCAATCGGAGCGAGAGAGAGCGCCAGCACGAGCAGACCCACTCCCGCGACCGACAGTAATAATCCGAGTAACCACTGCCGCGAGGTAAGCAGACTACGGATCATTCGAGCAGGGTGCCGGGCGTAGATGCTCGGCATACGATTAACGGCGAGTTTCTGCACGACATTGCCCGTACTGGCGCACATGGCGGAAAGGAAGCTGAAGATTACGCCGGCGAGCATCTCAGGTCAACGCTGGGTTGAGAATTTCGTTCACAGTCGCAGGCATTCTGACTCGATACAACTCGGGAAGCGCCACTTCAGCGTGGCGGAACGACAAACTCGTGATACCGCCGTCATCACTTTCTATGCCGCCACATTAAACACGCCGGCAACGGACTCGGAACGCGGCCGTCACTATGGCTTTCTCCGACAATTAAACCCGACAACGGACAGCGCGGTGTCGAACGTGGGGCTATGAGATCTCGCAACGCTTCCGAACTCACCGGAGGCATCCTTCGGCTAGGTACGATTGAAGGGTGAAGAGGAAAGATCGAATCACTGTTGAGACGTTCGATTTCGTGCAAGGTTGTCTTGATCTTCTAATTCTACTTTTGCCACCATTCCTGCGACGAGCTATCTATCGGATCACGTTTAAAGAATTTGGGAGAAACATATACATTGGCCCAAAGTGTTTCTTTAGATATCCGTGGAAGATCCTCATCGGATCAAATTCGAGTATTGGTCGAGGCTGCCAGATATATCCGAGTTTCCAGAATAAGGATGCTTTCGTAACCATTGGCAACGACGTTCTAATCGGTCCTAATTTGTGTATCTATGGAGCAGGACATCCAGTTGAATCGCCAATTGATGAACACGTTGGTGAGAGTGTCATCATTGGAGACAGTGTCTACATTGGCGGAAATGTTTTGATTCGTTATGGGGTGACAATAGGAGCAAATTCGATAGTAGCGATGGGTAGCGTTGTTGTCTCAGATATAGAACCATTCTCCGTCTATGGAGGCAACCCAGCGAAGCTGCTGAAGCGAATCGCGTAGCGTCCCGAGATATGGCTCGCAGACGTCTGATTTCTGAGGAAGAATGACTTCATAGGACAACATGAGATGGGCCAGAGTGTGAATTGAAAGCCGTTATCTTGGCTGGAGGTCGAGGAACTCGACTGACCGAAGAAACAACATTTCGGCCAAAGCCGATGGTTGAAGTAGGTGGGCGTCCACTCCTCTGGCATATTTGCAAGACATACGCCGCCTATGGCGTGACCGACTTCATCATTTGCTGTGGGTACAAGGGGTACATGATTAAGGAGTACTTCGCCAACTACTTCCTTCACACTTCTGACATAACGTTCAATCTGAGCGACAACACACTTGAGGTCCACCAAACAGCGACAGAGCCTTGGCGGATCACGCTCGTTGATACGGGAATCGATACTCAGACCGGAGGCCGGCTCAAGAGAGTTACTCGATACATCGGAGATGAAGATTTCTGCCTGACGTACGGTGACGGCATCGCAAACATCGACGTCGCGCGGCTGATCGAATTCCATCGTTCTCAAGGTCGCCTGGCAACCATAACGGCGGTTCAGCCGCCTGGTCGATTCGGCGCGCTGAGACTTGAAGGCAATATGGCATCAGCATTCTTGGAGAAGCCAACTGGCGATGGTGGCTGGATCAACGGCGGCTATTTCGTGATGTCGCCAGAAATACTCGACGGGATTGCGGGCGATGACACAGTTCTCGAACAGGGCCCGCTGGTCGAGTTGGCGAAGAACGGCCAACTATCAGCATATTGTCACGAAGGATTCTTTCAGCCTGTCGATACAATCCGTGAACTTCAGCTACTTGAAGAGATTTGGTCGAGCGGTTCCGCACCTTGGAAGGTCTGGTGATCACGCACAATCAAATTCGGTCGATCGAAATGACCTGCTGCGCTTTGAGTAGGGCGCCAGAACTAGAACTGTTCGTCGTTCACGAGATCAATAATCATGTTGTCCAGCAGTTCCTCTCGAGAGAGGAACGGAGATAAGTCTTCCAATGGTGGAGACACGATGCGTCCATCTGGCAACTGCTTCGATCCAAGTTTGGGAGCAAACACGACATTTTCGTCCAGCATCACCTCGCACACGGCGGGACCATCTATTGCCAATGTCGAGGCGATTACCTCGGCCATAGTCCCATGATGAGAGCAGCGTTGGAACGGAATGCCGAACGCCTCGCTAACGCGTCCATAATCTGGAAATGTAACCCCACTCTTGGGGCCGCCACCGACTTCAACGCCACCAAAAAAGTTGCGGTGGGTCTGGAAGATTGACACATACCCGCCGTTGTTGAGGATGAAGACTTTGATTGGAAGATTATTTCCGGCGATGGTTTCGAGCTCCTGCAGGTTCATCATGATGCTTCCGTCACCAGCCAAGCAGACGACAGGCCCATCTCCGGAAGCCCGGCAAGCACCGATCGCGGCGGGCAGATCGTAACCCATAGTGGCACAGCCAGAGTTTGTCCATAATCGCTGTCCCGGCTTCAGATCTGCGGCCTGGAAGCTCACTACACAAGCCGTCCCGTTTCCCGTGACGATCGTCTGTCCTTCAGGCAACTGTTTGAATAACTCCTGCATGAAGCAATATGGATTTACAAGCGTGTTCTCCCAATACTCCGGAAGGACTACTGGGAAGCGATGTTGTCGCTCTTTGCACCACTTCAGCCACTCCAAATGTTCCTCGGTCGCCCCTGAGTAGTTTTGGGCGACGAGCGAGGGCATCAAATCGGCGAGGTCGGCATGTACCGGCATGTCCGCCGTAACCGTGGGCTTTTTCAACTCAGTTTCGTCAATGTCAACCCATATCTTGTACGCCGAACGAGCAAAGGAGCTCCAGTTGTAGCTGACTTGGCGAATGTTCAGGCGGCTCCCGAGAATGAGAAGAAGGTCGGCATTCTGAACTGCAAAGTTACCGCCGCGATCCCCAATTGTCCCCGGACGCCCCACGTACTGTGGATGTGCGTTCCAAATCACATCGTGGGCGTTCCAACCGGTCACGACCGGTATGCCAAGTTTTTCGACCAACGCAATAAACGTCTCATGCTGGCCACTAAGGCGAACGCCTCCCCCGGCGAACACGATGGGGCGCTTTGCTGAGGCAATCTTTTCCAAAATGACACGGCTTACAGAGTCGAGATCAGTTCGCTTCCAGGGCTCGCTAATTTCTGATGGGTCGAACCCGATCAGAGTGTTCGGATCTATTTGGGCGGCCTGCACGTCGAGTGGTATATCGAGCCAACACGGTCCCGGACGACCCGTAGTTGCAAGATAGAACGCCTTTTCGAGGTGGTATCGAATGGACTCAGGTTCTGTCACCATTACGCAATATTTGGTAATCGGGCCAACCATTTTCTCGATATCAAGTTCTTGGTCGCCGTACTGTCGGAGCGGCAAGCCAGTACTTCGAACCGTGGTCTCCCGTTTCACTTGACCAGACAGAATGACCATTGCGATCGAATCAACAAACGCTCCGTACACTCCGGTGAGAGAGTTAGTGCATCCCGGACCGGAAGTGACATTGACCAAGGGCAGTCTGTTTGTGAGTCGATAGTACGATTCGGCGCCTATGGCGCATGCTTGCTCGTGATGATTGAAGACGCACTCGATTTCTTCGTGCGTGCCAAGGGAGTGGTTGAGGTGCATTGCACCACCACCCGTAACCATGAACACATGCGTTACACCTTGTTCGACTGCCTTCTCCGCCACATAATCCGATAGCTTCACGATTCAGTTTCCATTCCAACCGTTCCAAAGTGCCGTTCTTAGAATCGCATCGTCCAAGGACACGGTTTTGTAAAGCCCGAGTTCCCTGCCAATGCGGTCTGTTTCTGGAACATAACGCCCAGGGTTCCATCCGTCATCTTCTTGACCTAATACGCGGTATTCACCATCGGCCAATAATTGAGCCGTACGCTCCGCCAAACTGCCGATTGATATTGACTCATCAGAGCCAACGTTATAGGGCCGTAGGGGTTCCGATCTCGCGAGCAGATGCAACAGCCAAATAGTGAGATCCGTAGCGTACAGATATGAGCGGCATGGCAATCCGTTGCCCCTGACTATGACCGGTCTGCCTTGAATGGCGTCACGAATGAAATTGCCCGCTGCGAAGTGGATACCTAAATCGAGACGAGGACCGAGCAACGCGAAAATACGCGCCACGCCCACGTGAACACCAAACTGCTTGTTATAGATTGCGCACAACATCTCTGCGGCGCGTTTACCTTCAGCGTAAGCAGTCCTGGGGTCTGTGCAGTCAGGTGATCCAATCCAATCTTCCGGTACTCTCTCCAATTCCCACGGCTGCCGACCGTAGACCGCACCAGAGCTTAGGAAGAGCATTCGCTGAATTGATTTCTCGACCGCAACATCAAGAACCCTGCGTGTCCCTTGCACAATCGTTTCGAACATTTGTCGAGGATTCGATTCATTGAGAGACGCGCTTGCATCTGTTGCGCCGTGTATTAAATGAGTAAAGGCCCCGGACGGCGAATCAAAACTGCTTACGTCACCACTGACAAAATCGAAACCGGGATAGTTGGCGAGGTGAGGTAGCTTGCTCTGAAATCTCCGAGGGTCCCTCGTGAGGACCGTTGCATGAATTCCCAAACTCAGGCGTTCATCGGCAAGACGGAGGCTTTCAAGTAGCCAGCTTCCGATGAAGCCCGTCCCACCAGTGATAAATATCCGGGCACCATTGAGCGTGGGCCAGATATCTGCAGTTTGCGAGAAGATGAATTCGAAATCTTGCTGAATGGACCAATCGGCCGAACTGTATGAGCTTTCGCTCATTCGACTCCCCTCCACACACTCAACAATCTTTCGAGATGTTTGGTGCAATGTTATAGCCGCGTTCGTAATAACCGGTGAGGCAGTTCACAACGATCTCTAATCTGAGGCAGTCTTCGAGGAGACCCTTATCGATTCTTCATACCTTCTCAATCTTAAGAAAGTCCCTGTACCAATCCTCCGTTCGAGACAGACCTTCCTTGATCGAATACTCAGGTGTCCAGCCAAGCTTCTCTCGGGCTTTGTTGCTCGACAGATACTGACTTTGAATCTCGTGCGTAGCCGTATTCAACACGTCCGGCTCTACGAACTTGCCTTCTAGCGACTCGCACACTTGTGCGTATATCTCAAGGACGGTCATTGGCTCTTCTCTCGAGAAGTTGAACGCTTCACCCGCTATCCCCGAATCGTCGAGACCTTTCGCCATGCATAGATAGGCAGATACGACGTCTTCCACATAGATATAGTCACGAACTGAAAGTCCGTTGCTCCTGATTTGAGGTCGTTCTCCGAGTAACAGGCTCCGAATCGTGCCCGGGACTATCCGATTCCAATTGAGATCCCCGCCTCCGTAAATGTTCCCACATCGAGCTATAACGAGAGGAACTCCGTACGTTTTTGCATAGGTTGTCGACAGCAAATCGGCACACGACTTCGAGACATCGTACGGACTATCGCCCTGAAGAGGCATGCCCTCGTGATACGGCAACGTGTCAACAGAGCCATACGCCTTGTCACTCGAAGCGATCAGTACTTTACTGACGAGTCCTCCAGAAGTCCTGGCCGCCTCCAATACGTTCCAGGTACCTTGAATATTCGACTCAAATGTCTCTACGGGGTCTAAAAGGGCGGTACCTACGATGGTCTGAGCGCCCAAGTGAAAAATTGTCGAGCACCCGTTTTGATAAACCGCTCTCCTAACCGCCGTGAGATCTGAGAGATTGCCAGCAATTATTGAGACTTCGTCGATATCGCCGCTCCTGATCAGTTCACTTCGGGAATCGAAATCAAGGATTAGGCACGTAACATTGGCACCATCTTTCAAGAGCCGTTTGACAAGCCACGACCCGACCAAACCAGTGCCGCCAGTCACGAGAACCGAATTCCCGTACCAGTAGTTACCCGTTGTAACTTTCACGGCGCTCCTGTCTTAGTTAGTTCACGCATTGAATACTGTCGCTGGATTGATTCGCACAATGATACTGATGCGGGGAACGTCGAGAGCAGTCCGTCTACTAAGACTCGAAGATCAATCCTTGAACTACTTCGGGATGGCCGAGATTTGAAACCATCCGCTGCGGATGATCAACGTGCCGCCTTCCAGGAATCGTTCCGGTAGACCAGAAGATTCTTCGTGTTGTCAATACGCGTCAGATCGGTTTGCTTGTTAAGCCAATCGTATTGACCGACATCGAAATTCTTCGCTACAACGACGTACTTGATGTTCAAATGATCCAAATTCACGCCGATATTGTGCACCGATGGTCCAACGGGAAGGATGTGATTGTTGACATAGAGACTCGTTGGCGTGTTGAACTCAGTGTAGACGCCCGCAATCTGAATGTCGTTACCTTGAATGGTGGGTTTATCAAAGAAGCTCGTGGCTGGATTGTAAATGACATCACTTGTAAAGCTGAAACTCAGATACATGTGCCATGGGAGAAACAGCACCTGAAAGTTTGACTTATCCGAGTCGAGTTGACTGTTAACTGCATACCAATCGGAGGGGTAGTTGGTCGGCTTCAATTGGCCTTCAAAGCCCCACATTTCGATTGGGTTATACACAATTGGTGAAATCATGATGACGAGAGGTAGAAGGATCCCGCCTATTACTTCTCCAGTGCCCCCCCGCATTCGACGTTTCGCGAAGTTCGCGATCCAAGACGCCCCGATGGCACCCAGGAAGCAGTACGTCATCACCAACAGTCCGATGAATACTTCTGATTCGCGGTCTCCCTTGAAGAACGGA